>PVMK01125896.1_pt1 | contig 19825 bp, 18 predicted proteins | sample 1853481 | NCBI WGS metagenome assembly PVMK01 (sample SAMN08533507, study PRJNA380276) | Marine sediment metagenome, whole genome shotgun sequencing project. | reverse complement strand
CCCCGCCGCCTGGTAGCCCCTTCCGGGTTGGTCGAAGTTAAGGTCCGTGATTTCTCCTTTTCTTGGGATGTCGCCCTGATGACCCGGCCGGGGCGTTCGTTGACTTTCCTCGAGCAGCGTTCCTTAACATTGTCACCGCCGTGTGGTAGAAATCCACCCCTTACCTTACTCTTACTGGTTAGCGCATATTTTTTCCCTATAATTGTTTAATGCAAAGCAATCGACCCTATTTTGAGAAGCTAGCCCGTTGGTTGCTTGACCAAGGAAAGCGATGAAATTAACAATCATCATACCTATCTACAACGAAGCCTCAACATTGTCAGCCTTATTGGCTCGCGTGCAGCAGGTGCCAATTGAAAAAGAAATCATCGTCGTCGACGATGGTTCCGATGAGGAAACCAAAGCAGAATTACAGCGGGCCATATCTGACGAAATTTTATTGCTCACACATAACGAAAATCGAGGGAAGGGGACAGCCATACGGACGGCATTGACCCAGGCCACCGGCGATGCCATCATTATCCAAGATGCTGATCTGGAATATTATCCTGAAGATTACAGCCGGCTAATCGAAATGTACACCGGTAAGGACGCCCAGGCGGTCTATGGCGTCCGTGATCTATCTCGCCGCTCCCGATTGATGCGCTGGGGAAACCAGGGTATGACGTTGGCCACAAACATCCTCTACGGGCAAAAACTACACGACATGGAGACATGTTACAAGCTTATCGAGCGGCGGCTGTTTCAATCATTGGATCTGCAAAGCAAGCGCTTTGAAATTGAGGCGGAAATAACAGCAAAACTGTTACGATCTGGCATCCAGATATATGAAGCGCCGATCCGCTACGAACATCGCGAAGAAGGCAAAAAGCTAACTCCTTGGGACGGCATTCCAACGCTGAGCAAGCTCATTTCCTGCCGTTTGTGGAGACCTCCTCCCAAAGAGCAATAACTCTTTGGGGAGATACTTTCCTATGGTTGCCTCCTCCCATCAGGATAACGCTTTCAAAAATTCCCCGGTCAGATTCGCCACAATTGCCGGTTTCTCCATAGGCAAAAGGTGTCCTGTATCCGTTATCTCTATGAAGGTAGCCTCTGGCTGTTTCTCCCGCCACGCTTCCCAGGCCTCTGGGACAAGGGTATCACTCTCAACTCCTCGGAGCGCCAGGGTAGGTTTAGTTACCTGGGGAATGAGATCCCAAACGGTCCTGGGCGGATGGGCATATATCCAGGCTTCCCAGGCCGGCGGATAAGCCAGTTCAAACTCACCCTGCCCATCAGCATTTAGGCCGGCGATTACATAATCCCAGAGAGCTTGATCCGACCAACGAGAAAACACACTCTTCTCTCGAAAATGGTCGAACGCTCCTTGACGACTAACCCAATGGTGGCGCCGTTTTTGCGCGATCTTGACCAAGGGCATTTCATAAGGATCTACCCCCTGCAGTTGGCTTAAGTGAGCCAGGACAGCAAGGGGCAAAAAAACCGGCTCAATCAACACCAGCGCTTTAAAGAGGTCTGGTCTCTGAATCGCGGCCATCATCGTCGTCACCGCGCCAAGAGAATGTCCCACGCCGATTACACCGCCGATCTTCATTTGGTCGAGAAAAAAAATCAGATCGTGGGCAATATCCATCCAATTGCCAATATCTTCAGGATTGCTTTCCGGCCAAAGCGGTCGGTATTTTATTGCCAGGACGTGGAAATCTTTTGCGAGATGGCTAAGCAACTGTCGATATGAGCCCGGCGGGTAGGCATTGGCATGGGCAAAATGCAAGGTTGGTCCATGGTCGCTAAACTCTTCGTAGGGGATCGGGCGCTCCTCTAAAGGGAGCAGGCGCTCACTTACCAAGTAGCACTCTCAACAATTGATGCGTTGCCAACTTTGTATCGGGCCCGATCTCACCGGGAGGACCGACACAGGCTGGACAGCCGTCGCGGCAGCGACAATCGTTTACTAATTCAGCCGCCGACTCTAAGAGCTGACGATACAGGACAAATAATCGCTGGCTAAAGCCAACCCCGGCGGCAATCCGTTCATAAATGACAACTGTCGGCGATTGGGTCAAAGGGTTGCGATTTTCGGCTGTCACCTGGATATCTCGTGGGTCGCACATCAAATATAGGGGAGCCAGGTTGCCTAAGACATAAGCCAGGCCGCCTAGCGCGGTGCGAGTTTGTTGTCCAGCCTCCGCTTGACGATGGCAGCTCGGGCACAGGGTCACAAGGTTATCAACATCGTTGGCCAGCTGATAAGCGTTGTTCTCGCCAGGATTATAGCCATATTCCCGAAACGGCCGGATATGGTGAACATGTAAGCCGGTTCCTGGTCGAGCTTCGGCGCCACAGGTCCGGCAACGGTTGCCGTCCCTAACCAATGTTTTTTGGCGCTGCTTTTGCCAGTTCGGCCCATAATTGTTTGGTTGAACAAGGATACCGGCAGCCACCAGTTGATCCGTTAACTGCTCGCCAAAAACCAGCCAAAAACCATCGGTATCGAGTTCCATCTCTGGTAAGTCGATTTCTCCAAAACCTAGCGTCTCGTGCGTATATCTTTTGATCTTTCGATAGCCCGTCGCCTTGGTCACCACTAACACTTCCCCATAAGCGCGAAGTAGACCATCTTCGAGCACCTCTTCAACGGGTTCAATCCGGCGCAGGTTGCTGCCCACGCTGGATCGGGTGTAATAATCGACGTCCACCGCGCGGACATCTGCCAGACGCCCCTCCCAATCAATCGACTCGACCAGATACGACCGCGCCTGGTGCATATAGATGGCCCCTTCGTAGGTGAGCAATGGGACGCTCTCCAAATCTACTTCGCCAATTACCACCGGAGCGCCTTCGCTTATATCCTGGATTACAACTGTATCGTTGCCGCTGGTGCGCAAGGAAAATTTGTGCGCCGGAATACCTTCGCCCAGCCAATGGGTCTGATCATTCGTTTGATAGGCAGCTCCTTCGTCAACCAGCGCATCCAGTATCTCATCTACCTGGCCAAAGCTGCCGTAAGTTTCACCCTGACGAAAGGGCATCTCATAAGCTGCGCAACTGAGATGGTTAATCATGATCCGCAAATTATCCGGATTACATAGAGCATATTCTGGAGAACGGCCGAAGAGATAACGCGGATGCTGACAAATGTATTGATCTAGCGGGCCGCCCCCGGCAACCATTATCACGGCCGAGGTCTCAGAGCGCCGTCCAGCCCGGCCTGCTTGTTGCCGGGTGGAGGCGACTGAACCCGGATACCCGGTCAATACGGCAGCCGAGAGTTGGCCGATATCGATGCCTAGTTCCAAAGCATTGGTAGCAACAACACCGAGAACTTGTCCATTTCGCAATCCCTGTTCGATAGCGCGTCTCTCTAAAGGCAGGTACCCGCCACGATATCCGACAATGCTCTCACGTTCGCCTCCATTACTCTCCATCTCATCCTGTAAATAGGTTAATAACAACTCCACCGTTTGCCGGGCCTTGGCAAAAACGACCGTCTGAAAACCCTTGGTCAAGAATGTGGCCCCAGCATCCTTAGCCGCCAATATGGTGCTTCTACGTATGCCAAGCTCTTCATCCACCAGCGGCGGGTTATAGAGGATAAAATGCTTCTTGCCGGTTGGGGCGCCATTTTGCTCCTCGCCTACCAGGGTAAAAGGCTTCTCCACCAGTCGCTGGGCATGTTCCTGTGGATTGGCAATGGTGGCTGAGCAGCAGATGAATTGGGGGGCCCCGCCATAGAAGCGACAGATCCGGCTCAACCTCCGCAGCACATTAGTTACATGGCTGCCAAAAACCCCGCGATAAGTATGTATCTCGTCAATAATCACAAATTGTAGATTGCTGAACAGTGATCGCCAGCTGGTATGTTGCGGTAATATCCCGGCATGGAGCATATCCGGGTTGCTGATCAGGATCCCGGCCGAACGACGGATATCACGCCGGCGGTGGGAAGGAGTATCCCCATCATAGCTATGAATTGAAATGGGCAAATCACCCAGCGAGATCAATGAGGACGTTTCAGCCAATTGATCATGGGCCAAGGCCTTGGTTGGGAACAGGTACAATGCCCGAGCTGAGGGATCTTCTAAGAGTCGCTGAAAAACTGGGACGGTGTAGCACAACGACTTGCCAGAAGCTGTTCCAGTGGATACAACAACATGCTTTCCAGCCAGCGCGGAGTCGATGGCCGCCGTCTGATGGGTATATAAAGCAGATATGCCCCTCCGTGACAATGCGGCCGAGATCCGAGGGTCCAACCGGGATGTTAATGCCGCGAAGCGGGCGGGTTTAGGTGGAAAACGCTCCCAGGCCGCAACGGACGACATGAAATCTCGATTCAATCGCAAGCTATCAAGAACATGGGTCAGTTTCATGAGAATCCATTATAGCGTGAATGCCGAAGAAAATTCGAGCGGAGCATCATTCATTCCGATCTCACCGGGAACGATCCAAAATAAAATAACCCTTTACTTGCTTAGTGACGGTAGAGATCCTTTTTTATTATCCACTCACTTAACTCATTTATTAATATATATATCGTAGTCATAGTAGGGCTTGTTGATAAGTGGATAACCGGGATTGATCCACTCTATGCGGGTTTTGTTTTAAAGGAGTCCCTTATTTGCGGCATTTTACCATCTTGGCTAAAAGGTATTCTTGTGGACAAATGGCTGGATAAACCCTAATTGTTTATGTTCACTTGAAACGTACGATTGCCGGGGTGAACCATATTTTCGGTATATCTAGCGGGGATCCCCAAAAAAAACCCAATATATGGGATGATCCGCGACTGAGTAGAGAAAAATAAAGGGGAAAGTTTTCCACAAAAAGAGGCACTTATCCACAACATTCTCACACTTATCCCCAGAAATGACAAGAAGCCGGCCACGATTAGTAGCCGGCTTCTTGGAGTAGTAGCTTGTTTAACCCCATATATAGGGGGGACTGTCAGACTGGGACGGACTCGTATAGAAGCGCCTTTATCTCCATTGTGTCTCGTCGCACATTAGCGTCGGTTTCAAGGAGATCAGAGATCTTCCCATAGCCGTACAATATCGTTGTGTGGTCACGACTACCCAGTCGTTCCCCGATCTGGGGGTAGGAAAGGTCGGTTTCTGTACGCGCCAGGTACATGGCTACTTGGCGAGGAAAAGATACAGTACGACTGCGACTGGTGCTCCTGAGAGCGTCAATCGTTACCCGATAGTATCCGGCAACGGTCTCGATGACTTGTTCAATCGTGACTTTTTCGGGTCTGTGCATTAACTCAGATAAGGCCATGTTGGCCAACTGTTCGTCGATCTCATCGCCAGTCAACTGGGCGTAGGCGATAACCTTGTTCAATGCGCCTTCCAACTCGCGGATGTTTTTTCGTACGTGGCGTGCGATTGTGTATAGAACGGTATCGGGCACGGTCATTTCACTAGAAGCGGCTTTGGCCTGGAGAATTGCCATCCTCGTCTCGATATCGGGTAGTTGAATGTCGGCCATCAGGCCCCACTCGAAGCGAGATTGTAGCCGTTCTTCGAGTGTTGCCATGGCTTTGGGCGGCCGGTCGCTGGATAGCACAACTTGTTTTCCCCGACTGTGGAGATCATTAAAGGTATGAAATAGCTCTTCCTGGGTGCTCTCTTTCCCGGCGATGAACTGAACATCGTCGATGAGCAAAACGTCGAGAGTCCGGTAACGAGCACGAAACTCCGCCATACTTTGACTATAGATTGATTGGATTAAGTCATTGGTGAAGGTCTCTGAAGAAACAAGGCGAATGTTGAGATCCATCTCCAGGCAACGGTGGAAAATAGCGTGTAATAAGTGAGTTTTTCCCAGACCTACGCCCCCGTAAATGAACAGCGGATTGTAGGTTGCGCCTGGTTGTTCAGCTACAGAGAGCGCGGCAGCGTGGGCCAGCCGGTTACTGGGACCAACGACAAATGAGGTGAAAGTATAACGGCTATTCAGTAGTCCGTTACCAATTGGTTCCCTCATAGCCGGCTTCACCGATTTACTCTCGACATCATTCCCCATGACTCCCGGAGGGGGGCTGATTAGTTCATCTGACCAAACGACAAAGCGCACAGAAATGGGGTCTCCTGTGATTGTCGAGAGGGTGCGGACTATTGTTTCACGAAGCCGGTTTTCTAACCAGTCCTTGGCGTAATCATTGCGTACGCCGATTACAAATTCGTTCTCATCAGAAGCCAGCAGACGAGCATCCCTCAGCCAGGTGCTGAAAGTTGCCTTTGTCATCTGCAGTTCCAATTCTCCAAGCGTTGCCTTCCATGCTGATTCAGAGTTCATGATAAGGTTTTTCCACCCTCCATCTTTTAATTGCCCCCAACAGGCAACCTTCAACAACCGCTAACATTAGCGATCATAAATAACAGCATTTGGAGCGGTGGTTGTTGTATACCCCGTTTGGCTCCCGGGGCATGCTTGTAGTGAAGAAAAGACCTCCAAGAATAAGTCGCGCCAACAAGCAAGCAAATCTATTTCGAATGCAGCCTAGGGGTTTTCAAATCGGCGAACGCAAGGCACTCGCCAAACCAAAAACTGCAGTTCATGGATAGATGCAAGGCATCTCTCAACCAACTGAGCATCAAAGTCTTTTTCGAGTTCGACTACTACGACATCAGTCAGGAAGATTTACAACGGAACCACTCCGTTAACCAAGGTCATTCTAACAGACCCGAATGTACATGGCAATGGAAGTTGACGTAAGCAGTCTTAAAAGGTTGGCACTTTTTAGAATTGGCCAACCTTAAAGAATTCAGCGCAATTAAAGCCAATATGGAGAATAAGAATCTTGACGCCATAAATGGGGAAGCACCAGTGGGAAAGCCCATATTTAAGGTTACTTTGGCTATTTTGGTCTAACTTGCCAGCCAATTTATTATCACGACTTGTGAGCTAAGGCACTTCCTCAAACGGCACTCCAAGCTCACGCTAACGCTTTAGGATCGAGGGTCGATTCCTTGCCGAAATTTGGATGATAAGCCTAGTAAATTACATGAAATATGCGATTAATGCTATCATTATGAAACTCTCTTTTAGGTATAGACAATGTTATCCAAATATCTGCGATCTAAGAGTTATGGGACGCAATTTGTGTAATCAGCGGCCGATTTCTTGACAATTACCTTGATTGTTGTCTAAAATGCGTTGCACTGGGAAACTGTGATTCCCTCCGACCTGGCACTTAAACCTTGGCATCACATGGAGGCCCATATGAGTACAATCAAAGTTTCTGCTCGATCGCGTACGGCTTCAGTAGCCGGCGCTATTGCCGGCGTGATGCGTGAATCCGGACAAGCCGATGTGCAAGCCATCGGCGCGGGGGCGGTCAACCAGGCTATTAAAGCGATTGCTATCGCCACGGGCTACATGGCCGAGGAGGATGTACATATTGTCTGTGTTCCTTCCTTTGTTGAGGTCACCATTGACAATCAGATACGCACAGCGATAAGGATCACGGTGACGCCAAGGTAACCAATTTTGTTAATCACTTTTCTTCAGACTTCCTGGATTGCCCCTTGACAGGGGTATTTTTCCTTAGCAAAATAAGACCTACATTTTATAGCAACTGACAATGTTTATTCGATTTGTCCTGTACGGCCTTGGAGGTTGGTGCGGCGAGGTAATCTTTACCGCGCTAACCGATAGCGTTCCTCGGCGTGATTGGCGCCTGGTTGGAACTACCTATTTGTGGATGTTTCCAATTTATGGGCTTATTGCTATATTTTATGAGCCGGTTCACGATTTGATCCAGGACCTTCCCTGGATTGCTCGGGCCGTTATCTGGTCCGTTGGATTTACAACAGTTGAGCTTATTACAGGTTGGACTATCGCCAAAATTACCGGCCGGTGCCCATGGGATTACAGTGACAAGCGATTTGCGATAAATGCCTACATTCGCTGGGATTATTTTCTTGTGTGGGCAATTATTGGCCTGGCCCTGGAGCCGGTTCATGATTTTCTTGTTGAGTTAACCCCGGCAATTCAAGAAGCTTTATCCTCTTTTTAGAGGAAGTACTCTCTTTCTTGGTGGCAAAAACCGCTTCTTTTTCTCAGAGGAATAGCTATTTGCCGATGAGGTAAAAATATGTTGCAGCCGGCTGATTATTTTGATCTTAGCGATGGGTTTACAGCCCAATTTTTTTCCGGATGTGACTATGTCTGGCAGGCCCTGGATCGGTTGGAAGAGCATGTAATAAGGTTGACCGGGGATAAGGTTAATATCCAAGGGCAGGTCATGCCCGGGGCGCACATTGGTGATCATGCGATTTACATTGCCGCCGGCGCGCGAATTGAGCCTGGCGCTTATGTGATGGGCCCGGCATATATTGGAGAAGGCGTAACCATCCGTCATGGCGCCCTGGTACGCCAGAACGTCGTCATGTTGCCGGGCAGTATCCTGGGACATGCTTCTGAAGCCAAAAAATAGCCTATTCCTACCCCAGGCAAGCGCCCCCCATTTCAATTATGTTGGCGATAGCATCCTGGGGCATCGGATCAATCTCGGCGCCGGTACGAAACTGAGCAACCTGACCCTGGTGAGCGAGAAGGATACTTTAACCCGGCAACGTCCGACCATCAAACTGGCGATAGAAGGGGATGTAGTAGATACGGGACTAGCCAAACTCGGCACGATTTTGGGCGATGATGCTCAAACTGGCTGCAATTCGGTAATGAACCCCGGCTGCCTGATTGGCCGAAACACCCTGGTTTATGCGAATGTTAGCCTGCGCAAGGGGTACTATCCTCCCCACAGCATAATTAAGCTGCGCCAAAGTAGCGAGATAGTGACCCGCCAATAGATGGATCCCGCCTCGATCACTTAATATTTTTGCCTTTTGGCCTGGCAGGTGAATACCGGGCGACCTTAATCTGGCGCAGTTCGCTAGACGAAATATCGAGCCGGAAATGTCCGGGGGGGATAATCTGGAACATCTTCCGGAAGGGTTCTGGCACCTCCAGCTCGGCCGCTTCGAAGAAGGTGCCATCATCATCCACCCGGCCGGCCACCAGAAAGGAGCAGCCCTGATTGTATATATCGCTCAGTGCACTCTGCATTTGCTCATAACTATCATCGTAAAAGCGCGTTTGCAAAATTCGTTTGGCCGTATCATAGCCGACAATAAATGTTGTCCCGGGAAATAATCTTGCTTTACTTACAAAGGTCGGTGCATTGCTGATAATAACCGGATAGCGGCCGGCAAATTGGATAAGTCTACTGAGCGCCACTTCCTGATCGATAGCCGGTTTGTCGGCGTTGATTGCCGTCAATTCAAAAGTGATCGGTTGGCCTAACAGCTCGTTTGCAAGCTCAGCAAGAATAAGATGACCCCGGTGCAACGGGTTAAACGAGCCTGCCAATATGGCTCTTGCAGAGGCGTTGGTTTCTATTTGTCCATCGGGCTGGATGGTTATGTGGTCGACCTCACCCCGATATAAATGTCCGGCAGCGGTGGTAATATCCTGGCATTCCCGAGTTAACGTGTCCCCGTCTACCAATGGCAGGAACAGGCGTTGTTCAAGGTTAAACGCTTCGGCCAAAGCGTTTAGCATGAGGCGGCTTACCAGGTTTTCCTCGCCATAGCGGTCACGCCGCCCTTTGTGCAGGTGCAGATGGTAGTTGATTACTCTCTCTTTTGTCCAGGTTGCTACGTGGGCCCGGTGCTGCCCGCGTTTCGGTCGATCGGTGACCACGGTTGCCGTACAAGAAAGCCCGACAAGCTCTTCTTCGCCCTCGTATAGCCAATTGGCCCGGTTTAACGCACGACCGGCCAGTAAGCCGGCTGTTTCGGCGGCAACGTACTGCTTGGGCAGATGGCCCAGGAAAGTAATGAATGAACTTTCACTATAGGGAATAGTTGCCTCAAGCAGGGTACGACTGGCGCCGGCAACGCCAAGCAGCCAGGCCAGGGCCTGGGTTCCCGCACCAGCCGTAACCAGCATCACCCGGCAGGGTTGATCATGAACGGCTTGCACAAGATTTAGGACGTCGGATTCCATCAACATTCTCGCTTAATTGTGCTCGAATGATATACTGAACCGAGGTTCAATATATCTGCATCTCTCAATAGTGCTTATTCAAATCCCGGCGGCCGGCGCAATTCGGTGTTAAACATGTAGCTGGTTCTACCTGTCCAAAGAAGATGGCTATCATCATTGCGCAGGTGATCAAAAAATCCTTGAATTCGGCTGTCGAGTAAATCAAGTTGGTGGAGCAGAATTGCTTCCAGGGTTTTGGGCACGACCGGTGATCCCCATTCTTGTGTTCCGTGATGGGAAAGTACAAGGTGTAGAAGCTGGCGAAGATCGACATCAGGAATGCCGCCAACCTCAGCCGCCGCGGCCTCAATTATTATGGCTGCTCGGGCAATGTGACCCACCAGCCGGCCGTCATCACTGAATTCGAAGGAGGTGGTCGTCTCGTATTCGATGGCTTTTCCCATATCATGCAGTAATATGCCAGATATCAATAAGTTGCGGTTGACGTAGGGATAATGACCGATCAGGAATTGGGCTATTGACGCCATACTCAATGTATGCTCGAGCATGCCGCCAACATAGGCATGGTGCATTGATCGAGCTGCCGGCGCGTTGGTGTAAAGTGTCAAAAATTCTCGGTCGAGAATGATATGAGAGACAAGAGCTTGCCAAGGTTTATCCAAGGAGGTTATGAGCTGTTGCAGCTCCTTTTCCATTTGGTCGATAGGGCGACCGCTGGTAGGTAAAAAATCGCTCATTTCCGGGGACATGGAAGGATTCAGATCCGTGGTTGTAATCTGCAATGAATTTTTATAACTATTGACCCGCCCGGTAACCAGGGTAACAATCCCTGGTTTCACCCAGCCTTCTACATCGGGGGGGACGTCCCAAAAAACGCCTTTTATGCTACCGGTTCGGTCTCGGAATACAGTGAGAATATAAGGTCTACCATCCTTCGTTTCTCGTCGGGCTACATCTTGCAGTAAGAACGGTTCATTTAGCAAGTCATCTCCGGCGCCTAATTCGGCGATAAATAGTGATTTCATTATTAGCCCCTTTAAATAGTACTTCTTATGCTATTGAATTTTGGTTTTATGGCAGCGTATTCTACAATCTCAGTTTATTATATCTTTCCTTGATGAAAGAACCGATGGCAGATGAGACAAGTAGAGCTGAAACCGATATTATGGATAATATGAAAATGAAACGCTTGATTGTTGGTATATCTGGAGCCAGCGGGGTTATCCATGGCATACGCTTACTGGAGGCTGTACAGGCACTAGAGAATGTCGAAACACACTTGATTATCAGTACGGCCGGTGCACAGACCATTGGCCTGGAGACCGATTATACCATTGACATGGTTTCTGCCATGGCCGATGTTACTTACCGGTTCAACGATATCGCCGCCTCCATTTCTTCCGGTTCATTCAAGACAGACGGCATGGTCATTATCCCTTGTTCCATGAAAACTTTGGCCGGAGTTGCCCACTCCTTCAGTGATAATCTGCTTCTGCGTGCGGCCGACGTGGTGCTAAAAGATCGACGGCGCCTGGTAATTGTTCCCCGGGAAACACCACTGCACCTGGGACACTTACGGTTGATGACCGAGATCACCCAATTGGGGGGAATCCTTGTCCCACCCATGCCCGCCTTTTACCATCACCCGCGAACCATTGACGATTTGATTAATCAAACGGTGAATCGCGTTCTTGATCTATTGGAAATTGAATTGCCGGCTGATCTTTTTCAACGTTGGGCGGGAGGGAAAGACAGCCTTGTCCGCTGATCAAACGCGACCGATCCGGCATAAAGCTCTGGATTATCTGGAACAGCATGCCGTCATAACCTTGGCCACTCATGGATCATCAGGTTTATGGGCGGCAGCGGTATTTTACGCCAGCGAAGAGTTTGACATATATTTCATATCGGCCGGGTACACCCGCCATGGTCAGAATATAGCTGACAATCGCCGGGCGGCCGGGACAATTCAAGAAGATTACCACGATTGGGCCGCTATCAAGGGGATCCAACTTGAAGGCTCGGTTGAGTTACTTTCTGGGCATGATAAAGAGCGAGCGATAATTATCTATGCACAGAAGTACCCGCTAATCCAGGCGGATAGCGGGCCAATCCAGGCGGCACTGGAGGTTATGAATTGGTATCGTTTGACTCCTGAGAGACTCTATCTGGTTGACAACAGTAAAGGCTTTGGTCATCGAGACGAGGTTGAACTCATTAGCCCATGAGTCAGGCGGATAGGCAACGTTGGGACCAGAAATGGAGGGAGATGGCCGGCAAACCATTTACGCCCCATCCATTGTTGGTAAAAAATGAGAATCTGCTATCCGGGGGAAGGGCGTTAGATTTGGCCTGTGGCTTGGGCCAAAATTCTATCTGGTTGGCCGGCCTTGGCTACCAGGTCCTGGGGGTTGATGTCAGCGGGGTGGCTTTAAGCGCTGCAGCGAGCAGGGCCAGAAAATTAGACATGTCGGACAGCCTGTTTTTTACCCAAATGGATCTGGACCAGTGGTCGTTGCCTACCAACATGTTTGACCTGATCTGCGTATTTCGCTTCTTGAAACGGCGTTTGTTTCCGGAAATCAGGTCGGGGCTCAGACCAGGAGGGTTATTGTTTTATAGTACGCGCCATGTGGGCACATTAAATCGCCAGCCTGACGCCAACCAGGAATATCTTTTACAGCCGAATGAATTGATCACGGCGTTTTCTGATTGGGAGATAGTTCATTATGAGGAGGGCAGAGAGAACGCACAAATCATCGCCCGAAACGAATAAAGTTGTGGCAGATTATTCTGGGGGAAGAGAGGCAATACCGGCAAAAAGATCCTTGACTTTCAGGGCCAACTGTTCGAAGATGGGGTATTGTTCCGGATGAGGGATGTTGGCCACGATACTCTCTGATACAGTGCGATAATACCAGGCTTGTTGCCGTTTCCCCCGGCCAAAACGTTTCCACACCTTGTCACCTTCTTTTTGTTTGTTGTGCAGAGTGTGGCTGAGATTATGGTATTTATCGGCCGCAGCGACAAGTTTTGCCTGGAGAGGGGCGTCTCTCAAGGCATTGATCATGTGCAATTTTCGCGATTCCCAATCGACACTCGTCTTGGGGGGCTCGGTACAGACGGTGACAATATCGGCTACGTCATCACCAAAACGATGGCGGACTTCTTCCAAAGTAACCTTGGTATCCTCTGCAATGTCGTGCAACAATCCGGCGGCAACGATTGTTTCGTCACAGCCCATCCTCTGCAAGAGCATAGCCACTCCTACAGGATGGGCGATATAGGGGACTGAGCCGGATTTGCGGTGTTGACCTTCATGGGCCTTCGCGGCAAAACCAATTGCCTGATCAACGAGAGAAATCATTAATTCTTGCTAACCGGATGCGACCGGCTGATCGACGGCTGAAAAACGATTGAGTAGAACCTGGAGATAGCGGAGATGCCCTACATCTTCGTAGAGAGCAATCGAGACCTGTTCCAGGCTGAAAGGGCTTTTTAGGCCGCGAATCTCGCGCAAATAGGTGGCATCACATTTGATAACCGCCTCTTGAAACCTGCGATCGCCGGATAACAATAGGGAGACGGGTGCTTTGGCCAGGCTGCTATTTTCGTCAATGCCAATCACATGAGCTCGACGGGCGACGCGCAGCACATCATTCACAAAACTTTTGGAAATGTCCGTCCGGCCGGCGCGCTGGTAATATTCCGAAAGACGGTCGACCATTTTTCGCCAAGGCAGGTCATCAGTTCGTCCCAACAAGGTGACCACATCCTTCAGGATCAGCAATCGCAATTCAGATGGCACAACCCGCAGGCCTTTCTTCTTTAACTGGCTCCGGTACTGCAGATGCAACTCATCAGGCCTGACGTAATGCTGCGGCCGGTGAGCCATCAGGGTCGTGCCCTTCCGTTGGACTGCTACCAGGTTGGGATAATGTTCCAGGAATTGCCGAAAACTCTCATCGCCCAAATGAGCCTCGTCGAAAGCGCTGTTACTCAATACCTGCATGCGTTGTTTAAGCAGACTGGCTCTAACCTGGGTCTGATCGACCAACAATTCATCTAGCGCCTGTCGGAGCAGCTCCGATGCTTCTTCCTGGGACACACTTTTCTTGGTGGAGACCGGGGAAGAGGTCGAGGAGCCGCCGGTGCGCTGAATATAAAGGGTGCTTCCCTCCTGATCAACGGAAACAAGATCCGGGTAACGATCCAAGAATTTTCGGAAGGTTTTGTCACCCTGGTGCGTTTCATCAAAGGCGCCATGGCTAAGATCCTGCATCTGTTGCTTTAGCAGGCTGGCCCGAACCTGATGGGTATCTTGCAACAGTGCCTCAAGGGCTTTTTGGAGCAAATCGCGAATCTCCTTATCGGTCAGGCGCCGGGCGCTTTGTTGAGGGGGAGGAACCTCCGTCGCTTCAGATCCCGGTCGCGCCACAAACAGCGTTGTGCCTTCTTGCTCCAGTTGAACGATGTCAGGATAATCCAATAACAGCTTGGCGAAACTACGCCTACCCTGTGGCGAGTGAGAAAAAGTCCCTTTGCTTAGAGCCTGAACGCGCTGTTTCATTAGACTAGCCGGCACACGGTCTCTGTCTTGTAGGAGTTGATCCAGGGCCCGTCGGATTAGGTCGGACATCTGATGATCAAGCTGTTGGTTGGCCTCAGCCGCGATATTGTCGTAGTAAATGTAGCCATCACAGAGCTCGACCAACCGCTGGCTAGTCGTATGCTTAATCCCCGCACCAATGACCTGCTTGCCCCGTCTTCGAAGAGCCTGCACCAGCGGTGCGAAATCCCGGTCTCCAGTAACCAAAACATAGGTGCCGAAATTTTGTCCATCGACAAGGGAGCCCATGGCATCTACGACCATCTGCATATCAGCAAGATTCTTGCTGTTACTGCTGAGGCGCACCGTGGACTGAAGTTCAAACCCGGCCGCAGCCAGGCTTCTGGTCATATTTCCGCGTTGTCGCCAATCGCCGTAGGCTCGCCGCAGCACCAGCCGCCCGCCGGTCACATCTTTAATGTGCTGGAGTAGCAAATCAACGTCAAACTTGAGATTGACTTCGGGAGCGCCAATCACTAAATTGTCTAAATCAAGGTAAACTGCAACATCATTATTCATGTATGATTCCACCCCCACCGGAGCCCACCTGAGGACTGTCCATTGAGTCCATTGTACTTTAAATAACCTTTCCAGCAACGTCGAGCAAAATAAATGTTTCCCGGGAAACAAAGTTGAATTAGATCCGGCCTTTTATCGTTTGGATGACCTTAGAAAGAGTGTTACCATAATGTGAGCAAGCTGGCAACCGGGCGAGATCTGGTCCGGCAACTATCAATGAAGTGACGGCCATATGACATCAAAACCACCTGTCTGCGACTACGAAGGTTCAGACTATCGGACTCGTTTTTGGAAAGGGCAGGGCCGCGACTATGAAGATCAAGTCGAGCGGATTGCCTTGCGCCGCCTCATGCCTCCCAACGGTAAAACGTTGATTGACATTGGCGCCGGCTTCGGCCGCCTGGCCGATGAATATGATGGCTATGATCGCATTGTCTTGTTTGATTATTCTCGATCTTTGTTGCTGGAGGCCAGGGAAGGGTTGGGCGCCGATCCCAGGTTTCTTTATGTGGCCGGCGATTGGTATCATATGCCCTTCGTTGATGGCCTATTTGAGACGATGGTTCAAGTTCGGACCATCCACCATGCGGCCGATGTGCCGGCGCTCTTCCAGCAGTTGGCCCGAATTGCCCATCCTGCTGGTAGCTACGTCCTTGAATTTGCCAGTAAACACCACCTCAAAGCGATCATTCGTTATTGGTTAAAACGTCAAAGCTGGTCCCCTTTTTTGCCTGAGCCGGTTGAATTCGTTGCCCTGAATTTTGACTTCCACCCAAGATGGATCGGCCGCCAACTTGAGGCGGTCGGCTTTTCTCCCCAGCGGATGCTAACCGTTTCTCATTTCCGGCTTCCACTGTTGAAGCGCCTGATCCCAACCCGGATCTTAGTTGCATTGGACCGGATGGCCCAGCTAACCGGGGACTTATGGCAGCTGACCCCATCCGTTTTTGTGGGTAGTGGCTCCCCACCGACCGGAAAAGCAGCCGAAGACGGGCGCTTTTTTGCCTGCCCAGATTGTGGCACCCCTCTGGGAGATCTTGAAGATAGCCATTTGATCTGTTCGCGCGCATCCTGTGGCAAACGTTATTCTTTCTCGGACGGGGTCTATAATTTCAAAGAGCCTGTCTGAACCTGCCCCTCAAAGCGCATTGAAGCCACCTCCAAAAAATTTCAGCATCTATTGCGACCGTTTTGTCGATGTGCTATGCTACTCAGTTATGATGCACTGCGTCATAAATGGTAATGGCTTATGAAGAATGGCTACGTCTACACTTTCACCACAAAGAAGGGTCATTTATTGAAACTCCGGCCCCTGCAAGCCGAAGATGCCCATCATCTGGTCGATCTCTTTAACCATATGGGTCCGACCAGTCGCTACCTGCGTTTCAACCTGGCTCTTACAAATCCAGACCCGGATCTGGTCTGGTCAGAAGCGCGACGCCTGGCCCAAATTGATCCGGAAAAAGACGGCGCCTGGCTTGCATTTTGTGAATTGGACGATCAGCCAATAGCACCGGTGGCCGGAGTGCGCTATATGCGTGTTGAACCGCAAGTTGCCGAGGCCTCTTTGGCTGTTAGGGATGATATGCAAAACCAGGGGATAGGCACTGAACTGTTAAAATTCCTGGTTGAACGCGCCCGCGAGGCCGGCATCAGGCGATTGGTCGCCTCTGCACAGCGTGGAAATCGGGCTCTGTGGCGCCTGCTCGAAAAAGCCCCCGTGCGCATGGAATACGAATCTGATGGCGGCTACACGACGATGACAGCTCACCTCGTCGATCCAGAAACGGCATAACAGTTTTCACTGTTGTCCTTGCGCCGTATAATCGGATTCATGACGACTTTCACCTACGTCGAAAATGCCGCCCCATTCTTGAAATGGGCCGGAGGCAAGGGCCGGTTACTCAAACAATATGGCCCCTACTTTCCCCCCAGAAACGAGATCCGTCATTATTATGAACCGTTTATTGGGGGTGCGGCGGTTTTTTTCCACCTTCAACCACAAGCAGCAACCTTGTCCGATATCAACAAAAAGCTGGTCGACGTTTACCAGATTGTGCAGCAAAATGTCGAACTCTTGATCCCTTTGTTGAAGGAACATAAGAATGAGAAGGAGTATTTCTATCGGGTCCGGAGTCTGAATCCGGCCGATCTCTCTCCACTAGAACAGGCGGCAAGGCTCATCTTTCTGAACAAAACTTGTTACAACGGCCTCTATCGCGAGAACCGGGGCGGGCGATTTAATGTACCTTTTGGACGTTACAAAAATCCTAAGATATGCGATGAGCAACGACTGCGAACTGCCTCAGCGGTTTTACAAGGGATCAATCTCCAGGAGGCCGAATTTGATCAAGCCGTGTCAAATGCTAAACCAGGCGACTTTATTTACCTCGACCCGCCTTATGCGCCAATCAGCGCAACCAGTAACTTCACCAGTTACAACCGTTACAATTTTTTAGCCGCCGACCAGCGCCGCTTGGCCGATACAGTCCATGATTTGACCGCCAGAGGGTGTAGCGTTATGTTAAGCAATTCCAGCGCGCCGCTCGTTTATGAATTGTATGGCGACCGGGGTTATCATCTCATAAAGGTGAAGTCCCGCCGAAATATCAACAGCAACGCAGATCGCCGAGGTCTTGTCACCGAATTATTGATCCTAAATTATGATCCTGGACTTTGAGTCTGGGGGCGCTTATCTGACTGATCAACCAACCAGTTAATGTCTCTCTCTTCCTTCCTCTATCGTTGTTTTGCCTTTTTACTCCTTGTCGCCGCAAGCGTGCCTGATTCGGCTCTTGCTCAAGATGGCGACGAAGGCGGCTGGCGCTTTGGGGTGATTGAGAGTTACGAATCGCCCAGTCACGCAAAAAGACTCGGCGTAGGCTGGACCCGGGTGACTTTCCACTGGGCTGAGGTTCAACCCGACGGCGCACAAACCTGGACCCCCAGTCTCAGCGATGAGCAAATCACAGCCGAGATCGATGCCGGCCGGATGGTTGTCGGTCTACTGATCGGCATTCCTGATTGGGCCAGAGCAGAGAACCGACTTCCGCAAGGATTGTGGGCGGCGCCTGATGATCCGGCTAACACCTGGGCCAACTATGTGAGACAGGCCGTCTCGAGGTACAAGGGCCAGATCGATCATTGGATCATCTGGAATGAGCCCGATATTCGTGCAGGGGAATTGGCCCATACTTGGGATGGCAGCGTAGCCGACTTTGCCCAGCTGCAACGTTCTGCATACCTGGTCGCGAAAGAAGCTAATCCCCAGGCGGTTATTCATTTGCCTGCTTTTACTTACTGGGCTGATTTTATCGCCGGCAGCGAACAGTATATGGCTCTCCTTCTGGACCAGATCCTGGAAGATCCCCAGGCAAGGGCCAATAATTACTACTTCGACGTAGCCACAGCGCATCTCTACTTTCAACCAGGTCAGATTTATGATCTCCTTGGTTTGTTCACCAACATCATGCGCGATCGCGGCTTGCAACAGCCCATCTGGCTTGTGGAGACCAATGCGCCGCCGTTAAATGACCCGAACTGGCTCGTTCCTAACTGGACATTATCAGTGACCCAGCAAGAGCAGGCCGCGTTCATGCCCCAGGCGTTGGCCTCTGCGCTGGCGGCCGGGGCGGAACGAATAGCCATCTACAAACTTATGGACACTGAAGATGACCGGGCGGCTAACCCCGAGCCCTTCGGCCTGGTGCGATTGGACGCTGGCGAGAGGCCGGCGTTTGCCACCTACCGCCTTGCTGTGGGTTATCTTTCCGGCGCCCTGCGTGCCGAACGCGAGCGCTGGGACGATATTGGCCAGATACGGGTAGACCAGGAGGATCAGACCACGACGGTGTTATTTTCCCGGTTACCAGAATGGCAGCGAGTGGAGGTTGCCGCAACTGATGAAACGGCGCAATTGGTCGATATGTGGGGTACAAAGCGGATTATTACCCCAACCCAAGGCGTCTACTCAATTAACCTGCCCCCGGCCTCATGCAGCCAATCTATCGGGGAATATTGTATGATTGGCGGACCTAACTATTATCTTGTCCAGGCGGCCGATGTTCTGGCTCAAACTACCACGCCCTTGCCAACAGCTACGCCCTTGCCAACAGCCACGCCCTTGCCATCGGACGCACCAGTTCTAACTACCACCGTAGCGCCGTCAGCTACGCCAACAAAAAAGGTCCCGCCAGCGGCGACAGCCACAACTTTGGCCGCGACTATAACATCGGCCGAGGTTGCGCCATCGCCAAGGCCGACAATCTTTCCATCTGCGTCGCCCAGCCCAGTTACCTTGCCACAGGATAATACAGCGATTAATGACCTTCCGATCTTGTTGATCGGTGGCGGCGGTCTGATTCTGATTGCCGGCCTGGGCTTGTTGTTGCTCAGGCGCAATCGACAAAGTTAAGCTGGCCGAAATAAGCATTTGCCATGATTAAGTAGCCGGTTGCCCCAGAAACGTTAGACTTAACCGTGAATATGAGTAGAATCTACTTTGCCCTACTTCTGGCCCTTATAGTGACCACATTCCTGGTAGTTAAGAGGGGGACCGCGCAGGAAAGTACCCTGACCATCGTCAGTATAGGTCCGCCAATCATACAATATTCCCCGATAGATTGGCTACATGAGGCCGGGGGCAGGTTAATTGAGTAGACGCCTTGGGTTGGGGTAATAATC
>PVMK01125839.1_pt1 | contig 19828 bp, 17 predicted proteins | sample 1853481 | NCBI WGS metagenome assembly PVMK01 (sample SAMN08533507, study PRJNA380276) | Marine sediment metagenome, whole genome shotgun sequencing project. | reverse complement strand
CTGTTGAGGTTGTCCAATGAACGGTGCATGGCACGCACTAATTCGCGGTCAACTCTGGCTATGCTCTTTTTAGGATCAAGCAGGGCCGGGTCCGATCCCCCCACTCCCTGGAATTGCTCATTCCCCTCCCCTGTTTCTAAGTTTACCATGACTTTTAACTTATGATCCAGTTCCCTCAGTTCATTCATCTCCTGGTTAACCTGGTCAATTCGCCGGGCCATGAAAACAATCTGTTCCTTCTGGAGAGCGTTTTCTTTCTGCAATTCTGCCAACTGGGGGGTCTTCGCCCTAATTCCTATATAATCATGAATAATCCACAAAAGGAAGGCCGCGCAAATGATAAGGAGGGGTATTATGAAAAAAAGGGTGGCCTTAGGAAGTCTGAGCTGCTTTACACAGCCTGTGCCGTCAGGCACTAAAAATATATTGATCTTCTTTGCAGCCAAGGAGCCCTCGATACAAGAGATGAAAAACAGGTGTCGATTAAATATCGTGAGAATTGTTAACACACCTGTCTTCGCGTGTCAACCAGATTATTCTCACGTTCACAACAACGTCAAGAAATGGTACAACTGACCTAAACTATTACATCTTCTTGAAGGTATCGCCTTACGCAAAGGCGCGGAGTCGCATAGGGTTTTTTCTTTTCTCCTTGCCCTATAGGTTTAATTTCCCCTATACTCCTTCCAGAAAAAAAGGGGGATTCCTTCTAAAATACCCAGAACCTGTCCGAGTCGATGGGTCAGCGGATCGTAAACCAGTATCCCCGCTAAAAACGGGATCTTTGACCAGAGACCAGTCTCCCCGCTAAAGCCGTAATTTTCGTCCAGTAACCGGGAACGAGCAACCAGTATAAGGAGCATGAAAATGAACAGGGTAACAGTCTTCAGGACACCCCCCAGAATTGTCATGGGGCCCGGGGCATTAGAGCAGCTCACAGACGAAATCCGTCAGCTTAAAGGAGGGTAACAATTGCCAAAAGATAAGCAAAATCTGCTGTTGCTTCCTGGTCTGCTTTGCGACGCTGTTTTGTGGCATCACCAACGCAAATATCTCGACGAACTGGCTGAGATAACCGTTGCCGATTTCACCAATGACGACTCTATGGCAGACATGGCCGAGGCAGCACTGGCCAGGGCTCCGGATCAATTTGCCCTGGCAGGGCTCTCCATGGGGGGGTATGTGGCCCTGGAAATCATGCGCAGGGCACCGGAGAGGGTAACGAGACTGGCTTTGCTTGACACCTCGGCTCACGGGGAGATGGAAACACAAACCAAACGCCGCAGGGAGTTGATCAACATGAGTATGAAGGGTAAATTCAGGGAAGTAACTCAGCAGAACCTTCCCTTTCTCATACACCCTGATCGCCAGGACGACAAGGCACTGACAGAGGCCATCAGAAAAATGGCCCACCATGTAGGGCCTGACGCCTTCCTGCGTCAGCAGACGGCGATAATGGGCAGAGCCGACAGCCGCGATTATCTTGGCCGCATAAAATGCCCGACACTGATCCTCTGCGGCAGGCAGGACCTCCTGACCCCGGTCGAGGCCCATGAGGAGATGGCCGCCGGAATTTCTACGGCCCGCCTCGTCATTATCGAGGATTGCGGACACATGACCACCATGGAGAGACCCCAGGCGGTCACTGCCTTTCTCAGGGACTGGTTACTCTACCCCTTAGTTGCATAAATAGCTGAAAAACCCCCAGAGGCTCGCCTTAAGAGAGCTGATAACAATTCTTATATGTCTCTCCTCTACGGTCTTTCAGGATTGTGGCCTCAGAGGAGTTGCGTGATCTGTCAAGCATTTCGAGATCCACCTCACCAACAATCACAGTCTCATCTTCCCCATCCTGTGCCTCTACCATGATCCCGTCATCTATCATTGTCTGGTCGTCAATTGGACATAAGATTGCGGATCGACCGAATCCAGTAAAAGGCTGGTCCAGGGGGACACTCAAGGCGCCAACCTGATGGCATTCCGCCACATAAATCTGGTCTTCAACTGCCCTTGCAGCACAACAACGTCGCACCCTGTAGAAACCCCGTTTTGTATATGTTGCTGATGGACACAGCAAAATCTCAGCACCTTTGAGCATAAAATGGCGCGCCACCTCTGGAAACTCTGAATCATAACATGTCATAAGACCGATCCGTGCCTTGGGTGTATCGAAGACAGTCAAACCGTCAAAAGAGACCGTACCCCAGTCGTTCTCACCTGGGAAAAGGTGATTTTTTTTCTGTCGTTCAATACGCCCGTCCGGGTAAAAAAGATAAGCCGTGTTATACCCTTTCCCGTCTGTCTCGTCGATCGTCCAATGACTACCACCGGCAATCAGGACGTCATTCTCCCTGGCCATGTCGCTGAAAATGGATTCATATCTCGGCGTAAAGGCAGCCACGTATTCAACCATGGCACTGCCAAGTCCTTTATAAGTCAGACTGGGACCCGACATGGCCAAAAGACCAATTGTCAGCAACTCGGGGAAAAGAATTATATCGGGGTCTTTGGCGATTGCCTTTTGACACTCCCCAATAATGTGCGTCTCGAAATCCTCAAAACTATTAGCATCTCGAAGACCAAATTGACAAATGGCTATTCTGACCCTGGACATGGAATACCCTCCTTTCTTAAATCATCCAACTACTTAGTACCAAATTTCAAAATCCCATCATGTTTGCGTAGGATTTTGGTTCAAGTTTTTCCAAGTTAGATTGAGGGCATTGTTTTCAATTCCTAAATCCCTCAATTCCTAAATTCGCAATTCCGGCTTGTTCGGGTTAGGAATAAGTTATTTTGTATGGCCTATCCCTGTTCCCTCAGTCTGCTTTTAACAACCTTGCCCCCAGGATTTCGGGGAAGTTCATCTAAGAAAAAAAATGTCTTCGGGATTTTGTAATCTGCAAGTCTCTTTCCGCAAAAATCCTGTATCTCCTCTACAGTGGTGCTCTCTCCCGGTTTGAGTACGACCGCCCCCTTTACCTGTTCACCAAAAACTTCATCCGGAATTCCAAAAACCGCTGCCTCCAGGATCTTGGGGTGTGCGTAAAGGGCGTTTTCAACCTCAATACTGTATATCTTCTCGCCTCCCCGGTTGATCATATCCTTGAAACGGTCCATGATATAAACGTAGCCATCTTCATCAATACGGGCCACATCTCCAGTATGGAGCCATCCGTCAGTAAAGGATTTCCTGTTCGCCTCAGGTTTGTTCCAGTAGCCGCGTATGACTTTGCACCCTTTAACAAGCAGTTCTCCTGTTTTATCCGGAGGGAGTTCGTTGCCCGTTTGGTCAACGATCTTCATGTCCACCAGAGGCAATATCTGTCCTACCGACTCCACATGGGAAATGGCGTCCTCATCCATAAGGTGCGTATCATAGGCGTGTGTCTCGGTGAGGCCGTATCCATTATGGATGAGAACCCCGGCCAGCTTCTGCCTCATCTCCCTGATCACATCCTCTGCAACCGGAGAACCCCCATAGAGTATTTCCCTGAGACTCGACAGATCATATTGGTCAAAATTCTTCTGGTTTAACATCAGCCAGTAGACGGTTATGACCGAGATCATACAGGTGATTCGCTCGTTCTGGATAAGTCTGAGGGCTTCCTCAGACTTAAATTTATCCATAAAAACAACCGGAACACCGGCATAAACTGCTGCAACAAAATTCATGGAAAGACCGGTGACATGAAAAAGTGGAACAACACATAAAATTTTATCACGGCCATGCTGATAGTTTAAAAACTCATGTGTCATCATGACTGTGCCAATGATTCCCCTGTGGGTCTGCATGGCACCTTTGGGCTTACCGGTTGTTCCGGAGGTGTACATTATATTTAAAAGGTCCCATTCAGAGATATCCGGCGATTCAAAATCACCACTCGCATAAGAGGTCAGGAGTTCAAAAGAAAAGGTTCCCAAAACGGGCTCACCACCCTGAATAAATATATGAGGGGTTTTGTCAAGCCGGTCAATGAAAGGTTCCAGGCTGTTGTAAAACGCGTTTTCAGCAATAACTATCCCGGCACCCGAATCGTTGATCTCATAGGAGAGCTCTTCCCCTTTGTAACGCGTATTTAAGGGAACCACCACCGCCCCGAGTCGGATCACTCCAAAATATGCCAGAGCAAAAGGAATACCGATCCCCATCAGGAGAGCTATCCTATCCCCCTTTGCTATACCCCATTCCTTCTGTAAAGAAGCTGCGATCCGATCAACGGTCCCGCGGAATTGTCTGTAGGTGATTTTACTGTCGCCGTCCACAAAGGCCGTTTCCCCAGGCCACTTGGAAACCGTATTATCGAGCAGTTCAGAGAGGTTTTCTGGCCTGTCCTTGTAATGAAGTTCCGTAAACCCTTCAGGCGACTCCTCTTGTAGCAGTTCGTATCTGCTTTTAAGTTTTTTATGCATTTTTCACCTGCAGATAATCCCGGCAACTTTTTGCAGAGTACTTTGACCCGTGGGAAAAGGGTTTGGCCTGTCAAACCTTACGCTCTTTGTCTTTCCAATACCCGGCGCGCAGATCCCGTTTCAGGATCTTACCATAACTGTTTTTTGGGAGCTCATCCACAAAATCCACAGACTTAGGCTTCTTGTAGCTTGCAATATTGTTTCTGCAAAAAATGATTAACTCTTCTTCAGTTGCGGACTGTCCCGGAAGGAGTGAGACTACGGCCTTAATTGCTTCACCCCATTTAGGATCCGGAACCCCTATCACCGCGACCTCTCTTACGGCCGCGTGCCTTACAAGGACCTCTTCAATTTCCCGGGGATAGATATTCTCGCCACCGCTGATTATCATATCCTTGGAACGATCCATAATAAACAGATAGCCTCTTTCATCCATATAACCCATATCACCGGTATGCAGCCACCCGTTCCTGATAGTGTCTTCCGTGGCCTCGGGGTTGCGCCAATACCCTTTCATTACCAGATCCGAACGGGTAACTATCTCTCCTGTTTCACCAGGAGGAAGCTCCTTGTCATCGCCATCAAAAATCTTGACTTCCACATCCGTACGTGGAAATCCTGCAGAGGAAAGCCTCCTCATCTGCTCCGGGTTCCCATCAAGCATATGATCTCTGTGCGGGAGATAAGTAATGGTCATGGGCGACTCAGCCTGCCCGAACAACTGTACAAGGCAGGGGCCCAGTTTTGTCATGGCCTGTTCAAGGTCTTTCACCAACATGGGTGCGCCACCGTAGTTAACGGAAGTTAGTGAGCCATGGTCATATTTATCCACGGCATTGTTCTCCACCATCAGCTTTATCATTGTCGGGGCAACGAACATGTTGGTAACTCGATATTCCTGAATGCTCTTGAAAACCAGTTCGGGGTCAAATGACTTACTCGCCAGAATGATGTTAGTTGCCGCTTTGCCGATATTCGGTAAGGCGTACAATCCACTGCCATGGGAGAGGGGTGCTGCGTGAAGGATCACGTCATCCGGCCCAAAACCGGGACATATATCGGCATAGAAATTCATGGTCATGGCCATGAGGTTGCGGTGAGTTAACATGGCGCCCTTTGGCATACCTGTTGTCCCGGAGGTATAAAAAAGCCATGCAAGATCATCAGGTTTCGTGTCAACGTCTCTAAATTGATCCGACTCTGTCGATATCAATTTTTCATAATCCAAAAACTCGTCTCCGGCATTGGACAAGGTAATGAAATGGTGCACATTTGGAATACGATCACGGATACTGACAAAGGCTTCGTTAAATTCAGGGGATAAAATCACGGCCTTTGCCTCTGAGTGATCAATGATAAAAGCAAATTCATTGGGGTGAAGACGGAAGTTTATAGGCACACAAGCGCAGCCGGTCTTAAAACAGGCAAAAATAGACTCCAGTGTCTCGGGGTAGTTGTACTGCATTAACGCCACATTATCTCCCTGCTTGACGCCTAATCTACGCAGGGTATTGGCCAGCCTATTTACACGGGAATCGAATTGAGCATATGTCAGCCTTTTTGGGCCATGTACCAATGCAAGGTTTTCTGGAAATGTTTCTGCGGATTTTGTCAGCAGCTGGCTTACATTCATAGCGCCCTTCTATAGCATTTCGGATTTCAGATTGCGGATTGCGGATTTGATTAGTCAGGTATAGGAAATTATAATCCACACCATTTTCTGGCAATTTCCAGATAGGCCGCACTTGCTTCTTCTATTTTTGAGATATAACAGAACTCATCTGTTTTATGTGCCATCACAGGCTCACCCGGTCCGAGGATTATGGTAGGAGGGTTACCAAAAGCCGGGGTGAGTACGGATGCGTCAGTGAAATAAGTAACCCCGCGAACCGGCGGACGTTCCTTCAGATATGACTCCATAATCCCGAATACTTCCTCTATCCATTTATTTTGAGGATCTGATGCAACACCGCCAACATCCACCAAACGGTCCAATTCAAATTCAGGTCCAAGATATCTCTTGAGCTCATCATAGACCTGTTTATTGTTTTGAGGAGGAATTGTACGGATATCAATACCGATCACGGCTTGATCCGGAACCGAATTTATATTTACCCCTCCCTTGATTGTCCCTACGTTGATGGTTGGCGATCCCAATAACTCATGGGCTGCGACCTCAAAATTGAAGTTCTGCAACTTCGTCACGGCATGGGCAGCCTTGTAAACGGCATTGTCCCCTTTTTCCGGCATTGAGCCGTGTGCCGCCGTACCAGTAGCCCGTGCCTCAATCCAAAGGGCACCCTTATGGGCCACGATGGGAGAGTTTGAGGTGGGCTCTCCAACAACGACTGCCCCCGCCTTCCCAAGTGCGTTTTCATGTGCTGCAAGAAAATAAGCCCCTTCGCTGCCCGTCTCTTCACCGGCTGTAATAACCAGGGTCATACCGGCCATGGGTTTTGAAAATTCGGCAATACGGAGACCAGCAATAACCATTGCTGCTACACCTCCCTTCATATCGCTGGCACCTCTGCCGTAAATTCTGTCCCCTTCAGTCTCACCTTTTAGAGGGTCTTTGGTCCAGGGGATGGCGCCAAGGGGTATGGTGTCAATATGCCCGGTAAAACAGATTGGCGGAGCATCACCGGCCCCCGTTATACGTGCAACAAGGCTTGTTCTCCCGTCTCCAAACTCGAAAAAATCGGTCTCAAAACCACCATCCTCCAATAGTTTTCCGAGAAATTGTGCGCAGGCCCGTTCCCGGCCGGGAGGGTTCACAGTATCAAAGGCAAGTAGTCTGCGGGTCAAGGAAAGAACATCCAAAGAGGGTTTCATGGTTAATCTCCTTATCTCTTTTTCCAGTCCGGCATTTCCTTGTCCCTGTCCCAGCCGTGATCTGATCTGTTTTTCTCCATTTCTTTAAGCTTCATCTTTTGAATTCTTTCAGTTGCAGTCTTGGGAAAAGAATCCACTATTTCAAGGTATCTTGGGACCTTGAAATAGGACAATTTTGAAGCACAGTGACGAATGAGACCGGAAAGATCAATCTTCTCACCCTCTACGGGCAATATGAATGCCTTGATTTCCTCTTCTCTCAAGGGGTCAGGTACCGGAACAACAGAGGACTCGGATATGCCGGGGTAGCTGTTTACAACATCTTCAATCTCAAAAGCAGAGATGTTCTCTCCTCCCTTACGGATCATAAATTTGAGGCGGTCAACAAAATAATGAAACCCGCCCTCATCGAGTCGGACAACATCGCCGCTATGGAGCCAGTGATCGGTAAAGACCTCTTTAGTCTTTTTTTCCTCCCCCCAATATCCTTTCATATTAAAGCCGGTTTGAAGCAATTCTCCTGTGACATCCTTTCCATCCAGGGCATCTTGGCCGTCCTCCATGACAACTTTTGTTTTCCGTCCCAGATCGGGGAATACCGGCACTCCAAATGACCCTATCTTCCGCTTTCCTTTATCCGGGTTGGCATTCAGGAAGAGTACGGGGGATTCACTCTGGCTATATCCCTCAAAAATAGTAACATTAAATTTCTCCTCGAATCTTTGCCAAAGTTCTAAAGGCGTACCCCCCACAAAGACATATTTGGCTGTGTGTTCCGGAACCGGGGTGTTCTCGAAGGCCGCATCCAGTATCTGCATCATACCGCCGATGGAATTGAAGTAGTCGGCCCGGTATTGCTTTATCTCAACAAAAAATTTCTTCGGGCTGAACCGGTCTGTCAAGACCAGGGATGCACCCATACAGCGCATGGCCATCATGGAGTAAAGCTGGGCATTGGCATGAAAAAGAGGGAGGGCCGTATAGTTTCGTGTGCTGTTATCGGTCCAGGGTATGGTGAGCACGCTTTGGGCAGCAAGTAAAAATATCTTATTGGTAATGGGTGCGCCTTTGGGCATCCCGGTGGTCCCTGAAGTAAAAAAGATTACACAGGGGTCGTCTCCATTGATAACAACATCAGGGTTGACATCCGCTGCCTCGCCTATGAGATCTTCCATCTGCGACACCTTTGCCATCGGCCTGATTTCCACCTCCCCGGCCCCGTATATCAGGATGTTTCTGAGCAGATCACTCTCCGAGGAGACATTTTCCAGGATATGGAGGTATTCCTGATTTGGGTCAACAACGATGGTGGATATGCCGGCGGTATTTACCAGATGAGAGATCTCCTTTTCCCGAAAGCTGTAGTTGATGGGGACCGCAATCATGCCGGCCTTAAAAATGCCAAAAATCGTAAAGATACACCTTGGGCTGTTACCCATAAGAAAACCGATACGATCTCCCTTCTTAAGACCAAGCCCGATTAGAGCATGTGCCACACGGTTTACCACTCTGTTTGACAGACCATAACCATATTCATCACCTTCTACAGCATCTATGAGATAGGTCTTGTCTTCCAATACCGAAGTTAGTTCAAGGGCCTCTTTAATGGTCTCTACCCGATCCATCCCGGGATAAAGCTTTTTTTTCATTTCCTCATAATCACACCACATTTTTTTACCTTTCAAACGGAAAAACATCCCTCCATGTTATAAAGCGCGCCTTAACAAGCAGTCCAACCGCCATCAATACAGATAACCTGCCCGGTGATAAAGTCTGAAGCGGCCGAAGCCAGGAATATGACTATTCCCTCAAATTCATGCAATTTCCCCCACCGGCCCAGGGGTGTCCGTTCTTTAATAAATTTGAGCCTTTCCGGATCATTGAAAATCTGTTTCACCATATCGGTCTCAAAATAATTTGGGGCAATGGCATTGACGTTTATGGCATTTTTTGCCCATTCCACGGCCATTATCCGGGTCATTTCATTCACACCGCCCTTTGCAGACCCGTATGCAAGCTGATTTATGATCCCCACCTGACCTGCAATAGAGCTTATATTGATAACCTTCCCGCTATTTCGTTCTATCATCTGAGGGACAACGGCCTGGGCAACGAGATAATAGCTTTTGAGGTTAGTGCTGATAACGAGATCCCACTTGTCTTCAGGATATTCAAGTACCGGTACCCGGTAATTTGTCCCGGTGTTGTTCACCAGGATATCAACTCTCCCAAAATGATTGAGGATCTTATCTACGCCCTCATGAATACTCTCTTTAGAAGTAACCTCCATGAAGAATCCTTCAGAATTTCTCCCCAAATCCCTGATCGCTCCGGAAACTCTTTTCAGGTCTGACTCTACCCGACCGCATACAGCCACATCAGCGCCGGCCTTGGCCAGAGCAGTAGCCTCCACTTCACCAAGCCCCCGGGTGGAACCGGTAACCATGGCAATCTTACCTGTAAGATCAAACATGTCCAAGTCCATAATTACTTCCTCCATCAAAACTTGATGGTCCCGTAAAAAGTCTCCAAGTTCGTCACCCCCGTGAAAGCGGGGGTCCATAAGCTCCTGATTTTCCTGGATTCCCGCATTCGCGGGAATGACGAAAACGGAAGATTTATGACTTTTTATGAGTTCATCAAACTTAGTTCTTCAAAATCTATCACATATACGTAGAATACCACCTCTGCCAGTATCAAGGGCGTATAGGGTAAGCCCTTTATTCTCCTTTTTCCTCTTGTTCCAGAATAATTTCCGCAGCCCATCTCGCTGCCTTGCCCACCACACCGGGGCATTTATCCGTATGCCCTCCGGCATCCAGAAACTCCTTCCACTCTTCAGGATTATTCAGATGATAGGTCTTCCCCAAAATCTTCTTATGGATTTCTTTACATACCGAACTGCCATATTCCTGAACAAAACGCTCATGAAGTTTGTTTGCCAGGCTATAAGAAATAAATCTCAGACCCTCCGGGTCCTCAAGGTTGTCCAACTCACGGCCATACAACAAACCAATGGCCATAACTCCGCCTGCAAGACCTCCACAGGTGCCTTGAACCGAAAGACCCACACCCCCGGCTAAACCTGTGGCTGCCTTAAAGGCCTCAGGCTCTTTCATGTCAAAAATATCCATAAGGGTTCCCAGCACACATTGGGCACATCCATGATATTTTTTTTCAAACTCATATCCCTTTGATTCCGCCTCATTAAGGATTACTTCCTTTGCCTTTTCTGGGACCTTCATCTATAATGACCTCCTTAGAAACATTGATACACAATAGCAAAACTGACAACCGGCAATGCCATTTGAACAACATTGATCCGTTAGGGTTGAATTGATAAACTGCAGTTCCGCTAATGAATAATGGGAAGTGATTACAGGGTCACTACAATCCGGATTGGGTTGTCAATCTTTTTGTGCAGGGCCTCTAACCCCTCGTTGATTTTATCAAGGGGAATCTTTCTGGACACAGATTTCGAAATATCCAGTCTGCCACCGGCTACCAACTGGACCAGTTCCGCAATTTCTCTGACCGTAAAGCCGTAAGAGCCCTTGAGCTCAACCTCTCGACGAACGAATTCGGTAGGTGGCAAGGTGATTATCTTCTCCGATCCCAGACCGACCACCACAGCCCTTCCTCCCGTCCGCAGAGACGCGACAGCCATGGCAATCGTCTCCTGCCGACCCACACATTCTATTATCAAATCCGCCCCAAGTCCTCCTGTGGCCTTTTGAATAAACGCCACCGGATCTTCCCGGTCAGATCTGCAAACAAGATCGGCCCCCCGATCCATGGCCCTGTCAAGAGCAACATTTGAAACATCCACCCCTATGACCAGCGCCGCCCCGAAAATTCTGGCCAGCTGCACAGCATGAATACCCAGCCCCCCGCAACCCATTACCGCAACACTTTCTCCTGGAGCCAGCCTGCCTCTCCTCGTAATCGCACGATACGGAGTCGCCACGGCATCTGTAAGTATTGCCCCTTCCTCATAGGGTATTTTATCCGGAAGTCTTATCAGATTTTCGGCAGGGGCCCTGGTAAATTCTGCCAGACCACCATTTAAGTGGACACCGAGGAGTCGTCTCTTAAGACATAACTGCTGATTCCCGGAAAGGCAGTTGATACATTTACCGCATGAGACGATACAGGACGCCGCCACACGCTCGCCCACTTTCCACCCTTCTACACCTTCCCCGACCTCTGCGATTTCTCCACTGAATTCGTGGCCGAGGATGATAGGCTGAAAGGCTGTGGGCGTTATTCCCTCATAAGCAATATGAATATCAGAACCGCAGATTCCACAGGCCCTGATCCTCAGAAGCACTTCTCCATACGCTGGCCGCGGGCATGGAACCTCCTCCACAACCAATGGCTGTCCAACCCCGTAAAAGAGAGCTGCCTTCATTTTTCATAACCCTATATGGTTTTTTATCTTAACTCTCTTCTCAAAATTTTCCCGGTGGGACCTTTTGGCAGCTCTTCAAGAAATTCTACGGCCCTCAGCTTCTTATATTTAGCGAGTCTGTCCTTAACATAGTCCATGATCTCTTCCTCATCTGCCTTTTCACCGGGCTTGAGGGTAATATATGCCTTTGGAATTTCCCCCATCTTATCATCGGCAATCCCCACCACTGCAGCTTCCAACACCTTGGGGTTTTCATAGAGAAGCTCTTCCAACTCTATAGGATATATATTATATCCGCCGCATATTATCATATCCTTTTTGCGGTCAAATATGTAGACATACCCTTCCTCATCCAGCATGCCGATATCTCCTGTGTGTAACCAGCCGTCTGTAATAGCAGATTCAGTTCCGGAAGGATTGTTCCAGTATCCTTTCATCACACAGTGCCCTTTACAGCATATTCACCATGTTCGTTGGGCGGTAGAGACCGGTCTTCTTCATCCACGATCTTGATTTCAATATGCGGTAACGGGTAGCCAACGCTCTCAAATTTTCGCTTCATATCTACGCGATCCACTGTAATGACCGGTGAGGTCTCCACCTGCCCATAGGCCTGAATCGTCTTACATTTGAATTTTTCTTCTATCTCCTTTCTTAACTCCAGGGGAGTCACTGCACCTGTGACAATACAGATCTCAAGAGAGGTGAGATCAAACCGGGGCTCATCGGGAAGGGTCAGAAACAAGGTATAAACAGTCCGGACAGCAAAGGAGTAATTCACCTTATAACGTGAAATAATCCGGGCTGCCTCCTCAACCTCAAACCGTTCCATCACATGCATGGTGCCCCCTTTTCCGAACAGGACCATAACCCCTGCCGCAAGGGAAAGGAGGTGGGATAGGGGAAGGACGCAAATCCCCACCCAGTCTTCACTGGCACCGAGACCTGCAGCATAAAACTCTGAATTCATCAGAGGTTATAATGGGTCAATACGGCACCCTTGGGGTTGCCGGTGGTACCTGACGTGTATAATATGGTAGCGGGCTCATCGGGAGACAGGTTTAGGCTATGAAAATCGTCCGAGCTTGACCGGACAGCCTTTTTAAAGGATAGTCCATCATCATAGTCTTTTTCTTTACCCGTTACGATCACCCTCTCCAGATGGGAAAGTTTTTCTCTTATGGGGTTGAGGGTTTCAAGGCTTTCCTCCTGGGTGATAACCGCCTTTGATTCTGAATTCGACAATAGAAATTCTATCTCTCTTGCCTTGTAAAGGATATTCATGGGAAGGGCCACGGCACCTATTTTCAGAACACCATAAAAGGAACTTAGAAACTCAAAACAGTTAGGAAGCCATATGGCGACACGATCACCCTTTTTTACCCCCATGGATGCAAGGGCGTTGGCCACCCTGTTGGCTTCCGCATTCATAACACCGTAGGAATATTGATCCTCACCGAATATGACAGCGTTCTTATCCGCGGCCCTGGAGGCCTGAAGCTCGATTATGTTTGCAATATTCATCTATAATCACTTATCACCACATAACAAATTTTAGATTATAACCAAAAGAGCCTGAGTTTTGGACCCTACTCCTGCCCTCTTTTTCTGCTGAATCTCTGGGAGCAATAAGAGATAAGATTTTCTATTCCTTCCCATACCCCTCCCTGAAAAAACATGACAAAGATTACAAATACCGCACCCAACATGAGGAGCCAGCGATCCCAGATTGTTGAGAAAAAATCTTGCATCACGATGACCAGACCTGCGCCGATCATGGGGCCATATAAGGAACCGATTCCGCCCACAAGTGCCATCATGATCACTTCCCCGGATAGGCTCCAGTGGCAATAACTCAGTGCCACATACTTAATTTGCAGGCAGAAGAGGGCCCCGGCTATACCTGAAAAAAAACCGGACACCACAAAGACGACGATTTTATAGTCCCGGGCCTTGTAGCCCACACTCTCTGCCCGATTCTCATTTTCCCGGATCGCCAGGAACACGCTTCCAAAAGGTGAGTCGGTTATTCGCCGGATAATCAATATGGACAGCACAACTATAACGAGCACAAAAAAGTAAAATGTCATGGGTTCCTGGATTGAAAAGGAAAGGGGGCCTATCCCCACATCCGGTCTGAAAATCCCTCTCAAACCGTCGTCACCACCGGTCAGATCTTTTAGCTCAAAAATGGTAAAATAAATCACTTCATTAAAAGCCAGCGTCAACATGGCAAAGTAGATCCCGTGTCTTCGGATCGAGACCCAACCTATAACCAGAGCAATGAGCGCACCGATCACCGCAGCAGCAAGTATCCCTAAGAAGATGTTTATGTCAAATCGGACCAGAAGGATACCCATGGTGTAGGCGCCGGAGGCAAAAAGCGACGCGTGGCAAAAAGACAGGAGGCCTGCATATCCCAGCATGAGGTTAAAGGACACGGCGAGAAGCGCAAAAATCAGGATCTCTGTAGCCAGTTCCGTAAAGGGAAAAACAAACGGAAGGATTAAGAGGATAATGACAATGATAGTAAATCGATCCTTTAGAAAATGTGCCATAGCAGACAAGACTCCTTATCGTTTACCCAGCAATCCTTGAGGCCGAACGACCAGGATCAGGGCCATCAGAACAAACATGATCACATTTGATGCAGGGGGCCATATCATGGTGGTTATCCCTTTTGTCAGCCCTACCAGAACTGCACCCAGAATGGCGCCGCCGAAACTCCCCATACCACCAACCACCACAACGACAAAACTCCCCAACAGGACAGTGGTACCCAAATCCGGTTGGAGACTCCCGATGACCGGTCCTGCCAGAACCCCTGTGAGACCCGCCATCGCCGCACCAAAAGAAAATATCATGGTAAAAACCCGCCGGATATTGATCCCGAGGAGGTTGGCCATCTCCTTGTCTTCTGTCCCTGCCCTGATGATAGATCCATATTTGGTTTTTTCCAGGAAGAGCCATATGCCCAGCATGATAAGTGGGGTGATTATGAGAATAAAAAGCCGGTATTTCGGGTAAAACATGAATCCCAGGTCTACAACGCCACGCAGGATTTTGGGAGTCGGGAAACTCATCGGCATACTTCCCCATATGATTACAACCAGCTCCTGGATAATCAGGGCGAGACCGAAGGTGAGAAGAAGCTGATAGATAACATCTTGCCCCACCATTCTTCTCAGTAAAAAGAATTCGATGATCATTCCGAGCAGACCCACCACTATGGGGGCCAGAAAAAGTGCTATCCAGAAACTTCCAGTACTGGTACCCAACAACTGTGTCACAACAAGCGTGAAGGTAAAGGCTGAATATGCACCGACCATATACATGGCACCATGCGCAAAATTGATCACATCCAGCATCCCGAAAATAATGGTCAAGCCCACAGCCAAAAGCCCAAGAACAATACCCCATACAAGACCGTTGAAGAGCTGTCCCATGAGGAGAGTCAGGTCGAATTCCATTTAAGTCTCCTTGGAAAATAGATCTCCGGGGCCGAATAGCCCCAGAGACCTCGATCAATAAATTATTTGTCGCAAGGCAGTTTCAGTTTCCACTTCACAGGATTCTGTTTATAGGTCCTGTAAACCTCGCCTGAGCCGATAATTTTCAGATAATCGTCCTTATATTTCATATCGCCCGGTTTCTTAGCCAGACCCAATAAAAAGGGATGCGTTACCTGATGATCAAATGCCCGGATCGTCTCTTTACCGGTAGGACCATCATACTTACGTCCTTCCAGTGCGCAGATGACCTTGTTCACATCCGTGCTCCCGGCCCGTTCCATGGCCTTAATGGTCTCCATGGCGCCCACATAATTTGCTGCCACATAAAAGGAAGGAATCACACCATATTTCTTCTTAAATTTCTTCACAAGGGTCCTTGAAAAATCATTGTCCGCTGTGTGGTACCAGTGGGAACCGACATACATCCCCTGGAGCGCCTCAGCACCGATCCCCCGAAGCATGGTCAGACCGTCAGCGGGAATCAGAATCTTGGCCCTCTCTTTTGCTCCGAATTCGGCCACAGCACGTGCACACTTGATCAAAGGGGCACCGTAGAGGTTAAGCATGATCACATCGGGCTTGGCCGATAGGGCCTTGGTAACAGCGCCTGAGTAATCCGACTCCTTTATGGGTGTTAACACATTACCAATCATCTTGCCGCCCAACTTTTCCACAACCGCCTTGGCCTCTTTATACATATCAGTTCCCCAGGCATAATCCATGGTGATACTGAAAAAAGTCTTGGCATTGGGGAATTTTTTCATGAATCCTGCAACAGAGGACTGGGCGATGGCGTAATTAGAGCTGTCCCAACGGAAGGTATAACGGTTGACAGTGCCGGCGCTCGTCAATTTGGATGACCAGCCCTGGGTCCAGAAAAGGGTCTTGGTATCGGCGGCGACTTCCTCCATGGCCAACTGCACGGCCGAAGAACATCCGGACTGAACGAATACAGGATGCTCCTGTTCGACCACCTCTCTAAATTTGCGGACACCGACAGCCGGTTTCAACTGGGTGTCCCTTTTTACAAACTTGACCTTTTTTCCGAGGACCTTCCATCCCACATCATCTAACGCAAGCTGTACAGCCTTCACATTTTCATCACCAGACGCGGCATAGGGCCCCGAGAGGTCATCTACCACAGCAAAAACTATCTCATCCGCTGCGATGGCGTTTGGTAAACTGACAAAAAGGGTAAACAGGGTAAAAAAAAGGGTGACAGACAATACAGTGACAATTGGTCGACATGTTTTTCTTTCCATTTTATCCCTCCGTTTCGGTTGCTGTTTCTGTTCTCAGTTTGAGCCAACTCCTCCTGAATCTTCCCTCTTTCTTATTCACCTCCCTTCTTATAAGGACAGGTTAGACACTCAAATACTTGTCCCTGATCTCTTGATTTCCAGCAAGTTCGTCATTACTACCGGAATATATAATCTTTCCCTGATCAATCACATAATGCCTGTGGGCTATCTTTAATGTCATCTCCACATTTTGTTCAACGAGAAATACGGTAACACCTTCATTACACACGTTGGCAATGGTCTCTGCAATCAGTTTTATGATTATAGGCGCCAGACCTTCGCATGGTTCATCGAGAATAAGCAGATTGGGGTTCGCCATCAAGGCCCGTGCAATGGCAAGGATCTGTTGCTCCCCTCCTGAGAGCTGGAGGCCCTTGTGCCGTCTTCTTTCACGAAGGATTGGAAACAGTTCCCCCACGGTCTCTAAATCCCAACGACCGGTGCGATGGTCCTGTACAGCCAGGTTAAGATTCTCATCCACCGTCAAAGTAGTAAAAATCCGCCGATCTTCCGGGACCATCCCTATACCCAACCGAGCGATCTCAAACGGCTTCAAATGGGTAATATCCTCACCCTGATACTGAATCCGACCACGGCGGGGCGGTCTGAGACCCATAATGGACCTGAGAATGGTGGACTTCCCCGCGCCGTTCCGGCCCAAAAGGGTCAGGATCTCACCTTCTTCTAACTCCAGCGAGACCCCCTGGATGACGTAGCTCTCTCCGTAATAGGTATGAATATCTTTAACCTCTAACATCAGTCTATCTCCCCGAGATATGCGCGTTTGACTTTAGGATCTGCCTGAACCTCAGCAGGATCGCCACGTGAAATAACCATACCCTGATGCATCACAATCACCCTGTCCGAAATACTCATGACCACATTCATCTTATGCTCAATCAGTATAATGGTCAGGTCCTGTGCCAATCTTTTGATGAATTCGATCATCTTGACCGTCTCATCCGGCGCCATCCCGCTTGTTGGTTCGTCCATGAGAAAGAGGACCGGATCAGTAGCAAGGGCAATTCCTACCTCCAACAGACGCTTATCCCCATGCGAAAGATATTGCGCCTCTTTGTCTGAAAAGCTGGATAGACCGATCTTCTCCACAATAGCATCCGTCTTTTCGTCGATCATCTTGTATTTGCGCACATGCTTGAAAAGATCAAAACGTGCCGGGTATCTCGATTGAATGGCAAGACGCATGTTTTCAAAAACACTCAAGGCGGGGAAAAGATTGTTCAATTGAAAGGACCGTCCAATGCCCAGATGTGAAGTCTGGTAAGGCTTGAGGCCGCTGATCACGCGACCTTGGAAGGTAACGGCCCCGGAAGTAGGCTCCAAATGTCCAGAGATAAGGTTGAATAATGTTGTCTTACCGGCTCCGTTAGGACCGATAATTGAATAGACTCTTCCCTCATTAACCTCTAAATCAACCTGTGATACAGCCTGAAGAGACCCGAAATTTTTCGTCAATGACTCCGTAGTTAATAACGCCATAGTTTGCAGCCCTTTCAAAAATGAAATTTCGTTCCAGGTCGAAGATACTTCGTACCGGCAACCAAAATCAATCTTTTATTCCGGCAAGATATTTAGCTATGTTCTTTTTTGATTCCAGGTCATAACCCGCGCGTATCCCGATCTTCTCCATAATAGGAGAGCCACCTCCGTGAACACCCGCGTATTGACCCCATCCAGCCATGGCGGAACAGGAAAAATCCGAAATAAATCGAAACAGGCGATGCAGTTTCTCTGCTGAGACCCCGGGCTTTCGGCTTATATATTTTTCAAGATCAGGGCCGGTTTCCGGGTTTAACCAGTCTTCTTCCGGGGGAATAGTGGAAGGTAATCCGCCCGCAATGGAATTGAGGATGTCATATTCATGATAGATATTCATGCCGGCCATATACCTCCCCGTATTGGAATAGAGGAATTCAGGCGTATAAATCCCGGAGGAAGACTTCTTTGCCCGTGCCGCCGCTGCAATCCCGGAGGCATAAACAAGCTCTGCTATGACCATCAATTCCGTCAACTGGTCCACAATATGAGGTGAACTCCCCACCCCGTTATATTCGGCTACAAGGGCCGTGGCCCCTAAGATGATGTCTGTGATAGCGGGTTTACAACCGCAGTAGGAGTGGCGGTGAAAACCGGCAAAAGTCAAGGCCAGCTTACCAGCGAATTCCCACTCCCCGCACATGAATACCCTCTCCCAGGGAACAAAGACATTTTCGAAAACCACCACAGAATCCGCCACTCCGTATTGATTATAAGGGGCTTTTAGCTCTATCCTGGGTCGGGGTGTAACGATACGTGATATTATCTTGACACCTTCCGTATCAGCGGGTATGGCAAATGAAACAGCCCAGTCCCCCTCGTCCTTTGTAAAAGTCCTTGTGGGAATCACAAGATGTTCATCCACATAAGGACCCATGGTGATATGATTCTTGGCCCCCCTTACCACAATCCCTTTGCTGTTTCTTTCCACAACCCGGAGGTACAGATCCGGATCTTCCTGTTCGGAAGGTCTTGCCTTTCTGTCCCCTTTAGGATCGGTCATGGATGTACTTCCCACGAGATCGTTGGCCTGGTAATATTTCACGAACTCGAGAAAGTTGTCATGGTAATTTGTGGCCTTAGCGTCATCTATATCCTTTGTCGCAACCCCTATGGCATTCAAGGTATCCGTGGCCATACAGCGCTGGGCACATCCTCCAACACGGTGACAACAAAGTCTTTTCATTTCCTGCTGTTTATAGAGGTCTTCAATACTCAAGTTCAAGGCGGTAAAACGGTTTATAGGTTCACCGGTCAGGTGGGAGCTTGTCACTATCAGGTCCTTCAGATCTGGATCATTGACTGAATCGAAGGTGACTCTGAGGGTATTGATCGCAATTTCAAGCATGGGGTCATCACGTCTGATCTTTTTCCCATGTGCATAAACGTTGGGTCTCATTCTGGTCAGTCTTTCAACATATTCTTCTGATGTCTTAAGTGCCATTGGCATCCTCCATTTAATTATTATCGATTCTTGATTGTAAAGAAATCGCCTTTGCCGACACGCTTCCTCCATTTACGAGCAAAACAGATTTGCCCTGAAAATCCCCGATCTCCCTGAACCTTTGAGCAGTGAAGGTCTACAATGAATCTAATTTGCGCTCATATTTTCAACTAAATGGTCAGCTTCCGACTGCTTGTTCTTTAACCTGGAAATGTTCCATTGTCAAACAAAAAATAAAAAATCAATGTAAGTTTTGGCCTATTTAGAAAACTTCCGATGCCTTCACCGAGCGAGTCCTTGCGTTAGTCCATTCCCTTATTTCATAGGAATCAAGGGAGGTAATCTCCTCAGGCAGGTT
>PVMK01175584.1_pt1 | contig 19830 bp, 21 predicted proteins | sample 1853481 | NCBI WGS metagenome assembly PVMK01 (sample SAMN08533507, study PRJNA380276) | Marine sediment metagenome, whole genome shotgun sequencing project. | reverse complement strand
ACGGGAGGTCGGTCAGTTCTCCTGCTTCACGGGGGATTGAGACACCGTCCGCGATCACCCGTTATGGGCCATAACATGCACGATCGCAAGGTGCGCTAGATCGGCACATCCAGGAGCGGTTCGTGGATGGGATATCGGCCGGGCTGGTCGCGGGGTTGCCGGGATCGAACCTGCCGCTGGTGAGACCGTCTCTTCCGCGCCGAACATGGCAGACGTCGCCCAGGGTCGCCGTGCTACTCCCAGCGGAAGATCCGGACGGCGATCGAGGTGGAGGCCACGAGGACTGCGACGAGGACGCCTGTTTCGAGGATGAGGGATCCCCATGGCTCGCCGAACCACAGTCCGCGTAGCAGGCGCACCACGTAGGTCAGCGGCAGGAAGTCTGAGATCCCTTGAACCGATTTGGGCATGACCTCGAGCGGGATTGTTGCTCCGGAGAGGAACAGCATCGGGTAGAGCACCATCATCCCGATCACCTGGGCCGCTCTGGCGGTCGGAGCGAGGGCGGCGATCAGGTAGCCCACAGCGAACATCGCGGTTGCCGAGAGGATGACAGCGATGAGCACACTGAGCGCGTGGCCTTCGAACTGGACGCGGTACAGGCTCCATCCCACGATCACGACGCCGGCCATTCCCGCGAGCACCATGATCAGGTTGGCGGTCACGTCGGCAGTCATGTAGACCAGCGGCCGCAAGGGTGTTGCCCGGAAGCGTCGGAGGATGCCGGCTTCTCGGTAGCTGGTGGTGGTGATGGCCACGCCGAGGAGCCCGACGGTCCCGAGGATGAGTGCGGTGTAGGCGGGCATCGCGACGTCCATCGAGCCGTAGCCGTCGAACATGTCTTCGGGTTGGTTCCCGTAGATGGCGCCGAAGACGAGGACGAGCATCACCGGGAAGGCCACGGTGAGGAACGCCGCGATCGGCTCCCGGAGGTACAGCCTGAGATCGACCACGACGAGGGATCGAAGCGATCGAAGCGTGGCGAAGCTGCCGCGATGGATCACCGTTGCGTTTCCCGTCACGGCGTGGCGGGTCATTGCCTCATCTCCTTGCCGGTCGCCAACAAGAACACGTCCTCGAGGTTCGGTTGTTCGGTTCGCAGGTCGGTGAAGCCGACGCCGGCGTCTTCCAACGCGGAGACGACGGAACTGGCGAAGCGGTCGCCGTGGCCGTACACGATCACCCGCCCATTGGATCGCTCGATCCTGGTGACGGTCGACAACCCCGTCAGACTCGCTACGTCCTGTCCGTGGGGAAGGCCGAAGACGATCCGCTTGTCGGCCCCGAGCGTCCCGATCAGCGCCTCGGGCGTGTCCAACGCAACGATGTGGCCCCGATCCACGATCATGACCCGATCACAGAGCCGTTCGGCTTCCTCCATGTAGTGGGTGGTGAGCACGACGGTGCAGCCACGGTCACGGACCTGGCGCACCAGGTCCCACATCGAGCGTCTCGCCTGCGGGTCGAGTCCCGTGGTCAGCTCATCGAAGAACACCAGCTCGGGCCGGTTGACCAGCGCCAGAGCGATGAACAGGCGCTGTTTCTGTCCGCCCGACAGTTTGGCGAATGCCGCGGCTCGTTTCTCGGTGAGCGCCAACAGGCCCAAGAGGTCATCGGTACTGACCGAGCGTCGGTAGAAGGACCCAGGGCCTCTTCGACGCGGAGTCGGGCCGGTAGCGCGCTCTCCTGCAACTGGATGCCGATCCGTTCGGCAACCTCGCGCCGTTCCCCGGCGGGGTCCATGCCCAGCACCCGGACGTGGCCCGACGTGGGCCGGCGCAACCCTTCGACACACTCGATGGTCGTGGTCTTCCCAGCGCCGTTGGGTCCGACCAGTCCGAAGATCTCTCCTTCGGCTACCTCGAACGAGATTCCGTCAACCGCGGTCACGTCGCCGTAGGTCCTCCGCAAGTCCCGGACTTCGATCGTGGATGCCATAGCGGACTCCAACCGCCTCCAGAATCCATCATCTCGCCGACCTCGGTCCGCGGAAAGAGGACAAGGATCCGACCTCGCCAACCGGTGTCTCGATCAGGTCCGCCGACGTGTCCAAAACGAAACCCTCGGGCATCGAGGCTGCAAGCACGACCCGCTGTATCGGATCCGCAAGCTCCTGTTGAAAGGCTCCGAACGGCTCGACGAGCGCGGTTCGGACCGGATGCTGCTCGGGTTACGGATCGGCGACCCGTCCGATGAGGTGCTCGGCGCCTGGCTGGCCAATTAAGAATCGGTCCGTGACATCTACCTCACCGACAACCGCGCCGACGCTGCCGTACTCGTCGACAAGGCCATCATCGGCTGCCTCGGCGACCAGGTCGAAGAGATCCGAGCGCTCGGCCGTACCCTCCGCAGGTGGCAACCCGAGATCCTCGCCCACCACGACACCGGCGCTTCGAACGGACCCACCGAAGGACTCAACCTGCTCGTCAAGAAAGTGAAACGCTGCGGGCACGGCTTCAAACGATTCCAGCACTACCGGCTCCGCGTGCTCCTCCACTGCGGAGGCATCAACTGGAACATCCCCTCACCGCCGACCCTCCGACCTCGCGCCCCCCACTCAAACGGGTAGAGCCTGTAAGGTATGAAAAGTCGGTTTCTCGAGGGGGGTCTTACTGTGAAATATCCAGCGCCGCGCCAAGTTGCACGCTCGGCCTCCGTTCTGCTCGCGACCTTCTTGCTCACCGTGGCGGGAACTCAAGTCGTCGGCGCCGAGGTGGCCGGGGCGGCCGGGCACGCCGCCTCAGAGACTGGGTTTTCGAAACCGTTCTCAGGAGCGAGCCGCTATGAGTACCTGGCACCCACGGAAGCCACGGACGCAAGTCAGCTCAACATTCCGATCGGGCAACGGAGGGCTGATGAGATTGCGCTGGGATTGGGACTGGTAAAGGCCGACACTCTCACCGAACAGCAGTTCCTCGAATTTATCTCTGGCGGGGGTGTCGGCGGTGACCCTGCTGCCGCGAAGTTGGTGGATGAGAGCGTCCGAATCCTCACCAACACGACTGGGCGTCCGCTGTACTCCAAAGTCAAGGGCGTCCTGACGCCATCGGTTCTCGCCAGCTACGGGCTCTTCGTAAACGAGCGCGGTTGGCTGATGAGCCTGGCTAACGAGGAGGCCCCGACGAGACAGGTGAACGCCGTAATCGCTCCTGGCGGCTACATGGGTGAGTGGATGAGGGCCAACGGTGCTACGTCGTCTTTGGTCCAGCTCTACAGGTCGGGGTACACGGTGGAGGCCTTCTATGGCTTCTTAGCGCAACAGGTGTCGGGCGCCGCGCAACTTGTGACCAACACCAAAGGAGGCGTGAGCACGGAGGTTGGGATGTCGATGGCACCTGCTATCTGGCTGGTCAACTTCGCCCTGATATACACGCTGAACCCAGAATTGGCGGCGTTCATGCCCGCCTACTGGGCTCCGATTCCCGCAACTGTGGCCGACGCAATTCTGAGGAGCCCCAAGGGAAAGGTCCGGTACAGTAGGTTTGAGTCCGCCTTTCCACCGTCAAGTTGAGACGATCGTCTAGTTTGGGCACTGTTGCGTTGGTCGTCGAGGAAGGCGCGGTCTGCCCGGCGACGTGTTGACTGTCCGTCAGGTCGCGGCGGAGAGCTCGTCGAAGGCCACCGACGCGATCTGAGCCCAGGACCAGACACCGGGCCTGTTCCAGCTTGGCGGCGATTTTTCTCGCGATCTCGATTGGGCTCAGGTTCGAAGATAGGTAGGCGGTATTGGGATTCAATCCCGGCAGTTCGGTCTCATCGAACCTCACGGGCGACACTGTTGCGTCCCTGCCGCAGGGGTAGGTGGGATCCTTGCGCTGATTGCGATCATCCGACACCACGACCGCGCGGTCAGCATCTTCCTCGCGACGGCACCACTGCTGATGTACGTGCTGCTGGTCGTGGTCGAGGTGACCGTCGGGGGCGAGCACTAGTTCGACCTCGGAACGTTCGTACCGCCCATATCGATGCTCATGCGCCTGGTACGCTGGCCCGGTCAACGTGAGGTGACTGACGATGAGTTCTGACAACGCAGGTGCCGCCGGTGGAGGGGCGATCTACGGCCTGGGCATCTTCGGAGCCTTCGTGTACTTCTGGCAGCAGGCAGACACGTTCTGGGAGTACGTTCTCTCGTTCTTTCAGGGTCTCTTCTGGCCTGCCTTCATGGTGTACGAGGTTCTTGCCGCCCTTGGCGGCTGATCGCCCATATCGATGCACGTATCGAGCGGGCTTGGCGGTGGTCTAGGTGCGGCCTCCGAGCCACCGGTCGAGGAACGGGTTGGCGAACATGCCGTGCGGGTCGAGGTCGAAGGCAAGATCTCGGAAGTTGGCTCCTGCCCGATCGGGATTGTCACGTTCCTGACGAGCGACACTGATGGTTCGAACGACCTGGGGAACGGGCATCGGGGGAGGTTGAGAGGGGCGGTGGTGAGCTATTCGGCGGCCTTCGCCGGCATTGGCCGCAGGATGCAGCTACTCCGGTTCCTCATCTGCTGTGACTACCGCGCGCTTTGGGCGTTCGTCGACGACGAGCCGGAACACGTCGGGGCGGGCGTAGTGGCCGACGGGGTCGAAGTCGTAGGTTCCTCGGGTGATCTCGGCGAGGTCGATCTCGGCCGTGAGGATTGCTTCGCCATCACGGTTCGGCGCGACGCGGTACCGACCGTGCGGGTCGACGATGCAGCTCCCGCCAGCGATGAGGACGGTGTCGGGATCGTCGCCGTACCCGGTGTCGTAGTCGTCCGGGTAGTCGCCGCGTACCGAGTACTGGTTGGCTGAGAGCGTGAACACCCTTCCTTCGAGGGCGATGTGTCGCATCGTTGCGGACCATCGTTCCCGGGAATCGACCGTAGGTGCACACCACACCTGGACGTCCTTCGCGTAGAGCGCGGCTCGGTAGAGGGGCATGTAGTTCTCCCAGCAGATCGCGGCGCCGAGCCGGCCGACGGAAGTGGGGATGACGGGCATGGTGGATCCATCGCCGAACCCCCAGATCAGACGTTCGGCGGCGGTCGGCATGAGCTTGCGGTGAAGACCGAGGAGGTCTCCCTCGGGACCGAGGAAGACGACCGAGCAGTACAGGGTGCCGTGTTCGCGCTCGATCACCCCGACGACGAGATGCAACCCGTGGGAGGCGTCTGCGATCTGTTCGAGTTCGGGGCCCGGGATCGTGAGCGCGCCGTCGAAGTAGCGGCGATACCAGTCCCGCCCCTCTTCGGTACGTTCGCCGACCACGGCGCCGAAGCTGTGGCCTTTGGGGTAGCCACCGACGAAGGCCTCGGGGAAGACCACGAGGTCCGCTCCGTCGTTGCGCGCGTCGGAGGTGAGATCGGCGAGCTTGGTGATGGTGGCCGGGGTGTCGAACGCGATCGATCCCGCCTGGACAACGGCAGCGGTGAACGGCATCGGCCGGTTCGGAGGCATGACCGGCAGGTTAGAGGTCCGCCGTCGGTCGTTCGGCCGCGGCCGTGTGTCGGCGACCGGCGCTACGCGGGCGCGTTGGCCTTGAACTCCTTTGAGCCGGAACGATCGGGCAGCCGGTGTCGCTGCTGCGTAGCATCGGTTCTCAGGGGAAGCGAGCGCGAGGGAGAACCACGATGTCGATCAGCAAGGTCGTCGACGCGGCCGACGCCGTGACGGTGATCCGGTCCGGTGACGTCATCGCCACCTCTGGGTACGGTGGACACGGAGTCTCCGAGGGAATCCTCGTCGCGCTCGAAGACCGATTCCTGGGAGAGGGACTACCCCGCGACCTGACTCTGGTGTACGCAGGGGGCCAGGGTGATTTCGGCGAGCGAGGACTCAACCATCTCGGTCACGAGGGCATGCTCCGAAGGGTCGTCGCGGGCCACTACGGCCTCGTGCCGAAGATCGCCAAGCTCGCAATCGAGGAGAAGTTCGAGGCCTACAACTTCCCCGAAGGTGTCCTCGTCCAGCTGTATCGGAACATCGGGAGGGGCGCGCCGCGGTTGCTTTCGCAGGTAGGGCTCGGCACATTCGTGGATCCACGGCTCGAGGGCGGAAAGGTGAACGCGTCGGCAACGGCCGAGCTCGTCGAGTTGGTTGAATTCGACGGTGAGGAATGGTTGCTCTACCGGGGGATCCCGATCGACGTCGCTCTGATTCGCGGAACCACCGCGGATCCAGAAGGCAACGTGACGATGGAGCGAGAAGCCCTCTCCCTGGAAGCGTTATCGCTTGCCATCGCTGCGAAGACGTCGGGTGGGTACGTGATCTGCCAGGTGGAGCGGCTCGCAGAGGTCGGCTCACTCGACTCTCGGGCGGTGCGTATTCCCGGTGTCATGGTTGATGCAGTTGTGGTTGCGCCCCCCGAGCACCACATGCAGACATTCGGCACCGCCTACAACCCCGGTATGTCCGGCGAGATCCGCGTGCCGTCCAGTTCGGTCGAACGACTCCCGCTCAACTACCGCACCGTGATCGCTCGTCGGGCTGCATGCGAGATGAGGCCGGACTCCGTCGTCAACGTCGGGATCGGGCTCCCCGACTTGGTCGGACGCGTCGCAGGCGAGGAAGGCATCACGGATCTCGTGACCTTCACCGTGGACCCGGGGGTCATCGGCGGGATCCCACTCAGCGGGTTCGACTTCGGAGGTGCCATCAACCGGCAAGCCGTCATCGACCACGCCGCAGCGTTCGATTTCATCGACGGTGGAGGCCTGGATCTCGCCTTCCTAGGCATCGCTCAGTGTGATGGTCGGGGCGATGTCAACGTCAGTCGATTCGGTGATCGGCTCGCCGGTTGCGGAGGTTTCATCGATCTGACCCAGCGCACCCGTCGCATCGTCTTCGTCACTCCATTCACCAGCGGTGGCCTGGAAGCGGTCGTCGAGGACGGGGCGCTGCACATCCTCAACGAGGGGAAGGTCCGCAAATTCGTCGCTGAGGTCGAACAGATCACCTTCAGTGCCGCTCGCGCTGTCAGCCAGCATCAGGACGTCATGTACGTCACGGAACGCTGCGTGTTCGAGCTCTCTTCCGACGGGCTCGTCCTGGCGGAAGTAGCGCCGGGCATCGACGTGGAAGAGCAGATCCTTTCGCTCCTGCCGTTCGAAGTAACGGTCGGCGATCCCGTGCCGATGTACGCGCCGCTTTTCGGTGCCGGGCTCATCGGGCTACGCGATCGCATGTTGGATGTTGGGATCGAGGATCGACTGCACTTCGACCCGAACTCCAACACCGTCTTCATGGACTACTCCGGGCTCCATGTGCGCACCCCGGTCGAGGTCGAGGAGATCTTGGCGGCCGTCGATGCCCTCCTCGGGCCGCTGGGACATCGAGTTCACTCGATCGTGAACTACGACCGCTTCTTGCTCGATGAGAGCGCCGTGCAGCGCTGGGCCGATGTTGTCAAGTACGTGGCCGACAAATACTACCTCACGGTTTCGCGCCATGCCACCAGCGGGTTCACCCGTCTGAAACTGGGCAAGGAGTTCGCCAAACGGGATATCGAGCCGTCGCTGCGCGGCACGTCAGGCGAAGGCGCCCCCGGCATCCGTTGACCAGCAGCGGGCACCAGGTGGATCCCGACCGTACAGGATCGAACGATCGCGGCGGGCCGGCCAGCAAGGACCTGCTTCCGGCCGGGGAATCGTTGGGCTGGTAGTGTCCTCCGCCGCGGTCGTGATGGATGGGGGGTAGTTCGCAATGGGTGCAGCTTCCGGATCTCGACTGAGTCGCGATACGATCGTGGCCCTCGTCGCGATGGCTGCCGGCGTGTTCCTCGTTGCCAACGATTTCACCGCTTTGAGCGTGGCGATACCGACCATCGAGTCGGATTTCGGGACGACCCTCAACCGTGCCCAATGGGTCGTCAACGGGTACACCGTGGTCTTCGGTGTGCTGATCGTCACCGGGGGCCGCCTGGCCGATCTCTTCGGGCGGCGCCGCATCTTCATGATCGGGGCAGTGATCTTCGCGACGTTCTCGTTGATCGCCGGTCTGTCGCCGTCGATCTGGGCTCTGATCGGGAGCCGGGCGCTGATGGGGGTCGGGGGAGCTCTGATGTGGCCCGCCATCCTGGGGATGACCTACGCGATCCTTCCCGACGACAAGGCCGGCCTGGCCGGTGGTCTGATCATCGGCGTCGCCGGCCTCGGCAATGCGATGGGTCCGCTCGTCGGGGGCTTCCTGACCGACGCGCTGAGCTGGCGTTGGGTGCTCTTCCTGAACGTGCCGATCACGCTGATCGCGATGTTCATCACGGCTCGGTATGTGCCCGAGAGCAGGGGCGAGATCTCGGAACGGTCCATCGACTACCGCGGGATCGCCACGCTGTCCGGCGCGGTGGTCGCCATCCTCGCCGCGCTCGATCAGGGAACCCAAACGGGCTTTGGGGATCCCGCGATTCTCATCCTGTTCGCCGTTGGCATCGGGTTGTTGGTCGTCTTCGCGTTCGTGGAGCGGCGTGAGGGACCGACCGCGCTGATCCCCCCGGAGGTGCTGGGAAACCGCCAGTTCGTCGCTGCTTGCGCGGCGGTACTCACCGTCTCGGCGATCTTCTTCTCCGCGATCCTGTTCCTCCCACAGTTCATGGAGAAGCAGCTCGGCTATTCGCCGCTCGACGCCGGGGTGGGCCTGCTCCCGATGATGCTGCTCTTCGCCGGCACGTCGTTCGTCGCAGGTGGGTTGTACAACCGGCTCGGCGCCAAGACCGTGGTCATGAGCGGTGCTGCCTGCCTCGGAATCGGGATGCTCGCGCTGTCCTTCCTGGATGACGGATCGGGATATGCGATCCTGGTCCCGGGGATGATCATCGTCGGGATCGGGATCGGCCTGTTCTACTCGAGCATCACCACCGCCGGCATCACCGCGCTCGACCCCGGGCTGTCGAGTCTGGCCGGGGGGATCATCTACATGTGCCAGATCGCCGGCGGGTCGATCGGTCTGGGGTTGAACACGGCCATCGTGCTGTCGGCGTCGAGCTTCACCGAAGGGATCGCGATCGCCTTCCGCGTGGACGCCGCTCTTGCCGGTGTCGGATTCCTGATCGCCTTTGCTTTCATCGGTGGCGAGGAGCCGGTGACAGATCGGATCCACCTGCGCCACCACAGCGCCCACGGCTGAGGTCACGGTCCCGGGGGAGAAACGAAGAGCGCATCCACCGTTTCCTCCCCGGCGAGCGCAGCGAGTGTTGGGGGAGGTGTCGTCGACCGCTTCGGTCGGCGACGGAGGGGGCCGAGCGCAGCGAGGTCGCGGTCGTAGACTTGCGAGGATGCGAAGGCGAGCGCTCGAGGATTCGCAGTGACTTTTCTTGCCGAGGATCGATCCGTCCCTTCCGCGGTTCGGACCGATGAATTCGTACTGGAGCCGCTGACGGTTGCCCACGTCGAAGTCGACCACGCGGCCCTCATGGCCGGTGTGGAGATGCTGCGCCTCTGGGGCGGCACGAGTTGGCCATCTGCCGACTTTTCCGTCGAGGACAACCTCCGCGACTTGGAGCTGCACGAGCGCGAACACCGAGAACGCGTGGCGTTCACGTATACCGTGCTGACCCCGGAGAAGGATGAGTGCCTGGGCTGCGTGTATGTCACCCCGCTCGCGCACCTCGTCGAGGCCAACGCCGACGTGCTGATGGACGTCCCGGTCGATGCGACAGTCGTCCGGTTCAGGATCACCCAGCCGCGGCTGGCTGATGCGCTTGACGAGCGACTGCTAGCGACGCTGCGGAGGTGGTTCGCTGAGGAGTGGCCGTTCTCGACGGTCTCCTACTGCACTCGCGAGGCGAATACCCAACAGCTGCAGATGATGGAGGCGGCCGGGCTCGCGAGGCGATACTCCGTCGTCTTCCCTCACCGTGCCGGCAGTTTCGTTCTCCTTGGCGACGATTGAAGGAGCCGCACGGCAGGACACGGGGTCCGAAGCGGTCCGGCGGCTCCTGCTGATCGGCCGCCACCTCGTGGAAGTCGACGGCCTCGGCGAAACCCTGCCCCGGGGAGCGCTCTCGCCGTGACGCTACGGAACGAAGCTCTCGGTTTCGGTTGACGACACGCCAAACGTGAATCCCGGGAATCCCCGGTGCCTCGCAGCGGCGATGCCGCGGCCTAATCGGAACCTAACCCGTTCCGGGTCGGGACCCAAGGCCCGGGGCAGATGGTCGGGGCATGAAAAGTTCCCGTACCACTCGCCTCGGCCTCGCCATAGCGCTCTCAGCAGTCGTCGTCGCTACTCCGGTCCTCGCGAGCGCCGCCGACGCAACGACGTCGCAGAGCGTCGGTCGTGTGGCGGCCGCGCAGTTGAACCCCCCCGTGGCACCGGTTCGGGCCGATGGGATCGACCTGGCTGCATGGGCGCTCGATCGTTATGCCCGAGCCGGTCTGGACCTTCCCGAGGTCGAGATCCGTGTCCACGAAGGATTGGCGGTCTGTGACGGCAGCTTCGGGCTCCACACCCCGGGCAACGCGGGGAGCCGCATCGACATCTGCACCGACCCCCAGGTCGATCCGCATTGGATCATCCTGCACGAACTGGGCCATGCCTGGGCGGCGGCGAACCTGAGCGATTCCCAGCGCGAGGATGTCGTCGAGATGCGTGGGTTGGAGGCCTGGAACGACCCGGGCGCCCGGTGGAACCAGCGGGGCACCGAGCACGCCGCCGAGATCCTCGCCTGGGGTGTTGCCGAGACCTCCCGGCTTCCCGGGCGTATCGCCGACCACGATCTCGGCAGCGTCACCGAGGCGTTTCAGGTCCTGACCGGCACCGAGCCCATCTGTGACACGAACGGTGCCGCACAGCAGGCTCCTCCCACCGATGCCGGCAACCGCCGCGGCGGACCCGTTGCATGAGGCTCTCGACGCAGGGGATCTGGACCCAATGCGGGCCCACCCTCGAGGAGAGAGCGATCGACAAGAGGGGCGGTCGGTGTGGGAAGCTTGGGTGCGAACGCAGCGAGCCGAGCGGAGGTCACATCGATGCAGCGATCGCGGGTTCTCGTCACAGGGGCGAGTGGGCTGATCGGATCATCCCTGGTCGCTCGACTCGAGAGGGAAGGGCACACCGTCGTTCGCCTGGTGCGGCGGGACGCGGTCGGTCCCGACGAACTGCGATGGCACCCAGAGCGGGGCGTCATTGACGAGACGAGCCTCGAGGGCTTCGAGGCCGCGGTGCACCTCTCGGGAGCGGGCATCGGCGACAAACGGTGGACTGGAGAGCGCAAGCGCCTGCTTCGCGAAAGCAGGATCGAATCGACGAGGTTGCTCGCCGGCGCGCTCGCGAGCCTCGACCGACCGCCGGAAGTGTTGGTCGTCGCATCGGCCGTCGGGTTCTACGGGACTCGGGACGACGAGGTCTTGACCGAAGACTCTTCGGCGGGAGACGATTTCCTTGCCGACCTCTGCAGCGATTGGGAGTCCGCGTCGGTACAGGCGATCGCCGCGGGCATCCGGGTGGTGAATGTCCGCACAGGATTGGTGCTCGATGCCGACGGTGGATTTCTGCGACCGTTGCTCCCTCTCTTCCGGGCCGGTGTCGGCGGCCGATTGGGCTCGGGCAGACAGTGGTGGAGTTGGATCGCACAGGTCGACGAGGTGGGAGCGATCCTCCATCTTCTCGATTCCGATTTGGCCGGTCCCGTCAACCTGACGGCACCGCACCCGATCACGAACGCCGGGTTCTCGACCGTCCTTGGCCGGGTGTTGTCGCGGCCCGCGGCGATTCCGGTTCCGAGGTTCGCCCTCGAAATCCGGCTCGGTCGCGAGATGGCGGCGGCGACGGCGCTCGCCTCGCAACGGGCCGAACCGCAACGACTGATGGAGAGCGGCTTCGTGTTCGCCCGGCCGGACCTGGAGCCCGCGCTGCGCAGAGAACTCGAGAGGTAGGCTGCGAGAGCTACCGAGGAGGAGTCGATGCGTCCGAGGGCCCGCGATCTGGGTGTTCGCATCGGGGATGACCCGACCGGCACCTACAACGCCATCACCGACGTGCCCGGGGTGTGGGTTGGGCACCGCACGTTGATCCGTGACGAGCCGACGGTGGCACGGACCGGGGTCACGATGATCGTGCCCCGCGAGGGCGCCATCTGGACGGATTGGGCGTTCGCCGGCGTTCACATCTTCAACGGCAACGGAGAGATGACCGGAATCCCCTGGCTCACCGAGTCGGGCATGCTCGGTTCGCCCATCGGCATCACCAACACCTACCAGGTCGGGCTCGTGCGCGATGCGCTGGAAGCCGAAGCGGTTCGCCTAGGAGTACGCGGCGCGTTTTTCCTCCCCGTCGTTGCCGAGACCTACGACGGATGGCTCAACGACATCCGCTCCTTCCCGCTCACAGCCACCGACGTCGAAGCGGCTCTCGAGGCCGCGTCGAGCGGTCCCGTGGCCGAAGGCAACGTGGGTGGCGGGACGGGGATGATCTGTCACGAGTTCAAGGGTGGCATCGGCACCGCGTCGCGGGTCGTGGAGACCGATGGTGGTCGTTTCACCGTCGGGACCCTGGTGCAGGCCAACTACGGGGAACGACACGAATTGCGGGTGGACGGCGTTCCGGTGGGTCGGATGATCGATGCCGAGCACACGCCGCTGCCCTGGCCGGAAGAGGGCGAGGACGGTTCGATTATCGTCGTTGTCGCCACCGACGCACCGCTCCTCGCCGACCAATGCCGGCGCCTGGCGCAGCGAGCCGTTGTCGGGCTGGCCCGGGCCGGCGGCACCGGGTCCAACGGCAGTGGCGACATCATCCTGGCGTTCGCCACCGGCAACCATCTCCCGTCGGACGTCACCGGGATCCGCGACCTGCGCATGCTCGATCACGACGCTCTCGATCCGCTCTTCGGTGCGGTAGCGGACTCCGTCGAAGAGTCGATCGTCAATGCTCTGTGCGCCGCCGAGGATCTGACCGGCTTCGAAGGCCGCACCGCGCACGCGCTCCCCATCGAGGCGCTCCGTCAGGTGCTGGAAAAGCGAAGCTGAGGCGATCCCGTCACCCTCCACGTGGATCGGATACACATGCCGATCCGTGGGAATGAGTCGGGCTGTCGCGAGCCTACTTCTCGGAGTCGTTCGGCTCGTGCCTCGGGATCGGCAGCGCGTGCCTCGTAGAATGGCTCGGATGCGTGCCCTCGACTCCACGACCACCGAACCCAGTGCCCGCGGCGGCGAATGGACGGCGTCGTCGACGCTGATCCGGGGAGCCGAGGACCCACACCCCTTCAAGATCGGTGTTGAGAACCGGCGCGGCTGGCTCGCCTACCGGAGATCCGGTGAGGTGTTCGTGAAATGGAGCCGAACCCACCGCGACGACGCCGACTACCTCGATCGAGGTGCCTCGGCTCAGGTCTATCGGAACGATCGTTTCATCGAACTCGAAACGCTGAGCCCGCTCACGGTGCTCGCGCCCGGAGAGCGGATCGAGCACCGTGAGGTGTGGCGCTTGCATCGAGCGAGCGTGGACAGCATCGGCGATCTCACCGAAGCGCTCGAGCGCATCGAAGCCGAAGGTCTTCCGCCCGAACTGGAGGAAAGGTGAGCTACTTCATCGGCATCGACACTTCGACGACCGCGACGAAAGCTCTTCTCATGGATGGTTCGGGGGTCGCGGTCGGTGTGGGTCGAGCCGACTACGGATACGAAACGCCGCGACCGCTGTGGAGCGAGCAGGACCCCGACCTGTGGTGGCAAGGCACGATCGCCGCGATCCGGTCGGTCCTCGCCGACGCCGGGGTGAACGGCCGCGAGGTCGCCGCGATCGGCCTGACCGGGCAGATGCACGGACTGACGCTTCTCGACTCGCGAGGCGGCGTCCTCCGGCCGGCCATCCTTTGGAACGACCAACGCACCGGAGCAGAGTGCGACCAGATCCGAGACACCGTCGGCCGGCAGCGCCTGATCGAGATCACGGGCAACGATGCCCTCACCGGGTTCACCGCCCCGAAGCTGCTCTGGGTGCGCAACCACGAACCCGAGGTGTACACCGAGATCGCCCACGTGCTCCTCCCCAAGGACTACGTGCGGCTGCAGCTGACCGGGGAGTACGCCACCGACCGTGCCGGCGGATCGGGAACCCTGCTGTTCGATCTCGCCGGCCGGGACTGGTCGCAGGAGATCCTCGCAGATCTGCAGATCCCGGCGGAGTGGCTGCCCGAGACCCATGAAGGGCCGACCGTCACCGGGGTGGTGTCGACGACGGCCGCGGCTGAGACCGGGTTGGTGGCGGGCACGCCGGTCGTGGGTGGTGCCGGCGACCAGGCAGCGAACGGAGTCGGGGTCGGCGCCGTGACCGAAGGGATCGCGGCGGTGAGCCTCGGCACGAGCGGCGTCGTCTTCTCCGCGACTTCCGCGCCGATCATCGAATCGGAAGCTCGCCTCCATTCGTTCTGTCACGCGGTGCCGGAAACCTGGCATCTCATGGGCGTCATGCTCTCGGCCGCGGGGAGTCTGCGATGGTTCCGTGATGCCGTTGCTCCGGAGCTGAGTTTCGAAGAGATCGGTCGAGCGGCAGGGGAGATCCCCGCAGGCTCCGACGGTCTGATCTTCCTTCCCTACCTCACGGGGGAGCGGACCCCGTATCCGGATCCGGAAGCCCGCGGCGCCTTCATCGGGCTGACGGTTCGGCACGATGTCCGACACATGGCTCGTGCAGTGCTCGAGGGCGTCGCGTTCGGGCTGCGTGATTCACTCGAACTGGTCGACCGCCAGGTGGTTGTGGACCAGGTGCGGATAGCCGGTGGGGGAGCGTCGAGCGCAGTGTGGCGGCAGATCGTGGCCGACGTGTTCGGCAGGGACCTCCGCGACGTCGGCACCACCGAGTCAGCGGCCTACGGTGCCGCGCTGCTCGCCGCCGTGGGCGTCGGCTGTTTCGAGACCGTCCCCGAGGCATGTTCGGCGGCCGTGCATCTCGGGGAGACGACCTCGACGGGAGCGGCGTCGGATCGGTACGCCCAGATGTATCCGATCTACCGCAGTCTCTACCCGTCGCTTCGGGAGTCGTTCCGCAGGCTCTCGGCGTGGGACGCGTAATGCCCCGCCTCGGCGGAGATCAGTCTTCTTCCGGTGCGAGCAGCGCCTCTGCAACTTCGACATCATCGGCGCGGACGAAGAGACGAGCGCCACCGGACGCCAGGTCGAGGGACGGGATCGCGCCGCCGGCATTGTCGGTGACGACCATCGCTTTGATGTCGTTGTTCTCGAGGAACACCCGGGCCTCTTCGGCGAACATCGCGGACGGGAACCGCCTCACGATGACGAGTTCCTGGTCGTGTTCGTTCGGCATGGAGGATCTCCCTGTGGATTCAGGGAGAGATGGTAGGCGCAGCCCTGCACCGCGAGGTTCAGGCGGACGAGCCGACCGTCTCGAGGAGCTGATCGATCGGGCGGTAGGCCTCCCTGAGACCGCGAGGGCGGGTCCAGTGGTACAGCGGCACGCCGAGCGCGACGTCCATGAAGAGCTCGTCCCATCCGGCAGGTACCCGTAGCGCCAAGCTCGGCGCCAACGCGGTGAGGCGCGAGCTGCCGGTCACCAGCTCGATCGCGGGCTCACCCCAAGAGGGCACGATGAAGCCACCGAGCGGGAGGGTGAGGGGGCCGTCGTCGATCCGGTATCTCCAACGTTCGCGAAGCCCGAGCACGCCTACGTCATCGCCGATTCCGAGGGCGGTGGCCGCGTCGGGGCGCAGATCGATCAGGCGCGGGCCGCGCTGCACCGTGCGGTCGGGGCTGATCACCGTCATGTCGTCCGCCAGCACCGGGTGCCCGGCGAGATGCAGCATCGCGAGGGTGGTGGACTTTCCCCCTTCTTTGGTGGCGACGAGCACCCAGGCTCTCCCGTCGACACCGAACGCGCCGGCGTGGAGAGGGAGACGATCGCCCCAGAAGGCGCTGAGCATGCCGACCACGGCGAGGTAGGGGTGGGCGAGGTCGTTGGCAGGGACCTCTGTGTCGAGGTCGAGCCGGACGCGCCCGCCCGGATCCTCCCGGAACACCTCGGCGGTCGAGCCGTCGCCGAAACGGATGAAGGCGGTCCGGGGTCCGACGGACTCCGGACGATCTCGATCGATCGTATCGCGGGCGCCGGCGCGCACTTCCCATGCGGACCATTCCCCGGGGACGGGTCCCATCGAGGAGCATGCTCCGAGTCCGGTGACTCGCACGCCGTAGATTCCCCGGGCTTGCCGGTCTGCGTTCACCGAATCGACTCGGAGCGCAGGACCTGAACGCGAAGAGAACCCCCAGCCGGGGATTCCCTCATTTCAACTGTTGCGGTCGCCGCCGTCAGGAGACGGTGTGGATCGGAACGTCGATCCCCATGAACACGAAACCGTCCGAGCCGCCCCAAGCCTTGTCACCCCAGTGCGTCAACGTCAGTTCCGCCAACGAACCCAACCGCGTCACCGTCGGCTTCTCATACCCCACCATGAATCTCCCCTGTTCGCGTCCCGGCGAGTCTACCCCAGGATCGCCGGGAGTTCAACTAATCCGACTGGGGCTGGGACCAGGCTGATCACCCGTCGTCGGAGGCCGCACGGAGGTATTGGGCGATGAGAAAGGTGGCCCCCTTGAGTGCGTCCGAGCGCCAGAACTCGAGCAGCGCTGGACCGTCCACAGTTTCGGACAGGATGTCGACGGGAAGCGTCTGCACCGTCTCGGCGGCGACGGAGGTCCAGAAGATATCGTCGAACTGGGCCTTCGAGGTCCGCCGGACCAGTTCAGGAGGCAGCAGATCACCGAACACCGACTCCAGCAGTTCGGTGCGTGACGCCGGCCCCGTCCAGCCGACGCGTTGGGCGATCGTCCCGACGAAACCTGGATCGAGAAAGGGATGTCCGACTACGACCGAATAGTCTCCCGCGACGCGCTGCATGTCCGCCATGGCACGGTGGAGATAGCGCATCCGGTAGGTCGACTCGGTGAGATTGCGGCTCGCCGAGAGATAGTCGCTCGTGAGCCACTCGACGATCCGGTCGAGCAGTTCCTGTTTGGCTGCGGGGACCAGCCAGGGGAACAGGGGTTCATGGGCGCGCCGGATTTCCTTCCGGGGGCGCTCTCGCAGGATGTACCGCTCGGCGAACTCGCGGAGGGCCGTGCGTCCCGGCTTCCGTTTGCCGACGAGCGTTGCCGCCAGCAGGTGGCTCGGGTGAGCGCCCATGATCTCGTCTCCGCCGAGGCCGGTGAGCAGGGTGCCCCCGGACACGGCCTCGAGAATCGGGACGTGGAAATGCAAGTTCGCCGGGTACAGCAATCCGTGTCGGCGGGTCAGGTTGGTTGCCAGCTCGCCAACGATGTCGAGGGAGTTTCCCGGCTCCAGGATCACCCAGTCCCGGAGCCCGAGATGCGCCACCACCATCTCCTGGTACGAGGTCTCGTCCGTGTCCTCGATCCCGGGGAACCGCAGGCTGACGGGGATCGGAGCGGGGAGTCCGTGGAGGCTTGCTACCTCTGCGGCCGCGGCGAGCACGGCGGACGAATCGCGACCACCGGAGAAACTGACTCCGCAGGGAGGTCGGTTCAGCGCCGGGACGAGGAGCCGCTCGAGCGCGGCGCGGGGCGTGATGCCGAGGCGCGGCGGTGCGGGTATCGAGTCGTCCTTTCCGAGGACCGCTCCGCACACGATCTCGATCGGGTCGAGGCCGTTGACGGGCACCGCTGCGGTCACCGAGTAAGCCTCGTGAGCTCGGTGTAGCTGGGATCGAACCACGGGTCGCGCTCGTCGACCCAGGCGTGCGCTTGCACTCCGTCGGATCCGTTGCGGATGCCGATGACAACGTCGGGAGGCTCGGCGTAGCCACCCATCCAGGCTTGGAGGAGCAGAGCCCGTTCGAGGCAGGTCGGCTGGATGGCGAGGAAGGCGACTCGAATTCCCCACCAGCCGCGTGGTCCCATTCCCGCGGCGAGCGGGATTCGGGTGGCGGTTCCCTCGATCGGGAGGCGCCTGCGGACATCGTGGAGCTGCCCCACCGCCCATCGGAACGATCGAATGTTGGGCGCCGGCCCGGTCGCGGCTCGGGTGAGCCAACGAGCAGGAGCGTTCGTTGCGGCGCGGCGCGTCGTCACGCGCTCACCCGGTTGTCGCTTCGATCAGACCGAGGTCGGACAGCGAGGTGAGGAAATCTTCGACGTCGGCAGCGGCCTGCTCGGGCGGGACGCCATCGAACGCAGAGGTGATCTCGCTGACCAGATCCTGTTTCGACGCACCGGTGACGAGGACCGGCCAGAGCGTCGTTCCGAATCCGCCGATGGAGAAGTAGACCGACTGATTCGTGTCGAGCGCGACGATCTCGCCTTCGAGCTCGCGCCAGGTTGTGGCAGCTGCCACTCTGTAGGTCATACCCATGGCCTCACCAGTGCCCCTTCCCCGAATGTGGGCGGCTCCTTGCCCGACCACCCCCACACCACCCATCATACCTGCCAGAGGCGGGAAGACTGGGGTGCCCGGCTAGGCTCACCAGCGATCTGGGCCAGGTGGGATGGATGAAAGAACCGATGGAGCGTCTCCGCCGTGCCGCCTCGGCTTCGTCCCGGGTTCCGCGCTTCGGCGGGAGACCGCCCTCGGCGGCACCCCCCTCCGCGGAGATGATCCGGAGCACCCTTGTCGCAGTGGCCCGCGATCCCGGCGGAGCCGGGGAAAGGCTCGTCGGCCTCCGCCGATCGGACCTCGCGGCCGTCCTGCGCGTGGGAGCGGAACATGGCCTCGGGATCGCTCTGGTAACCAGTCTCCACGCGGCCGACATGCCGGTTCCGATCTGGCTCGAAACCCATCGGTTCAATGCGATCGTGCGTCGTGCCCAGATCATGGACACGCTCGGCATCATCGCACCCGTTCTCACTTCTGCCGAGATTCCGTGGGTCGTGTTGAAGGGCCCCGTGATCACCCGCTCGGAACACGCTCCCCAGCTTCGCGAGTTCGGCGACCTCGACGTGCTGGTGCCGGGGCGTCACCTTTCCCGTGTGCTCGAGGTTCTCGAGGATGTGGGAATCGATGGGCTGAACCGCAACTGGGGGGCCTATCTGAGATACGGTGTCGCCGAGTTCCCGGTCCTCATATCGGGGACGCCGATAGACCTGCATTGGCACCCCATTGGGCTGGGGATGATCCGCAAGCGATTCCGGATCGCGATGGACGAGCTGCTGGAGCGCCGCATCAGCGGGTCGGAAGGAGATATGGGATTCCCGCGTCTCGGAGCCGAGGACAACGTCATCCAGGTCGCGCTCCATGCCGGCCTGTCGGGCGCGACCAGGATCGGCTGGCTGCGCGACGTACATGAGCTGGTCGAAGGGAGCGACCTCGACTGGGACGGGCTCGTTGCCCGGACGCGTCGATTCGGCGTTTCGAGCCTTGTCGGGCACGTGCTCGATCGCTGCCGCTTCGTGCTCGGCACCGCGGTGCCGTCGGAGGTTACGGACCAACTCGCTCCGCTCGCCGCCCTCCGGCTGCGCCGTCGGCTCGACGCCGGGACGCTCTCGTTGCGGCACGCAGTCGACCCTTCATTCTCCGGTTTCCTCGTTGCGATCTCACGAGCGGGCACGATGGAGACCGCCGGTCGTACCCGGGAACTGGTCTGGTCCCACATGGGAACCCGGATCGGGAGGGCCGAGCGCTGGAGCGCCTACGACCCCGAGGGGTCGCTGTATTGGCAGCGTGCCTCGGGGGGTGCGGACGGATTGCAGCGCTACCTGCAGTTCGCTGCACAGACGGCCTGACTACGCGAGGTCTAGGCGTGCTGGTCGATGAGGATGGCGTTGCCGTCCGGGGCGGTGATCGTGAAGCTCGCCGGACCGTCCGGTGTCTCTCCGGTCGTGTCGCTGGCCGGCTCGATCCCCTTTGCCTTCAGTTGATCGCGCAGTTCTCGGATGTCGGTGAACTCGTCGATCGGTTCTCCGT
>PVMK01117803.1_pt1 | contig 19830 bp, 24 predicted proteins | sample 1853481 | NCBI WGS metagenome assembly PVMK01 (sample SAMN08533507, study PRJNA380276) | Marine sediment metagenome, whole genome shotgun sequencing project. | reverse complement strand
ATTCGCAGTATGACTATGCGAAGGTGTTGCGTGTACAGCCGGTCACTGAAATCGTGCAAATACCTGAAGAGCAGCAAGTCTGCCGGGCAAGAACCGGTTCAGTATCACGTTGCGCAGCATCGCTCACCTGTACCGGTGATTTTCGGTTCCATCCTTGGTGGTGTGATCGGTAGCCAGTTTGGCGGTGGTTCCGGTAAAACTGCGGCCACCATTGCCGGAGCTACAATCGGTGGCGCCATCGCCCAGAGTTCCCAGAACCGGCGTTATCCAGCACAGCATTACACCGCTCTCGAACAGCGATGCTATTTGGAAACCAATTGGCGTAACGAAGAACGCGTTGTTGCATGGGATGTCGACTGGGCATATCAGGGTAAAACCTACCACAGCAGGATGAATGAACACCCGGGTGACCGTATTCGGGTCAGGGTCAACGTAGATCCTGTCTATCCGTGATTCGATATTTGATGTGAACACTCCTGCAGTCAAGGATCCCAACTCAGGAATCCCTTAACTGTGCTATTGGCGGCGCCTGCTCCCGGCGCCGCTCTTTTTAGGTTGTGCAATCAGCAGCAAAAAACTCTGACAGGCCATATTTTTCATCGATTCAAGAGCGCCTTCCTGTTTCTTGCCGGCTCCCACAAACATCGTCATTCCTTCAATTGAGGACAGACGAACAGCGCAAGATGGCTGGTTTGTTGTTTATCCAGGTTCGGGTTGATCGCATGGATTAAATCGAACAATGCCTGTTTTTGTTCTGCATACATGGTTTCCATGAACCATAGCTAATACTGTAATCATTCCTCGCCGTCCCAGTAATCAACCTGCGTGTCGTCCATGCGCATCATCAAGCGCCACATGTTGGGCATTCCTGATTCCGTTTCACCTTCGGTTTCTATGATGACGCCGCACTTGTCGGAATCCGGGTATTGCGCTACTTCGGGCGATTTCGTGGTGCTGACGGCCAGGTACCTGAGTTCTCCATCTGACGTGTTGATGATCTGGTGGGCTGTTTCCGGACCGCCAGTTGGGCAGGCAATGACATCTCCCTTGCGGACAGGGTGTGTTTCATCGCCGATCCGGATTTCACCGCTGCCCTCGATTATGAAAAACATTTCCTCGTTCATGCGGTGGCTGTGGAAAGGAAATGCCTTTTTACCCGCCGGAACCACGGTCAGGTTGTAGCCCAGTTGATCGGCGCCTATGCGCCGGCTGATCAAGCCGAACTGACCGGCAAATTTCTCGCCGTGGCCCCAGTCCATGTAGTCGAGTTGATCGATATTGAGGATATGATTGCTCATGCTTGACTCTCCTGTGAATACTGCTGTGAATGCTTAGCCCGCATATGGCCGGTGCACGCCCCGCGCACGGGCCTGATTGATCGGGAGCAAGTTTAGCAGTTCTAATGGTCTCCAGAACTCACCGGGCTGCTGGGTTAATACTCGAACCAGGCATTGACAGAATCAGGATTGCAGCTTAGCTTGTGCAAATGCAGGCTGCCGACAAAAGTCCGGACATCTTTCTCCGCTCCACGCCGACCATCGATTTCTATAGCGAGACTGTGAAAGAATTTGTGGCTGAAAACAGCTCAGTGAATTCCGGCGAACTGGACCAGGCAATCTCTCTTTATTACGCGATCCGTGACCAGATTCGTTATGACCCGTACACCTTCAGCCCTGACCTGGGTGACTATTCGGCTACCCATACGCTGAATACCGGGCGTGGCTGGTGCGTACCGAAAGCCATCCTGTATGCAGCATGCTGCCGCGCGGTCGGAATACCGGCCAGGCTCGGCTATGCCGATGTCAGGAATCACATGTCCACCGAGCATTTGCGACAGCTGATGGGCACGGATATTTTTTATTGGCATGGTTATACCGATGTATATCTGAACCGGAAGTGGGTCAAAGCGACGCCCGCATTCAATATCGAGCTTTGCAAGAGGTTTCGTTTGCAGCCTCTGGATTTCAATGGCCTGGAAGACTCCATCTATCATCCGTTTGATCTCGACGGCCAAAAACATATGGAATACTTGAATTATCGCGGTGAGTTCGCGGATCTTCCTTTCGACTTAATGATGAAAGATTTCGCCAGCTTGTATCCCAGCTTTACCGAATTTCAGAGAGCCGGGGATTTCGACCGGGAGGTTGTACTCGAAACGTCAGGCTAAAGCGAGTTTTCCGCTTGAAATGACAGTGAAAAAAACTTGAAAACGGCAATTTCACTACAGCGTGCGAGGAAGTAATCAGTGAAAATCACGGTATTGGGAGCAGGTGCGGGAGGCACAACGGTGGCGTTTGATTGTGCTTCCCACGGACACGAAGTCAGGCTTTTCGACTTTCCACAGTTCCCCGGTAACATTGAGGTTATCGCCAGTCAGAGCGGTATTCATGCTGAAGGGGATATCTCGGGATTCAGCTCCATCGCTTACGCGGGCCACGACATTGATGAAGCGCTGTCCGAAGTCGAACTCATTTACGTCGTTGGGCATGCGCCAGGGCTACATGTTGGAGAACAATTATGGCTCCGGGTACCGCGAAGCACCGGGCTTCCTGGGCATAGGAGCCCAGCCACAGCTTGATCACCGCTACCTGAACGAAGACGTGGGTTATGGGCTCGTATTCATGTCACGTCTCGCGCGGCAAGTTAGTGTCAAGACCCCAACCATAGACTCCATTATCCAGATTACATCGGTGCTCATGAACCGCGATTACGCGGCTGAAGCACTGCGAACGCCGGAATCACTCGGGATTGGAGATCGATCAGCAGAAGAACTCGGCAGCCTGTGAGCACTGGAGTGAATGCACTGCAGGGTCAACGTGGATCCTGCCTATCCGTGATTCGATGCAATCAGCAGCAAAAAGCTCTTGCAGGCCATCTTTTTCATCGATTCAAGAGTGCCTTCCTGCTTCTTGCCGGCTCCCACGAACATCGTCATTCCTTCAATAGAGGATGAAACGAACAGCGCAAGGTGGCTGGTTTGTTGTTTGTCCAGGCTCGGGTTGATCGCATGAATCAAGTCAAACAATGCCTGTCTCTGCTCCGCATACATGGTTTCCATCAGTTCCGCAGCATAGTCATCGTGGTTGGCCAGCGCCCAGAGTTCGGGAAAAAATTTAGTTGTTCGCTGGGTATGCAGATCCTCGATGAGGTACTCGACAATGGCGACAAAACGATCTTCCGGTGAATCACCGCTGGCTTCTACAATTCGATCCATTTCATCCAGGTAAGTGTGCAGGATATGGTCCAGGAGGTCTTTTAACAAAGCCTCCTTGCTGCGGTAATAGTAGGTGAGGTTGCCCACCGTTATACCTGCTTGCAAAGCGATCTGGCGTAGTGTCAATTTTTTGTAGCCCTGGGTAAATCAGCACCTCCGCAGCCGCCTCCAGGATGGCTTCTATTCGCGCCTGGCCTTTTTCATAGGTAGCAACCCGTGCGCGCCGCTGCTGTTCATTTTTTTCGCATAAACAAATGGTCCTGAATTTGACAAATATAGGTCAATCGTCCTATATTGTACGCTTGTCCTAAAATAACTACTAGAACTACCGTAAGACCTGGAGATTCATCGCAATCCTGAAGAAGGCTGTTATTTGCTCAGGAAAAAAGATGAATAAACTTTTAGTTAGAACGATCATCATCGCCCTTTTGTTGGGTATAGCTGCCGGCAACGCCTGTGCGTTTGATAAAGATTCACTGGTGCGGAAAAAATGCATCGTTTGCCACTCGGCTGAAAACGGGAAACTCACTCGCGTCGAAGAATTGCGTACGACGCCCGAGGAGTGGACAGTGATCGTGGACCGTATGCACCGTTTGTACGGGATGCGCATTAAGGCCGGCGAAATGGCCATCCTGCTGAAAGAGCTTTGCGCCACTCAGATTCTGACCCCTGATGAGGCGGCTCAAGTCGCCTACATCAATCTTTTCAATAACCCCCAGACGATCGAAACACCCCAGCGGCGATGATGAGCAGCAATTGTTTACCACCTGTGTTCGCTGTCACAGCGCTGCCAAGATTTACTCCTACCGCATGACCGAATCAGCCTGGGGAAAGCTGCGCGATTTTCACATCTACATTGATCCGGCCATCATGGCTCAAATGCGTGAAATGCATTGGCGGAGTCGAGGCGGACACGGCGCTAGAAAGGGCTGGCCCAAAAACTACCCTACAACCGCGCATGGACTGCCCCGGAAGCAAAACCTGACGGGGAGTGGTTCCTGCTGGGGTTTGAACCCGGCAAGGGCAACTATCGGGGCAAAGCAAGCCTGAAATCAATCGGTGATGACGAATACACTTTGCAAGGTACGATGAGTTTTTCTGACGGGACCTTTGCAACATTTTCAGGAGAAGCCACCCTTTACGGCGGTTACGCGCTGCGCACGCGCACAAGCCAGAACGGCAGTGCGACCATGGGCGCATTCAGTTTTGTGGACGGCGTAATTAGTGGTGAACACCATCACCACGCGCCGGACTTCCGCACCTCCGCATCCACGTGGTTTCCCATCACCCGGGAAAGCCAGGCATTGCGGATTACCCCCGGCTACCTGCTCACCGGTGAAGAATCAAAGGTTCTTATTGAAGGCATTCACCTGCCAAAAGTTACCGCAAAAGATATTGCTATATCTGCGGATGAAGTAGAAGTATTGCAGGCTACGACAACCAGCCCTGAAACAATCGAAGTGTTGCTTGTTTACCGGGGTGCAAGCCACGGCAAAGCCAGCTTAAGTGTAAAAGGAATTGAAGCCGGCTCAATAAAGCTGGCTCCGCGCATCGACTACCTGATTGTTAACCCGGCAATAGGGCGGGCCAGGGTAAATGGCGGAATAAACTATCCGGCAGAGGGTGTGCAGTTCCAGGCCTTCGCCTGGTCCAGCGGGTACAGATGCTGACAATCCATCAGATGACTTTTTGCTGGGTCCGGTGGCCGCTGATTTCAGCCTGGCTGAAGAAGAAACCCGGCCCGGTGACGACGATCTTGTCCACCTGGGCGCAATCAAAGCGGACGGGACCTACCTTCCAAGCGGTGACTACAACCCAATCCCAAGCCGTGAATGGGGTGGTGAAGGCACAGGTATGGTCAAAGTGAAAGCCCAATACACACGGGGGGCTATTTCCTACACCGCTGAAGGGCGCCTGGTGGTTACCGTGCCCGACTACATTCAAAGGCTGAAATGATGGATGCGAATTAATGAATAGCGGAATGGTCTGGGCAGACCACCGTATTTTTAGCGGTTCCGGTGAGCATTTTATCTTTGCTGTGGAAGAGGCGAGTCTGTTTTCCCTCACCCGGGAAGCGCGAGAGACATTGAGCAGATGGCGTACTTCCGAGTCTATTGACCTGGATAAATTACCTGCACCCGACCTGGAAGTACTGGAGGGGTTGCGCGATGCACAGATACTGTTCCCGGCATCGCGGGAAAAGGCATTGCCTCCTCAGCTCAAACCGGGGAGATGTGCCGCTTTCCACGCTGGTGCTGGAGGTAGCGCAGGATTGCAATCTTCGCTGTACTTACTGTTATGCCGATGGCGGTACTTATGGAGCCGTACCCTGTCTTCTTGCCCCGGAAACAGCACGCCGGGCCGTGCGTTATTTACTGGATAACTCCGGTGACCGGGACCATGTAACCTTGATATTTTTCGGCGGTGAACCCCTTGCTGAACATGCAAGCGTGAGGGCGGCGGCCAGTGAAGCGATTTCCTATGGCCGGAAGATGGGCAAAGAAGTTCACTTTTCCCTCACCACCAACGGCACGCTGCTGGACCCTGAGATTGTGGCCTTCCTGCACGCCAACCGGGTTTCAGTCGCGGTCAGCATGGATGGGCCCTCGCGACATCCATGACCATAACCGCCCGGATGAAAGCGGCACTGGAAGCTATGGCGAAATAGTGTCTCGCCTGGGACCTTTGCTGGAAGACTCACCCGTTCCTGTCGCAGCCAGGGTAACCCTTGCCCCGGATCAGTGGCACCGGGTGGTCGAGGTATTTGACCACCTGACGGGTCTTGGTTTTCATGAAGTGGGTATAGCCCCGGTAAGCCCGGTGAGCAAAGCGCTGCTGCCGACTGCGGAGCAGGATGCAGCACTGCTGGAAGGCTTTGGGCAACTGGCCGGGCGTTTTGTCGCCCACGCCAGGAAAGGGCTCGTCATGCCTTTTTCAAATGTCCTCGACTTGCTGGGACGAATTCATCTTGGTCAAACAAAATCTTTGTCTTGCGGGGCCGGTTTCGGCTATATGGCGGTGGATGCAAAAGGGAGCTTTTTCCCCTGTCATCGCCTGACCGGCGAAGCGGATTTTTGCACCGGTAGTCTCGAAACCGGTATCAATACGGACAGGATTAATTCCTGCCTGGGTTCATTGAACGAGGGCCGCGAAGAAAGTTGCTCCAAATGCTGGGCAAGAACACTTTGCGCCGGCGGCTGCCATTATGAAAATCATTTACGTGAAAACCACCTGGGCCTGCCGCGTGGAACCTCCTGTAAATTTATTCGTAGCTGGCTGGATTTGGGTATGAAGACCTACGCGGAGTTGCGCACGGACGGTGCAATCGAGGCGATGGGCCGCCGGCTTGCACAGCGCGCACAATGTTAGTGTGACAGAGCACTCGAAGGAGATTGAAATGAAAAAGAAACGGCCGATCCAGGCGCTCAATGAAAAAGCCCGGGCCATCCAGTCTTTGGCCGAGGGTGAAGAAAAATCGGTGGAGGCGCTACAGGAGGGACCTCCGGCCATGCCGGTGGGCTGCACTACTATTTTCGACACCGGTTGGGAAACCAACCCGCGCCCCACCTATCCGATTGGCAACTGCCAGTCGTCGGCGAAGGATTTTCATGGCTGTGCCGGGGACTGCTGGTGGCCCGCACAGGTGCCAGATGGTTTGACCAACCACGAGGATTTCGACAAGCAGTGCCCCAATGTCGCCAGAGACTGGCGAGTCATAAAGTACGATTAAAAGGTTTGATATGAATAAAAAACTGACAAGCTTGCTGGCGATTGCCGTAATTTTTATCGGTCTGAATCCTACAACGGCAAGCGCAAAAGATACTTTCTATTACCTCGGCTACGGGTTGATTCAGATTGTTGATGGCGACACCGACGCCATCGTGGGCGACATCCCGGTCGATGGCTGGATCAGAGAGTCAGATTTCACGGCTGACAGGAAATTTTTGTACGTGGTTACCAAACGGCATCTCATCCATAAAATTGATCTGGCTGAAAAGCAGGTGGTGAGCACGATCGATGTATTCGGTGACGGTTGGGACCGGTTCATCTATGGATTCGATCTTGCCCCCGACGGCAAGAGTGCTTTTGTTAACCTGCTGTCGCGCACCACGCGTAAAGGTGAGGCTGTGGTTGTTCCCCCCATGCTGGCACAGATAAATCTTGAGGACGGATACATCATGCGCAGTATCGAGGTGCCCTGGGGTTCAACTTCGCTGGTATCGGTAAAAAACTCCACCAACATTTATGTCATTGGAAAAGACATCGTCAAGATAGACGTATCCGGCGAGAACATGAAGGTCATTGGTACCTATCCGATGTTTGAGAAAAAATGGAATATTTTGCCGTTGTGGGACAACACGATGGAGAACGGCGGCATCTTCATGGTCAATTACTACACACCTGAATTGATGGGGCTGGTTTCCATCGATACCAACAGCGGTGAGATTACCGATACCCCACTTGAAGGACCGCCGGTTTTCGCCTACAGCGTGATGTTTTCACCGGATAAAAAGAAAGTCTACGCGGTGATGGATGAACTCACGGTCATCGACCTGGAAACCCGGACCTATGAGCACGTCATTCCCATACCCGGGGGCACCCATTACGCCATCAATGTTTCCAGCGACGGCCGGAAAATTTACGTTGCCGGTGGTGGTGCAACTACCACAATTTTCGATGCCAAAAGCCTGAAACCCATCAAGGTGCTGCAGATGGAAACGGATGGCATGGATATCAGGCGTTTGACGTTTTAGAGCATGGCAATGGAATACGCTTTACGCATCGCCTCACTGGACAGTGCGTACAAAACGCCCTGTGAATTTTGTACTGCCGAATTGTGTGGTGCCGGACTAGGGGAACTGTGCCCCGATGCGCAGTTGACGGCGATCTATTTCGGCACGGAATTTTGCCAGGAATTGATACCGGGTATCAGGGATACCGAGGCATTCTGCGCCCATTGCGCGGAACGTAGCCTGGAGGCGGTGTTGCTCACCCCCCTGGTTACGCACAAGGGACTAAGTAGATTGGACCGTCTGCTTGGCGGCCTGGCCAGGCGAAAGATGTTTCCCGCTGTTGTCTTCAACGACTGGGGTGTGCTCGAACTGCTTCGAAAAAAATATACTTCCTTTCCATTACGCATGGGACGCTTGATGAACCGGGGACTAAGGGACCCACGGCTTGATATGCAGGCATCAGGGCCCGGGGGTGAAAATACCCAAAGAGGGGCGGGAATCAGGAAACTGGCCGTCTCCCTCGGGGTAACTGCGCTGGAATCAGATGCCGACCTGGAACCCGGCTATTTGGGTGACGGCGCCGATGGACTGAAACGCGCCTTGCATGTGCCCTTCACCTATGCGGCCTCTGGGAGAAACTGCCTGGAAAAAGCTGCTGCCGCGCCAGCAGGCAAAGGAATTCTCACCAAGGGACTGAATTCAGGCTGCAAAGCCCCGTGCCGGGGAATCTTCAGGAAGGAGAATCGCCAGGATACCCAAAAAGAGATGTTGCGGGCTGGAAATACCCTCTTTTTCAAAGTGCCGCCGGAGTGGATTTCGCGCCACATTGCGCTTGCTGACCGGGTGGTGTTCCACGAGCAACCCATACCATGAAGAGGGGCCATGAATATCGGACCATGAAGATCCTGGCGCCGCTCAGAAATGCCAGCGAAGTGGCTCCATTGCAGTCCGCCGGCGCCGATGAATTTTATTGTGGGCTGGCCCCGCCCCGGTGGAAAAAGAAATTTGGATCGGCCTGGCCCAATCGCAGACACCCGGAATCAGCGGGCGTGTTAAATGAACAGGCACTAAAGGAAATTATTGCGGCCGCCGGTTCGATGCCCGTCCATGTCGCCCTGAACTCGCCCCATTACCCGCCGGGAGCAGTAGAAATGCTCGCGGAGTTTGGCGACCGGCTCATACAGGAAATGGGAGTCAGCGCACTGATTGTGGCTGATATGGATCTTCTACTGGCGCTGGTTGAAGCGGGCCATGCGGCACAATTGCACCTCTCCAGCCTCGCTACTTCAAGCAATGCCGCCAGTTCCCGGTTCTTCAGGGATTTGGGTGTCTCCAGGATCATTCTGCCAAGACACCTGACCCTGGCGGAAATCGATCAATGCGTGATCGATGAAATGGAATTTGAGGCCTTCCTGATAAACGATGGCTGCGTTTTCGAAGAAGGCCTGTGCGCGACAACACATGATGCCGGAACTTTTTGCCTGGCGGATGGCGACGAACTGAAAGATATGCCCCCGGGGCTGCTCGATCGTTATGCCTTTTGGAAATGGACCCAGAATAATTGTGGGTGCAGTACCAGCCGGGGCTTTCCGTTGGGGCCCTGTGGGCTTTGCGCTATTCCAAGGCTGCAAGCCGCGGGTGTCAGGAGTTTGAAAGTGGTCGGGCGGGAAGCATCACTCGAGCGAAAGTACGCCTCGGTCAAGCTGGCTGCGATGGCAAGGGACAGGGCCCAAAAAGGAGAGGGCGCCCAAAGCATAAAGGAGGCAACCATTGCCCTTCGCGGCGCTGCTTCACTTTGTCATGAAACCCATGCTTGTTACTATCCTGATGTTTGGAATTACAAAGAGTTAGAGTACATAAGTGAGAAATCAGTTCACAATTTGAAATTGAGATTGGCTACTTGAAAGCACTAAGACTTTTTACCGGGCACCTCAGGCAGCGAAAAAAGACGCTTGTCGCGCTCTTTCTACTGGGACTGGCCGGCTCCGCCGCTTCTTTGTCCACGCCGTTAATTGGCAAGGCCTTTATCGACGCCGTGGTTGAACGCAACGACTACGGCGTGATTCCAGTCATCGCGGCAGCGCTTGTGGTGCTGGCGCTGGCGGATGTCCTTATTGGATTTGTGTCACGGATGGTGCATGCAAAACTCTCAGCCGGTGTGCTGGTCGAAATCCGGCAAAGATTGTTTCGTCATTGCCTGTATGCGCGGATTGAGGGAGTGGAGCACTTCCGTCACGGCGACTTGCTGAGCCGGTTTGGCTCTGACATACCGAAAATCCAGGCGCTCCTGGTGGATGGAGTGATCGGTTTTTTACACAATGTACTGTTCTTGCTGATCAGCGCCGCAATCCTGATATATCTCTCCCCCATACTGGCGCTTTGGAGTTACCTGGGCCTCGCCCTCGCCTTGATTCTCACGGTGGCTTTTCGCGGGCCGATTGAAAAAGGAACACGTGGAATTCGGGAAAAAATGGCTGACCTGTCCCACTTTCTCGCCGAACGGCTTGGGGCGCTTAGGGGAATCCGGTTTCACCGCGCGGAAGCACAGGAACTGGAAACATTCAGGGAATTGAATGAGCAACTGGTTCAACACGTGCTCAGGTTTCAAATAACCCAGTCAGTTGCGACCCAGTTGCCGGGATTGGCGCTTTCTTTCAGCCTGGCCTGGATCTATCTGCTTGGTGGCGGCCTGTTGGAAAGCGGGACTATTGGGCTGGGTACTTTTGTCGCTTTTGTACTCTACCAGGGCCGGCTTTATGGGCCTGCCTCGGGTCTTCTGGGATTGGTCAGAACACTGCAGGAAGCTCGTGTCAGCCTGGACCGGGTAGTAGAAATACTGGGTGACGGGGAGGCAAGCAGATGGGCTGACTCCATGGAAGTTGATTCCATCAATTCTGATATTGAAGAAGCTGATAAGCAGGCTGCAATCTGCCTGGAAAATATAACATTCACTTACGAGGATGCTGCTCCCGTGCTAAATGGTTTGAATCTTCGGATAGCCCCGGGAGAGAAGGTCGCGGTTTTTGGCGCATCGGGCGCCGGCAAGTCCACTTTGGTACAACTCCTTTTTGGACTAAGAAAACCCCATACTGGCAGAGTGAGCGTTGGTACTGGCATACGTGCTGGTAACAAAGGCAGGTCCCTCCACGATACGCTTGGGGTACTCTTCATCAGATCCCTTCCTGCTGCATGCCAGTGTCAGGGAAAACCTGGGCTACGGAAACCCCTACGTCACCACTGAAAAAATGGTTGAGGCCGCCAGGCTGGCCGAGGCGAATAAATTTATTCTCTCTTTGCCTGAAGGATTTGACACGGTCATTGGCGGGCGGGGCCACAGCCTTTCTGACGGCCAGCGTCAGAGGCTTGGGCTTGCGCGTTTGTTCCTGGCTGACCCGGATGTGCTGGTTCTGGACGAGGCATTCTCTGCAATGGACCCGGAAACAGAAAGCCGGGTGCGCGCCAATCTCTTCAGCGCATTTGCCGATCGCGCCGTTCTGGCTATCAGTCACCGCCTCACCGGGCTGGAACAATTTGACCGTTTGTTGCTGATGCAGGAAGGGCAATTAAACCCGGTGAGCAAGGAAGAATTGTTTGCTTATTTTGAACTGAACAACCCCAGGCAAGCGCAAGGCCTGGAAACATAGGACCTGTTATTAGCCCGTGCAGAAACTACTGATCGGAATCGTAGATACGGGTATCAACCCTTGGCACTCACACGTTCGCGGTGAGGTGCGCGGGTGCAGAATTTACCTAGACAACAGTAAAAAGATTTGTGAAGACAGTGATTTCAACGACCCGTCGGGCCACGGTACCGCGGTGGCTGGAGTATTGCGCAGGGCACTACCGCATGCCGGATTTTATGCCATCCGGGTATTTGATAACGGGCTGACCACTTATCCTTCCCTGGTTGCCAGGGGAATCCTGCGGGCTGCCGCCCAGGGCTGTGATGTCATCAATCTGAGCCTGGCTTTGCCGCCAGGTTCCGGCGCTGAGCTTATCGCTGAGGCATGTATTGCGGCCCGGGATGCCGGCTCTGTCCTGGTTGCTGCAGGACATCCGGAGCGTCCGGGTCTGCTGCCGGCTTCGCTGCCGGGCGTTTACGGTGTGATCTGTGATGATGAGCTCAAAGGTGATGAGATAGAAATGCAAGGCGCAGGCCCATACTCCCTGCCGCGCTTCAGGCATACCACGCAAGCTGGAAAATATCCCCGCCAGGGCAAACCTCCGGGGACATTCGCTCGCCTGCGCCCGGGTTACAGCTTTCGTGGCGCGGACGTTGAATGACGGGAGTGCATACTGCAGGGAAGCAGAGTAGTACCCTGCCAATTGCACGCCATCCTCCTTCCTCGTACCATCCGTCAATGACTGCCATCGACACCTCTGAGGACCCCCGGGCGCCGCACGTCCGGGTTTGGGCCATCGCCGGCCCTGCCATCCTGGCCAACTCGTCCGCTCCCATGGTCGGGTTTGTGGATACCTGGGCCATTGGGCACCTTCCTGGTGCGGTACACCTGGCCGCGGTCGGCCTGGGCAGTGTTATTTTCAGTTATATCATGTGGGCCTTCGGTTTTCTGCGCATGGGCACCACCGGCCTGGTTGCGCAGGCCAAAGGCAGGAATGATTCGGCAGAACTGGTGGCCACGGTGATTCGTTCCAGCGCGCTGGCCCTGTTCTTCGGCTTGTTAATGCTGGCCTTGCAGGAACCGATACTGGTGCTTTCGCTCAAAGCAATGGCGCCGCCGGACAGCGTGGCGGAAATCACGGCGCAGTATTTCAAGATCCGTATCTGGGCCGCTCCGTTCACCTTGCTGGTGTTCGTGATTGCGGGTGTGCTGTTCGGGCTGGGCAAGACCCGGGCTGTGTTGTGGATCCAGTTGTTGCTTAACGTGACCAATGGCGTACTGAACGTGGTGTTTGTCATCGGGCTGGACATGGGCGTGTCCGGTGTTGCATGGGGTACGCTGATCGCGCAGTGCCTGGCCGCACTGGCAAGCATTTGGGCGATGACCAGCTTGTTCGGCCTGAAAACCCTGCTGGACGCCATGCGCGATGCCCGTAGCTGGGTGCTGGAGCGTTTCCGCCATCTGGTGCTGATCAATGGTTTCATCTTCATCCGCACCATTTTCCTGATGACTGCGCTGGCCATGGTCATGCGCGTCGCTGGTGGCATGGGCGAGACAGAAATGGCCGCAAGCCACGTGATCAACCAGTTCATGATGCTGATGGCCCTGGGCCTGGATGGTTTTGCACATGCAGCCGAAGCACTGGCCGGTGCTGCCTGGGGCCATGGCAAACGCGACATGTTCCGGCGCTGGGTTGTGATTACCAGTGCCTGGGCGGTAGCTGCCAGCCTGGTTTACTCCCTGGTCTTCTGGCTTGCCGGTGATGGTATCGTTGCAGTGCTGACCGATCTTGAAGATGTGCGCGCGCTGTCGCGAGACCTGATGCCTCTGCTGGTTATCATGCCCATCATTTCGGTGTGGTGCTTCCAGATGGACGGTGTGTTTATCGGCGCCACTGCGGCCGCCGCCATGATGGTGACCATGGGAATTGCATTCGTGATTTACATGCTTATCCTCAGTCCAATGACGAATGCATGGGGGCTCAGAGGTTTGTGGGCTGCAATACTGGTCTTCATGGCAGTGCGGGGAATCTCGCAACTTATCTGGTATCCGCACCTGGAACGACGCTTGGGTAATTCAGCCTGATTACAGATCTTAATTGCCTATTGCTTGACTTACATCCCAAAAGCGACACACTTTTCGTGTAAACTACGCTTGTTTTGTATCACTTTAGTACTTAAGATGACTGGTACTAACCGGTCAACATCGTTCATTCTGGAGAATTTTTGCAATGCAAGGGCTCAAGTCTCCCCTGTCTTTGGGCGGGATTACACCAAATATTGGCACGATGCTGCTCAACAACCGGGATCGCTATAGCGACCGGAACGCGTTTGCACAAAGACAGGACGGGCCGTACCGTCACTGGACCTGGCAGCAAATGGTTAGCGACGTACTCAATATCGCGGCTTTCTTATTGCCCGCAGGCGATGTGCAAGGAGACGCGCCGGATCAGCGGGTGGCATTTATCTCCGCTAATTGCTATCACCGCCTGGTATCAGAGATGGCGGTCATGGCCACGGGCATGGTTGCTGTACCTGTATTTGCTGGCTATGCCTCTGACCTGATGTCGGACCTGGTCGGGTTTGCCGACGTAGGCTGCCTGGTGAGCGATAATCTTGAAAAGATTGCTACTTTGCGTGCCGATTGCCTGCCGGGCCGGGTTCTTGCCATGACCGGCAGCGCCCGCACGGCAGATCCCCAATTGCTTGAAAAACTGTCCAGGCTGGGCGTATCCAGCGTCACGTTCATGGAAGATTTGCTCACGGCCGGTGCAGGTCAAGACACCAACAAGCTCGAAAACCGGATGCGGGAAGTCGAGCCGGACAGCCTGGCGATGATCATGTTCACATCCGGCACCAGCAGCTTCCCGAAGGGAGTACAGCTGACGCATCGCAACGTGATGTCACAGCAAAAGGCCCTGGAGATTTTGTGGAAGCCGGAGCACGGCATGCGGTTTTTGTGTTATCTGCCCTGGCATCACAGTTTTGGCGGATTGTTCGAGCGCTTCTTTGCATTGCACTCAGGCGGCTGCCTGGCCATCGATGATTCCGCGGGTAAGGATGCGGCCAGACTGTTGCAGAATTTTGGTGAAGTGAAACCCAATGTCTACTTCAGCGTACCCAAGGTTTACCAGGAAATCGTCACAAGAATCCTGTCTGAGCCGGAACTGGGCGAGCAGTTTTTTCATGATGAGCTCAAGTTTGTCTTTACAGCCGCCGCGCCATTACCGATCAGTACCTCGGAAATTTTCAAAATCAAGGGTGTCCCTGTGGTGGAAGGCTGGGGCCTTACCGAAACATCTCCGTGTTGCACCCTGACTGAGCTCAGTCTTGAACGTACGCCGGGTGTAGTGGGTTTTCCGATTCCCGGTGTTGAAATCATGCTCGGGAATGAAAATGAGATCCTGGTGAAAGGCCCGAACATAATGCGGGGGTATTTCAAGCGGCCGGATTTGACCGACGAAGTTTTCAATAATGGATGGTTCAAAACCGGTGATGTCGGTGAGATTACCGCCGAAGGCGTGCGGATCATTTCGCGGCTTGACCGAATGTTCAAGCTGGACAACGGTGAGAAAGTCTTTCCGGCGCGTATCGAGGATCGTATCGCCGGGCGTTGCAAATTCATCAAGTATGCCTATGTGTTTGGCTCGGGCCAGAAAAACCCGTCCTTGCTGACCTTTCCCAACTTTGAGCTGATGTCGGCCGATGGGGGCGGCAAACTGGATCAGTCCGATTGCGTCTACCCTGGCTGCCTGGGTGATCTTGCCGCTTGCCTGGGTGAATGCATTGAAGCTGAGCAGAAGGCAGGCGCCACGTTCGAACGGGTTGACGTTGCGGTCGTTGTCGATTCCGAATTGACCGTCGAGGCCAACCAGTTGACACCGTCGTTCAAGCTGATTCCGCGCAAGATCGAAGAAGATTTTGGAAGAACCATACAGGCATTGAAGCAGAAGCAGTTCGATGATCTTCCAAATGAGGCACAGATCATCGAAATGGTGCAAAAGTGACTCCCATGATCGCAAACAAAAATACGGACAACTCGACATTGCGCTACGGCGTTATCGGAGTGGGTTCGGTCGGCTTGACCATTGCAGCCCACCTGGCGCAGTCCGGCAGGCCGGTTTCGCTGTATTGCAGGAAGGAACGTGTTCGCGACAACATCAAGGACTACCCGGTGGCGGTATCCGGTGAGCTTAACGCCGAAGCGGATATCGACAAGGTATATATCGATCTTGACCGGTTTCTGGCTGATGAACCCAATGTCATCATGTTATGCGTAAAGGGTTACGCTTCCCCCGGCCTGTTGACCGATATTGAAATGGCCGGCTTGCCGGATGACGCAGTACTGGTCAGTTGTCAGAACGGCATCGATGTCGAGAAACAGGTTTCCCGGGTATTCGGCAAAGAACGGACCTTGCGCATGATTCTGAACATGGGCTGCAGCCTGCATGATACAAACAAAGCGGTGGTCCATTTCGCTATGCCCCATTACCTGTCACCGGCCCTGGATGGCAGCAGGAAACGTTCGGAAAAAATTGCCAGACATTTGAGCGAGGCCGGATTTGAAACCCAGGTGCGGGAGGATTACCGGACGCTCGCTTTCAAGAAGGCCATTCTCAATATTGCGCTGGGCTCGACTTCTGCCTTGACCAGAATGACCATGAGCGAAGTGATGGACGAACCGGGCCTGTACAGCATGGCCGCCGCCCTGGTCAGAGAGGGTATTGAAGTTGGCCAGGCCCTCGGCCTCGACATCGAATGGGAGTTCCTCAATGAAGCGATGGAGTATCTGGCCAAGGGTGGTAATCACAAGCCATCGATCCTGATGGATATCGAAGAGGGAAAACGCACCGAAAATGAATATCATTGCGGAAACCTGATGCGTTATGCAAAGGATCTAGGCGTCGAAGTCTCGGTGGTCGATACGGTCTACTGCCTGCTCAAGGCACTGGAGAAAACAGTGCGGCGCGCCAGGCTACGGGAAATGCCTCGTTGACCGGGTTGAAATAATATGAATATGAAACAGGTAATGAGGGACTATTTCCTCGATTTGGACCAGGCGGCCAGTGACCCTGAGCGCAAGGTGGCGTGGTGTACATCGGTGGGCCCGGCTGAAATTCTGCGGGCGATGGGCTTCGAAGTATTTTTCCCCGAGAATCATGGCGCCATGCTGGGCGCCACGCGTATCTGCATGGATACGATTCCCAAAGCCAATGCTTTCGGTTACTCGCCGGACATCTGCAGTTACCTGACCAGCGATGTCGGCGCTTATCTGAAAGGCATCACACCACTGACCAGAGCCTACGGAATCGAGTCGATTCCGCGCCCGGATGTGCTGGTGTACAACACCAACCAGTGCAAGGACGTGATGCACTGGTTCGAATTTTTTGCCCGCGAGTTTGACGCACCGGTTTTCGGCATCCATCCGCCGACTCATCTTCCACAGGTCGAGCCGAGCCATGTGGCTGACGTGGTGGCGCAATTTGAAGACCTGATCGAATTGCTCGAACAAATCCAGGGCAAACCACTGGACCAGGAGGCTCTGCGCAAGGCTTGCGCCTTGTCCAAGGAGGCTACCGACCTGTGGGCGGAAGTACTGGAAACCGCCATGGCCCAGGCCCAGTCCGCTGACTTTTTTCGATGGCACGATCTACATGGGGCCGATCGTCGTTTTGCGTGGTACCGAAATTGCGCGCGACTACTACCACGCACTGCTCGCAGAGCTGAAAGAAAAAGTGGCAGCCCGCGAGGCAGCTGTACCCGGCGAGGCCACACGAATTTATTGGGACGGCATGCCGATATGGGGCCGTTTGCGCAGCATGTCTGAGCTTTTCAAGAGTAATAATGCGTGCGTGGTTGCCTCGACTTATTGCAACAGCTGGATTTTTTCCGATTTCGATCCGGAGGATCCCTTGCCGAGCATGGCCAGAGCTTACCTGAAGATTTTTATCAACCGCAATGACCGTTACAAGGAAGACTACATCCGTAAACTGGTGGATGAATACGCCATAGACGGTGTGGTTTTCCACGAGGCCAAGACCTGCCCGAACAACAGCAACAGCCAGTACAATCTTCCGGCCCGCTTGCGGAAGAGTGGAATTCCCGCGGTAATAATCAACGGTGACCTGTGTGATTTGCGCTGTTTTTCGGACGAACAGTCAGCCACTATTATCGAGGCTTTCGTAGAGACACTTTGATATGGGCAGTACAGGTACGACATTGGACGCAACAAACCACGGTGGACCTTTCTACTGGGGCGTGGACTGCGGCAGCACGCAGATCAAGGTCTGTGTATGCGATAGCGAAGGGAAGATTTTGCACAAACGCAAGGGGCGTACTCTTTTCCCGCTGATGGAACATGTACGCAAAACCTTGTCAGGCGATGATTCGGACTTGTCGCCACTGACGGAAGATCTGCAAAACGTCAAGGAAAATCATACCGTGGTGGCAACCGGCTACGGCAGGAACCATATCGAATTTGCCCACGGCAAACTGACCGAAATCAGCGCTCATTTCCTCGGCGCGCAGAAGCAGTTGCAACTCGAAGGGCCTTACACGATTGTCGACATCGGCGGCCAGGATTCCAAGGTTATTGAAGTCCACGATGGCCGGGTAGGCCAGTTCGTGATCAATCGCAAATGTGCGGCCGGGACCGGCTCTTTTATCGAGGAACTGGCGCATCGCCTCGAAGTCAGGCTGGAAGACCTGACGGATCTTGCCCGTGCGCACGACAAGGAAATGACGCTCAACAGCTACTGCACGGTGTTCTCGGGGCAGGAAGTCATAAAGATCCTGATGCATGGCGAACGCCTGGAAAACCTGATCCATGCGCTTTATGCGTCCGTGGTCCAGAGAATTCTTGAAATGACCAGTCTTAACACCGATACCGTGGTCTTTTCAGGTGGTGTGATGAACTTCAACCCGGTGTTACTGGATATGTTCAAAGAAAAATTACCGGACCAGCACACGGTTCTCATTGAAGATGCGCAATATTGCGGCGCCTACGGTGCTGCCCTATATGCCAGTGGGCTTGCAGAGAAGCAGGCCCAAAAATTCTCCCAAAGCGAGATTGTCGCTAAACTGTCCATGTAAGAGGTCGCTTGCGGCCGATCGCTCTTGTAAGAGGTCCCTATATGGGGCCGACCGCTCTTGTAATATTCCAGAGCCTATCGGCCGCAAGCGACCTCTTACAATTATGCTCCCACATTGGAGAAGTTTTTGAAGGCACATTATGTTTTACCGGCGCTCATACTGGCAATATCAGGATCAGGTTGTTCGAAATCACCTGAACCCGATTAGGCAGCAGTTGTACCGGATGAACTCATGACATCCGTCTCCATTCCGGCTTATCCGGATATCGTCTCCCTGTCGGCCCTGATGGACAGTGGCGACACTTCCAGCGCAGCGATTGTTGCTGATTTGATTTCAAGGTCCAGGCAGTTCGCCGATCTAAATGTTTTCATCACTTTGGATGCTGAACGGGCCGTCGCGAGAGCGGAAGAGCTTGATCGCTTGCGTGCGGAAGGTGAGATCCGTGGTCCACTGCATGGTATTCCACTGGTGGTTAAAGACAACATACACGTTGCCGGAATGCCCAATACGGCCGCACGCCAAGCCTGAAAAACTTTGTGCCGGCTGTCAGCAACACAGTTGTCGCCCGGCTCGAAGCAGCAGGCGCCATTATTCTTGGCAAAACAAATCTGCACGAGCTTGCATTCGGGATCACCAGCAACAATGCCGCATTCGGCGCAGTCAGAAATCCTTTTGATCCCAGCCTGATTCCGGGCGGCAGCAGCGGCGGTACGGCGAGTGCAATCTCGGCCGGAATCGTACCGGCCGGACTGGGTACCGATACGGGCGGCTCCGTTCGCATCCCCCCGGCATTAACTGGCATTGTTGGTTTTCGCCCCAGTTCCGGGCGATACCCATCGGAAGCAGTTACGCCGATTTCACACACACGCGACACTGTCGGCTTGCTGTCACGCACTGTTTCTGACCTGATCGCGCTGGATGACGTAATTTTAGCGGCTAAAGATCCGGTCACAGCAGTAGCGGCAAGCGAGATCCGGCTCGGTATACCACGAGCTTATTATTACGGGAACCTTGATCAGGAAACAGCCATGGTTATCGAAACCGTACTTGCCCGGATTCGCGAGGCTGGCGTGCAACTGATCGAGACAGAGGTTCCGGATATTGGCGATTTGCTCGAAATGAGTGCGTTTCCGATCGCGCTCTATGAGGTGGAAAGAGATCTGCCTGCT
>PVMK01182948.1_pt1 | contig 19833 bp, 18 predicted proteins | sample 1853481 | NCBI WGS metagenome assembly PVMK01 (sample SAMN08533507, study PRJNA380276) | Marine sediment metagenome, whole genome shotgun sequencing project. | reverse complement strand
GTTCAGGTTTAGATCAATAATCCGTGATCCCCCGGTAACGATAGAACCTTTTCAATTCTCACCGGCAGAGCCGGTGGCTTATGAATGGAGTTAGAGGACTGCACCAGGCCTCATAACCATTGATCATACGATCGTTGGATTTTTCCCCATATCTAAAGAAACTCTAAATTTCGTTGAGTTTGCCACTTCCGATGGGGATTTTTCCCGAAGTGTTCAATTTTAGCCTTTTGGGGGAGACGATTTATAGCAGATTTGCAGATAACATCCACAACAATTTGCAATTGTGTAAGCATGGCCGTAATCAAACAAAATCAATCCAGGCGACTACCACAATATCTTGGGGAGTTCGAAACACCAGAAATCTTCGAATGATTATAGATTTTGTTACAAACACATAGGAACTGAACGACCACCGTCTGGAAGACGGTGGGTTCGTTGATCGGCTGAAGCCGACTAAAGATTAAAGGATGATTCCTATTTTATATAGGCTCATAACCTTCGGTCATGTCGCTCACTTTAACTTCGCCTGAAGGCGAGGGGTTTCAACCATCCCCGATGGGGACTACTAATCTGAAGAAAACGCTTCATCGAACAAACGGTCTGATGGCAGGAAATCAATTTGCTTGACAAAATCCACTGATTCTTGGGCCCCTGCTTCACGATCCATGGCTGCATCTTCCCACTCTACGGAGAGCGGTCCCCCATATTTCATTTCATTTAATGCACGGATGATCTCTTCAAAATTCACCTGCCCCCTCCCGAGGGATCGGAAATCCCAACCGCGTCCGGGCTGGCCGAAATTCATATAACTGCTTAGAATTCCGGATGTGCCGTCAAGGCTCACAATCGCATCTTTCATATGAACATGGTAGATCCGATCGGGAAAGGTTTTGATGAAATTTACCGGGTTAACACCCTGCCATTCCAGATGGCTGGGATCAAAATTGAATCCAAACGCCTCCCGTCGATCAATCGCCTCCAGAGCACGCTCAGCGGTTACTATATCGAAAGCAATTTCGGTCGGGTGAACCTCCAGGGCAAATTTGACGCCATTCTCGTCAAACACGTCGAGTATGGGGTTCCACATCTCCGCAAAGTATTTAAATCCTTCTTCAATCTGTCCCTCACTTACCGGTGGAAATGAATAGATTAGATGCCAGATTGAAGAACCGGTAAAGCCGTTGACCACTTTCAGACCCATGTTCTTGGCGGCAATCGCTGTCTGTTTCATGGTTTCCACGGCCCAGGCTCTTTTTTTATCGGGATCGCCGGCACAGTCACTCGGGGCGAAACCATCGGATCGAGCGTCATTGTTTAAATCACAGACCAACTGTCCGGCCAGGTGATGAGAAATAGAATAAACACTTAAATTGAATTCTTTGAGAATATTTTTCTGTTGTTCACAGTAAGCGGGGTCCGTCGCTCCTTTAGCCGGGTCAAAATGATCACCCCAACAGGCCAACTCCAGACCGTCATAGCCCCAGCCGCTGGCTTTTTTCGCCAGTTCCGTCAGGGGTAAATCAGCCCATTGTCCGGTAAATAAGGTCACTGGTCTTGCCATGATTGTTCCTCCTTTTGTTAGGTGCTTAAAAGCTCTTTCGTGCTATTTGTTGCAAAATATAAACGATGGAATTCCACCAACATTCAATAAACAATAGTCAATAGTCAATTTAGAAGAGTTTATCTAAAGGCTTTCATCGGATACCACTTCTGGTCGCTCCGGCTGCTTTCAACCGCTGACTCGATAAATGCCAACCCCCTGGCTCCGTCAATCACCTGGGGGAAATCACGTTCCAGCTCGGTAGGTTCCTGACCGGAAATTTTGGCACGAATTGTATCAGTCGCATTGGCATAGATATTGGCAAATGCTTCAATATAGGCTTCCGGATGTCCCGGCGGAAGACGGGTGGCCCGTTGAGCGGCATCGCACAGATAACCATTTCCTCGGCGGTAGAGTTGGGCGGGTCCTTCGTTAGTCCTGAACCACAAATAGTTCGGCTCTTCCTGATGCCACTCCAGGGCACCTTTGTTGCCGTAAACCCGAATCCGCAAATTGTTTTCTTCACCGGCCGAGAACTGGGAAGCATATAAAATGCCGCAGGCGTCATTTTCAAAGTGAAGCAGTATGTTGCCGTCGTTATCCAGCGGACGGTTCAGGATACTTTTTAAATCGGCACACATTTCCGTTATTTCCAGGCCGGTTATATAGTGCGCCATATTTTCACAATGGGAGCCGATGTCACCGATACAGTTGGAAATCCCTGCGCGCTTGGGGTCAGTTCTCCAGGAGGCCTGCTTCTGTCCCTCTTCTTCAAGGGCCGTCATCAGCCAGCCCTGGGGATACTCGACCACAATTTTTAAAATATCGCCAAGCTCACCATTGCGTACCATGTCACGGGCCTGCTTGACCATTGGATAGCCGGTGTAATTATGCGTCAGGGCAAAGATGACGCCGGATTTATTGACTATATTAACGAGATCTTTCGCTTCCTGTAAAGTGTAAGTCATGGGTTTATCACAGATGACATTAATCCCGGCTTCCGCAAAGCCCTTTGCAATCGGAAAATGCATAAAATTCGGGGTGACAATGGAGACAAAATCGATGCGTTCGCCTTCAGGCAGTTTCGATTCCTGATTAACCATCTCCTGCCAGGTGCCATAGGTTCGCTCTTCACTGATCAAGAGGTCCCGGGCGGATGCTTTTGCTTTTTCAGGATCTGAAGATAGAGCACCGGCAATAAATTCAACCTTTCCGTCCATTAAAGCGGCACTACGATGCACGGCACCGATAAAGGCGTCTCTACCGCCGCCGACCATTCCCATTTTTAATTTCCTGTCAAGCACCATTACTTCTCCTCCTTTCACAAGACAGCCAGTGTTTGGTTTATATTTGAAGATTCCTAATGTGACATGATTTCAAAGCATTGCCGATACGTTGTCTTTAATTCATCCAGTGAATCAAAGGTTCTAAATTTAACTTGCATTAAAGCCAATTTTTTGTCAAGATGATTTTCATTCAAAATGACACAACCTACTGAATATGTTTGTCAATGGCTGTTTTACACCTATTTCTTTGAGCAGATATGAAACAAAAGAATATTGGGAATTTAAAAAACGGTGACAAATTAATTTAATGACTAAATAAAAAAGTTGCTATCATGGAAGTTGCAAATCGTGAACTAACCAAGACGATCAATCAGTTCAATATTTTAAATACGATCCGCAGAGCCGGTCTGATTTCGCGTGTTGAAATTGCGGCGGTCACCGGACAAAGCCGTGCTACGGTGACCAATATTACCGCGCGCCTGATCAAAGAGAAAATGATCGTTGAAAAAGAAACTAAGACTTCTTCCTCCCGGGGCCGGCGGCGGGTATTGCTGACGCTCAATCCGGCTGCAGCCAATGTGGTCGGCGTAAAATTGTCAGCCTTTCAAGTCAGCTTTGCAGTCACCAATATGCAGGCTGACATATTGAGTTCTCTGATTGTTCCTGTACGTATCGCCAAAAGATCTGTTGAGTTCGTTGCCGATCTGATTGAGGAAGGCATCCGTCACTGTGTGGCCGAAGCTCGGTTGAGTATGAAAAAAATATCGGGAATCGGCATAGGTATCCCCGGATTTGTCGGCGGTGAAAATGGGATTACCTATTGGTCGCCCCTTTACCGGAAAGGCAACACGACCCTCCGAAATTTGATCCAGACCCGCTTTAACATCCAGACGTTCATCGAAAACGATGCGAATACCGTCACAGTGGCTCAGCAGTGGTTTGGTGAAGGAAAAGGGGTCGATAACTTTCTAATGGTCACAGTCGAGCATGGTGTCGGCATGGGGATCGTCGTCAACGGGCAGATATACAGGGGATCCAAAGGAATCGGTGCCGAATTCGGTCACATGGTTATCAGACCCAGAGGCGCACCCTGCCGCTGCGGCAAACTCGGATGCATCGAAGCTTACGTGGCTGATTATCGCATTTTGAAAGCGGCCGTAGATGCATGCAAGTCAGGAAAGTGGCAATGTAAGGCAGTATCCTTCCCTGACTATTGAAGCGGTTACTGATGCTGCAAAAAAAGGAGACCCTTGCCTTCGAAAGATATTTAAAAAGGGTGGCGAAGTATTGGGACTGGGCATCTCCGGTCTGGTTCAGATTTTCAATCCTGAAAAGATCATTATCGCAGGTGAAGGTGTTCGGGCAGGAGACCTCCTGTTTGAACCGATGAGAAAAACAATCAAACTCCACACATCTCGAGAAATGTACGAGACCCTACAAATCGTCATCCAAAAATGGGAAGACACCGATTGGGCACGGGGTGCCGCCAGCCTTGTGCTGCAGGAATTATATAAGTCACCGTTTAATAGGGTGAGACCGGTGATATGAATGTCTAAGGAAGGCAATAAAAGGTTTCAGGTATTTATTCTATCCCTGAAGCATTGGTTTCATCGTATCGTTTAACCGCAGGTACTTCTGATAAATCTCTGCGTATCGCGCTGCAATTGATGGATCTGGCACGGCCCGGGTTGATTCATCTATCGTAATGTACCGATCCGTAAGCTCACTAATTGCAACATCCCCCTCCTTTTGGCGGATAAAACACCACATCGCCTGCAGGGCGGCCCCCACCGCACCGGCTTCTGAAGACTCCGGACAGACCACCGGGCAGTTAAATATTTCAGCAACCATTTGGCGCCAGAGAGGGCTCCTGGCACCGCCGCCGACAAGACGGATTTCGGTTGGGGTTATTCCCTGCTGTCTTAATACGTCCAGGCCATAGCGCAATCCTAGGGTCGCACCTTCCATGGATGCGCGGGCAAGATTTGAGGCAGTATAGTTTGTGCCGGTCAAGCCGAAAAAAACGGCTTTTGCATTGGGCAGGGCCGGCGTTCTTTCTCCACTAAAATAGGGAAGCAGAAGAATGCCCTCCGCACCCGGCGGTGCAGAGGATGCCAAATGATTAAGATCGGCCAGGCTCAGTCCCAGCAAGTCCCTGGTCAATTCGGTGGAAACCGTCACGTTCATCGTGCACACCAGCGGCAGCCAACCGCCGCTGCTGGAGCAAAAGGCAGCCAACTCGCCGTTCGGATCGACAACCGGTTGATGACTAAAGGAATAGATGGTGCCGGAGGTGCCCAGGCTGGTGGTTACAATACCGGGGATCACATTGCCGGTGCCGATGGCAGCCATCATATTGTCACCCCCGCCCGAAGAAACCAGTGTGTCCGATTTTAGCTGAAACTGTTCGGCAATTTCGGACCGGATGGTTCCGACAGGTGCGTCCGAGGGAATCAGGTCCGGTAAACAATCCTGCAGTTTACCTGTATCATCTATGGCATTTAGCAGGGCATCCGACCAGGTGCGGGATTTGACATCAAAATAGGCTGTACCGGAGGCATCCCCGAACTCCGTTTTCTTCTCCCCCGTCAGCCAATAGTTGATGTAATCGTGGGGCAAAAGAACCAATGCAAGTCGGTCATAGCTTTGCGGTTCGTGCTGTTTTACCCAGAGAATTTTCGATGCGGTAAATCCCGCGGCAACCGAATTGCCGATCAATTCGATGACTTTCTCAGGGCTTCCGATACGTGCGGTAATTTGGTCACATTGGGGAGATGTCTCCGTGTCACACCACAACTTTGCCGGTCGGATCACTTCACCGCGGACGTCAAGCGGCACCATTCCGTGTTGCTGGCCGGAGACGCCAATAGCGCAAATCATATCCCTGGATACATTGCTTTTTTTCAGCAATTGGCCGATGACGGTGGAACAGGCCTCAATCCACCAGCCGGGTTCCTGCTCCCGCCGCCCGCCTATATTTTCGATAAGCTGGTGGTCAGTGTAAGCTTCGGCCAGGATCCGGCCTTCTTCCCTGCTGAAAACAACGCCTTTTGTGCCCTGGGTGCCGCTGTCAATTCCGATGAACAGTTGGTCTTCAGACATGGTTCAACCTTTTTCCTATCTTCTCACCTTCTCAGCCTCCTGGTTTCCTCCCACCTTCATATCCTTTTATCTTCTCACCTTAGCACTTTCCCAGCTTCCCACCTTCCTTCCCAGCCATTCCGGCTATAGATATGAATGCAGTATACTTTCCAGCATCTCCTGCCGCCCGCTTTTGAAAGCCGGATCGTCTTCTTGCAGAACATATTGTTCCAGGGATTCAAAGGTTTCCTGACCGCCCATTATCTGTTTTCCAATTCCGTCAGTGTAACTGGCATAGCGCTCTTTGATGAAATTATCCAGAACCCCGTCTTCAATAATTTGATGGGCGGCCAGCAGGCCCCGGGCAAAAGTGTCCATCCCACTGATATGCGCATAGAACAGGTCGATTTCATCAAACGATCCCCTGCGGGGTTTTGCATCAAAATTGAGTCCCCCTTTACCTAGACCGCCCTGTTTCAGCACGACCAACATAGCCAAAGCGCACATGGCCGGATCCGTTGGGAACTGATCCGTGTCCCATCCAAGAAGGGGATCACCGACATTGGCATCGATGCTGCCCAATTTTCCGTTGATCGATGCGACTGTTAAGTCATGTTCAAAGGAGTGCCCCGCGAGCGTTGCATGGTTGGCTTCAATGTTGAGCTTAAAATGATCGAACAAATCGTAGGCGCGCAGAAATTCGAGAACCGTCGCCGCATCAAAATCATACTGGTGTTTTGTCGGTTCTTTTGGTTTCGGTTCGATCAGGAACTGCCCGTCAAACCCGATCTGTTTGGCATAGTCTACCGCCATGTGAAAAAACCGGGCCATCTGTTCCTGTTCCCGCTTCATGTCGGTATTCAACAGCGTCTCATATCCCTCTCTTCCTCCCCAGAACACATAATTGACACCGCCAAGCTCTTTTGTGGCGGCGATGGCATGCTTGACCTGGGCCGCCGCATGGGCAAAAATATGTGCATCAGGATTCGTCGCCGCGCCATGCGCATAACGTGGATGACCGAATAAATTGGCGGTTCCCCAGAGCAGTTTGATGCCTGTATCCTGTTGAAGCTGCTTGGCTTTCTCAACCATTTTCTCCAGATTTGCACAGGATTCCGCAAACGTCTCCCCTTCCGGCGCCAGGTCCCGATCATGAAAGCAGTAAAATGAAACACCGAGCTTTTGGGCAAACTCAAACGCAGCCCGAACCGTGTACTCAGCCTGTTCCATAGGACTGTCGGCTTTAACCCAGGGTCTGACAAATGTCGGTGCTCCGAACGGATCCTGACCGGAAGCCCTGAAGGTGTGCCAGTATGCCACCGCGAACCTCATGTGTTCCGCCATGGTTTTTTCACCGACCATTTGGGTTGGATTGTAATACTTATAGGCTAAAGGATTTTTCGATCCCGGTCCTTCAAACGGTAGTTTTTCCGGAATATCAGGAAAAAATGTTTTCATGGCTAGCCCCCTTTTGTTTATGGACATTTAACTTCGCAATACCTGAGTCAGGAAACATAGAACTTAAAAGCAGACGTCTGCCGGTATGGGTCACCCGGGTTCAAAACGGTAGAAGGAAAGTTCGGCTGATTCGGCGAATCCGGGAAATGCTGCGGTTCCAGGCATAGGCCGTAACGCCGGCGATATACATGCCCGACCTTTCCCATGACGGGTTCCCTCATCAGATTCCCGGAATAGAATTGCAGACCCGGTTCAGTGGTATGTAGTTCCATCGTTCGTCCGGATTTCGGTTCGTAAACCTTGGCGGCTAAAATCAGTTCGCTGCCCCTTTTGTTGAGCACCCAATTGTGATCATATCCCTTGCTGTAGACAAGCTGTTCTTCGTCATTATCGATCCTTTTTCCTATGCGGGTCAATCGTGTAAAATCCAGCGCCGTTTGGCTGACATTTTTCACCTCCCCTGTGGGTATCAGGCTCTGGTTGACCGGCGTGAAAAGTTTTGCGTTGATCATCAGTTCGTGATCCAATATGTCTCCCGAGCCTTCTCCGGCAAGATTAAAGTATGAATGATGGCTCAGATTAACGATGGTGGCCTGATCGGTCGTCGCAGTATATTCAATGCTAAACACATTCTCATTGGTCAAGGTGTAAACGACATTGACCAAAAGATTACCGGGATACCCTTCTGCACGGTCTCGGCTGAGACAGGTAAGCTTGAGAGCTACATGGCAATGGCTATGGACGGGCTCAAACTGCCACAGTGCCTTATCGAAGCCCTTGATGCCTCCATGTAGATGGTTATCGCCTTCGTTCCTGTTCAGCTTGTATTCATTGTTGTTTAAAACAAACAACCCACCGGCGATGCGATTGGCATATCGACCGATGATGGCACCGAAATATTCGCCGTGCGCCAGATATCCGGATAGAGAATCAAATCCCAGAACTACGTCCGCCCGGTTCCCATCCCGATCTGGAATGCGCAGTTCGACGACTGCAGCGCCATAGTTTGTAATGGCCAGGACCATTCCAGCGTCATTGGAAAGACGGTAGAGATCAGCCCGGTCACCATCCGCCGTCCTTCCAAAAAAATGCTTTTCAAGTTTCATGTGCGCCAAGAATCGCGTGGGAGATCCAGGTTTTAAAAGTCCGGCAATTTGACAATCTCGCCGCCTTTTAAAGCCGATTCGTGGGCTAAAATACCGACACTTGTCCAGTTTGCCGATTGGGCGGCATTCGGAAAGGGATCACGGCCCTCCATCAGGCTCATCACAAATTCATGGGCCAGGTGTGGATGCGATCCACCGTGTCCGGCGCCCTGGGTGAAAGACAGGTGTTGCTGATCATCCAGATCGTAAACGCCTTTGGTTGTGAACATCCGGATCGGTTCCGGCAGCAGATGAGCGTAGTCCGGAACCTTGACGCGTTCGGGAATTTCCGGCTCGGGTTTCTTGGCCGTATGGATAACCGCGTCTTCACCCTCGATCAGCGGCCACTCATAGGTTTTTTTGGTGCCGTAGACATCAAAACTTTCGCGGTATTGACGGGAAGTATCAAACAGCGAGCGATAAACCCGGGCACACAGATCGGAATCTTTAAGCTTAATATGAGTAGTTTCGACAGCAAATGGAGAATTATACTCCGGAATCAGTTCTTCTCGTATCGTCCCGGAGCCGAAACAGGACACATATTCCGCTATTCCATCGGTCAGTGCCAGGCAGGGTCCCACGCAATGGGTGGCATAGTGCATGGGCGGCAATCCCGGCCAGTAATCCGGCCAGCCATCCATATCCTGCTGGTGGCTTGCCTGCAGGAACTGGATTTTTCCCAGTTCACCCTTTTGATACAATTCTTTGACAAACAAAAACTCGCGGCTGTACACGACAGTTTCCATCATCATGTATTTTTTACCGGTTTCCCGGCTGAGGCGCGTAATTTCCTGACACTCCTCTACCGTCGTTGCCATGGGAACGGTGCAGGCAACATGCTTACCGGCTTTTAAAGCCTTGATGGATTGGGAAGCATGGTCGGGAATAGGGGTGTTGATGTGTACGGCCTCAATCTCAGGGTCTTGCAGTAGTTCATCAAAATCCGTGTATCTTTTCTCGATACCAAACGAGTCCCCGATTTGATTGAGTTTATCTGCAGTGCGCTGGCAGATAGCGTACAAATTCGCATGTGGATGCCGCTGGTAAAGCGGGATGAACTCGGCACCAAAACCAAGACCGACAATGGCAATATTTATTTTGTCACTCATTGTTTCCCCCTTTGCTTGTATTATCGACTAAAATTTTCGGTTTCTGCCGCAGGAACCGAGCGCGTGAAGCCTTCCTTACCACCTTTTAGCAACTTCTTGCTTTAAAAATTTAAGGCCATCGCTGGCCAGTTGTTCCTCTGATTCATACATGCGGCGCCAAATTTTTGTGGCAGCCAGCAAATCTTCAAGTGATTGGCCAAAAGCCTCTATCGTCAGCCAGCCGTCAAAATTTATTTCTTTCAGGGTGTCAAAGGTGGTATTCCAGTTTACGCCGCCACTGCCCGGTGTGCTGCGGTCGTTTTCCGAGGTATGAACCAGGATCAAATCCTCAGCGCATGATCGAATGGCTTCGGCCACATTTTTTTCTTCAATGTGAGCATGAAAGGTATCATACATCATGCGGCAGTTCGGGTGATCGATCTCACGGACAAATCTGACGGCATCCGCCGTGCAGGATAAAAAATAGGTTTCGAAGCGGTTTAAGAATTCGATTCCGAGCAATACGTCGCAAACAGCAGCGTGCTCTGAAACTTTTTTCAAATTTTCGACGCCCCATTCCCATTCTTGCTCACTGGGCGCTTTGCCGCTGAAAATGCCCAGGCCGGAATGCAGCGGCCCGTTAAGAGAATATGCTCCCAGGGCCTGGCAGCAATCCAGGGTTTGCTTCAGCAAATCGACCCCCCGGGCGCGAACAGCAGGATCCTGGCTGATGGGATTGGCTTCTTCACTGCAAACTGTTACCGCTGTCCTTTCAAGACCGAGATCGTCCAGGCGTTTGGCCCATGTCCGCCATTTATCCAGGTTAAGGTCAAAAAGCGGCACCTCAACGCCGTCAAATCCCATTTTCTTTAAATTTTCCAATATCGGCATCATTCCATCATGCATGTCGTCGGCCCACAGAAATAAATTCATGCCGTATTTCATTGCGATGCTCCTTTCAGAACTAATTTTTCAGGAGATTGTCTCCGGTTGTCGGGTTGAAGAAGTGCAGCTTTTCCGGTTTCATTTGAAATCGAATCATGCTGTCCAGATCCAGGCTTAACTCGGCATCGACGGTCGCCTTTAGAATGAAGTCTGCTACTTTAAGGCTGATAATTTGCGCCATTCCCATATTTTCAATTGCATACACGCGTGCTTCGATACCCTTATCGGTGGGAAGGGTGATGTCTTCGGATCGGATGCCGACTTCCAGTTCACCGTGAAATCCGTCGATGCGTTTTAAAGCCTCCTGGCTGAGTTCAAGTTCGAATTTTTCAGGGCTGATTATCAGACGATTTTCCTGGATGCTTCCGCTTAACAGATTCATGGTCGGCGTGCCCACGAATTTAGCAACGTAGGTATTGATCGGATGGTTGTACACTTCGTAAGGGGTACCGATCTGCAATAGTTTGCCTCTTCGCAGCACCCCGATGCGTTCCCCCATCGTCATGGCCTCGACCTGATCGTGGGTGACATAGAGAAAAGTAGCCCCCAGGTTCATTTGCAAGCCCTTTAATTCAGACCGCAGAACCTCTCTTAGTTTCGCATCTAGGTTGGACAGGGGTTCGTCCATTAAAAATATTTTAGGGTCACGTACAATGGCCCGCCCGATAGCCACTCGCTGCATCTCACCGCCACTGAGCTTGTCGGTTTTGCGATCCAGTAAATGGTCAATTTGAAGCGTTTTGGCGGCTTTTATCATCCGCTGTTTTATGTCTGCGGCAGTCAAATTTCTAATTTTTGATTTCAGGGGAAATTCGAGGTTCTGCCTGACGGTGTAGTTAGGGTAGAGTGAGTAATACTGGAACACCAGCGCCACATCTCTTTCCGCCGGACCCCAACCATTCACAATCTGATGATCGATATGGATACTTCCCGCCTCCGGTTTTGCCAGACCTGAGATACAGCGCAAGGTTGTGGTTTTACCTGCCCCGGTGGGACCTAAAAGAACAAAAAATTCCCCGTCATGAATTTCGAGATTCAGGTTTTTGATGGCGGTGACACTGCCGAATTTTTTGGTTAGGTTTTCCAGTAATACGTGAGCCAATTGACACCTCTATGGAATGAATTTCAATAACTTGCGGCTTTGTTTGTCAAAAAAATGGGTCCGTTGCTCATCGAGTTGAATCCAAATCCAATCACCGGGCTTTTCAATAAATCTGGATGCTGACTTGACCCGCATCCGTTGTCCATCAATCTTTATTTCGACGATGTCATAGGGACCTAATGGCTCAATCGCGTCCACTTCTGCCTTGACATAGCCGTCTTTCTCCTGCCTGGAAAGTCGAACGGCCTCGGGCCGGATACCCAACGTCAAACGGTTGGCGGGCACGCCTTGCGATTCGATTTGGTGAAAAAGCGATTTCGAAAATAGAAGCGCAGCCGTTTCTTGCCCCAGAAAGCATTGCGTACAGGTTTCACCCGCACCCAGTTTACAGTCTAAAATGTTCATGACGGGGCTGCCAATAAACTGCGCCACGAACAGGTTGGCGGGATGGTTGTAAACCTCGGTCGGGGACCCCACCTGCTGGAGAACCCCATCATCCATGATGGCAATCTTATCCGCCATGGACATGGCTTCGATCTGGTCATGGGTTACGTACAGGGTGGTGCTTTTGATTTCAATGTGCAAGCGCTTTAGCTCGGTGCGCATCTCTTCTCTTAATTTGGCGTCAAGCGAGCCGATCGGCTCGTCCATCAAGATTGCTTTGGGGCGGCGCACCATGGCCCGACCGACTGCCACCCGCTGCATATCGCCGCTGCTGAGCGCTGAAGGATTCTTTTTGAGGATGGACTCTATTTGCAGGACCTTGGCGACCTCACTCACCCGTTTTTCAATGGTCTGGGGCGATTTTTTGGTCGCCTTCAGAGGAAAGGCGATATTTTCATAAACATTCAGATGGGGATAGAGCGCGTAGAGCTGAAACACGAAGGCAATATCACGGTCGCTGGCTTTCAGATGCTGCACCGGTTTGCCGTCGATCAGGATCTTGCCAGAATCGATTTCTTCCAACCCGGCAATGCTGCGCAGGGTGGTTGTTTTGCCGCAACCGGATGCCCCCAGCAAAACCAGAAATTCTCGATCTTTGATCTCCAGGTTTAGTTTGCGAATGACGTAGTTTTTACCGAAATATTTTTCAATATCGATTAATTTGATATCCGCCATTGATTTTCCTGTATCTATTCTTCTTCTGCTTCTTCGGGCAGCGGTTTAATATGCGAAAAAAAGATAAATCCGACCAGTCCGATAATAATGATGAGAAAGCCGTACACATGGAAAAACCTGATCCAGGGTTGACACAAACAGACAATCCCCAGAATGATGACCCACATTGATATGGGTTCGAAATATTTTGCACTTAAATATCTGAACATCCTCAACTCCTTACTTTCTGATGGCCCCGAAGGTAACACCTCGCAGCAAGTGTTTGCGCAGGATAAACGTAAAAATTGCCACCGGAAATAAAAAGATGAAGGTCCCGGCCGCGATGGTCGTCCAATCGATCATACCGGATCCTAGTTGGGAGGGAATAAACGGCGGTGCGGTCTGGGCCTTGCGGTTGGTCATCATCAGGGCAAACGCATATTCATTCCAGGCCGTGATAAAACTGAACACCGCCGTCGCCGCAATGCCGGTCGCAGATTGGGGCAGGACAATTTTCCAAAAGGCTTCAAAACGCGTGTAGCCGTCCACCAAGGCGGCTTCTTCATACTCAATTGGAATCTCGTCGATAAAGCCCTTCATCAGCCAAACACAGAAGGACAAATTGAGAGCCGTATACAGCAGGATTAATCCCAGATGCGTGTCCACCAGTCCGATATGGCGAAACATCAAAAAGATCGGGATCGCCACCACCACCGGAGGCAGCATTCTGGTGCTCAGGATAAAAAACAGCCAATCGTTTTCCCCTTTGACCCTGAACCTGGAAAAACCGTAGGCCGTAATCGTCCCCAGGGTTAAAGCCAGAAACGTACTGATACCGGCAATAATAATGCTGTTCCCGAAGCGGTTGAGAAAGGGGGAGCTGGTAATGATCCTTTCTCCGCTGTCATAAACCGATCTTTCATACCACTTGGCCTTTTCATATTTTTCCTTGCTGACGGCCTTGCGCAACTGGACTCTTTTGGTAAATAATTTGACGAATGGTGTCACCTCCGGTTTGAAAAAAACCGTCGGCGGCACTGTTGTTGCCACTGACCGTGGTTTAAAGGCAGTCGAGCCAATCCAGTAAAGCGGGATGAGATAGATGACCGTTAGAATTAATACGACAACAATCGCAAATTTGTTGAAAAAGCGTGAACGGTTGGATTCTACCGCTGCCATTTTAGCGTTCCTTCGCTTTGTTTAGGTACTTTATGTAAATATTGCTAATACCGATGATCATAATAAGGAGTATATATGCCAGGGCACAGGATTTACCCGTCTGCCACTGGGGAAATGCCATGTTGTACAATTTGATCGATATCAGTTCGGTCGCCGTACCCGGTCCGCCGCCCGTCATAATAAATGCCAGGTCAAAGGTCTTAAAGGCTTCCATGGTTCTGAATATGACTGCAATGAGCAGAAGTGGCGTGACCAGCGGCAGTGTAATTCTTCTAAAGGTAAACCATCTCGATGCGCGGTCGATTGCAGCGGCCTCGTAAAGATGTTGGGGAATGGCTGAGAGTCCGGCCAGCGACAGCAGCATGACAAACGGTGACCACATCCAGATATCAGTAATCGCAATCGCGAGAAGCGCCATCTTTGGATTGGATATCCATACAAACTTTCCGAGCCCCAGCAGGTAGTTTATAATCCCCCAGGAGGGACTGTAGAGCAATTTCCAGAAAAGACCGACGATGGCCATCGACATCATCATGGGAAGCATCAGCAATGTGGTTATCGTTCCCTTGAAAGGGATGGCGCGGTTTAATAGCAGCGCGATACCAAAGCCGACCACCAGTTGACCGCAAACGGAAATGATCACGTACTTCATCGTAACGTAGAGGCTCTCCCAGATGTGGGGATCATTGAGAATCTCACGGTAGTTTTGAATGCCGATAAAATCCGGTGGCTTGCCCGAAATCGCACTGTAGTCCGCAAACGAAAGAAATAATGAATAAAACAATGGGAAAATGTTGATCAAAATAAGAAACACAATGGTAGGGATGACAAACAGGTTTCTTATCGCCAGATCACTCAATCCTCTCCGTGCTGTTGCAACAGTTGCAGTCATTGTCACATTCCATCAGAGGTTTACCTGAAATCTTCAGGCGGGCTGTTTTCCGGTTGCCGGAGAAACGATGATACAATTTTCCGGCAACCGGTTAGTGTCTTGAGCTTATTTCAAACGGCCATATTTTTTAAAGATGGCTTCCCAATCTCTGGCAATGTTGTCCATGGCCTCTTTGGCCGTCCCTTTTCCTTCTACGATATACTGGTGCCAGTTGCGCTGATTAACTTCCAGCAGTTCGGCAAATTCCGGGACCGCCCAGAAGTCTTTGACCATAAACATGGATTCGTAGAAAGCCCTGTTGTATGGCGTATCGTTGAGAAAGCCTTCAGATTCCAGCACCGTTGCATTGCAGGTATAACCGCCCAATTCCGCCCAGCGCTTTTGAACATCGTCCCGGATGAACCATTCCAGGAATTTGTACGCAAGATCACGCTTTTTGGAATAGGTAATAATCGAGATCCCCTGACCGCCCAGTGCTGAAAATCGATGGCCGTAGGGTCCCTGACGGGTTGGAGAAAAATCCCATGACATCGGCATACTTGTTGACGGCCGGATTGATCAGCGCCGGGAAGAAAGCAAAGTAGTTCATGCTCATAGCCACCAATCCTTCGGTCATGGCCTGGTTGTTTTTTTGAAAGAAGACGTTGCCCCAATCCGGCGGCGTAAACTGGTAAAGCTCTTTATAGAATTCCAGGGAGTCAATACCGGCTTTGGAATTTAAAATACCCTGAACCCGATAGGTCTTGCTGTCTCCAAGGTCCGCACCCCAGGAAAACAATGTGTTTTCAATACCCATGGTGAGGGCATCATAGTCCTTCTGGGTATAGATCGCGGCCCCGTACCGACCTTTGTCCGGTCGATGGAAAAATTCCGCGATGTCTTTGAGCATGTGCCATGTTTTGGGAACTCCCAGTTCGTAACCGTATTTTTTGTAAAATGCTGCTTTTTCCTTGGGATCTTCAAACCAATCTTTGCGATAGGACCATCCAACGGCGTCACCCTCCAGCGGCACAGCCCAATACTTGCCAGACCCACCAGGATACTCGGCATAACCGGCGATGGTGGCCGGCGCCATGGTCTTGTCCACTCCCTTTTTCAGGAACCAATCGGTCAAATCGACATAGTGACCCTGGGTGGAACCGGCCCCCAGCCACTGTGAGTCACCCACGACCAGGTCCCATGAATCACCTTTAGCGGCAAATTCACGGAAGGTTTTCGTCTGGAAATCACCCCAGGGGGTTGTTTCCACGGTTACCTTGATACCGGTCTCCGCTTCAAAATCCATTACGAGTTCCTGTAAATAGGATGCCGGATCCCATTCAGCCCAGAAAATACTTAATGATTCACCGGCAAATGAAGTTCCGCTTATCACTATAAAGAATACGAGGCCGAGAAAAAATGTACTTACCTTTTTAAACATAGTGCTTTCTCCTTTCTTCTTTGATGTGTGGTAAACAACGAATCTCAATCCAAGCATGGTCCCGAGCCGCATGCTCTCCTATACCGACCCCCCACCCAACACCTTGTTTCTAATGATGCTTTCTATTCATTGGTAGATCAGGGGGGATGGAGCCTGTGTGTATTAGTTCATTGAATAAACTATTTATACCAAACAATTCTTTTGTCAAGCTATTTCTAATCATTTCACATGAGGATCGCTTTTAGGAAAATTCCATTTAACTTACTGTTAATATAATTAATAATTAAGAGATATTGGGAGTGGGGTAGATTTGACAGAGAAGCGCTTATTAGATGTGAGTGCTCTTTAATTTTTTTTATAAATCAATTATGTTGCGGTATGTTTAAATTTCATCCATTGGCCCCTTCCAGATCGATTCGCCATCCAGCCACTGCCATCCAGTTTTTTCAATGCCCACCTCGCGGCGTTTCCAGCCACTGGCAATCCTCTTCTGAACAGCCGCCTTATGTTCAACACCGCTGGTGGCGTCGGGCTTCTCGGTGCTGAATGCGCCGACGCCAGAAGCCATGGTTAACGCCCCAATCGGATCTGCTCCATCCAACACACCGGCAAGAAATCCGGCAATCGCGCAATCACCGGAACCGGTGGTGCCGATGACGTCTGCACGGAAACAGGGGGCCAGCAGTTGCCGTTTCGACCACTTCGGTAGTGCGGCATCCTTTTTTGAAATTCCTTCCAGAGCCTCAATCTGTTTCGCCGTTCTCAGAAACAGGCCCTGTTCGCCAAGTTTGATGACGACCACTCCGGCTCCCATTTCAATAAGGGTCTGCGACAGTTGATCCAGTAAGTCTGTATTGATATATTTTAGATACCGGTCTTCTCCATATCGTGTTTTAAAAAAATCATACCTTTCCCGGTCGATCATAAAAAAAATCTCATCCAGGCTGGGTTGGAATATATCCACATACGGTAAGATTCGTTCCAGGACGGAGATCCAGTCAACTTTTCCCGCTTCGGATTCAGGATCAGGTTTTGCCATGTCCAAAGAGGTGACAATGCCTTTTCCTTTAACCTTAGCCAGCAGTTTTTCAAGCTCCCGCCCATCATTTCGATACATCTGACGCATCAACGGGGGATAACCAAAATGAAAGAGTCCAACACCGTCTAAGTCAGAATCAGAAATATCTGTTGTCTTGAATTCATCGTTGGCGCCTGGAGAATGTAAAAACATCCGATCCCGATCCGTTGGATTGATGACCAGTGTATAGGAGGTGCTGGATTCCTCATCAACACTCATTGCTTTGGTGAGTTCAGGAGAATGATGGTTTAGCAGACCTTTAATAATGTCGCCAAAAGGATCGCGTCCAATTTTAGCTATTAGGACGGTCGGGACACCTATACGATGAAGTGCTAAACCGACATTGCTGACCGCACCACCGGTAGCTATCGTTGCCTGGCCGACAACAATAAGTTTTCCTGGAATGAGTAAATTTTCAAAATCTCGTTTTTCACTTCCAAATGATGGAATAATGTCCAGGCATATATGACCTGCAACTGCTATTTTATAGGAGGTTTTACCGAATTTATCGGTTTGATGCCGCTGATTGGAGGCAGAAATTTCCATAATCTTTTTTTGTCCCAAAACTGAAATTATTAACGTTGGTTAAATGTTAACCTATAATAGTCAGCTTGGATTATATTATCATACTTAATTCCAGGAAAATTTAGAATACACTCTACATCAATTATCATATTTGCGTAATTGGGAAAAGAATAACAATGATCAAAAATACTTTAGCAAAGGTTTGATCTTCGAGTTATAAGTTAGCAATCGTTTCAGAAATATAAACTCGGTAATTTCTACAGACTTATCATGGCTTTACGATTTAATCTAAAATCATTGGGCATTCTGAGCATCCACTATATATTGTGGCTGCTTCCTACTTCAGCAGAGTGTATATTCCGTGCCTAAATCGAACCTTTTGAGGCGTTCTAAAAATTTAGGATTAGTGGACGAAATATACAATATTGCGGAATTGCAGTTTTGTGTCTGGTCGGCGAGATAATTGACCCCTATTACCAAAAACGTAATTTTGACTCGTTATTCAACCGACCAAAGTGCTCTTGTCTTTTCCAACACCGCCAGTTCTTGGTCGGTGACCCTGGCGTACTGGATGGAATAGGCCGCGTTGGTGTGACCGAGCTGTCTTTGAACCGCGGCGATATTACCGGCTTTGTCGATGAGGTGCCGGGCCATGGCGTGGCGGGCGTCATGGGGCGTGTGACCCTCGACGCCTGCCAGGTTGCATACCTGGTTGAACACTGTAATGTTTTTTATTGACAATTTACCAACACAATATTATTGTTGTGTTAAGGCTTTGCCATGATACCCAAAATTTTTATCTAACGGAAATCTACCTCAAGGTGTACATGAAACCACGTGGCAACAGTTTTGTGAACGTTTTGGGCATACAGCCCACAGAAGCTCACTGATAAAGGGTCTTGCTGCGGCACTTAAAGATTTAAAGGGATAATAGCCTTAGATATAGGAGGTTATAATGATTAGAAACGAACGCCAATATATCATAACAAAAGCCCAGATAAAAAAATTCAAAAAAGCATTAGACGCGTTTGATAAGCAGAAACCAAGCGCCCACCCGATGCTGGTGAAAGCGCAAAAAGAGGCAATGCAAAGTCAGCTGGCGGAATTGGAAGCCCAGGAGAAAGAATATGAAAAGCTACGTGCCGGCAAATACAAAGTTCTCAAAGGATCCTCAATTGATGATTTGCCGGTTGGACTGATCCGCGCTCGAATCGCATTGGGGCTGACACAAAAGCAGCTTGCAGAGCGGGTGGGTATAAAGGAGCAACAAATTCAGCGCTATGAAGAAAATGATTATGCCTCTGCAAGCTTTTCTCGACTAAAAGAGATAATCAAAGCGCTTGGTCTTGATATTGAGGAGAAAATATTTTTGCCTAAAGTTCAGCAAGATCATCAAGCCGCCGCCAAGCACAGTTGATAATATGACATTGCCTCAAAGCTAATTTCCGCCCTTTCTGCGAAAAACCCGCCAGATACCAAATGCAATGACGGCGCTGATGACTCCCTGCAGCAGGTTCGGAATAATTTCGGCCAGTGCGGCTTTAGGATCGGTGACACCGAAAAACCGCACTGTTTTGGCAAGCATGGGATAAATAGTGGCTTCAAAAACAAAGTACCCGGCGACCAAAATAAAAATACCGACTGCCAGGGCAATTATCACCCGTCCCGCTGATAGGCTTTTGGTTTTGCCGCCGATGGCACCGACGGCGGCCCCCTCCAGTCCTTTGACGATGGCGGTTGCCAGAATAAACTGAGGGAAACCGATGGCATCGGCCGCAGCAGGCCCGATTAAACCCACCAGACCCCCAATTAGAGGTCCGTATAAAAGAGCGGCAATCATGACGAAGGTGTCGCCCAGATTAAAATATCCTCCGGTTGCCGGAATTGGAATGCGGATAATTGTTGTTCCAACAAAGGCAAGGGTAGCAAAGGCCGCGACAATGCCCACATTAACCAGTTGTTTGACCTCTGATGAATTCGACATGCTTTTTCTTCC
>PVMK01189437.1_pt1 | contig 19836 bp, 25 predicted proteins | sample 1853481 | NCBI WGS metagenome assembly PVMK01 (sample SAMN08533507, study PRJNA380276) | Marine sediment metagenome, whole genome shotgun sequencing project. | reverse complement strand
ATTAACATAATGACTGGTGCGCTTCTACGGCATCTTGTCCGACCCTAAAACTGGCCGGATCAGCTCGTATAACCACAAAGCCCACCACCAAGCTGGCTGCCAGCGCCGACACCGTAATGAATACCGTGGTTTCATCCGTCATTGGCACACCCAAGGCTAACCCAAAGCCCATTCGCACAACATGGGAGATAATAACCGTGAATAGCTGATATTTCAGCAACTCTAGGCCAGAATACACAAAAAGTTGGGGGGAACCCGCCCCTCCCGGAAGAGGCCTGAATATGAAACCTGTACGCATCGGCATGGTCATGGACCCGATTGCCAAAATTAGTCCCGCCAAAGACAGTTCTCTGGCGATGCTCCTTGAAGCCCAGATGCGGGGGACATGAGCTGATCTGCTTTCAACTCAACGACCTCTACCTGACCAATGGCGAAGCACGCGGCCATGGACGCACCACCCAGGTATGGGACAGCACAGACCGCTGGTATGACCAGAGCGAACCACAAGACATGGCGCTGGCCGACCTGGACGTGATCCTGATGCGCAAGGACCCACCCTTTGATATGGAGTACATATACTCAACCTACATACTTGAGCGTGCTGAAATCTCCGGAACACTCGTCATCAACCGGCCTGCAAGCCTGCGCGACATCAATGAGAAAGCCTATACCGCCTGGTTTCCACAGTGCTGCCCGGACACGCTGGTAACCCGGAATATAGGCGAACTAAACGCTTTTAAAGATCACCACAAGCGCATCGTTGTCAAACCATTGGATGGCATGGGCGGCAAATCCATCTTCGTTGTCGATCACACCGACAACAATGCCAACGTAATCTTTGAGACGCTAACCGCAGATCAGACCCGTTTTACGATGGCACAAACTTATATTCCGGAAATTCTTGAAGGTGATAAGCGAATTATTCTTATCGATGGCAAAACACCTGACTATGCGCTGGCACGCATCCCCGACCCTGATGACAATCGCGGCAATCTGGTTTTGGGGGCATCGGCTGAAATTCGGAAATTAACAGACAGGGACCGCTGGATTTGTGCACAGGTAGGCCCGGAACTCAGCCGCCGCGGCGTGTTATTTGCCGGCCTGGATGTCATCGGCGATTACCTGACCGAGATCAATGTAACCAGCCCCACCGGTATCCGCGAGATTTTTAAATACTCCAAGGTTAATCTGGCAAAAGAGCTGTTGGATTGTATTGAAGAAAAGCTGTCGGCACGCAAAGCGGCAGCCTGAATCCACACGGCAGATGCTAAATATTCGCTCACAAAACAAGACCAGTGATCTGGATGCAATATGCCAGCTTAACCGTGCTGCCTTTGCCGAGTACGGTGAAACAAAAGCATTCAACCAGTTCAGAAAAAATCGTGATGACATACTGTCACTGGTCATCGAAGAGGATGGTGAACTGCTGGGGCATATTCTGTTCAGCCCCGTCAGGCTTAGCACCCCAGATGGGGTTGTAGCGGGCATGGGACTCGGCCAACTGGCAGTATCGCCGCCAAAACAGAATCAGGGTGTCGGCACTCAACTGGCACGGACCGGCATAAGAAAACTACGCCAGGCTGACTGCCCATTCATTATTGTGATCGGCCACGCAGCCTATTATCCGCGCTTCGGCTTTGAACCGGGTTCTGCACACAATATTCAGTGTCAGTGGGAAGGTATTCCAGATAACACATTCATGGTATTAATACTTGATCAGCACCGGCAAGACAGCTTGAGTGGGGTAGCCAGCTTTGATGGCCTGTAAAACTGCCAGGACGGACAAAGCGTCATGAACAGCCTTGGCTCTCATAATGCCGCTTACGCTGCCATGCCAGGCAATGCACCGCCCACCTCACTCCGGACCCGACCAGACAATCTCGCAACCATGCTGTTTATAGCGGCACTGTTTCATGGGGTACTGATACTGGGTGTCAGCTTCACTGCCGGGAAACCAGGACACTCATCAGCAGATGCAGCATCAATGGAAGTGGTACTGCTTAGACGTGAATACGAAAAGCGACCGGACAGCGATGACGCCGAGTACCTGGCCCAGCAAAACCTGACCGGCTCAGGCAATACAGAAGAAGATGCCGCCCTGCGAATTGCCTACGGTCGTGACGCTAACCCCGGCCATGCCCGGCCCTGAACGGGAGGGCGTTGATGAAAGTCTGCAACAGCTAACAGAGCAGTCCGATGTGCAGCAGCTACTGTATGCGCGCACACCCAATTCCGGTGTCATGGCGGAAATGCAGCGTCAGGATAAAGTTGCTGACGCCGCACCACTGCGTACCGGAATGCCCGGAACCGCCAACAGCATAGAAATCCTGGCTACTCCTGACACAGAAACCGTACTCAGGGGTGCGTTGCCCCGGCAAATGATCATCAGTGCCAATACGCGAGAATCACGCATAGCCGCCTACCTTGACGGATGGAAGCGCCGCGTAGAACGCGTCGGCACTATTAACTTTCCCGTTTCGGCCCTGAGCGAACCCGGCATCCGCAATCCTGTGCTGGAAGTCAGTATTGCAACAAATGGCAAACTGATAGAAGTAATCATTCTGACCGGATCTGGCAATCGCGAACTGGATATGGCGGCGGTTAATATCCTGCGCATGGCCGCTCCATTTGAGCAGTTTCCCGAATACCTCAGAAATGATTATGATGCACTTAAGTTTTCATATGAGTGGCAGTTTACTGGTAATAACGTTGGCCGAATGACAGTCCCTTGAGATACCGTCCGAATGCCCCCATATATATCTTTATATATTCGGGCATCTGAACCGGAATCTTTAGCGCGGACCGTTGTCTGAGGAAAGGAGCGGCTTGATATGGACTTTGCTATGGAAGACACCCATTCACTCGCAGGACAATTACTGGTATCCATGCCAGGCATGACTGACCCGAACTTTCACCATACAGTCACCTATATTTGCGAACATAGCGAAAAAGGCGCGCTGGGAATTGTTATTAACAAGCCCATCGGTATGGAATTGGGTGATGTACTACAACAGTTATCGCTGCAAACCGCGGCCAACAAACTTATGTCACAACCCGTACTTCGCGGCGGCCCGGTTCAGGCTGAACGCGGCTTTGTGATACACGAATCCCCGAGCCACTGGGACGCAACCACCGAAGTTGGCCAATCTATTTGTGTAACAACATCTCAAGATATTCTTTCCGATGTTGCAGCAGGCAATGGTCCGGAACGCATCCTCATGGCATTGGGTTATGCCGGCTGGGGCGCCGGACAGTTAGAATACGAACTTCGGCAAAATGCATGGCTGACGGTTCCGGCCACGGCCGATATCGTATTCGACACTCCGTATGATGAACTTTGGCAGGCAGCCGCAGCTTCACTGGGAATTGACCCGGCCAACCTTAGCCTCCACGCCGGCAGTGCATAAAACTCAAGCTATTCGGCCATGAATTCCAGGTCGAATAATTCACCACAGAATCTGCTTGCCCTGGATTTCGGCCTGCGGCGGATCGGCGTGGCAACCGGATCCTGCGTGACAGGGACTGCCAGCCCACTAGAAACTATTACAGCCGTAGGCGGGGAACCTGACTGGACCCGGATCGACCACCTGATTAAAGAGTGGGCACCTGATCTAATCGTGCTCGGCCTGCCCTATAATAAAGACGGAAGCGATTCTGAAATGACAGAAGTAGTCAGGAGATTTGCAACTGCATTGAAATCTCTTTATCCGCTGCCGGTAGAATTTGTCGACGAACGATATACTTCGGTGGAAGCTAAAACACTGCTCCGGGAGCAACGCCGACGGGGTGTGCGTAATAAGAAACTAATTAAGGAAGACGTGGATGCTGTTGCAGCCCAGCTAATAGCAGAAAGCTGGATGAATACCGCACGCCTCAACTGAACCAGAATTCATGAGCATTAGTAATACGGCCAGTACTCCGCTGACCCAACAGGGCACGCTTCGACATTTGATCCGGCTACAGGGTTTAAGTCGGGATTTTATTACCAGCCTGCTTGATCAGGCCGAAACCTACCAGACACCCATGGGCAGCCCGCCGGCACGCGATACAATCCTGGCTGGCCGTACAGTTGCCAATCTATTCTTTGAGCCCAGCACCCGGACACGCGCATCATTCGAACTTGCTGCCAAGCGATTAAGTGCCGATGTACTGAATCTGGACGTCAACATGTCGTCGCGGATCAAGGGGGAAAGCTTACTGGACACAATTTATACCTTGCAGGCCATGCAGGTGGATATTTTTGTAGTACGCGATGCAAGTGCCGGCATTCCTGATTTCATCACCGGTAACGTGCACCCGCATGTCAGCGTTCTTAATGCAGGTGAAGCAAATATTTCACATCCCACGCAGGGATTGCTCGACCTCCTTACCATCCGGCAAAATAAAAAGACTTTAGACGGGCTAGTAGTAACGATTATTGGTGATATTGCCCACTCCCGCGTGGCAAGGTCGATTTCTGAAGGCCTCAGTATTATGGGGAATAATGAGTTGCGTCTGGTAGCACCGGAAGGTCTCGCTCCGGATCTGGATTTGTACCCGGGGGCCCATTTTACACGCGACATAGATAAAGCGATCAAGGGCGCTGATGTAGTGATGGCTTTGCGTATTCAACGTGAACGCATCAAGGAACAATCAAGCCTGATGACAGACCATGAATATCTGCAACGCTACGGCCTGACCGATGACCGAATTACACTTGCCAAACCCGATGCGATAGTCATGCACCCGGGCCCGATGAATCGTGATGTCGAGATCGCAGGTGCAGTTGCTGATGGCCCTCAATCAGTCATTACACAGCAGGTCAATAATGGCCTGGCCATACGCATGGCGGTGCTTGCAGAGGTCATCGCGTCACGCACATCATGAGTACTGCCCCAGCACGTGAACATCGTGGCACCATTTTTCTGGAGGACGCAAGCGTCATCAGTCATGAAGCCTTCGCCGATAATCAGTTTATCCTGCGGGTAAAAGCCCCTGAATGTGCAGCGCATGCGATAGCGGGCAGTTTTGCCCATATTCGTTGCGACCGTGATATTCCCATGCGACGGCCACTTTCAATCATGCGTGCCAATCAGCGAACCGGTGAGATAGATTTTTTATACAAGATAGTTGGTGCGGGACTGGCTGCACTTAGCAAGACCAGCATCGGTGATAACTTAAGCGTCCTGGGGCCTATAGGTAACGGGTTTAGTCCGCGCAATGATCGGCCACGCAAACTTATGCTCGGCGGTGGCGTCGGCATTCCACCCATAATGTTTCTTGCCGAGCAACTTCATAGTTCAGGCGTATCACTTGATAGCTCACTGGTATTAATGGGTTCAGAAGTACCTTTCCCCTTCCGGCAAGTTAAATCAATGATAACTGTTGACGGATTGCCTGCAGCAGTAACCGATAGCATGCCGGGTCTGGAACAATTGGGTATCGCATCCCGGCTGGCCAGCCTGCAAAATTTTTCAGGGTGTCATCAGGGCTACGTAACCGACCTGGCATCTGAATGGCTAAAGTCATTGCCGGATAACGCGCGCAACGAAGTAGAAATATTCGCCTGCGGCCCGGAGCCTATGCTGGAAGCTGCGGCTGTATTAGCGAAAAGATTCGACCTTCCCTGCCAGCTTTGTCTTGAAGAATTCATGGCTTGCGCGGTGGGGGGCTGCGCGGGCTGCAATGTGCCCGTATACCAGAATGGGGAAATGGCTATGAAAAGGGTATGTGTCGATGGCCCGGTATTCAGTGCAGCGGGTATCTATCCAGATATCTGAGTGCCCGGAACCCTAGCCGACCGGAACCCTAGCCGAAGTGTATGCTGGCCTCAAGATTCGAACGTGAATCGGCATTAGCAAGTGCTTCTTCCATGCCGATCTTGCCATCTTTGTATAACTTAAGAAGTGCCACATCAAAACTTTGCATGCCTGACTCAGAGCTTTGTGCAAAAGCTTCCTTCACTTCAGCAATCTCACCTCGATTGATCAACTCTGCTACATGTGGTGTATTCAACATCACTTCAACGGCAGCAATCCGTTTACCATCTGTGCCGAGCACCAGACGTTGCGAAACCACAGCGCGCAGATACTGTGACAAATCCATAAAAACCTGCCGATGCTGGTCCTGCGGAAACATATTTATAATCCGGTCCAGCGTTTCAGGCGAGTTATTTGCATGCAAGGTGGAAATTACCAGGTGACCTGTGCCAGAAAGGTGCAAAGCCGCCTCCATAGACTCCCGGTCACGAATCTCACCTATCAAAATAACATCAGGCGCCTCACGCATCGCACTTTTAAGTGCCCGGGAATAGCTCCTGGTATCAATGCCGATTTCACGTTGATTAACTATAGAACGCTTATTCGGGTGCAGGAATTCAATTGGATCTTCAATCGTCAGAATATGCGACGAGGTGCGCTCATTACGGTAATTAATCATGCCCGCCAAAGTCGTCGACTTGCCACAACCGGTGGCTCCAACCATCAGGACTAACCCACGACGAAACATGACCAGTTCCTTCATGACCTGGGGCATGAGGAGGGCATCCAGATCGGGTAATTCAGATGCTATATAGCGCAATACCATGCCAATATTGCCACGCTGGTGGAAAATATTGACCCGAAAACGCCCAAGTTTAGCTTTCGATAACGCAAAGTCGATTTCAAGATCACGGGTGAACGTCTCAAGCTGATCTTCATCCATTAACTCAAGGGCCGCCTGTTTAACCATCTTGGGGGTCAACTCAAGCTTATTTACCGGCATAATCTTGCCGTCAATCTTGATTTTGACTGGCGCGAAGCATGTAAAAAAAAGATCGGAGGCCTTTTTATCTACCATCAACCTGAAGAGAGGTTCTACATTCATTTGTTGTTCTCTGTACTCATTGCTATCACTAACTGTTCGATACTTATACTCACAGAACCATTCCGGTTTCTTCTTCTACCAGGTCAAGGCCTTCGGCTACCGCCGTTGGGTCAGTAGCTGCACGCTTACTCTCGAGCTTGACCCGTAACCGCACCTCATTTTTCGAGTCGGCATTTTTCAGGGCCTCTTCATAACTGATCAGACCACGCTCAAACAAATCAAATAACGCCTGATCAAAAGTATTCATGCCCAGACGTTCTGATTTCTTCATCACTTCTTTCAGCTCAGTCACATCACCTTTAAATATAAGGTCTGAAACCAGTGGCGTCTGGAGCAAAATTTCCATCGCTGCAATTCGACCGACACCTGATTCACGTGGCAGCAGGCGCTGGGAAATAATCCCCTTAATGTTGAGCGACAAATCCATCAATAGCTGTTGACGCTTTGCTTCCGGGAAGAAGTTAATAATGCGATCCAGTGCCTGGTTGGCGTTGTTAGCATGTAATGTGGCAAGACAAAGGTGACCGGTTTCGGCGAACTGAATGCCATATTCCATTGTTTCACGATCACGAATCTCGCCAATCAGTATCACATCAGGTGCCTGTCGCAGCGTGTTCTTGAGTGCGGCATGCCAGGATTCTGTATCCACACCCACCTCACGCTGAGTTACAACACACAGGTTATGCGGGTGAACGTATTCCACCGGATCCTCTATCGTCACAATATGGCCACGGGTATTCGCATTTCTGTACCCAACCATCGCTGCAAGCGTCGTCGATTTACCTGAACCCGTTGCACCCACCAGTATGACAAGGCCACGCTTGGTCAGAGATATTTCATTCAGTATGGGCGGCAGTTCAAGTTCCTCAACAGTCGGGATCTCGGTAATAATCCGCCGCAAAACCGCACCGACCTGGCCCTGCTGAATAAAAGCACTCACACGGAACCGGCCAATACCCTGCGGATAAATTGCGAAGTTACTCTCCTGCGTGGCATCAAACTGCTTCGCTTGCTTGTCATTCATAATAGAGCGCACGATCACTGCACTTTGTGCCGCGGTCAGGGGACTGCTCCGCTGCCTTGTGAACATCACCATCTATCTTAATTGCGGGCGGAAACCCGGCCGTAATAAACAAGTCGGAACCATTCTTGGCAACCATCTTCTTGAGCAACGTCTGCATCATTCGTGTTGCCTGATCGCGTTCCATCGTGTATCTCCTTGTCCTGAATCTGTAATTAGCAGCGCGCGGCTACTGTCTTAAAAATCATCTTTGTTTGCGGCCCTGAAGCGAGCCTCTTCTTTACTGATCATCCCTTTGCCCAGCAAATCATGCAGATTTTGATCCAGCGTCTGCATGCCAACACTTTGGCCCGTCTGGATAGCTGAGTACATCTGGGCAATCTTGCCCTCTCTGATCAGATTTCGTATTGCGGGTGTACCAATCATGATTTCATGGGCTGCAATTCGCCCGCCACCGGTGCGTTTTAGCAGTGTTTGGGAAATAACGGCACGCAATGATTCAGACAACATGGACCGGACCATTTCTTTTTCTGCAGCGGGAAATACATCGACGATACGGTCAACAGTTTTTGCTGCCGAACTCGTGTGCAGGGTGCCGAAGACCAGGTGACCGGTTTCGGCAGCCGTCAGGGCCAGACGAATGGTTTCAAGATCACGTAACTCGCCGACGAGGATAACGTCCGGGTCTTCGCGTAAAGCTGAACGGAGTGCCTCCGGGAAACCCAGTGTATCCCGATGCACTTCACGCTGGTTAATCAGCGAACGCTTACTTTCGTGTACAAATTCGATGGGGTCTTCAATCGTCAGTATGTGATCGGGTTTATTTTCGTTGACGTAGTTGACCATTGCAGCAAGAGTCGTTGATTTACCCGACCCGGTAGGGCCGGTAACCAGAACTATTCCGCGAGGATGCATGGATACATCTTTGAATATGGCGGGTGCATTAAGGTCATCAAGCGTCAATATGTCGGATGGGATGGTCCTGAAAACAGCAGCAGCGCCGCGCATCTGATTAAATGCATTGACCCGAAACCGCGCCAGCTTGGGTATTTCAAAAGAGAAATCAGTTTCCAGAAATTCCTCGAATGACTTCCGCTGTTTGTCATTCATGATGTCGTATATCATGCTGTGCACGTCTTTGTGCGACAGCGGAGGCATGTTTACTCTCTTTACGTCACCATCGACACGTATCATAGGGGGCAAACCCGCCGAAAGGTGGAGGTCAGAAGCATTGTTCTTAACTGAAAAAGCCAATAACTGCGCGATGTCTACTGCCATCTCTAATCCCTGAGCAAAAGCATGCGGACGACCGCCATGCACTATTTACATAACGGTCGCTAGTGAATGTCAGTATATGGATTGCCCCGGGAGGGTTCGTGATGCGTATCACGAAAAACCTACAGGATTTAAAACAGCGTATTTCAGTAGCCTGCGATGAGGCAGGCCGAAATGAGAACGACGTCTCAGTTCTGGCCGTAAGCAAGCGCCACAGCCCCGATTCTATACATGAGGCCGCCGCTGCCGGGCTCCACTCTATGGGCGAAAACTACCTGCAGGAGGCACTGGAGAAAATCCCATTATTTGGCCCTGAAATTCAATGGCATTTCATTGGACGCATTCAATCAAATAAAACCAAAACCATCGCCGAGAATTTTCAGTGGGTGCAAACCATCTCGACAGCACGTATCGCGGAACGCTTGAGCCGGCAAAGACCCCAAGGCATGGACAACCTCAATGTCTGCATACAGGTGGATGCTGATAATAGCGGACTGCATGGTGGCATCAGGCCTGAGGAAGCAGAATCACTTTGTGAAATTATTGCCGGGCTGCCCAGGTTACAGTTGCGCGGCCTGATGGCTATCCCACTGCCGTCCGCAAGCCGGGAGCAGCAAAGACATCCATTTCGCCATTTAAAGGAGTTATACGATCAGCTGGTTGCGCATGGTTATGCCCTGGACACTCTATCTATGGGGATGACCGCCGATCTGGAGGCTGCAGTCATTGAAGGCAGCACAATGGTGCGTATCGGAACAGCCCTGTTCGGGCCCCGCCCCCGATGATGACAGAAATATAATAATTTTCTTGCGATAACTATCCAGGCTATGAATCTGGGCTAAGCTACACAAAGTCTGTGATTACAGGAACTACGAAGGCTGATCAATGAGTGACCACAACAAATTAGATATTGGTTTTATTGGTGGCGGAAACATGGCGCAAGCTATTGTCCGGGGGCTACTGAAGACCGGGCACACAGCGAGCCAGTTAAGCGTCATGGATCCAGCCGCGGCTCAGCGTAATGCTGTTGCAGGCATTAACGACTCAATTAATGTGACTGAAGACAGTGCTGACCTCACTAACCACTGCGAGTTACTGGTACTCGCCGTAAAACCCCAGGTAATGGCCGATGTTGCGGTAACACTCAGTAAACTGAATCGTCCTGCACAGCAGATTATTGTTTCTGTGGCAGCAGGAATTACCCTTGAATCACTGCAGGGCTGGTTCGGAAAGACTGCATCGCTGGTCAGAGTCATGCCCAATCAACCCGCCCTGGTCGGTGAGGGTATGTCCGGGTTATGTGCCACCCCTACCGTGGATGCAGCAGGACGAAGCGCGGCAGATTATCTTATGGCAGCTACGGGCAAGGCAGTATGGTTTGATGATGAGGGCCTGATGGATGCGGTAACTGCCATATCAGGTAGCGGCCCGGCCTATTTTTACCTGGTCATGGAAATTTTGCAGGATGTTGCCGGCGAGTTTGGCTTCACGGAGGACATCGCACGGCTGCTCAGCACTCAAACAGCCCTGGGCGCCGCCACAGTAGCGACACAGGGCGCCGGTGACCTGGCAACATTACGCAAACAGGTTACTTCACCTGGCGGAACGACAGCGGCTGCACTGGCCGCTCTCGAAGACGGCGGCATACGTGATATCTTCCGCAAGGCATTAAGTGCGGCAAGAAATCGTTCTATTGAGCTTGGCCAGCTAAGTTAAAGAAAGTTTAATCACGCTAGTGAGATAAGGAAAAGCCTGAAAACATGCAAAGTGGTCTGGTCTATATTCTGCAATCCCTGGTTAATCTGTACCTGATCGCGTTTGCACTGCGTCTTGCCATGCAATGGGTGCGGGCAGATTTTCGCAACCCGATTGTCAAGTTCGTGCTAACGGTAACCAATCCCCTGGTGCTGCCCTTGCGCAAATTTGTCCCCGCAATTTACAAGATTGATACAGCAACACTGATTATTTTTATACTGCTGCAGTGGGCTACCACCGGCATTCTGACCCAACTTACCTGTGGGATTGCGCCCGACCTGCTGACTTTGCTGGGCCTGGCGATTATCAGGGGATTGCGGCAAATATTGAATGTCTATTTCTACGTTATCTTTGGCTATGTACTGATGAGCTGGATTGCTCAGGGCACCTATAATCCCTCGCTTGCTATGCTGGGGACAGTACTCAAACAAATTGCCCAACCGGTTCTGATGCCGGTTCAAAAACTGATTCCACCTATTGCGGGTCTCGACCTGTCACCGCTATTCCTGTTGCTCGGACTGGGCGCAATAACACGCATGCTGTATGGCCCGGCCCAGCAACTGGCGAGCGGGCTGATGTGTCCTATGGGCGTAATACTCTGAATACACCGCATCTTAGGTGCGGAAGCTGGGACGGGGACACCTGTCAGGGTTAGTCTGCTTCGGGCTGCAGGTGGGCCGCGACAGCCTCCCCAACAGCAGTTACACCTTCGTCAGACACCTCACCTTTAAATAATTCGAGTAATTTCCCATCCGGTGCGACCAGCACCAGGGTTGGCTGGCTATCCAGTTCTATACCAGGTGAACCTGCAAATTTCTCCAGATCCTTAATAAAAATTGCGCCCGCCTGACTAAGCGGCAACTTGCCCTCGTAGGAATCAGCCATACCGCCCCGGATAAGGCCCTTTATAAACCAGGGCACTTTCATCACCGAAAAATGATACCCAAGCACGTCATCTGACAAAACTCCCTGCTCTGCCAGTGCCGTATACCACTCGACTAATGCCTCACCCTGCCATGTGCCATTTTCTTCTTCCTTACTCATCGCAAGCATAACGATATTCAGGGACTTGCCCTGAAAGTCATCAGGGAAGATAAAATCTTCCTTATCCAGTGTCTCTGTTTCAACTCGCTGGAAAGCACCCAGTTCGTTCGCATTTATTGGCACGCTCGTAACGAGAAGAGAAATAAACACCCATACCAATGCCGTCACAATATTTTGTTGCGTGAAATGGAGTTGCTCAAAATTCAAGGGATTAATCACGACATAAATTCTCTTGTGGTTTTCATCCTGTTTCCCGGACCATCAAAATAGCATCACCGGTAAAATGGATTAATGGATACGGAAATATAACTTCCCGAGCAACCTCCCTGTAACCGAGCCTCTCATACAATCTTTTTGCACCTGAATTCTTTTCGAACACGCTCAGGCTCAGTTTGTTCAATTTATTTTCCCGTTCGTGCCGGCGGCGGCCGACATCAAGAATATCCTCGTCAGCAGCGGCGATCTTCGACCAGGTATAGTCGGCTACACCATCAGAAGAAATCTGGTAAAGCTGTGCGATAACACCACAATCGGCTTTGATTGCAGGACGGAAAATGACGGGACTGTCATTCACACTACATCACCTCGTGCTTCAGCCGTACGACATCGCTATGAGAAACATATAACAGGTCAGCTACTTTACGCACCAGGAAATCTTCATATTTATCCAGCTTGTCATCTGCATTCGCGACCTGCCATAGCAAACGAATAACAGCATGTTTTTGTTCTTCATCCATGCTCTTATGCAATGCACGCGTGAAATCGAACAGGCATACAGCTTTGTCATTGGCCGCACGCGCTTTATTCAGCAACTCCAGTGCTTCAGCAGGACTCAGATCATAATGGCTGGCTAGCAAATCGATAATGAGGCTGTGTTCATCATGGGTTTCGTCAAAATCAGCTCGGGCCATTTCCACCAGCAGCGATGCCAGTGCCAGCTGTTGCCGATCTTCCTGGTTCTCAGCATTAGCGCTAAAGGCTTTATCGCCCATCAGGATGTTTTTTAGCTTGCCGATCATTCTTTCGCCTCTTTATAATTTTCAACATTAATACCGTTGTCGGCCAGCCACTCTACCAAAAGTCCGCGTAAAGCGACCAGTTGCCCATGGAAAAAATGCCCTGCACCCGGCAGTACAATCAGATCGGGCTGCGGATCAAGCTTACCGGCCCACTCTATTACATCATCAGCCGGAACCACATCATCAGCATCGCCCTGAATAATCAACCACGGCATGGCGGGAGTCGCGGCCAGTTCCCGCCCCAGTATATTTACGGCAGGGGCGATACTGATTAGTCGGGCGGCCCCCAGACCAATCGCCGCACGTACAGACACAACGGCACCGAAAGAAAAACCAGCCAGCCAGAGCTCTGCATCAGGCCAGCGTTGCCGCACAAACGCAACCACGCTGGTCAGATCATCAACTTCACCGATACCACCGCCATATTTACCCTCACTGGCACCGGTGCCACGGAAATTAAATCGCAAAGCCAGAACGCCCACATCCGTCATGGCACGTGCGAGTGTATGCACAACTTTGTTCAGCATCGTGCCCTGATGCTGAGGGTGTGGATGACACAAGACCGCAACCCGCCGACCGTTAAAGGACTCAGGGTACTCAACCAGCGCTTCCAGCTCACCTGCGGGCCCGGTTATGGATAAAGATTCTTTAGCGGGCGCTTTTGCCATCGTTATTAGGCTCTTGTCTGTTCGAATTCAGTGGCAGAGGTATTACTATAATGCCAACTTACTGATAATGCTGAATGGAAAAAGCGACTAGCTACTATGAAACTGACATCCGAAACTTTCAACCACAATGAATGTATTCCAAAGCGCTGTGCTTTTGCCGAGCAGGATCCTGACCAGCATATCCTGCTCGGAAAGAACCTCAGCCCGCAATTATCCTGGAGTAACATTCCTGTCAGTGTCAGGTCACTGGTGCTTATCTGTACCGATCCGGATGCGCCTTCATCCATGGAGGACTTCAACCAGGAGGGACGAAGCATTCCGGCAACCCTGCCCCGGGTTGATTTTATACATTGGGTAATGGTCGACATCCCGCCCGCGGACGGGTCTGTTGCAGAAGGTGAATGTTCTGACGGAATCACACCAGGTGGAAAACACAATCTGAACGGCCCGGCTGGTTCACGCCAGGGCATCAATGACTACACCGGATTTTTTGCCACCGATGAAGATATGCAGGGCGACTACTTTGGCTACGAAGGCCCGTGCCCGCCCTGGAATGATGAGATCCTGCATCATTATCACTTCAGACTGTACGCCCTTGATCTTGACAGATGCCCGGTTGAAGGTGCATTTACAGCAGTCGATGTACTGACCGCTATTAAAGGACACGTATTGGCCGAAGCCGAACTGGCAGGCACCTACAGCCTGAACCCGGATGTGGGTTAACCAGACAAACACAGGGAATCTGTCTGACTGGCAGCAAGAAAACAACGGACTCAAGTACTATGAAAAACGGGAGTCTTAAGGACTAGTGCTGAAAGCTGCGTCTTTTGGTGCTTTCACTTCAAACTTATTATCTGCAACAATAATCAATTCCGCTGATCATATCCGCCTATTTCAGCTTCAATCTGGAAGTAAGAAGGCATTTTCTTGTATTTAATCGATGTTCACGGTAGAACAAAGCAATTGGGGAACCAGGGGATCTAAATCAATACCCTATTCCATTGAATAAAGCTGTTAGGTGTCTATGAACGACTCGCACAATCAGCAAGAAAGTTACGAGCAAAGCCGAGACAGGCTTCTTTCAAATAGCCTAACTTCGTCTAAACGATCTCGAGATAAGCGTAGTTACAATTTTGACTTTGGATTGCTTTTAAAACTTCTTGGCTTTGCTGGTATCGCAATTTATACAGTTGGAGAAATAATCTACGAAGAGGTTAGCGACTGGAGAATCCTGTTAGGAATGGCGGGCATTGTAATATTTGTCATTTTTGTAGCATGGGTATTAATCGCGATTTCGCCACTGGAAATAGAGAGCTACGATGATGACACCTAACCAGTTGGGGCAAGTTGCTCCCTTCGGTCGCTGGACGTGCCTACCGGCACGCCCCTGCCCAAGGCGTTAGGTGCCAAAAACATGACTGCAACTAGAGCTCTATACCTATTTTCTTTAATGCTGCTGCTTTCCTGTGCAAATCCGCTGAATAAGAATACTTACTTCCGATACTTAGACACGGGAGCGCAAGCAGAGGCACGCCTAGATTCGAACACTGCGGAAATTGCATATTCTCGGGCTTTAGGCAACGTATATATGGGCAACCTAGGCTCGGAAAGAGAGGCAGAGGCGCTGTTTAATCTCGGCCGGATGGAACGAGTCAATGGAAAATATGATTCTGCCCTAGAGCATCTTTTGAGTTCTCTAGAAATAGATGAAACTATAAATAATGCTGAGCCAAAAATTATTAAGAGTACTCTGGGTGAAATCGCAACAACATACTACGATATGGGCGAATACTTGCAGGGGCTGCCGTACTTAGATCGTCTTTATAGTATGGACGAGGATGTTTTCTATTCGGAGCAGTCAAATAATTTTATTGACACACTTTTTTCAGACTATGCTAAACAGCTAAGAAAATTGGGAATGGCAGAACAAGCTGAAATTTATGAAATCAGAAGTGCAAAATGAAGTTGGATATGGCACCTAACCAGTTGGGGCAAGTTGCTCCCTGCGGTCGCGGGACGCGGCTTTCGCCACGCCCCTGCCCAAGGCGTTAGGTGGCGTGATGGAAGAAATATTGGCCGGAATATTTCACTGGACTCAGGCTCACCCGAAAATAAAGATTGACGTGAGCTCTTACTACCTGCAGCCGGAGCGCGTACTGATCGATCCGTTGATCCCCGACGAAGGCCTGGAATGGTTCGCCAATCACCCGCCGGAGAACATTTACATGTCCATCCGTCATCATTATCGACATTGCGGCGAATTCAGGAAAGAGTATGGCTGCACGGTCTGGTGCGTGGAACAGGGACTGCATGAGTTCACTGACGGCGAACGCGTGCAGCCTTTTCACTTCGGCGACACTCTGCCCGGAAACGTCAAGGCCATCGAAATTGGCTCAATTTGTCCGGATGAAGGCGCGCTTTATATCAGCCGGGAAAACGGCTGCATCGTGTTGGCAGATGGCTGCATTCGAATGAAAGGTGGCCCACTGCAGTTCGTGCCGGATTCACTTCTTGGCGACGATCCGGCTGCTGTCAAGAAAGGCCTGATAGCTGCTTACTCGCGCCTTGTGGAAGAGTACGATTTCGCGCACATATTGCTGAGCCACGGCGGACCCATAATCGGCGACGGCAGAGCGCAGCTCGAGGCTTTCCTACTCAGTGGAGGTCGCCCGTGAGGAAATGGCTGAAGAGGATCAAGAGGCGTAGATAGTGTTGCCACCTAACCAGTCAAAGCAGTGCGCGCCTGTGGCGCCGGACCGGCCTTCGGCCGGCCGCTGTTCGAAGCGTTATGGGGCTTATGCTGGCACTACACGGGCTTTGCCTCCATAGTCAACTGAATCCAGCAAGATTACAGGCTGAAAACTTGCTTTCTTTTTGTTAAATTGCCGCCTCAATTAATTCACCGGAGACAAAATGAAGAGTGGATATCTCAAATAAATTTGCCAAGCAACTGCTGGATGCAGCCCCTGATCCAACAGTCATAGTGGATCAAAGTGGAGTGATCATCTATGCGAATGCTCAGGTACAGGAAGTTTTGGGATATGAAGCAAATGAACTAAGCAATAGGCCCGTCGAAGACTTACTTCCGGAGCGCTACCGGAAAATACACCCAACGCACCGAAACAACTTCGTCACGAATGCTAAACCGCGACCGATGGGGAGTGATTTGGAACTTTTTGCACTACACAAGAATGGTTCTGAAATTCCCATACAGATTAGCCTCAGTCCGGTGGTCACGGATGACGGAATACTGATCCTAAGTGCACTTCGTGATATCTCCCATCAAAAGGAGCTGGAAAGAGAACTTCGCGAGGCCAGTCGGGCAAAGAGCCGATTCCTGGCCGCTGCAAGCCATGACCTGCGCCAGCCGATCCAAGCATTGCAGTTACTGAACCGTGCAGCAAAAAGTATTGTGGCCAATGAAACTCATCACACGATCATCGACAAACAACAGAAATCGTTGGACTCAATGTCCCGCTTACTAAACGCTCTGTTGGACATCAGCAAGTTGGAAGCAGGAATTATCCGGCCGGATGTTAAAGATTGTGCTATCGGGGAAATTTTCGACAGCCTCCGTGCTGAATTTGAGGATCAGGCTAAAGAACAGGGGCTTGAACTAATTGTTGATAGATGCAGCGATGTTGCCCGGAGCGACCCACGTCTCCTGACCCAGATATTAGAAAATCTAATCTCGAACGCCATTCGTTATACCCACGAGGGGATTGTGCGATTACGTTGTCTCCACCGGGAATTCTCCATTCGGATTGAGGTACTAGATACCGGCTTGGGCATATCAGCAGATGATCTCGATGAGATCTTCGAGGAATTTCATCAGTTGGATCAGGACTCCCATCGGCCAGAAGGCCTCGGACTGGGCCTGTCCATCGTTAAGCGCACAGCAGGACTACTGAATTGTCCGTTAGATGTCAGCTCAACTCCCGGTGAGGGTTCGGTATTTTCAGTCACGGTGCCTACAGGTGACAAAACCAGACTCCAGACCAATGATCCAGAAAACACCCCATTACCCGCTGCAGCTGGCGATCGAATACTTATTGTGGACGATGAACCTGCAGTTGTTGACGCAACTCGTATGCTTTTATCAATAGAAGGCTACGACGTATTGACGGCAACTTCATTAGATGAAGCCATGGAGTGCTTCAGCCAACCAGAGATGGTGCCTGATCTTGTTATTACCGACTATCATCTCCGCTCTGGCGTGACTGGTGTTGATATAATCCGGTCTATAAGAGATCAGGGTCACACCGACGTTCCAGTTATTCTTGTCTCGGGCGATACATCGGACACAATTGCTTTAGATGATTTCCAAGATATTGGCTTCCTCACGAAGCCAGTAGATACCGACGAACTATTGTCTGAAATTCATCGTCGAATCAGGCGTTCATGAATTTTACCACCCCGGCTCGTGTGGGGGGGGTGTGGCTGATTTAAGGTGAGTTAAACTCATTGCATGTCACCCCATAACCAGCACAAGCAACTGGACCAGCCTCTGGCTGGCCGCTGTTGTGGGCATTATGGGGACTCACTTTGGTGGCAAACTTCGATCCATAATGTACAGCTACGATAGCCGCAGGCAAGTAAGTCAATTTTTAGGAAGTTTGATCATGAACCTGCAGGATACTCATCCTTGGAGATAAAAAATGCGAAACTTTATTGCCATTAGTGTTCTGGCCGTATTCGTTGGCGGAGCCTATCTATACGGGAATATGGAAGGCCTGAAGGGAAACAGTGCTGCGCTTCTGCCAGAGGTAGCAGCGTCGAACACAGCCGAAGGATGGTCACGCACGGGAACTGTACCTGACCGGGATGTCTACTACCCGGGAACGGAAGAACTTGATCCGGATGAGATACGCGTGATTGCCTGTGGCTCTGGGATGCCGATGCCCCGGTTGAAGCAAGCAGCCGCCTGCATGCTGATTGAACTCGGAAATGGCGATAAGTTTATTTTCGATATCGGTACTGGTTCAATGGATCGGCTATATGCCCTCGGTATTCCACTGGACTACATCAACAAAGTCTTCCTGACGCATCTGCACGCCGATCATATGGGTGATTTACCCGCGTTCTACATTTATGGTCCACAAAATAACCGGTCTGAACCGCTGCGAGTTTGGGGGCCGGGCGGTGGTGGCACACGTCCCGAATGGGGAACCAGGGCAGCGATGGATAGCATGCTGGAGATGTGGGCCTGGATGACCGGTACTCTTGCGGGCACCATAGACATGCGATCTATGAGCCTCGAAGTTACGGAGTACGATTGGTCGAAAGTTAACGGTGTGATCTATGAAGAGAATGGTGTTGTTATCAGGAGTATTCCGGCCGTTCACTTCGAACAGTCTGCCAGTTTCATCCTGAAATGGAACGGCCTCACGATCGCGTTCTCAGGTGATACCCTTCCCAATAAGTGGTGGATAGAGCACACACAGGGCGTGGATCTATCTATCCATGAATCAATTTTTATGCCGAACATGGCAATGAAAAAATGGAAGTTTTCCGAGGTGGAAGCTCTTAATGCTATGACTACGATTCACTCCAACCCGGCATTCTTTGCCAAAGTAATGGCACTGACGCAACCAAAACATGCCGTTGCTTATCACTTTCAGAATGATTTCGACACACTCCCGGCAACTATAAGAACCGTGGAAGAAATCTACGATGGCCCGGTGGACTATGCTCGCGATTTTATGGTGTGGAACGTAACGAAGGACGGGGTACGAACGCGGATGGCGGTTCCCAATCCAGAGTACTACCCGACGCCCCCGCTCAGAGAAAAAGAAGTTACAGCAGGTGCTGATCGCTATCAGACTCCCGATTGGGTAATTGACGGATTTTCCGATGCCTTGGAAGAGACAACAGACAAGATTTACAACGACTTTAATGAGGAACATGGAACAGACTATGAGTTCCAGTTAAAGAGATAAGGTCATAGGTATCTTACGGCCCCATAACCAGCACAAGCAATCGGACCAGCCTTTGGCCGGCCCCTGTTGCGGGCGTTATGTGTCATGACTAAGCTGAGAAGCACCATCTGAATGGAAAGCGAATCTCAAATCATCTGGGGAATGCTGTTTGGTGCTATAGGCTTTGGCTACTTTTTATATGGCAGAAAACAAAAAGCGGCAATGCCATTTCTTTCTGGTGTAGCGCTATGTATTTTTCCATATTTCGTAAGCAATGTTTATTTGATGGTTTT
>PVMK01136341.1_pt1 | contig 19836 bp, 15 predicted proteins | sample 1853481 | NCBI WGS metagenome assembly PVMK01 (sample SAMN08533507, study PRJNA380276) | Marine sediment metagenome, whole genome shotgun sequencing project. | reverse complement strand
ATCGTTATAGGTGAAGGCGATGCTGCGACAATCCATTTCCAGCGCGGCCTGCGCCAGTTGCCGCGGACTGGCGCGATCCGCCATGCTGTCCATTTCACGGGACTTGGTGGTATCCCAGTTCTGGCAGAACTTGCAGGCCAGATTACAACCCGCCGTGCCAAAGGACAGAACACCACTGCCGGGATAGAAATGGTTCAGCGGTTTTTTCTCGATCGGGTCCACGCAGAAACCACTGGAACGACCGTAGCTGACCAGCTTGACCTCATCATCCAGTCGCTGGCGCACATAACACAGGCCGCGCTGGCCCTCCTGCAAGCGGCAATGGCGCGGGCACAGGTCACACTGCAGCTGCCCATCGTCAAGCTGGTGCCAGTACCGTGTTGAGACTATTGTGTCATCCATACCTTGTAATTTGGGGGCAAATACCCATATTTCAACTATGGTTATATTATTATGACAAGAATAGCGTTGGGAGTTCCATGAATATTCGCAAAGCGGCGGTAGCGGGCGCATTCTATGAGGCAGATAGCCAATCGCCTGCGACGGCATATCCTGTCGCTGATGAGCGGCGCGCATGGCAATACGCCCTGCTCCCCCCAGGCACTGATCGTACCCCATGCGGGATACGTCTACTCGGGGGCCACCGCCGCCGAGGCCTATCACACTGTGGCCCCACTGGCCGGCAAGATAGAACGGGTTGTCCTGTTCGGCCCCGCCCACCGGGTCGCCCTGCAGGGTATGGCCGTACCCTCGGTGGATGCATTTGCGACACCACTGGGAGATGTCCCCCTGGATAAAGAAAGCATCGCACGAATCGCCGCCCTGCCCAGCGTCTGTGTGTCGAATGAGGCGCATCGGGAAGAACACAGCCTGGAGGTGCAACTGCCGTTTCTACAAACAGTACTCAAAAATTTCTCGCTGGTACCCGTCGTGGTCGGACACTGCGCGCCCGAGGCGGTAGCGTCGGTTATGGATGCCCTGTGGGGCGGCCCGGAAACCCTGCTGGTGGTAAGCACCGACCTGTCTCACTTCCACTCCTATGATGATGCGACACAACTGGACGCCCTCACTTGCAAGCGCCTGCAGGCAAAAGACAGCGCCCTGTCGGGACAGGACGCGTGCGGCGCCTACGCCCTGAACGGCCTGATGAGTACCGTGCATTGCCAGTCCCTGCAGGTGGAACTGGTGGATAGATGTAACTCCGGAGATACCGCCGGCAGCAAAGACCGGGTGGTGGGCTATGCGCCTTCGTTCTCCATTAAGCTGCGCGATACCGAGCGCGAGCAGCTGCTGCACATTGCCCGGCAGTCTATCCGTAACGGCCTGCATGGGGGCGATGCGCTGGAGGTGGCCCTGCATGAACTGTCGGAGGCGCTCACTTCCCCCCTGGGTGTATTCGTCACCCTGACCCAACAGGACAGCCTGCGTGGTTGTATAGGCTCCATGCAGTCCAGTGACCCCCTGGCCCAATCCGTCGCCGAGTCCGCCCACGGTGCGGCATTTCACGACCCTCGCTTTCCGCAATTGGCAGCCCATGAACTGGAGCAGGTGCGTATCGAAATATCCATACTGTCGCCAATGGAACCTCTGTCCGCCGCCAGCCGAAGCGAACTATTATCCATCTTGCGCGCCGAGGTAGACGGATTGCTATTACAGGATCGGCACTACCGGTCGACCTTCCTGCCCAAGGTCTGGGAGCAACTACCGGATCCTGAGGAATTCCTCAATCACCTGCTGGCCAAGGCGGGTCTGCCCGCCGATCACTGGTCCGCCACTTTGCAGTTCCACCGCTATCGCACGGTTTCATTCAGTGAAGTAAAGCACCCGAGCTAGCTGGTGCGAATGGCACTGACTTAAGCGAAATACCACGGTCTCCGTCCAACCTGTAGGGTGGAATGAATTCAACCATCGGCTTATGCTTGAATGAACTCGACCAGTGCTGGAGTTGGTTCGATCCCCAGCCGAGCTAATGCGCCCAATACCGTTTGGTCGCATCAATTCGGCCCTACACAGCTTGAGCAGTGCCGTTCCTAACTGGTGCCCCTTGTTTCTCAACAACCCATGAATGATAATCTGCCGCCTACCTACCGGGAGTACCAAATGTCCAACAAGCCAGCATCAGTCATCCAACTTCTGCTGGGCGGTGTTTTCGCTCTCCTGCTATCGGGCTGTGGCGGCTCCTCCGAGATCACGCACAGCTATGTGGACCCGGAGTTTAAAAAGCTCGACCTGGAAGGTGTACTGGTTGTTGCGGTAGCCAAAAAAAAATCCTCCCGCGTGAACTTTGAAGACGCGTTTACCCGGGCGCTCAGCCGCCACGGTGTACGTGCCCAGGCCAGCCATACCCTGCTACCACAACAAAAACCATCGTCCGAGGAAATCATTGCCGCCGCCGAAGGCGCCAACCTGGACACTGTCCTCATCACGCGCTACATAGGGGAGTCATCACAGGAGGTCTACCACCCGGGCACTGTTTACTACGGGGTCACACCGGCTTATGGCAGGGGCTACTACGGTGGATACGGCGGCTACTATGCTCACGCCTATGAGGTGGCCTACGAACAACCGGTGTGGACCAACAACATTACCCATTCAATGATCTCCGATCTTTACGCCGTACAAAGCAAAGAGCATCTGTGGCAGGCCGTCTCGGAAACGCTACAGGCGGGAAGTAACGAGCAAGTACGGGACGATGCGATCAAGGGCTTGATCGGTAATCTTAAAAACCAGGGCTTGCTGCGCTAGCACAATCGAACGCAGCGTCTTTTGTAGGGCTGAATTTATTCGGGCGGCGGACATTGGTCGAATTCATTCGGCCATAAAATTCGACCCTACGCGGGGTAGCCGAGCTCTTGTAGCGCCTCGGTGATCTCATCCAGGATTACCGGATCATCAATGGTCGCCGGCATCTTCCAGGGTTCACCGTCGGCGATACTGCGCATGGTGCCGCGCAATATCTTACCGGAACGGGTTTTCGGCAAACGTTCGACCACGGCGCAGAGTTTGAAAGCCGCTACCGGACCAATCCTGTCCCGCATATGCTGGATGGCGTCCGCGACGACCTCGGCTGGCGCCTTTGTTACACCGGAATTGAGCACCAGCAGGCCCAGGGGCAGCTGGCCCTTCATCTGGTCCGCCACGCCGATGACCGCGCACTCCGCCACATCGTCATGGTCCGACAGCACTTCCTCCATGGCTCCTGTGGACAGGCGGTGACCGGCGACATTGATCACATCATCGGTTCGCGCCATAACAAACACATACCCGTTTTCATCGATATAGCCAGCATCACCGGTTTCATAGTAGCCGGGGAACTTGCTGAAATAGGATTCGATGAAGCGCTCTTCGGCATGCCACAAGGTGGTAAAGTTGCCGGGAGGCAGGGGGTTCTTGATCACCAGCACGCCAATATCCCCCGCCGCGACGGGATTACCCTCTGCATCCAGCGCCTGCACCTCATAACCCGGCACCGCCCGGGCCGGAGAGCCGGGCACGATGGGCAGTAATTCTATCCCAAGACAGTTGGAACAGATGGGCCAGCCGGTCTCGGTTTGCCACCAGTGGTCAATCACCGGTATCTGTAACTTCTCCTGCGCCCACTCCAGCGTATGGGGGTCACAGCGTTCACCCGCCAGGAACAGGGCCTGCAATCGGGAAAGGTCGTACTTCGCCAGGTATTCCCCCTGCGGGTCCTCTTTTTTGATGGCACGGAACGCGGTCGGTGCGGTAAACATCACCTTGACCTGGTACTCTTCAATAACCCGCCAGAAGGCGCCGGGGTCCGGCGTACCCACCGGCTTGCCCTCGTAAATCACTGTGGTGTTACCACCAAACAAGGGGCCATAGACGATGTAGGAATGCCCCACCACCCAGCCCACGTCCGAGGCGGCCCAGTACACATCGCCGGGCTCCACATTGTAGATATTCTTCATGCTCCATTTGAGCGCCACGATGTAGCCGCCCGTGTCGCGCACCACACCCTTGGGCCGCCCCGTGGTGCCGGAGGTGTAGAGGATATACAGGGGATCATTGGCATTGACCGGCACACAGTCCGCGGGCTCCGCATCAGCCATGGCCTGCTCCCAGTCCAGGTCACGCCCTTCCACCATGGTCGCATCCTGCATCGGTCGGTGCAGGATGATGCAACTACCGGGCTTGTGCCGCGCCAGCTCAATCGCACCGTCCAGCAGAGGTTTGTACGCCACTACCCTGGAGGGCTCCACCCCACAGGTGGCTGACACAATCACTTTGGGCGTCGCATCGTCTATGCGCACGGCTAATTCATTACTGGCGAACCCGCCAAATACAACTGAGTGTATGGCGCCCAGGCGGGCACAGGCCAGCATCGCTATCAGGGCTTCAGGCACCATGGGCAAATACACCAGTACGCGATCACCTTTGGTCACGCCCTGGGCCTTCAGTACACCGGCGAAGCGCGCAACCTCGGACAGAAGTTGCGCGTAGGTGTACTGCCGTTTGGTATTGGTTACCGGGCTGTCATAGATGAGAGCCAGTTGCTCCCCCCTGCCCTGCTCCACGTGGATATCCAGCGCGTTGTAACAGGCGTTGGTGACGCCGTCGGGAAACCAGCGATAGAAAGGCGGATTGCTGCTGTCGAGAACCGTGGTGGGCGCCTGATACCAGTGAATATCTTCTGCGGCCTGCTGCCACAGTTCAATGTTAGTCATGTGTCGTTCCCTCAATGAATATTATCCCCTGAAACTAACGCCAGGACAGGCCTGTGGCAATTAGACCAAGGTGGAATGGTCCAACGCTAGTCACAATGACTGGCCGCCCCCAAAAGACCGACCAACAGGTAGAGGAAGCTGACAACCTAGTTCGGGGGCGTTGTCGGCTCAGGGTTTTTCTCACTATAGGTACGGTTCGCTTCTGACAACACGTATTGCCGAATGGCCCTCGGCATCGTCCTTGCTGACAAATTCGGCGAAGCTCACCATACCCAGTTTACTGAGACTGCCACCGCGTACGATGTCCTGCCATTGCTCATGCACTTGTGCCGTTGACCAGCGCAAATCAGGCGTCGGGCCGCCAGTGCGGAAGCCATCGCCGTGACAGTAGGCGCACTGGCGCTGATAAACCACCTCGCCGCGCTGCAGCACCGCCGCGTCAGCCGTCACCGGCGCGGGTTTTGGCATCACGCGAGTATCCACCGGTACCGGTGGCAACTGATGGCTACCGCCCAATTTGTATACCAGCACCCGGGACAGCCTGGGCACCTTCCAATCGTGGGCGACGGGTCCACCCTCGGCGGCAAAGCCACCGCCAAACCCCACCGCAATGGCGATGTACTGCTCACCGTCGATACGGTAGGTAATGGGCGAGGCGACCGTTGTCTGCGGATCGGCCGACCACAACCTCTCACCTGTAGTCGCGTCATAGGCATTGAACAGTTCGTCCTGGCCGGCCTGGAACACCAGGTTACCCGCCGTGGTCAGGGTACCACTGCCATTGGGTCGTCCCGCCGGTGGTTGCCAACGCGCCTCCTGTGCAACCGGGTCCCAGGCCAACAGTTGCCCGCTAAACTGGCTGTCAAAAAATTCACCCAGGTTGGGTACCTTGGGTGGCGAGTTGGCCATTCTGTCAAACCCCACGTTCCACTTCCCTCCTCCCGGCTTGCTGTCCTTGTCTTCAGTAGGTTGTTTGAAAGCAACGGGAAATACCATGGTGGGTATATACACCAGCCCGGTGTCGGGGTTGTAGGACATGGGCGGCCAGTTATGGGCTCCGGCATTACTCGGCAGACTGATATTCTTACCGTCGAACAGACGTGCATTGGGAGTCTCGACCGGACGCCCGGTTTCCATATCGACTGCAGTGGCCCAGGTTAACTGTGCATAGGGCTCAGCCGAAATCAGTTCACCCGTCACCCGGTCAATCACGTAAAAGAAGCCGTTCTTCGGCGCCTGCATCAGGACTTTGCGCTCAATGCCATCGATCTGAAGGTCGGCCAGGATAATGTGCTGGGTGGCGGTGTAATCCCAGGTCTCCCCCGGGGTGGTCTGGTAGTGCCACACATACTCACCGGTGCCCGGGCGCAAGGCGACAATGGAGGACAGGAACAGGTTGTCGCCACCGTCCGGGCTGCGCACACTGGCGTTCCAGGGGGAACCGTTACCCACGCCGATATACAGCAGATCCAGTTCCGGGTCGTACACCATGGAATCCCATACAGTGCCGCCACCGCCCCACTCCCACCACTTACCCGTCCAGGTTTTGGCCGCCATCTCCATCACTTCATTTTCAAAACCGTCGGCGGGGTTACCGGGCACCGTATAAAAGCGCCAGACCAACTGGCCGGAGCCTGTGTCATAGGCCGAGACATAACCCCTGACGCCCAGCTCAGCGCCGCCGTTACCAATAATCACCAGGTTCTTCGCGATACGTGGAGCACCGGTGATGGTGTACGACTGGTTCCGGTCAGTTGTCTGCACATCCCACACAACTTTACCGTCATCCGCCTGCAAGGCGACAAGACGGCCATCGTAGGTAGCCACAATCACCTTGCCGTCATGGTAGGCGACACCGCGGTTGACCGCGTCGCAACAGCCTTTGGCCAGGAACGAGCGGTCTACCTGCGGGTCGTGAAACCATTGCAACTCACCCGTGGTGGCATCGAGCGCGTAGACCATGGACCAGGTGCCGGTAACATACAGGGTGCCATCGACAACCAGTGGCGTGGCCTCCACCCCGCGGCGGGTATACATGTCGAAAGACCAGGTGAGCCCGAGTTTGTCCACGTTGTCGCGATTGATCTGGTCCAGTTGGGAATAGCGCTGCTCCCCAACATCGTGCCCGTGCAAGCGCCAGTCCGCATCTGGTAATTGCTCGGGTGTGGGCGCGGAGGGAGCCTCAGCCTGAACCGGGGCTGCAACAGGCGTCGATTCCGGATTCTTGTCGCTGCATCCACTCACTAGCGCAGATAACACGACAACTGCAAGCACTGAGTTCAACCCTGATCTCATTGGTATTCCCTCGCTACCGACTTTCTTGCTTATAGCACTATACGGACGGGCAGGCGCGACTGGCCGGAACAGGACAGCCTCACCAATATCCGCGTGTGTTCTCGCGCCAAAAGCTCAACTCTTCATTTTGACCAGCAAGTTAAAAACCCAGGTGGCGAACTTACCATAGGGAGGCCGCAGGAGCTGCATGACGGAAAACCCAGCCTGGTAGTGCACCGGCCGCAGCTTGGAGAACGTCACAAACCCCTCATAGCCGTGATAATGGCCCATACCGCTGGGCCCCACTCCGCCAAAAGGTATATCGTGCTGGGCGACATGGAACAGCGCGTCGTTTACCGTGACCCCGCCGGACATGATGCGGTCGATATACATGCTGCACAGCTTCTTATCGTTGGTAAATGGGTACAGGGCCAATGGGCGGTCGCGGGCATTGACATAGTCCACCACCTCCGCCGGCTCTTTATAGGTCAGCACCATCAACAGGGGGCCGAACGTTTCGCGGGTGCGAATGGTCATGTCCTCGGTAGTATCGAGGACCAGGTGCAGCGGAAACTTGCGCGTCTCATAGTTGATCTCCTGCGAAGGGGACAGGTTGATCACCGTGGCGCCCTTGTCGCGGGCATCAGTCAGCGTTGCAGCCAGGCGCTGCACCGAACGGTCATCGATGATAGAGGTGTAATCGTCACTGTTGATATCCGGGCAGTGTTTGGCGACATAGTCTTTGGTGGCCTGGACAAAGGCGTCGCGCTGCGATTCATGCACGAAGACATAGTCCACGTTGGTGCAAATTTGTCCCGTGTTGAATTGCTTGACGAACATGATGCGCCCCACCGCCTTTTCCAGGGGGTAGGCCGGATCAATAACCGCAGGGGCCTTGCCGCCCAGTTCCAGCACCACCGGGGTCAGGTTTTTGGCGGCGGATGCCATGACGGCACGCCCGGTCTGGCCGGAACCGGTGAAAACAATGAGGTCAAAAGGAATCTGCGAAAATTCGATGCCGACGCCACCGGTTTCTTCGAAGAACATCAACTTCTCCTCCGGCAAATAGCGGCTCGATATCGACTTCAACAGACGCGTCAGGGCAATGGAATTTTCCGACATTTTCACCATGGCGCGATTACCCGCTGCAAAAGCTGACGCCAGCGGCAGGAAAGTCAGGTTCACCGGAAAATTCCAGGGGACGATTATGCCCACAACACCCAGGGGCTGGGGAATCACACGGTTCTTACCGCCGGCAAACATGCTGACGTCCACATGCCGCTTCTGCACCTTCATCCACTTCTTCAAATGCTTGATGACATCATTGATGCCGTCTGTCGACGTGATTATTTCGGCGAACTGGGTTTCATGGCGAGAGCGGTTACCGTAATCCTCATTGATCGCGGCGATGATCTCCTCAAGGTTTTCATTGATCATGCGCTTCAGGTTGAGCAGGTCTTCCTTGCGCTGCTTGAGATCGGGCACCGGATCGGCCAGGTAGCAGGCCCGCTGCCGGTCAAATTGAGCCCTTAACATAGTGGCGGCTTCGTTCTGTAAGTTTTCCTGTATCGCGGTCATAATCCTCTCCCTTCTCTCAATAAATCCGGACTCATTAAATAAAGCACATAATTGCGTATTTTACCGATTATAAATAACACTCTTTTGGTAATTGGCGCCAAAAAAGAGTTATATATGGCCATTTCGCGTTAACAGTACCGCTTTCATGGCAGCTCACTGTCAATCTATCAACCTTCTTTTTACCTTGTTGCCTTTATATCCGACTTTCCAGGTTCAGGCATCGCCCCACTGGGGTGCCCGCTTCTCCAAAAAGGCCCTGGTACCCTCCGCTGCATCCTCTCCACCGGATGTCATCGAATCCAGCATAACCTTGTTGGCGTACTCGAACGCCTCCTCTATAGGCTTGTCGATCTGCCTGTAGAAGGCCTCCTTGCCGGAGCGAATGCCCTGGGCTGACCTGGATGCGATCTTTTGTGCCAGTTGTTCCGTGTCAGCGCGTAACTCATCGGCCGGTACCGCGCGGTTAACCAGACCGAAGCGCACCGCATCATCGGCGGAGAACAGGTCACCGGTCAGTGCCAGTTCCATCGCGTGCTTGCGGTGTATATTGCGCCCCACCCCGACCAGGGGGGTGGTGCAGAAGATGCCGATATTTACGCCCGGCGTACAAAACTTCGCCTCCTCACTGGCAATCGCCATATCACAGGCCGATACCAGCTGACAGCCCGCAGCCGTGGCAGTCGCCTGCACCGAGGCTATAATCGCCTTGGGAGAGTGCACAATACCCAGCATCATCCTGGAACAATCCAGCAGGATTTGCGCGACGCGCACCTCTCGCGCCTCATCACTTTCCCCTTCCTGCCGCACCATCTCGCGCAGATCATGCCCCGCGGAAAATACCGGGCCGGAACCGGTAATGACGATAACGCGTACCTGCGGGTTGTCGTTGGCGGACGTTATCGCTGCTTTCAACGCCGCGATCATATGGCTGGACAGCGGATTGCGCTGTCGGGGCCTGTTCAGGGTCAACCACAGTACATGCCCCGCCATATCTTCGATCACGTAGGGCGGGTTGTTTGTTTCCTGTATTGTCATGTCACGGCCTAGTTGCTCAGTGTGGTGTCAAACGGCGAATGGGGATTGTATGCGATTTAGCTCAACATAAAACCCTCATAATCATTAGCCACTACCTCCTTACATTTGACGACGTAGTCGGGAAAACCCAGCAGCGGCAGAAACACCCGGGGTTTGCCCGGTATATTCGCACCCAGGTACCAGGAGTTGCAAGTTGGATAAAGCGTCATATCCGCCACCTCGTTAACGTGCGCTACCCACTGCTCTTCGGCCTGGGTGCAGGCCTCGATCAGGTGCAGCTCTCGTTGTCGCATATAACTGATGCAGTCGGCGATAAATTCCACATGTTGTTCGATACTGGGCAGCATATTGGTCAGTACCGACGGGCTACCGGGGCCGGTGATGGTAAACAGGTTGGGAAAGCCGGCGATCTCCAGGCCCAGGTAGGTCCTGGGGCCCTCGGCCCACTTGTCCTTCAGGGTTTTACCGCCCCTGCCCTTTATGTCTATGCGCTCCAGCGCACCGGTCATGGCGTCAAAGCCAGTGGCGTAAACCAGACAATCCAGCGAGTAATCGGCCTCTGCGGTGCGCAAACCCGTCTCGGTGATGTCCTCAATAGGCGATGCCTTGACATCCACCAGGTGCACGTTATCGCAGTTGTAGGTGTCGAAGTAGTTGGTGTCGGCGCACAGGCGTTTGCACAGTATGCTCGTATCCGGAGAAAGCCGCGCGGCCACGTCCGGGTCATTGACAATTCCCCGGATCTTGTCGCGCACAAACCGGGAGGCCTCTTCATTGGCTTCGGGGTCAGTGAACAGATCGCCAAACGCACCACCAAACAGCAGCCCGCCAAGCTGCCAGTGACGTTCAAATTGCCGTTCCCGCTCCTCTGGCGGCAGGTCGAAGACAAAACCGTCGTTTCGCGGGTGACGAACGCCGAAACCGATTATCATTTGCTTGTTCTGCTCCCTGAAATCCGCATAGCGGGCCTTGATGCGGCGTTGCAACTCCGGTGACATCGGAGCATTTTGCGCCGGTACGGAGTAGTTCGGTGTCCGTTGGAATACGTACAGCTGATCTGCCTGCTCGGCAATCAGGGGAATGGACTGAATACCCGAAGACCCGGTACCGATGACTCCCACCCGTTTACCGGTAAAATCCACCGGTTCATGGGGCCAGCGCCCGGTGTGGTAGATCTCTCCCTTGAAATTATCCTGTCCCGGGATTTGCGGGGTCACCGGCACCGACAGGCAGCCGGCTGCCGCGATGACGAAGTTGGCCCTGCACAGCTGTGCATCATCCGTGGTTATCAGCCAGCAACCGGCATCCTCATCGAATACCAGGGCCTGTACCCGGGTATTGAACTGGATATCCTCCCGCAGGCTGAATCGGTCCGCCACATGTCTGGCGTAATCAAGAATCTCCGCCTGGGGAGCATAGCGCTCCTGCCACTCCCACTCTTGCTGTAAATCCTCATCGAACTGGTAGGAGTACTCCATACTCTCGACATCACAGCGCGCCCCGGGGTAGCGGTTCCAGTACCAGGTACCGCCCACGTCCGACCCCGCCTCGAATACACGCACATCCATACCCTGCTGGCGCAGGCGATGCAGCATGTACATACCGGCGAATCCTGCACCTATAACAATCGCGTCGTAGTTTTTCATGGTCTATTCCTGCTCTGATCTGTGACAAGCGACAGGCACTTAATGATAGAGGGCTGCCACAAGAGTGCGTTGCTTAAGCATAGACTAAAGCTCCGGTGGGGTGCACGCCTGCTGAGCGAAAATAGCTAATGCCAGGCCGATGGCTTAAACTCCCAGAGACAAGTGTAAAGTACGAGCCATTGCCATGAATACTGTCAGCCCAGCCTATTCAGAAGACCAGGTTAACCAGGACCCATACGAGGTACCCCTGGAGACGTTTGATGTCGCAAACCCCTTCCTGTTTGCCCAGAATAAACAATGGTCCTGGTTCAAGCGCCTGCGTGATGAGGCGCCCGTGCACTATTGCCCGGACAGCTTCCACGGCCCCTATTGGTCGGTTACACGCTACAAAGACATCATGCAGGTGGACACATCACACGAGATATTTTCCTCCGAGCCCACCATACTGATCAGCGACCCCATGGAGGATTTTGACCTGCCCATGTTCATCGCCATGGACCCGCCCAGGCACGATGAACAGCGCAAGGTGGTCAGCCCGGTTACCGGCCCGGCCAACCTGAGAAACTTCGAACCGATAATACGTGAGCGCACTATCGATGTGCTGGAGCATCTGCCAGTGGGAGAGACTTTCAACTGGGTAGAGGAGGTGTCTATTGAGCTCACCACGCGGATGCTGGCCACCCTGTTTGACTTCCCCTTCGAAGAACGCAGCAAGCTCACCTACTGGTCAGACGTCTCTACCGCACTACCCGGGATGGGCCTGGTCGACAGTGACGAGCACCGCCAGCAGGAAATGCTGGGCTGCCTGGAGTATTTTACCGGCTTGTGGAACGAGCGAGTGAATGCGCCACCGAGCAACGACCTGATTTCCATGCTGGCGCACGGCGAGTCCACCAAAAACATGAGCCCGATGGAATACCTGGGAAACCTGGTACTGCTCATTGTCGGCGGCAACGACACCACGCGCAGCACCATGTCGGCCAGTGTTTTGGCCCTGCACAATAACCCCGGGCAGTTCCAGAAACTGGCGGCCAACCATGCGCTGATTCCCTCCATGGTGGCGGAGACAATCCGCTGGCAGACCCCCCTGGCACATATGCGACGCACTGCCAAAGTCGATACAGAACTCAACGGGCAGAAGATCAAGGCCGGCGACAAGGTGATCATGTGGTACATATCCGGCAATCGGGATGAACGCGCCTTCGACAACCCCAACGACTACGACATAGAGCGCCCGGACGTGCGCAAGCACCTCGCTTTTGGCTTCGGCATTCATCGCTGTATGGGAAATCGACTGGCCGAGCTGCAACTGCATATCCTGTGGGAGGAAATCCTGCGGCGTTTTGAGCGCATAGAAGTCGTCGGGGATGTCGAGCGGACACCGTCAACCTTCGTGCACGGCTACTCTTCGCTGCCTGTTATCTTGCATCCGCGTATTTCTTGAACAGCCTCATCGTCGAGCAAGTACAGACAACGCAATGCGCACCCAGCCCCGGGAAGCATGCCACTTGTTCCGGATGACCAGCAGACTATTTCTTGCCGCCGCGCTGCTCACGCTGGCAGCCTGTGCCGGTGTCCCTTTTGACTACCCCAAAACCGCAAGTACCGCCCTGCCCCCCAGCGCTGATACTCGCCTGGGAGAGGCCGATGCGACATGGGAGCAGATACACGGCAAGTTATCCGGCGTTATCGGGCTATCCGATGGCGTGGACGCCCTGGGCGCGCGCCTGAGAATGATGGAACTGGCGGAGAGTAGCATTGACGCCCAGTATTTCATTGTGAAAAAGGACAGGGCCGGCGCCTTGTTCACTGGAAAAATGCTGCGCGCCGCCGACCGCGGGGTCAGGGTGCGCTTGCTGGTCGACGATATCTTTTCTCCCGGTGTTGACCAGGCTTTTAGCCTGCTCAACTCCCACCCTAACATCCAGGTACGACTATTCAACCCACTGTCGCGCCAGAGCTTCAAATACTGGAGTTATCTGATTGATTTCAAGCGGGTCAACCGGCGCATGCACAACAAGTCCTTCACGGTAGACAACGCCTTTACCATTGTCGGTGGCCGTAACATCGGCGAAGAGTATTTCGAACTCAACCAGGATGTCCAGTTCGATGACTATGAAGTACTGGCCCTGGGACCCGTGGTGGACGAGGTCAGTGCCGGCTTCGACATTTTCTGGAACAGTGACCTCTCCGTTCCCATGGAAGCATTCAAGATAAAAGTAGACCCGCGGGATCTGGATGAATGGCGCCAGTACATAGATACACAGGTGACTATGGGCGAAGGTGGAATATACAGCCAGGCCATCAATAGCTCTCTGTTGCGCGATATTAAGGAAGGAAAGCGAAATCCCATTCCGGCCATGGTTACCATGGTGACCGATACGCCCGAAAAGCTCGAGCATGCCATAGGGGATATGGAACTGGCGACGATAGCGCGGGAAACAGCCCGCAGGTTTCGCGCGGCGAAGAGCGAAATAATTCTTGTCACGCCCTACTTTATACCCCAGGAAACCGGGACAAAATTGATTGAGGAGTTACGGGCCAGGGACATACGAATTGTCATAGTGACCAATTCACTGGCTTCAACCAATCATGTGGCGGTTTACTCCGGCTACCGGCGGTATCGCAAACGGTTGTTGCAGGCCGGCGTCGAATTCTGGGAGATACGCGCCGAGCGGGAAGGAGGTGAAAACACCTGGGGACACAAACCGGAATTGGTCACACTGCATTCGAAAGCGTCTATTATCGACAGAGAAACTATCTTTGTCGGGTCGCTTAATTTCGACCCGCGCTCACTGCTGATCAATAGCGAAATGGGCATATTCATCGAGTCTGACTACGCCGCCTCAGGATTAGCCGCCGCCATTTACGAGGAGCTGAACCGGGTGGCCTATAAAGTGGACCTGGACGAGCGCGGTAAATTGCGCTGGACCTACCACTATGGCGAGCAACTCGAAGTTGTTACAAAGTCCCCCCAGGCCAGCTGGGGGCGGCGCTTTATGGCGCGCTTCTACAGCCTGCTTCCCATAGAAAGCCAGTTATAAGAAAGCCTTGCCCATCTCCCCTGATCATGCAGGCCAGTGCGATCTGCTCAGGCCGTATCTTCCACCAGTTCCAACTGCCCACGCTTACGTTTCAGCCGGTGGTTTATCTTTGTATTCAAGGCATCAAAGCCGCCTATCGATTGCAGTAGATCATCAGCCCGCTGCCTGTCCTCGCCGGTAAGCTGTTGGTAGAACTCCAGTGGGCGCTGGAACATCCACTGGGCAAAGCTGGAGATAAAGCGCTGGCCCGCCGCCTCACCGGAAGTAAACGGGTGCATGCCCAGTGTGCGCGGCAGATCGCCTCCAGGATTCTGCTCCAACCAGGCTGCATTCTGCTCGATGACATCCAGCACATCGGGCAGCTGATCCCGGCACATAGTCTGCAGTATGGGTAACAGCGTGGCGGGAATTTCGTCGTTGGGCAAAAACTCACCAGAGAGCGGCACAGGGCTGTTCATCCGCTCTACCCAGGCGTAAACATTGGGCGCGACATCCTGCATCAAAGCCTTGGGTACCGGATCCCGACCCAGATGGGCATACAGTGGCCCCATTAAACCGAAGTCGCCAATGCTGGGACGGGAGCCCAGTAGAAAATCGTGCTCGGTGAAATGCCGGTCCAACTGGGTCAGTAATTCGTGGTAGGCCTGTTCTATCCCGGGAATAGTTTCTTTACTGATACCCAGAATCCCGATCATGCCCCGAAACGGTGCCGAGGTTTTCTCGCCAATAGCCACCTGCTCCTCGAAAGACGCATCCGGTGCGCTCATCTTGCCGAACTCGGACATGATGAAGTCGTGCTGTTGATCCAATACGCTCCAACGGTAATGCATGGCCGGTATCACCAACCACTCGTCGCCGTAGAGTTCCAGCAGCAGAGCGACCAGTTTTTGTAATGGCGTCGAAGGATAAACCGAAGCCTCCGGGTGCCTGGCCTCCAGAAAATCAATAATGTCGGTGGTGTCCTGCACATATTCGCCATCGGCGGTTTCCAGCACCGGCACAATCGGGGCGCCCACCCGGGGCACGATGATATCGCGATACACCGCCCTGGTCGCCAGTTGCTCCTGCCAGTTGAGCCCTTTGTAGCGCATATAGGCCCGGGCCTTGCCGGTATACAACGAGAGTTCACCGCCATAAAGTGTGTAGTCTGTTGTCATAGATCGTGCTCCGGTTACAATTGCTCAGAAAATGTTCATGTGCAGACTCAGGTTTTCAGCAAAAAGTGCCTGCCACACCAATCAGTTGAAACTTCTTTGTCTGGTGTAGTGTCCCCCGAGAAGCTACCCCCGCCCCTGCGGGATAAGGCAAAAAACGAACTGCTATTCTCGAATAGTTTAGATAGGAATATAGGCGTAGCCTTCGTTTTGCCAATTGATCGAGTACACATATTTCATTTTGTCAGTGTGCACAAAGGAATACAGTGACTCCGCCTTGATATTACGAGACCGCATCCCTGAACCGCACAGTTCAAATCGTACTCCATATTCCTCATGAAACTCAAGCAACATAGGTTTCAGCTTTTCCTGAGCGGCTGCGAGTTCTTCGTCATCCTGAAAAGGGGAATTTTTCAGATCCTGAATAAAGTATTTGTAGGATTTTCCCGAGATAACTACCACTGCCTTAAACTCATCACCTTGCTTTATATAATAGTCGCCAAGGTACTTGATGTTGCCGACGATGCGGGACTCAATTTTGTCGGCTTCGCCACTGGTAAGATCAAACATGGCTTTTCTCTCATCAGCATGAGAGAGACTGGACATGACAACCAGGCTCAAAAGAAAGGTTTTAAGAAAATTCATATTTTCCCCTTTGGAACAAAACAATCGAAATAAACGAGTATCGCAAAAATAGCGCCTATGTTGCATATTTTTTGCATTAGCGCGTGTGCGTAGCGAGTTCGCAATAATAATTCAATACCAGAAATGCCATACAACATTCTCCAGCGTGCCCTGATAGTCAGAGAGGAACGTGTACTGGGGGCTACGCCAGTTGGATCCACTCCTAAAAAGCGGAAGTATGGGCTACACAGGATGCTACCAAATGGACTATGCTTTGGTGAATAGCTCATAGCGACTCATGGCTCCTGATCTTTGTAATACTCCATTAGTAGCCGGGGAGGAAAATATGTATAACAGGCCCATCGCAATTTTAACCGCAGTCATTGCAGTGACGGCTTTGGCACCTTTACCCGCACATGCGGGCTGTAAGGAAAAAGTGGCTGAAATCGACGCGTGGGTCGCGGACATAGATATTGATTCGAATACTCTTGCCGGTGTCAAAATGATGCGGGATCAAGGGGCTGCTATGTGTGCCCAGGGGAATGAGGCCGCATCGATGCAGTTACTGGAAATGGTAACGGTGGCATTGCCCCAGACAAAATCCCAGGTGACAGCTGAGCAGAAGGCTAACGTCAACTCCAAAGCCAAAATCACCGACAAATTTCTCGCCGGTACCTGGTGTGCAATAGTCGATCAGGAACACTCTCAATACATTTTTTCTGTAGATGGCACTTACAGGGCCTGCGTTCATGACTCCATGGCTGGCCCATATGGGCATTGTATGCCGCCACAGTCAACATCGGAATGGCTGGCAAAATATAAGCTAGCCAAAACCGTTGAGCAGAACGCCCTGGTGCTTGGTGGTAATACGAGCAGAAACGACTACGCCACTTTCAAGCGCGGCGAGTGCAAACTATATGGGCGTTAGCTGAATGATGCCTTGGGGCTGGACTCGGCCAATAGCCGGGACGATTCACTATATTCTGTGCTCTGGTTTCGCTACCATATTGCATAAGCTAACGATCGGGAGTGCACATTGAACTTCAACATTTCCCCCATTGAGGTCAGGATCCTGGGTTGTCTCATCGAGAAGGAAGCGACCACCCCCGATGTATACCCGCTGACCCTGAACAGTCTGCTCGCGGCCTGCAATCAGAAGTCCAGCCGTGAACCGGTGATGGCGCTCGATACCGATGACCTGATGACCGCCATCGACAGCCTCACCGATAAGACGCTGGTGTCCACCTGGAAATCCGGTCGCAATCGGATGGTCAAGTACCAGCACAACCTGCGCCACCGGGTGTCCGATGCTTTCGATTTCACCCTGCCAGAGTTGGCCGTGCTCGGTATATTGTTCCTGCGTGGGCCGCAAACGGTAGGAGAAATCCGCTCTCGCTGTTCGCGCATTCACGAATTCGATAACCTGGATGCAGTAGAGAGTGTATTGGCAGCTCTGGAAATGAACCCCGACGGGCCTTACGTAAGGTCGCTGCCGCGGCAGGAGAGAAGCAAGGAGTCCCGCTACGTCCACCTGTTTTGCGGAGAGCCCGATGACACCGACATGCCTGGCGCCGGTTTTCAATGTGCCGCTGGCGGTGGCGATTCACGGGTGGAGGCACTCGAACTGGAGGTCAGCGAGCTGAAGTTGAAATTACATGATCTGGAACAACGCTTTGAAGAGTTCATGAAACAATTTGAATAGAGGGCTACGCTTCTGTTCCGGCTTCGGTTTATCCTCGTGTAAAGCTGGTGGCAAGGAGAAGAACAATGAAAGAGGCAGAAGCCCTGGAGTTGATCGCGATATATACAGCACCCCTACAGTCCTGGACGCGGTTCTAATATATAACCCTATACTTGGGGTTGTCATAATGCCTGTTATTTTGATACCGGGAATTCTGATAAGTCTTTACTTCATTTGGAATGCCAGGCACATCAATACTGCTTGACCGCACCTGTCATAATCCTGGAAACCGCAGTTGGATCACGAAAGTCTGCACATCTTTTTCACGCGCCACTGCCCGATTTGGCTGACGAGGTGTAGCCTGGCAGCGAGCAGATGCCCCTTAAGCGAGGCCTTGCAGGGCGGCAATTCTTTTATCTAATGGTGGATGGCTCATAAACAATGCCGCCATCGCTCGCTTACCACCAATCCCAAAAGCAATTAATTGCCCATCGAGTTGGCTCTCCAGTGGGTCACCTTGCAGCCGTTGCAATGCGGCAATCATCTTTTGTTTACCTGCCAGGCTCGCACCACCTTGGTCGGCACGGAATTCACGCTTTCGTGAAAACCACATCACAATGGTGCTGGCAAGAATGCCAAACACAAATTGAAAAAACATTACGGTCAAGAAATAGACAAACCGATTATTGCTACCACGACTAATGGCGCTGGCCGCAATCCGGGCGAAGAAAAACACAAACGTATTTAGCACACCTTGAATCAGCGCTAGTGTGACCATATCGCCATTGGCAACGTGACTCACCTCATGACCCAATACAGCCTCGGCCTCGTCTCTATTCATGTTCCGGAGCAAACCGGTACTCACCGCTACCAGAGCGTTATTCTTATTCATGCCCGTCGCAAAGGCATTAATTTCAGGTGAATCATATATGGCCACCTCCGGCATGCCGATGCCCGCTTTTTCAGCCTGCCCCTTAACGGTGTCTACTAACCAGGCTTCTTCAGGGCTGCGAGGTTGTTCCAGAACAACAGCGCCGACACTTCGCTTGGCAATCCATTTCGACATGGCCAACGAAATAAAAGACCCACCCATGCCAAAGACCGCTGAGATCGCCAGTAAGCCAGAAGTACCCTGGCTATCTATGCCAAGCACTGGTAGTAAAATGCCAAGAACAATACCCAGCACCATTAGAATAGCCAGGTTAGTGGCGAGAAATAGAAAAATACGCTTCATTGTTGCTGCTCTCCCGAAGATTAGTCGAAAAATCGCACCGTCAGGTTCGATATACGGTGGTATGTCGACACCCTGCCTGGCAGTTTTGCTGGACCAGGCAGTGCGGTGCCAGTGTAGTGTGCACTATATTCCTAGGGCGGACGAACAACGTTATCGACCGGTATGCCCCAGACACCGAATCCGCGTGACCGCGCAATCTTCTCCATCGTGTGGTACTCAAACGGAGCATCCGGCAAGGCGACAGCCCAGCCCCGCTCCAGCAGGTAAGCGCTGAGGTCGTCCCCTTCATCGAAATGTGTGACGTTCACCCGGCACCAGCCCATGTAGCTGCCATCAGTATTTCTGGCAACCAGGTCGCAGGAGACGAATCCATCAATTTTGAAATTCAAAGCAATGACCGCCCGCGAGCCACATACCGGCGGATTTCGACTGGTTCTGCATGTGCGGCCAGTTTTTGGGATATGGATACCGTAGAGATGCACGCTTTTGCCTTTGATCCGCAAGCTGCCATCTTCATTGACGGCCGCATAGCTGGAAATTTCCGCACCGGCCAACGACGTAGTCCATATAGCAAGGCTAGCCAGTAAAACCCGCCTCAGGTTCCGAATTTGCCGTGGATTACTCATTATACAAATATAGGAACTTCCTCCACGCACTGCAAGTGCATACGCATTGACTCACAGTTAATGTAACCCAAAGGAGAAGCTGAGCAGTATCGTTGACTCATATTACAGGTAACCCGAATCTGCTACTCCAGTGAATTCAACTCATACAAAGGTCATCGATATCAATCAGTATCGATGGCAACGACATTGTCGAGGGATGTTTGAACTACCAGTAGCGGCGTGAATTGCGATTTCGCCAGGGACAGGTGTCAT
>PVMK01113859.1_pt1 | contig 19839 bp, 19 predicted proteins | sample 1853481 | NCBI WGS metagenome assembly PVMK01 (sample SAMN08533507, study PRJNA380276) | Marine sediment metagenome, whole genome shotgun sequencing project. | reverse complement strand
TGCTGATCAACGCGAACGACAAATAGCACCCGAAGTCTGACTGCTTGTCAGGACCGTTGCAGGTCTTTTTCAAGCTCCACGTACAGCCCGGAAAAACCCATAGACGAATACAGGGTCGTTGCGCTCTTATTAGGGGCAAGGGCCCCGATTCGCAACCACTTGACGCCGTGGTCTCTCGCATAGGTCTCGGCCGCTTGCAGCAAAGCCTTGCCGTGGCCCTTTCCTTGGTGTTCCCGCAAAACCACGACAACAGTAATGAGCCCGAACTCGTGGTCACCCGCGCCGATTTCGTCGCTGCTGACCTTGGTCAGGATGGTCACATAACCGATGACCAGCCGGTCAATCTCGGCAACCAGAATGGCACCGGCACTGTCTCGGCATCGCTGCAGCATATCCGGGATGTAAGCTTCGGCAATGTCCTCTCCTGACGGCATGCGAGGATCAATTTCACGCTCGAAGTCTTGCAGCTCAATCAGGCATGCACGGACCTGTGCTTTGTCGGTGTCGCCTGAGAATCTACGAATCGGCATAATGCTGCGTCTGGTTGCTAAGGGACCCCCGAGGATTGGCGCCCAGGAGTGATGACTAGGGGTGATGCGAGTATCCTTCTTCCTCGCACGGAACGGTACTCATGTACGCATCGAGCTCAATGACGTTGCGGTCGGGGTCACGAATAAATATCGCCGACATTTCACCGAAGCTGAACGAGCCGGTAATTTCGATAGCATGTTCTGCAACAAACTCCTTCGCCCGCGCAAGCGAGCTAACAGTCAATGCAACATGCGTGATACCCGTGTGCTTTTCATCGATATCCATCAGGATGTTCTGGTCGCCGGACACAGTCGCTGGCCCGAGAAGATTGATGACGACACCGCCAGCATGTTTCATGATTACCGGATGCCCCGATTCGAAACCGGCGTCGCTGACCAGTTCGAAACCAAGCACCTCGTAAAATGCGATAGATCGGGCCTTGCCGCCAACTCTGATGCCAACGTGGTTGACGTTCGTAATTTCAAGCGAGCTCATCGATCGATCTCCCGATATCTGTCGCTGGCCACACTTATTTTTCGTTGACTACGTACTTCAGTATATCAACAACCTGTTCAGGCGTTTGTGCCCACGCTAAAGCCTGCGAATCTACTTCCTTCAAGGCATGCACAATATCTTCATCGTGCAGTGTAATGTAGGGCTTGCCGATGGCGGCACAGTAACCCGCATCAAATGCGGCATTCCATTGTTTGTACTTGTCGCCAAATCGGACCACCACAACATCGGCTTTTTCGATGAGTGTTCTCGTGCGTATGCCATTTACTTTCGATGATTTGTGATCACGCCAGAAGCTATTGCTTTCTTCTCCAAGCACGTCGCCCGCCGCATCACTCGCTGCGTGATTCGTAACCGCTGACGTAAACTCGACCGGCAGTTGATGTGATTTTACGCCCTGCATTATTTGCTCACGCCAGTCAGTATGTATTTCACCCGACAAATAGATATTCCAACTCATTTCTTCTCCAGTCCCAATTAGTTGCCGTTCGTTGTATTTTCGAAAAACTGTTGAAGTGCCACTGTGGGCCGGCCCGTGTTCATCCAGCGCAAGGAGGGCTCAGGCGACGCTTCCTCCTGCCTGCTTGCCGAATCGCTGCTGGGCTCTGGCACGGGCCTTTTCAGCTTTGGCATCGCGATTTTTCGGCGGCGCAGTAGTCACCAGGGATTGCAAGAGCTCCTGACTGATCTCGGCAATCGCATTGACCGCGCGGTCAAACGCTGGCTCATTTGCCCTGGATGGTTTGGTCGATCCGCTGAGTTTTCTAACGAACTGAACCGCTGATGCCCGAATTTCTTCGTCAGTTGCAGGTGGATCGAAATTAAACAACATCTTGATGTTTCTACACACAGCCGTCTCCCATCATCCATAGCTTCTGTGAGCAGTATCTGGCGTGGCGCCTACTGATGCAAACGCCCAAAGATAGTGGTGCCTGGTTAAACAGGCGCGACCGGTTACGGCGTGCTTGTTGCGGCTGCAAGAACCGCGACTGAAGCCGGGAGGCATCAAGACAGCGCATCGCCAGGCGACGACGTGTCAATTGGCGCCGGCCAACATTACCAGCGATGCAAAGGTACACCAGTGCCAGCAGGGAACTTCGATGTGCCGATGTCCAGTTCCACGTAGCCGTCTGTTCCGGACAGTGAAGCGAAGTCGCCGGAAGTGTTGCTGTGAACCGGCAAGGCAAGCTGCTTGCCGTCAATGGCGGAAGCGAGTTTCACTGGCATGAAACAAGTAAGTCCTGGTTTGAATATGACTTCAGTCGCGAGATTTGCGAATGTGTGTATTGTTGCTGTAACTCCAGATGCCGAATTTAGTGCCGGGATTACGTACTGTCGGCAGCACACCAGTGTTGAAACCGGGTTGCCTGGCAAGGCGAAGACGGCTTGGTTGTTCGGGCCGATTCCAAACCACATCGGTTTGCCAGGCCGTTGACTGATTTTGTGGAACACTCTGCGGACGCCGAGTTCGCTGAGCACTTGTGGAACGTAATCAGCTTTGCCCATTGATACGCCGCCGCTCAGGATAAGTACCTTTGAGTCTTCAAGGTGTGTGGCGATACGTTGCTTGAGCGTATCCGTGTCGTCGACGATGTGATCCTGCACGCAATTGTTGTAGCCGTGATCACATAACATTGCAGTTATTGCCGGACCATTCGACAGACGTATTTGATGTGCTTCGATTGGTGCACCTGCCGCGACAAGTTCATTGCCCGTGGAAATCACAGCAATGCGCGGCTCTTCGCTGACTGCAACCTCTGCCAGACCGCAAGAGGCGATCACTGCGATATCCAGTGCGGATATTTGTCGCCCCGGCACTAGCAACTCAGTTCCAGCTGCATGGTCTGAGCCACGCGGGTGAATAAACTGATTTTGATTCGGCTGGTAGTCGTCTTCAAGCTCGGCTCTATCGCCGCTTACTTTAATGCGTTCAACAGGAATAATGCAGTCGGCGTCGTCCGGCAATGATGCGCCGGTCATGATTTCGATGCACTTGCCCTGTTGTAGCGTTTGCGCCGGGTCGCCTGCAGACTGCATCGATTGGATCGGAAACCTGCGTTCGCCGCTAGCAAAATCCGCGAACGAAATCGCAATACCGTCCATCATCACACGGTCAAAGGGTGGTTGATCGCGTTCAGCGTGAACACTCTGTCGAAGCGCGCATCCAACAGCGTCATCGAGTAGCACAGTGGTGATGTCGAATGCGGTGATTTCACCAAGAATTGCTGCGCTGGCTTCGGCTGTGGTTAGCACGCTATTCTCAGCATTGTTCTCGGGCAATCGCCCGATGCCCGATGTCACGTCGAAAATACATTTCGTCCCACGTAATCTGTTCGACAGCTTCGTAGGCGCTCGCTGCAGCCGCAGCAACCGAATCTCCAAGGCCGACAACACACAGAACGCGACCGCCGCTTGTAGTCACTTCGTTGCCACTCGAACTCGTGCCTGCATGGAATACTTTTTGTGATTCGCTATTAGCGTTTTCGATTCCGCTGATGGGTTTACCTTTCTTGTAATCACTCGGATATCCGCCGGCTGCCAGCACGACACCCAAAGCTGTACGTGGGTCCCAGCTCGTATCCTGAGCGGCGAGTGATCCGTCGACTGTTGCTTTGCAGATCGCCGCCAGATCCGATTGCAGTCGCATCATGATCGGTTGTGTTTCCGGGTCACCCATGCGGCAGTTGAACTCTATGACCTTTGGCGTTCCATCTTCCATGATCATCAGCCCCGCATACAGAAACCCGAGGTAGTTAATGCCGTCCTGTCGCATGCCGTCGAGTGTTGGACGAATAACGCGATCCATGATCTGCTTCTCGATAGCATCGGTCACTACCGGTGCTGGCGAATATGCACCCATGCCACCGGTGTTCGGCCCGACGTCACCTTCATCACGGGCCTTATGATCTTGTGATGTCGCGAGCGGTAGCACTGTGTCACCGTCGGTTATTACGATGAAGCTCGCTTCTTCCCCGTCGAGAAACTCTTCAACGACGATTCTTGCGCCAGCGTCGCCGAAACGGTTGTCCCTGAGCATATCAGTCGCAGCGGCCTCGGCTTCCTTCAGGCTCATTGCCACGATCACACCTTTTCCTGCCGCCAGGCCGTCTGCTTTGATAACAATTGGTGCGCCTTGTTCACGGATGTAGTCCAGCGCGGGTTCGAGTTCACTGAAGTTTTGATACGCGCCGGTTGGAATGTTGTGCCGGGCGAGAAAGTCTTTCGTAAATGCTTTCGACCCTTCGAGTTGAGCCGCCGCAGCGCCTGGACCGAAGCACGCCAGCTTCAGTTCGTTGAATCGATCAACAATGCCAGCGACCAGCGGAGCCTCCGGACCAACGATCGTCAGGCCAATGTCTTCGGCCTTCGCGAGCGCTGCGAGAGCTTCAATATCATCAGATGAGACAGCGACATTGCGCACGCTTTCTTCGCGCGCGGTGCCGGCATTGCCGGGGGCGACCAGGACTTCAGTGACCTGCGGCGATTGGGCGCATTTCCAGGCCAGTGCATGCTCGCGGCCGCCGTTGCCGATGATCAGGATTTTCATTCTGCTTTATCCTTTGCGCCTTTCGTGGACCGGGGCGCGCGCCTACAGGTGGTTGTGCGAATCCGAGTGTGGTGCGGAATTCTAGCGCAGATCAGTGGCGGAAATGGCGCATACCGGTGAAGACCATTGCCAGGCCGTGTTCATTGGCCGCCTGGATGACTTCGTCGTCGCGCATCGAACCGCCGGGCTGAATAATTGCCGAAACGCCGTGTTCGGCCGCCGCATCGATGCCGTCTCTGAACGGGAAGAATGCGTCGGAGGCCATTACCGAACCTTTCACCTCGAGTCCTTCATCGGCCGCTTTGATTGCTGCGATCCTGGTGCTGTAGACGCGGCTCATCTGTCCCGCACCGACACCGATTGTTCTGTGATCTTTGCAGAAGATAATTGCGTTCGATTTCACATACTTAACGACAGTCCAGGCGAACAGCATGTCGGCTATTTGTGCCGCTGTAGGAGCGATTGTGGAAACAACCTTCAGATCGTCCGCCGTAATGCGGCCAAGGTCGCTGTCCTGTACCAGCAATCCGCCGGATATTTTTTTGAAATCGAATCCGCCGGTTGGCGTTGCATGCCAGATTCCGGTCTCGAGGAGCCGAACATTTTTCTTCTCGGCCACGATGGCCGCAGCGGCCGAATCGATTGCAGGTGCAACAATCACTTCAACGAATTGTTGTTCGACAATGATTCTTGCGGTTGCCGCATCAAGTGAGCGGTTGAACGCAATAATGCCGCCGAACGCTGACGTCGGATCGGTCTGGTACGCTTTCTCATAGGCCGACAGGATATCGGTGTCTACTGCGACACCGCAGGGGTTCGCGTGTTTTACGATTACACAGGCCGGACTGGAAAATTGTTTGACGCATTCGAGCGCCGCGTCGCTATCCGCAATATTATTGTAGGACATCGCCTTGCCTTGCAGTTGCCTGGCATTGGCCAGCGAACCCTGCGGCGCTTGTTGGTCTATATAAAACGCTGCACTTTGGTGCGGGTTTTCGCCGTAACGCATTTTCTCGACCAATTTGCCGGCATAAAGCTGGCGCTCGCCAAGCGGGTCGTCACCGAGTGATGCTGACAGGTACTTCGTGATCGCGATGTCGTAACTTGCCGTGTGTGCGTAGGCTTTCGCGGCCAGGCGCCGGCGACTGTCGAGCGAAAGTTCGTTATTTTTCAACGACTCAAGGACGCTTTCATAGTCATCGGGGTCGACAACAACAGCGACACCGTCGTGATTCTTCGACGCCGCTCTGATCATCGCAGGTCCGCCAATGTCGATATTTTCGATGGCATCAACGATTGTGGCATCCGGGCGTGCGATCGTTTCTTCAAACGGGTACAGGTTAACGGCGAGAAGGTCGATCGGCTCGATTCCGTGTTCCTGCATCACCGCTTCGTCGGTGCCGCGGCGCCCGAGCAGTCCACCGTGAATGGTCGGGTGTAACGTCTTGACGCGGCCGTCCATGATTTCGGGGAAGCCGGTTTTATCGGCAACTTCAATAACGTCAATTCCGGCTTCGCGTAACGCGTGGCAGGTGCCACCGGTTGAAAGAATTTCCACACCGAGATCGGCAAGGCCGGACACAAATGGGACCAGCCCACGCTTATCGGAAACGCTGATAAGCGCTCGTCGCACCGTTAACATGAATTCACCTGATTTTTTTGCGGGGATAAGAAAGTTACGAGAGCCGCCATTGGAAAGAAGCAGCCCCTATTTAATGATTGAATAGGTCTTGAGTTTCTTGCGCAACGTGCCGCGGTTGATGCCGAGTATGGCTGCCGCCTGGCATTGATTTCCTCGCGTGTAGGCCATCACAGTCTCGAACAGCGGACGCTCAACCTCGCCGATCACCAAGTCGTACAGCTCTGCAGGCTGCTCACCATTAAGGTTGGTGAAGTATTGCTGGATGGCGTCTTCTGTATGTTTTCTAAGCGGTTTTTTGCTGTTTGAGGCCCTTAGCGTACTGATGTTGTTAATATTCTTGTTCGCCACGTTGGTGAGATCCTGATGCGTAAATTCTTATTATGCGGCTCTTTTTACGTGCTTGAGCCTGTCCATGACTTCAGGCGACTACGCTGCCAGGGAAATTCCGCCGTCATCACGATCGAAGTATTTCTCTGTCAGTCGTATCTGCTCTGAAGCACTTTCGACGCGCACGACCTGAAACCGAAAATCATCTGCGTTAAGCAGGTTTTTGCAATACCAGGTCAGGTGCTTTCGAGCCATCCGAACGCCAGTTGTATCCCCATAAAACCGGTGCAAGTCGTTCAGGTGGTCGAGCATAGTATCACGCAATTCGTTTTTTTCTAGCGGTGTTGTAAATGCGCCGCCATTAAGAATCTGTCCAAGCTCGCGAAAGATCCATGGACGACCTTGCGCCCCTCGACCGATCATCAAGCCGTCAGCGCGAGTTAGGCGTAGAACCTCAAGTGACTTCTCTAGAGTGCCTATGTCACCATTCGCAATAACAGGAATCGAAATTGCGCTTTTTATGCGGGCGATGGTTTCGTATTCCGCATCGCCCTTGTATCGGCATGCGCGCGTACGACCATGAATTGCCAGCGCCTGTACGCCACAATCTTCAGCGATACGTGCAACGGAAACACCGTTGCGGCTGTCGGTATCCCAGCCAGTTCGAATTTTGAGTGTAACCGGCACGTCGACCGCGGCCACGACGGCGCTGAGAATTTCTTCGACCAACTTTTCATTGCGTAACAGAGCAGAACCGGCCAGTTTCTTAAGAACTTTTTTCGCCGGGCACCCCATATTGATGTCAATAATCTGCGCGCCGCGTTTAACGCAGGCTCTGGCGGCAATAGCGAGCTGCTGCGGCTCCGAACCGGCGATTTGTACGGCAACTGGCTCAACGTTCAGGTCCAGGTCCAGCCGGTGCATTGATTTTGCTGTTTGCCAGAGGCTGGTATCGGCAGTCGTCATCTCCGACGTGGTCATACCGGCACCAAAACGCCGGCACAAGCGTCGAAATGGTGCGTCAGTCACGCCCGCCATCGGCGCAAGCACGAATGGGCTGGCCAGTTCGTAGGGGCCGATCTTCAGAGATGGGTGCCTGGGTACCAACATACTCCGCATTTTACGCGAAGCGTTTGCGCTTCGCAGCGCGATCCTATTTGAAATCCTCGATTGCGCAGCGAAGTTGGCGATTCGCGAGTCGGTAACAGACGTTCAGCCTGAACCCGGTCGCTTCAGCTGCCGGCGATTCAATTGAGATAACTGCGTTAAACGTACTGCCGGACTCGACAGCCTTGCTTGGATCCGGATTGCCGGCCAGATATTCTCCTGGCTCCAGCACCTTGCTGCCGATGATTTCTTCGAAACGGTCGGTGAGCGATACGTGCACAAGCGGATAGGGTAGTGGGCCGTCCGACGTGTTGCCGAGTCGCGAGTAAATTGTCAGCAGTTCATTATTTTCATCGGCGCTGCCTTTGGTGACTTCAAAGCGCCATCCAGCGACGTCCCAGCTCGGTGTTAACGGACTACCGATTGCTCGATAGATCGGGCCAATCGCCTGACTGAACGTTGGCACCGTTGCAAGTGCTTCGCGGGACTGGTGCAAAACCTGGATGACCAAAATCAATGCCAGCACGACAGTGCCTGCGATGATGCCGATCCCAGCTGGATCGCCGGCTATGCGTCCGCCACGAAGACCAGGAGTCTCGTCGCTGGCAGGTTTCGAGGAAAATTTGGTGTCGTCGAAGTGCCATGATCCCGCGGCCGCGCTGGCAGCCAAATTTTCACGGTTGAGTGCAGATTGCACGAACTCGCCTTCCATGACGATCGTCTCTACATTCTGGACCTCGTCCGAGTCAGAGCGATCCTCGACTACAGTTGACGTGAAGATATCTTCACCTTCTGCGGCCAGACGCATGAAGTCCTGATCGATCATCATATTGATCGTCTTTTCTTCCTCGGTCTGCGGCGGTACGTAATGCTCGCCATTGATCTCTTCTTCTTCATTTGCGTCCGCGGATTGTTGGGCAGCTTCCGATGCAAACGCGGCAGCGATCAAATCTTCATCAAGCGATGTTTCCAACTCGTCATCGTGGGTTTCTTCGTCGGTCTTTGCGTCTGAACCTTCGTCGGACAAATCGTCGGACTGACCATCCAGCTCGGCTTCGAGGCCTTCCTCCGGCAGCTCGTCAGAAAAATCGTCGGCTTCGTCGCTTATCGCGTCTTCCAGATTATCGTCCAGCAGATCATCGTCCAGTTCGAGTTCGCCGCTTTCGGGATCCTCTTTCAGATCCGAGTCTTCGTCTTCGAACTTCAGCAGCCCTTCATCAGGGGCTTCGTTGAGCGCTTCAATATCCTCGACCAGCGTTCTGTAAAACTCGCTGTCGCTACCTGAATCGTCCGCTTCGGCCGCAGCGGCAATGTCGGATTGTTCTCCTTCGGATTCGTCTTGCTCGTCGTCAGAATCTTCGCCTGGATCTTCGTCCGGCTCCTCCTCTGACTCCTTGTCTGAGATATCTTGCGAATCATCGTTCGGAATCTTGTCAGGCTCATCGTCACTACCGTCGTCCTGCGGTTCTGCATCGGGCTCATCGATTCCGGTGGCATCGTTGTCGGTGATGGACTGATGCATGCCACTGAGGTCGATGCCCATGGCCTCCGCCTGAATCGCGAATTGCGTATCCATGTCCGGCGGCGTGTCATCAGCAGAGTTGCTTGCAGCTTCATCGGCGATCAAGCGGATCTCTTTGTCTATCGAGTCCTCGTCGAGAGTGGATAGCGCCTCGTCGACTTCTTTCTCACTACTTTCTTCTGTAGTTGATTCATCCACTTCGCCAAGCAGTAGTTCCCATTCGTCGGGATCGCCGAGCGCGAGGTCTGCCTGTGGGTCTGCGTCATCGGGTACGCTCGCTATCGGCTCAACTGGCGGTGGCTCCGGCACGTACGGTGCGGAATCACCAAGATCAAAGTCGTCAGGCAGCGGCGTATTGTCGTCGAAACGCATGACGTCGGGTGTCGCATCGACGTCGGCGAAAACCTCTGGCGATTCAACCCGACTCGGTGTCTGTGTCAGGAACTCGTCAACCGGCGTTGGTGATTCGGTAAGGAATTCGTCGATGATCGAATCACCGCTGTCACTCTCCAGGTTCGAATCGATGAACGTTGTCCCTGGAGCTTCGAATATTTCGGATGCGTCGGTCGCTGGGCCATCATCATCGCTCTCGATCACGAATTTCAATGCGCCGGTGTCGGCGATCAGTTGTGACTCAGCGGCTTTCTGTTCGTCAAGATCAGGTTCGTCATCGTCGCTGTCTGAACCCAGGACTCGCCATTCGACTCCAGTATCCTCAATCTTGATGTCAGAACCGGCCAATTCATCCAGCGTCTTTAGAAGTGCGGCGCTTTGCTCGGCAGAAATCGTCTTTGGTAATGATTTGTCGCGATCGTCTGTTTCCGGTGTGAGCTCGGGCACCTGTTCATTCGGTTGCGTCCACGGCGCAGACTCGGGCCGCTCCTCTGACAGATGCTCAAGCGCATTAAATGCAATGCTACAGCCGCCACAGCGAACCTGGCCCGTTGCCTTCTTAAGGACTTCGGCCGTTACGCGAAATGCTGTATTGCATTCGGGGCATTGGGTAAACATGTCAGTGCATCTTCCTTGATCCGGTCAGGCATGCCCAGGATTGATTTCCCTGTTGTCTTTGCAGCACTGGATCAAAATCTACCCACGGCTGATAAGTTGCAAGTACCTCATCAATTTGTTCAGCCAGAAGACCCGATAGTGCAAGGCGGCCACCCGTCCGAACACGAACCGCAATGGATTCTGCGAGCCCTATCAACGTGCCAGCCAGAATATTGGCAATGACAACATCGAACTGACCATCAACTTCATACGCATGACCGAAAACTTGCAAATTTGAGTGAATCTGATTGTGCTTCGCGTTTTGTTCCGTCGCGATGATCGCTTGCGGGTCGATATCCATCGCAACGGCCGACTGGCAGCCTAGCTTTAGTGCAGCAATTGCCAGGACCCCGGAGCCGCAACCGTAGTCAAGCATTGTCGCGTCATTTAGCGACAGGCTGTCAAGCCACTCAAGACATAGTGCTGTAGTTGCGTGAGTCCCTGTGCCAAAAGCAAGGCCGGGATCGAGGTGCACGACGATCGCGTCAGCCGTGTCGGCGGTTGTATCGCCAGGACAAATCCACAGGCGCTGGCCGAATTGCATCGGGCCGAAGTCAAGCAGCCACTCGCGTTCCCAGGCTCGGTCAGCGAGCTCTTCAACGCGATTGGTTGGTAATTCATGCAGCTGCAGAGACTGACGCAGGTCATCGCGCAATTGGTCGATATCGGCGTCAGGCGAAAACAGCCCTGTAATTAACGTGTCGCTCCACATCGGTGTTTCGCCTGGCGCGGGTTCGAGTACTGGCTTATCACCAGCATCGGTGAATGTAATGGAATGCGCGCCGTGGCGCACAAATACGTCTTCGACACTGTCCGGATTCAGGGTTTCAAGATCCATGACAAATTGTCGCCACTCCATCGATAGTCAGCCGTGTTCCGTGTCACACAAGTCCGAGACGCTTCTCAAGATAGTGAATGTCTGTACCACCCGCCTGGAGAGCGGAGTGCTGGAATATTTCCTGGTGCAGCGGCACGTTGGTTTTTATGCCCTCAATGACGACTTCGGTTAAAGCATTCTTCATTCGCGCAATGGCAGCATCGCGGTCACCCCCATGCGCGATGATTTTGCCAATCATCGAGTCGTAATAGGGCGGCACCCTGTAGCCGCTGTAAATATGGCTATCTACCCTGATGCCGGGGCCACCGGGTGCATGCCACAAATTGATGAGGCCGGGCGAGGGCATGAATGTCTTCGGATCTTCGGCATTCACACGACATTCGATCGCATGACCCCGGATATTCACCTGATCCTGCGTGTAACTCAGTTTCTCGCCGCCCGCGATGAGTAGTTGCTCCCGAACAATATCGATACCGGTAATCATTTCTGTCACCGGGTGTTCGACCTGTAATCGAGTGTTCATCTCGATGAAATAAAACTCGTCGTTCTCGTAGAGGAATTCGAATGTGCCGGCACTGTTGTAGCCGATGTCCTGACAAGCTTTGACACACCGTGCGCCAATGCGATCGCGTTGTTCTTCGCTAATGCCGGGGGCAGGTGCTTCTTCAATAACCTTTTGATGACGACGCTGCATCGAACAGTCGCGTTCACCGAGGTGAATGGCATTGCCGTGCTGATCAGCCAGTATTTGAAACTCAACGTGGCGCGGCGCCTCGAGATATTTTTCGATGTAGACGACGTCATTGTTGAATGCTGCACGTGCTTCGGCTTTAGTGACGGTGATCGCCGCCGTTAGTGAAGCTTCGGCGTGCACTACGCGCATGCCACGACCGCCACCACCGCCGGATGCTTTGATAATAATCGGGTAACCAATGTCGCGTGCAATGCGAAGGTTCTCGTCAACGTCCTCGCCTAGCGGGCCATCGGATCCGGGCACACACGGCACGCCGGCTGCTTGCATCGATTTAATCGCTGAAACCTTGTCGCCCATCAGGCGAATGCAGCTTGATGGCGGGCCGACGAAAGCGAAGCCACTCGTTTCGACACGCTCAGCGAAATCGGCATTTTCTGAAAGGAAACCATAGCCGGGGTGGATGCCAACCGCATCCGTCACTTCGGCTGCGCTAATAATCGCCGGCATGTTGAGATAACTATCGACAGACTGCGCGGGACCGATGCAGACGGTTTCGTCGGCGAGCAATACGTGTTTCAAGTTGTTGTCGGCAGTGGAGTGAACTGCAACAGTCTTAATGCCCATTTCGCGGCACGCGCGCAGAATGCGCAGCGCAATTTCGCCGCGGTTGGCTATGACGATTTTGTCGAGCATATTTTTACGCCCGCTTATTCAGGTTGCCGTTGATCAATGACGAACAGCGATTGTCCGTACTCGACCGGTTCGCCATCTTGCAGTCGTATCGATCGGATAACACCGGAGACATCTGCTTCAATCTGGTTCATCATTTTCATCGCTTCGATAATGCAAAGCGTGTCGCCTTCATTGACGCGATCACCGACCTGCACATACGCGGGGGCTCCCGGCCCCGATGACGCATAAAATGTTCCGACCATGGGTGCTGTCACGTTGTAGCCGTCGTCTTCCGGTTCTGCGACAGCAACTGGTGGCGCCGCAGCCGGTGCAGCCGCTACCGGCATTTGCATGGCTATCGGTGGTGGAGCCACAGCCGGGGCATGCTGCGAGTAGCGACTGATTCTGACTGACTCTTCACCTTCGGTAATCTCGATTTCCGCGATGCCGGATTCGTTCAGTAGCTCAATCAGTTTTTTTACTTTTCTTATATCCATTAGTTTTCCTCTGCACATTGAACGTGCCGGTCGGCTGCGTGCAACGCAAGTTCGTAACCGAAAGCCCCAAATCCGAACAGGCAGCTCACAGCGATATCGCTGAAGTAGCTGCTTTGCCTGAATTCCTCCCGGGCAAACGTATTACTAAGGTGAACCTCGATAAACGGAATGGCGACAGCAAGCAGCGCATCGCGAAGAGCAATGCTGGTATGCGTAAAAGCGCCGGGATTCAAAATAATGAAATCAATTCCGTCGCCACTTGCCTGTTGCACTCTGTCAATCAGGTCGTGTTCGGCATTGCTTTGGTAACTGACAAGTTCATGACCGAGCTCATCGGCCAACGCGTCGCAGCGTTTTTCGATGTCCTCCAGGGTGTCGGCGCCGTAAACTTCAGGCTCGCGCGTGCCGAGCAGGTTCAGGTTTGCGCCATTAAGTAGAAGAATGCCAGCCATATCGTCTATATACCGACCAGATTGCCGAAGATGGCGGCAATTCTAACCCTATTCGGGGATATTGGCGCAACTTTTGTCACAAATTGCGTGCGTAAGTCGGCCGCCGCCGTTCGCGCATAGTGAGCAACTACGCGTATTGTCGGAATTGGCGGTTAACGAGCCTGTCAGGGATCCGGACGGACAATGACTGTATCGGCGATAGGTATTATCTCATCGACCGGTAGATCTGCCGCGGCAGCATGTGCTCGAATCGCTTCGTCGCTACTTGCCTGATAGATGCAGACCGTACCAAGACTGCCGTCGCCTTCGCCCAGAACATAGGAGCGAATCCAGCGAATGTCGTCTGGCATACCGTCACCAACTTCTGTGGATCTTGCCGCTGCTGCTTCAAGTGTTGGACCGTCGGCGAAACCGCCGCGGCGTAAGATTGCATACAGATTCATATTTTGTCCCCTAGGGCAGCTCTGATCAATTCATTGTACCTCTGCGCCGCCAGAAGCGCACAGATGCAAGGCGTGTTTCGCCGCCAATGGCCCGGTCCTTGGCAAGCAGCACAACACCGCAGATGTGTGCTTCTGGCGACGCCCTTCGGGGCCTACGGCCTGCCCGGCACTCGGCGTTGCGCTTTCTTACCGTAACCCGCTATGCCTGCAAAAGCGCATCTTGATTGCCGGGCAGGCCGTAGGCCAGAAGTTCGGCACAGAGATTCACTGAATTGATCAGAGCTGCCCTTGTTATTGTTGGTATTTGCTATTGAGTGTAGCTGGGGATTTTGTGAATAGCTGGCGGCGCAGCAAGCGCTAGCACCGAAGGCTCGACTAGCAAGAAGCCTGGAACAGGCAATCTGAATTGATTACATCGAATTTAGAGCGTCGCGGGCGGCGGCTTTGTCGATGTCACCGCCGGTGAGCTGGTTAAGAACTTCTACAATGTTATTCAGGTCTTCAGCATGGATTTCGCCGATGTGTGAGGTCAGGAGTTCGCCATCTGCCGAGACAATCATTGTGAACGGCAAGCCAATAAAATCCACACCCGATGATTCTGCAAATGCCATTGCGTCTTCCTGGCCAACCAGTATCGGATAGTTGAACTGCACTTGCTCCGCGTAAGCGGCAACTTCTTCGGGGAAGTCGACGGCAATGCCAATAATCTGTACGCCGTCCTCACCCTGCTGGTCCTGTATGGTCTTCAATAGCGGGATCTCTCGTCGGCACGGCGCACACCAGGTTGCCCAGAAATTGAGGAGTCGTGGCTGGCCATCCCAGTCGGCGAGCGTATGTTCGACGCCATCGACGTCGGACAGCGTGAATGACGGGTAATCTGTCCTTTCGAGTACGGTGGGCGATGCAGTTGCCTCTTCGACGGCGGCAGAATTATCGGTGGTCTCGGCCGCTTTTTCGCAGCCGGATATGCTGAGAACTGTCGCAAGCCCTAATGCAACGATCAAGTCAAATGATTTCAAGGTTCCGCCCTTAGTTAAACTGAAATTATTGTGCCTGTGCTGATATTGTCGCAGATATGCTGAACGCACGCTGCAGGTGTTCGGTAAACGCCTTGGCTTTCATATAACCGACGACCTCGTAGCCATGGCGTTGTTGGCCATCAGCGCCAAAGAAAATAATCGTAGGCGGGCCGAAAACGCCGAAGCGATCGAGCAGTTCGCGATCCTCGTCGTCATTTGCCGTTACGTCGGCTTGCAGCAGCACCGTGTTCGACAGTGCTGCCTGAACGCCTGCGTCTGTGAATGTATAGGCTTCCATTTCTTTGCACGACACGCACCAATCGGCGTAGAAGTCGAGCATGGCAGTCTTTCCCTGACTAGCCGCGGCGGCGATTTCCCGATCAAGGTCGTTGACCGTCTTGATACGAACAAAAGCAAGTTCGTGTTCTTCTGTCGCCCCGCCGGATACACCGCCGAAATTGACGCTGGCGAGTGGCTGCAGCGGGTTGCTGCCGCCTGTTAATGAGCCGAGGAACAGCAGGAGTCCGTAGACAATCGCAAGAAAGCCGAAGCCTTTACCCAGTTTCTGTGGTGGCGATGAATCTGTGCCGATGCTTGTCAGGCCACCCATGAACACGCCGCTCATGAATACGAGTACGGCCCAAAGAGCGAGCGTCATACTGCCCGGCAATATGCGTGACAGCATCCAGATTGCGAGTCCTAGCATCATGAAGCCGAAGCCGGACTTGATTGCCACCATCCACGGACCTGCCTTCGGTAACAGCTTGCCTTGCGCGACACCAACGAGCAGAAGCGGTGCACCCATGCCCATGCTCATAGCAAACAGTGCGGAGCCACCGCGCACCATGTCGCCGGTCTGCGCCATAACGGTTAGCGCCGCGATCAATGCGGGCGCGACACAAGCGGTGACAATCAATGATGACAGTGCGCCCATTACAAATGCGCCGATCATCGTGCCGCTCTTCTGATTACCGCTTACGCCAGACAGTTTGCTCTGAATGGATGACGGCATCTGCAGGTCGTATGCGCCGAACATGCCGATCGCCAATACGACAAACAACCCTGCGAACAAAATAAGGATCCATGGCTGGTTAAATGTGGCCTGCAATTGCAAGCCAGCCGCGGCGGCAGCGATTCCGGCCGCCGTGTACACCAGCGCCATGCCCATGACATAGCTCAGGGCAAGCGTGAAGCCACGCATTGAGCTGACGTTGTCGCCTTCGCCGGCAATGATTCCCGAAAGAATCGGCACCATTGGCAGAACACACGGTGTAAAGGCAAGTCCCAGGCCGATAATAAAAAATGTGCCTGCGGCAACCCACAAGCTTGAACCGGTAATCACTTTGGCGAGAAATGCCTGTTCCGAAACCGGTGCGGCGCCTGCCGGCATCGCAGCGAAGTCACCGGTCGATGTAGCCGTCGGCAGCGCGATGTTCAGTGTTCGCGTTGTCGGCGGATAACAGAGGCCATCGTCAGCGCAACCCTGATAGCTCACGTCAATTTCGAGGTCCATCGCCTCCGGTGTGGCGCGTGCCAGTGGCAGTTTCGCGAACACATCGTCGTGATAGACCTCGGACTCGCCGAAAAACTCGTCGTACTTCAGTTCGCCTTGCGGCAGATCCAGTTGTCCCAGTTGCACATCGTCTGAATTCGTCGCGACGGAAATCTTGGCCTTGTAAAGGTAGTACCCTGGCGCTATTTGCCAGCTAACCTCGACGGTATTTCCGTCGACTGGTATCAGGATTGGCTTGAAGGCTTCATCGACCGGCAGGAAGTCGCTGCCAAGACTCCCCACGCTGCCAAGCTCCAGCTTTGGCGATGCCGAGGCGGCCTGCCGCAACGATATCGTTTCAGTCCAGGTTTGCGGTGGATAACACAAGCCCATGTCGGCGCATCCCTGGCTCTTGAGCACAAACTCCATCGACTCAGGTCGATCGCCGGTGACGGTGTAGGGGACGCGAACGAAAAAATGATCCCGATAGATCTGCTGTTTACCGAAGAATTCATCTTCGTGATCCAGCCCCTCCGGCATTTCAGCGTCACTGAGAACTACGCCGGGCGTATTACTCGCGTAACTCATTTTGTTGCGATACAGGTAATAGCCGTCTTCTAACGACCAATCAATCTCAATTGCCTCGCCAGCGTCATTGACGACATATCGGTACGCTTCGGCGGGCCGCAGCGGTTCGTTATCCTGAGCATAGACATTGCCCAGCAAGCCGACGGTGCCCAGCAGCAGGATCTGTGTCAGAAGAGTGGTTTTTTTCATAATCCCTGCGTTGTATGACTTCAGTGCCATATTCGGATTCAGACCCACAACCAGACCGGTTTGTTACCGAATACCGGTGCCCGGTACCTGCTGCGGAATGGCAGCATACCGTTGGCCCGGGGTGCTGTCATGGACTCAGTTCGGCTTTTTAGCCCAAAGCGGCCCTCTTGGGCCTTGATATTTCAAATTGCATGCCTATTATTAGCACTCCTTGCGGCCGAGTGCTAATAGCCGAAGGCCCAAGACACCGCACTAAAGTGGTTAAAAATCAACAGTTTATAGGAGATGTACACAATGAAGATTCGTCCGCTTCATGATCGAGTTATCGTTAAGCGCGTGGAAGAAGAGCGCACATCGCCAGGCGGAATCGTAATTCCGGACTCGGCGGCAGAGAAACCGATCAAAGGAGAAGTTGTTGCAGCAGGCAATGGCAAGATTCTCGAGAACGGCGATGTCCGTGCCCTCGATGTGAAGGTTGGTGACACCGTGCTGTTCGGCAAATACGCCGGTACTGAGGTCAAAGTCGATGGTGAAGAGCTTCTGGTAATGAAAGAAGACGACATCGTGGGCGTGATCGAAGGCTAATTGCCGCCTGAACCCAATATCCAAATCCGAACGCGGCTCGTGCCGCTTCAAATGAACAATAGAGGAAAAACTAATGGCTGCTAAAGAAGTACGTTTTGGTGATGACGCGCGACAAAAGATGTTCGCCGGCGTTACCGTTCTGGCTAACGCTGTAAAAGTGACACTGGGACCGAAAGGTCGCAATGTTGTGCTCGACAAGAGCTTCGGCGCACCGACTGTCACCAAAGATGGTGTATCGGTTGCCAAGGAAATCGAACTGGAAGACAAGTTCGAAAACATGGGCGCACAGATGGTTAAAGAAGTTGCATCACAGACTTCTGACGTCGCTGGCGACGGCACGACGACTGCAACGATTCTTGCACACGCCGTTTTGCGCGAAGGCCTGAAGTCAGTTGCTGCTGGCATGAACCCAATGGATCTTAAGCGCGGTATCGACAAAGCAACGATTGCGATCGTAGATGAGCTGAAGAAACTGTCCAGGCCTTGCGAAGACGAAAAGGCAATTTCTCAGGTTGGCAGCATTTCAGCCAACGCTGATGCAGAGATCGGTTCAATCATCTCTGACGCGATGCAAAAAGTCGGCAAAGAAGGCGTTATCACCGTTGAAGAAGGCTCAGGCCTTGCAAACGAACTCGACGTCGTCGAAGGCATGCAGTTTGATCGTGGTTACCTTTCGCCTTACTTCATCAACAACCAGGAGAGCCAGTCTATTGACCTTGAGAATCCGCTGATTCTGTTGTTTGACAAGAAGATCACTAACATTCGTGATTTGCTGCCGATTCTCGAAGGTGTTGCGAAAGCCGGCCGTCCTTTGCTGATGATTGCCGAAGACGTTGAAGGCGAAGCGCTTGCCACCCTGGTTGTTAATAACATTCGCGGTATCGTCAAGGTTGCTGCTGTTAAGGCACCTGGTTTTGGCGACCGTCGTAAAGCCATGTTGCAGGACATTGCGATTCTGACCGGTGGTCAGGTTATCTCTGAAGAAGTTGGCCTGTCGCTTGAGAAAGCTACGCTCGACGATCTCGGTGATGCGAAGAAAGTTCAGATCACCAAAGAGAACACGACGATTATTGATGGCGCCGGCAGCACGAAAGACATCAAGGGTCGCGTCGATCAGATTAACGCTGAAATTGAAGATTCTTCTTCTGACTACGACAAAGAAAAACTGCAGGAGCGTGTTGCCAAACTTTCCGGCGGCGTTGCAGTAATCAAGGTTGGTGCTGCGACTGAAGTTGAGATGAAAGAGAAGAAAGCACGCGTTGAAGACGCACTGCACGCTACGCGAGCGGCCGTCGAAGAAGGTATCGTTGCCGGTGGTGGTGTTGCATTTATTCGCGCGGTTGCTGCAATTTCCAAGCTCACTGGCGACAATGACGATCAGAACGTGGGTATCGCGATTCTGAAACGCGCTGTTGAAGAGCCACTTCGTCAGATCGTTCGCAATGCTGGCGGTGACGCAAGTGTTGTATTGAACGAGGTAGCTGCCGGTAAAGGTAACTACGGTTACGACGCTGCAACCGGCGAGTACGGCGACATGATCGAGGCAGGTATTCTGGATCCGACCAAAGTTACGCGTTACGCGTTGCAGAATGCGGCTTCAGTTTCCGGACTGCTGCTGACCACAGAGGCAATGGTCGCGGATGCACCGCAGCCTGATGCGGGTGGCGCTCCGGGTATGCCTGATATGGGCGGCATGGGTGGCATGGGCGGAATGATGTAAATCGTTTTGACCGTTACTTGCAAGAAATTAAAGCCCGGCAATCGCCGGGCTTTTTTTTGCCTGCACTGAAGGCGTATCGCGTGGTGATGATTCAGCATCCACCTGTAGGAGCGGGCCCGGTCTGTCGGACTGAGCGGTCATCGACTGGCACTTGCTATATTTTTAAGACCCCGCGAAAGGTTTTCGTCGACCGCCGAGGTTCTTTTTTGGCAACAAATTCTCATGCACCCTTAACCATTTTTCTCTTGATCAGAAGCGTCGTCAATCGTGAGAAGTGCTAATAGCCTTTTTGACAAGGAGGGTGTACTTATCGTCTGCTGGCCGAAATCCGCCAGTGTTGTCAGACATGAAGGAGGTGAGTTTGATGTCAATGTTGAGCAAATTTGAACCGCGCAATCGCGGAATCGATGT
>PVMK01116536.1_pt1 | contig 19842 bp, 20 predicted proteins | sample 1853481 | NCBI WGS metagenome assembly PVMK01 (sample SAMN08533507, study PRJNA380276) | Marine sediment metagenome, whole genome shotgun sequencing project. | reverse complement strand
TCGATGTTCGGGCTTCGATGATTTCGGGAGCCCACGGATGTCGCAGCATCACGCGGCGAGCCGTGAGGATGCGACTGCGGATGTGGGCCTTCCAGTCGGTGCTGCCAGTTGGAGTCGCGAAGCCACCGAGTTCTTCGCCGATCTCAGTGACGATTGCCACCACGAGACCGTCCAGGATGGCTTCCTTGTTCTTAACGTGGTAGTACAGCGACATCGCTTCGACACCAAGTTCGTCAGCGAGGTTGCGCATCGTCAGCGCTCCGATTCCGCGGTCATCTGCCAGGGCAACCGCACCACTGAATACCCGGTCTGCACTCAACGGGATCCGGCGCTCGGCGTCAGCCTCCAGTTTCTGGGTCATCTATGTTCACCTCGTCGCTCCACCATACCGTACAGGGTAAGGCCACCAAATAGCCGAAATCGCGCTTGACATTCTTACATCGTATGGTTACCTTACGGCGTACGAACCAGCCACCGGAGAACCCAATGAAAGCAATCATCCGCAAGAAATACGGCCTTCCCGACGTACTGCAGTACGAAGAAATCGACATCCCTGCAATCGAAGACGACCAGCTGCTCGTGCGTGTGCACGCTTCGTCGGTCAACGCCATGGAGTGGCACATGATGACTGGGAAGCCATACCTCGTGCACCTCCAGTCAGGACTTCGCACGCCGAAACACAGCGGACTCGGTGGCGATGTTGCTGGCACCGTCGAAGCCGTTGGTGCTGCCGTGAGACGCTTCGAAGTCGGCGACGAGGTGATAGCCGAAGCCGGATCGGCATCGTACGCGGAGTATGCGCCGGTGCGCGAGAAGTACACGACAAAGAAGCCGGCAGGTGTTTCCTTCGAGCACGCAGGTGCCCTGCCGGTCGCCGGGCTCACCGCGTTGCAGGGCCTTCGCGATGTCGGCAAGCTCAAGGCGGGCCAACATGTATTGATCAACGGCGCATCAGGTGGAGTCGGCACGTTCGCCATCCAGGTCGCAAAGGCGCTCGGTGCAGAGGTCACTGCTGTGTGTAGCAGTCAGAACGTCGAGGCGGCGAAGCGTCTTGGAGCCGATCACGTGATCGACTACACCAAGGAGGACTTCACGAAGGGGGATACTCGATACGATCTGCTCTACGACATCCCCGCGATCGGATCGACTGTCGCCTGCAAGCGGCTTCTGAAGCCAACCGGTAGGTACGTGATGGTTGGTGGACCCAAAGGCAACTGGCTCGGTCCAATCCCCCGAGTAGCTCGAGCAAAGCTCGTATTCCTCGGCAGCAAGCAGACAGCGAGCATGTTCATGGCACATGCAAGCGCTGAAGACCTCGGGTACCTGGCAGAACTCATGGATGCGCGGAAGATCGTTCCCGAGATCGAGGCAACCTATGCCCTGAGCGAAACTCCAGAAGCGCTGAGGCGCTTCGGAAGAGGCCACACCCAGGGCAAGATTGTCATCACGGTTTGACTCCCAGCGAAGCCGCAGAAGTCATCAAGCAACTTCAAGTTCAGCTGGCCTTCCGTACCGACGCTTGAAGACGACGTAGGCAACAGCTCCCGCTGGAATCGGCAGCCAGAACTGGAACAGACGGTAGGCAAGGGTCGCGAGCGTGGCATCAGGACCAGGGATGCCAGCAGCAACAAGCATCAACGTGAGCCCAACCTCGACGAACCCGAGACCGCCAGGCGTCAAGGGGATCATGCCAAGAACGGCGGAGCCGGCGAAGGCAACCAGCACAAGGCTCGGTCGTGGTTCAGCGCCGACAGCAATGAGCGCGGTCATCAGCACCATGTAATCGAGCGTCCAGTTCAGCACCGCAGCTCCCAGTGCCTTGAACCAACGTGCGCCGAGCGCCTCGACGACCTCGTTGCGACGCTCGAGGAAGTGCTGAGCCGTTGGATGCCAGTCCTTCTGGAGCTTGTCGGCGGCCCAGCAGACGACCCGTTCGACAATGCCGCCGACAAAGAGCAGCGGCTTGTCGTACTTCACGACAATGAACACCGCTGAGAACATCAGAATGAACATCACGGTCCCGATGACCCCGACCGGCAGCAGACCACTCGGCAGCGGCGCAGACAGGGCTGCAAGGACCAGGGCGATCGCAGGCAGTGAGAACAAGACGAGATTCGAAATGAACGAAACCGCAGCGAGCGCCGCAGCTGCCTGACCTGTGGGCACGCCGGACGCGGACAACATCTTGAAGTAGCCGGCCCCAGCCGCAACAGCACCGCCAGGCACGACCTTCGCCATTGCGTTGGACACGAGCTGGGACGTCGCGGCGACGAAACGCGAGATACCCGGTACAGCGATGTGCGTGAGCTCCCACGCGGCAGCGAAAGCACCCGTCATGAGAACACCCATCATCACGAACCAGTACCAGTCGATACCTGAGAGGTCCTTTGACGCCGACAGGAACTCAACAAGACTCGGCCACAGGATGTAGAGCACGCCAGCGAACATGAGCAGGAACAGCGATCGCACCGCGATCGTTTTCCACGTGACTCTCGTCTTTGGTGGCAGACGATTCTGTTCGGACGTTGAGATAGAAGATCCCCCGATTTCTTCAGGTAAATCTAGCGAATGGTGGGCGTCCAACCGAACGATTTAGGCATTCGTCTTCTCTTCCGACTCACGATCTGGCGCATCGTTCGCGTCGCACATAGCTCGAACAGAGTCGAGATATGGCCAGTAGTCGACCTGAATGGTATGCCGCGGTCGGTCCTGATACCGCTGAGAGCGTTCGTAGGTATCGGTGATGATCTCCGCCTTCATCTCGCCAGCGCTCGGCAACGGCGATCCATCCACTAATTGCGAAACCCACCGCGCCTGCTGCTCCGCAAGAGGGGGCAGGGCACCAACTGGCTGGATGAGCCCGACGAAGAAGAGCGATGGGACATCGACGGGCACGACCTGTCGATACAACGAGACCGTGTTGTCGTCTGTCGAGACCACCGAGTCATCAAGGAACGGGAACGAGACACGGTATCCGGTTGCATGGATGATGATGTCTGCCCTGATTCGTGTGCCGTCCGCGAAGACGACGTCGGAGCCATCGAATCGGGAGATCCCACGGCGAACATCGATCTGTCTGTCTTTGACGAGTGCGAGCAGGTCTCCTGACACCGTTGGGTGCTGGCTCAAGATTGGAGGGTCTGGCGTCGGGAATCCGTAGGACGCCTGAGCGCCCCTGGCGGCGTACAGCAACGCTCGATACGCAGCCCTCTGCACGCTGATCGGCAGCTGCGATGACAAGCGTGTCGAGAAGTTGTCGAGGGGCCTGCCGAATATGTAGCGCGGAAGCACGTGGGCACCTGAGCGGGTCGACAGCGTTACTGAACTCGCATGCCACGAGAGTTCGCTCGCAATGTCTGCGCCAGTGTTTCCAACTCCGACGACGACAACGTCCTTTCCGATGAACCGCTCCGGAGTGCGGTAGGTCTGGGCGTGCATCGTCTCGCCGGTGAACTCGGTGTCATATTCGGGAGTGTTCGGGTCCCAGTGGTGCCCAGATGCGACAACAACCGCTCGATACTGCTTGGTTGACTCGTCTCCCGATGCGAGGTCTCGGACCGTGACGGACCAGGCTTCGCCATTCGGTTCAACCCGAAGCACCTCATGGCGGAAGGAGATGCGTTCCTTCAGACCGAACGTGTCCGCGTACTTGGCCAGATACTCGAAGACCTGTGTGTGGTGGAGATAGGCGGGCCAACTCTTTGGCATCTCGAGGTCGGCGTAGGCGAAGCGCTCCTTGGATGTGTCGATGTGCAGTGATGCATACGCAGGTGATCGACCGTTGTCGTTGTCGTACTGCCAGAGTCCACCGATGTCCGAGCCAATCTCGAAGCAGTCGAACACGATGCCCCGGCCCATCAGCTGCTTGACGGTCGGTAGCCCCGACACACCCGCCCCGATCACACACACCGGAAGTTGTTCGCTCATGCCCGAGATGATGCCACGCTTCCCGACCTTTCTGGCGCTCCTCAGGCCCGCATACGGTGCTGAGCAGCGCCAGAGTCCTATGAAGGCAGGTTGAGGGGCGTGAGGAGGTCGATGGTGTTGTTCTGGACCTTGTTCACGAGCGTCGAGACGGGGTACTCGTCCATGAGCGACTCGGGGTAGACACCCATCAGGGCTTTGACGGCCTCTTTGTCGGTCAGTTCGGGATCGAGCCAGGCGTCCCAATTGTCCTCCGGCATCATGACTGGCATCCGATCGTGGAGATTTTCGATCAGGCCGTTCGGAGTGCCGGTGAGGATCGTGCACGATCGCAGCAGGTCGTCGGTCTCCGGATCCTTCCAGATGGACCAGAGGCCTGCGGCTGGGAGTGGCTTCTTGTCTGCACCGAAGATGTAGTGAGGTAACTTCCCCTTGTCCCCGCGACGCTCCCACTCATAGAACCCATCGACGGGAATGATGCATCTGCGCTTGGTGAAGGAACTGCGGAACATCGGTTTGTCCGGAGCCGTCTCGGACCGTGCGTTGAAGGTCTTGGCGCCAATTTTCTTCTCCTTGGCCCACGATGGGATGAGCCCCCATCGGAACGAGGTCAGGGAGCGATCACCCTCGTGCTCAACAACGGCGTAGACCTGTGACGTTGGCGCAACGTTGTAGCTCTGCGTCAGGGTCTCGGTACGGACGAATTCCGCGCCGAAGTGCTCTGCATAGAACTCTGGCTTCTCAACCTGGACGAACCTTCCGCACATACGGGAACCGTAGACCGTCTCGGGAGGATTGGCACCGACGCCTCAAGCGCTGCGGCGAACGTCAATGTCCTCGCTGGTATTGAAGACCGCAACTTCGCTGTAGGTGTTGTCAATGGATTCCTGAGCGAGTTCTTGACCCTCGGAACTCGTGTGGCCGCCAAGTTTCGACACAGAGGGAAATCCGCCACCGCCCGAGACCGTGTCGCCAACGTAAACGAGTGTCCCGTCTCCGAGTCTGACAGCTGATTCGGCCTCATTCCAGGACGTCCCAAGTGGCCAGACGATCGGGTATCTCTCATCTGCATCTGGGTGCTCGATGTAGAGACACCCGCCCTCATATTCCAACACTCCCGAGATGAGTGCATCCGATCCGCCCAGACTCCGACTTCCCTCGATCACCGGACCGTCGACGCTCCCGGCGCACGCCGAGAGCGCAAGGACTAACGCAGTGCTCACGACGACTGCTCTCGCCGATGCAAGCTGGGATAGTGATCTATGTGCCACAGGCATCCAAGGCCGCGTTCATGCGATTCGGGGAGATGAAGTCCATGATCAGAATCGGATCCCATCGAGTCTCGAATCTCGACCCCTTCTGGCGAAGGATGGGAGCAGATGGGAGCCCTCACCGGTCCCCGTCGACGTGCTCGCCAGTCGAAAACACTTGACAAGACACTCCCAGTTCCAAAAGCGAGAGAAGATCCTTCCTCTTGTCAAGGACCTACGGTCATGTGTTCACCTCAAGTTCAGCGATCAAACCACCATTCGAGCGAGCTCGATGAGTCTGCTCATCGCCCGGAGCGCCCGGGTTGTCTCGCTACCGCTGGGATCGGTGGCGCCGTACTGCGCCTTCTGCTTGAGGCTCAACAAGGTCGACAACGCGGCTGCGGATTCCGCTCCCACATCCGCGACGTCTCCCAGGAGTTTCACCGCTTCGTGATGGCTTCCCCCTGTGGCATGCACGCCGAGCCGTATGCAACAGACGGTGTCAGCGGCGGCGATCCCAGCGAGCACTGCATTGGATACCGCCGCTGACCGTTCGGCACCGGAAGAGATGGCAGGGTCAGTGAGCCGTGCGAGATCAGCAAATCTCTCTGCCTGCGTCAGACGAGCCGTGGCATCGGCGCGCAAACAGGTCATCGTACGTCGGCGCTTAGAAGGCATGGGTCAAGAGATCTCTACCATCCGCGCCGATGGCAGCAGCAAGTTCCGGGGAGGTCTGCGCGAGCGAACTGAACTCGGCACTTGTGTACAGGATCGCGTCGACCCTGTTGCCCGTGAGTGACTCGACATGCCGTGCCAGAGCGGAGACTGCCACCTCTGCGGTGTCGAGGTCCGTGTCGTCATCGAAGATAAACGCTATGTCGATGTCGGAGTCTGGGCCAGCGTCGCGCCGAGATACAGATCCGAAGAGGACCGCCCGCGACGGTGCCGGCTCGAGGTCAACGACCGACTCAGCAATGCGACTTAGCACCGTCATGTATCCGCCCGCTGCGGCCACAACCAGTGGTGCCAGCAGATGCTCCCTGTTCAGGGTGTTCAATATCGCGTTTCCGGCTTCGACCTGATCCACAAGTCCGCTGTTTGCAAGATCACCGAGTGCGGTTGCAACCCCACTGTGAGACGCGCCGCTCGGTACGAGCCGGGACACCTCTCGTCCTGACAGTGGCCGGGTGGTGCCAGCGAGTACCTCGAGGATCTCTCCGGCGAGCGACGGAATCAAGCTGTTGATGGGATGGCTGATGTCCACGACTGTCCTTTGATTTCGTACATATGTCCACTATATCGGACATATGTACGAAATGTTAGACATAAATCGGTCAGGAGAAGTCAGTCGCCCACATCGAGCACCGATGTCTCACCAAGGTGGACGGTCGTATCAATCGATCCGACATGGACGACCGGTTGTCTCGTGCGCTGCCGGTGCCGAGACCGTACCTCATTGAGGATGGACCTCATCAGGTACTGCTTCGCGTCGCGCAGCGCAACGAGTCCGCCTTCGCGTCCCAGAACACGTGTCACAACCGTCGATACGACGTCCTCTGCTGTGTTGGGTCCCGTGAGGGCAGTTGCATAGCGCATGAGATCCCACCGGATCGTCTCGTAGATCTCCGACTCACTCATCGCGCTATCCACGCTCACACACCCCTCAGCGTTGCACGCAGATTCTATTCGGTAGGCAGCCCATCGAGATAGCCGGCAGCTTCCGCTGCTGTTGTCAGAATCGGCATCTCGGGGAGGGTGTTGATGATTGTCCGTCCGTAGCTTTTCATGCGGATGCGACTATCGCACAGGACGATCAGGCCTTCATCGGTCGGCGTCCGGATCAAGCGGCCTGCGCCCTGAGCGGTGAGGTTCGCCGCACGCGGGAGGTCGACGGTGAGGAACGGTGGACTCCCGGCGTCCTCAGCGGCCTTGCGTCTTGCCTGCCACAGTGGGTCGTCTGGTCGAGGGAACGGGATGCGGTCGATGATCACGATCTGGCATGCATCGCCTGTGATGTCCACGCCCTCCCAGAACCCCATCGTCGCGACCAACACCGACGTGGAATCCGTTCGGAACGTGTCGAGGAGCGCTTGGCGGGGCAGTGCGCCCTGGACGAGGATTCGGTGACCGTCACCATCGGGGGACCGCTGATGTGCCGAGAGTGTGTCAGCAATGCGGGTGACCGCAGCATTGGATGTGCACAAGATGAGCGCTCGACCACCAGAGTGCGAGACAAGATCCCGCGCGAGCTCCGCAACGGCATCGCCCCACTTCGGATCGTTCGGATCGGGGAGATGCGGCAGATACAGGGCGGCCTGGCTCGCGTAGTCGAATGGTGACCCGACACGCATTGACATGAAGCGCAGCGGGTCGACGTTCTCCGTATCGTCATGGGGATCGGACATGTCTGTGACCTCGGTGGTGTACCCGAGCGACTTTGCAAGCGCTGCAAAGGACCCATCAGCCGTGAGTGTCGCCGACGTACACACCGTCGCGACGGTGGCGGCACGTTCGCCAAACGACGCAGCGATCGAGATCGGACTCGTACGGAGCACCGGACCCGGGTCTATCCAGCACACATGCCCGTGACTGGATCCGTCGTCCCGAGTAAGCACGGTGAGGTCTCCCATGAGATGTCCAGAGAGATTGAGAGTCCGCTCCTTCTGCCCGGTGACCGACAACTCGAACGTCGCGTCCGGCTGCCGCGTGATCTCCCCGATGGCATCGTCCACCGCCTTCACCGCACCCGAGAGCTTCCTCGCCGTGAGGTGGCCCTCACCAGCCATCGGCAGCTCAACGCTCCCAACATTCGCCGCCAGCCAACCCTCGAAGTTCTTGGTCTGCTTCCACAGATCCGACGTGAGTTCCCTGCGACGAGCGCTCTTCATGCCCAGGCGCTTGAGCAGTGAGTTCGCTTGGGAGATGTACATCGCGATTCGCCGCGGCGTGAGCGTTATCCCGACACTTGAGCACAGAGCATCCTCCAGCCTGTGCGCCTCATCAAAGATCGCTGCATCGTGGTGACCGAGGACCGAACCGTCTGACGAGATATCGGCCCCATACAGATGGTGATTGCATACGACGATGTCAGCCTCCCTCGCCTCCTCGAGCGCATCCATTGCGGGGCAGTCGTCCTTGTAGCTGCACCGAGCAGCAGGGCACTCGATCCCAGAAGTCGAGATGGCGCTCCACTGCGCGTCGGTGACCTCCACAGGCGCGTGATCCCGCTGGCCATCCCCACCGTCACGCCACCACGTGATGAGAGCGCCGACGAGTTCGGCATCGTCGGCCACGGTGGTTCCACCGAGCGTGAGCTGGCCGCTGTCGGCAATCTTTGCAGGGCACACATACGAGGCTCGGCCCTTGATGACCGCCGTCACCGGATCATGGCCTGCGTCACAAGCCACATCGAGAATCCGAGGGAGGTCCGCAGCGATCTGGTCCTGGAGTGTCTTGGTTGACGTCGCGATCACAACCCGCTTGCCGGACGTGATCGCGGGGATCAGGTAGCCGAAGGACTTGCCGATCCCGGTCCCCGCCTCACAGATCAAGTGATGTTCGTCCGATATGGCTTGTGCAACCCACGCTGTCATGTCGTCCTGGCCGGGGCGGTGCTGCCCCCCGACCGCATCGACGACCTGGCCGAGGACATCGACGGCGACGACGGGGGCTGGGATTGGTTCCTTCGGTACATTCGACACGCGCTGTCAGCAAGGTACTACGAGGTTCCGCCATCGAAATCGGGAACCCGCTGTGTTCCTTCGGATCGGTCAGGGTTCACAGTCAAGACGGGTACCGTTCGTGCCGATGATGAGCCAGATGATCCCAGCAATAACGTTCTCCTCGGTACGTAAGACATTCGGTGATGTCATCGCGCTCAATGAGGTCGACTTGGCCGCACCGACGGGTGCAGTTACGGTCCTACTTGGTCCGAACGGTGCAGGCAAGACCACCACTGTGCGCCTCACCACCGGAGCCATGGTCGCTGACTTTGGTGCCATTCGAGTGCTTGGCCTCGACCCGCTTACCAATGGCGATGAGGTCAGGGCACGCGTCGGCGTTGTTCCACCGAAGCCGGCCTTCTACGATCAGCTTTCAGGCAGAGAGAATCTTGCGTTCGCCGCGACAATCTTCGAGGCTGAAGAATCCGAAGCGCAGGCTGCGGCGGAGCGGTTCGGGATCGATCATGCACTCGATCAAGACGTCGGCGGATACTCCACCGGCATGCGAACACGCCTCGCACTCGCACGCGCCGTTCTGCACGACCCCGAGGTCCTCATGCTGGATGAGCCGACAGCGGGACTCGACCCGGAATCCGCGCGAAAGGTGCTCGACCTCATCGCCGAGATGGCCGGCCGCGGACGAACCATCGTCATGTGCACACACCTTCTTCACGAGGCAGAGGGCATTGCTGACCATCTCGTCCTCATGAACGAGGGAGAGATCCGCACCTCGGGCAACCCACAAGCACTCACCAATCGCTACATGCCAGACCCGATCGTGGTCGTCGATGCCGAGGACCGAGAGTCGCTGCTTTTCGTCACGGAACTCGACGGTGTGCTCTCGGTGCGACAAGACGGAGCCCTCCACATCACACTCGACTCAGCCGATCGCATACCCGATTTGGTCATCGAGCTCGTCAAGCGAGGTGTCAGACCGACTCGCGTGGAACCGCTCACACCGACCCTCGAAGATCTCTACTTCGAGATGCAACGTGCACACAGGGGGGACCAATGAGGTGGTCAATGATCAAGGCGGTCATCAGGATCGACCTGTACCGCCTGTTCAAGACGAAGGACTACTGGATCCCGTTGGTGATCCTCGGTGGACTCTTCTTCGTGGTTATGCCAGCAATCCTTCTCGGCTCCATCGGGCTGGTACAGAATTCCCCGATCCTCGGTCAGATCGGCGACATCCTCGGAACACTGCCCGAGGCGGTGCAGGAGAACATCGAGGGCGACAGTCCGGCGGCGCGTGCGTCGTACGCGTTTGCGGTCTACCTCCTCGCCCCCATCGCCATCATTGTTCCTTTGACCATCTCGTCCGCAGTCGGTGCCAACGCGATCGTCGGCGAACGAGAACGTGGGACCGGCGAGTACCTGGCGCACAGCCCTCTCACGGTCAAGGAGATCTATTTCGCCAAGCTGATCGCCAGCCTGATTCCCGGGTACCTCGCTGGCATTGTCGGCTTTGCGGCCTACTCACTGGTTGTCAACATCATCGTCGGGAGCCAGGTCGGTGGTTGGTTCTTCCCAACCGTTGGATGGCTACTGCTTGTGTTGTGGGTGATCCCACCCTTCATCGCGATCGCGCTCGCACTGATACTGCGCCTCTCCGCACGTGTTCGCTCGGCTGCTTCGGCACAACAGGCATCGAGCCTTGTGACCCTCCCTGTGATCCTTGCGAGCTACGCCGTGGCGTCTGGTTTGCTCTACTCGCCGATCATCACCGCATCGGCCGCAGGTCTTATCGCATGGATCATTGCCGGGTTGCTGCTGGCATCTGGCTACAAGTCGATCAAACGAGAACGCCTCCTCGGCGTGTCTTCGGAGGCGTAGGGCCCTTCGCGCCACGGGAACGACTGCATCGTCGCTCCGCGTTGAATGTCAGGCGAGTTCGCGTTCCATCATCATGGTCGAGTGGTACTTGCCGTCCTTGAACCCTGCCTCCTTGAGAACGCCGATCTCGCGGAACCCGAGTTTGTGATGCAGAGCGATCGACGCGTCGTTCGGGAGGGCGATGATGGCGTAGGCCCTGTGGAACTTGGCGTCCGTGAGCAGTTCCATCAGCTTGGAGTACAGAGCGATGCCGATGCCCTTGCCGAACTCACCCGCAGCCAAGACCACCGTCGTCTCAGCGGAGGACCGATAGGCGGCCTTCGGTCGATACGGCCCCGACCACGAGACACCGATAATCGTCTCACCCTCACACGCGACGATGATCGGATACCCAGCGGCAACGCGTTCTCTGAACCACCCGAGCCGCTTCTCGTCAGGCCACGGCTCAGTATCGAAGGAGACATGGGAATCAACGATGTACGAGTTGTAAATGGTGTTCATCTGCGAGACATCAGCTTCGGTTGCGATACGGAGCTCGATATCTCTCATTTGGCAGCGGACACCTTCTCTTGTTTGCGCTTCGCCTTGCGTCCGCCACCGGCTTTGGTCTCCCATTTGAAGTAGCGGATGCCGATTACGAGGGCAACAACACCCCAGAGCGTCATGTAGGCCAAGTGGTCCCACTGCCAGGGGGAGCCGACAAACGAAGGATTGAAAGCGTCTGTGAACGGAACGACGAAGTGTTTCAGTGGGAAGAAGTTCGCAACCGCATCAAGCCACTCTGGCGCTTCACCCGTCGGAGGAATAAATACGCCGCTGATGAACGCAAGCGGGAGCAACGTTGCGTTCGTCACCGCGGTGGCGGCCTCGCCGCTGTTCACCAAGCCGGCCACCAGCAGTCCAAGTGACGCAAAGCAGCCGACGCCGATAAGGAACGTCACGATCGCGGCAGGAAGCGTGTCGCCGTATATCTGGATTCCGTAGAAAACCACGCCGACCGCCATCATCACCACAACGGCGATGACGGCGACAAGGACGCCGCTCGCTATCTTGCCGCCGTGGTAGATGGCGGCGGGCAGCGGGGCACCGCGGATACGTTTCAGGATTCCTTCATCGCGCTGGTACGCCGTGACTGATGCGATATTCGTATACGTCGCAGACACAGCCGCGAACACCGCCATGGCCGGCCCAAAGTACTGCGAGAGCGTCACACCAAGTTCGGGGATGTACTCGTTCCCGAAGATAAGGGAGAAGACCATGAAGATGAACAGGGGGAAGATGAGCGTGAAGAACGCAGCAACAGGTGTCCTGAAGAAGATCTTGTTCTGATAGATCGTCTGATCCGAAAGAAGCCTGAGGCTTGAGGGCCTGTCACTCATTGCCATCACCGGCCGTCAGCTGCAGATAGACATCCTCGAGGCTTGGTCTCGCAACCGTGAGATCGGACAGCTCGATTCCCCGCTCAATCGCCCAGCCAGTCACCTCATGCACGGTGCGTGTGGGCGTCGTGCTCTCCAGCGTCACCCGCCCGTTCTCACCCATCTGGACCCCGCCGCCTGGCAGACCCTCGAGTGACGCACCCTCTGGGTGAAACGAGATGACCGATGCAGCATCCTCACGGCCGCCCAACGACTCGGGTGTGCCCTCCGCAACAATCTTGCCCTCTGCTATCACCGCGACCCGATCAGCAAGCACCTGGGCCTCGTCCATGTAATGCGTGGTGAGAAGCACCGTCTTGCCAAGCGATGTCAGGTTCTGGACGATCGTCCATGCCTGTCGCCTTGCAGACGGGTCGAAACCTGTCGTCGGCTCGTCCATGAAGATGAGATCTGGATCGCCGACAATGCCGAGAGCAAGTTCAAGTCGCCGTCTCTGACCGCCTGAGAGTGTTTTGATGCGGGCGTCGCTCTTCTTTTGGAGACCGACGATCTCGACCAGTTCGCCTGTTGGCCGCTGGTTCGGGTACATCCGGCCATAGATGTTGATCGCCTCCACAACGGTGAGAGAGTCCTCCACCGCAGTCTCCTGAAGCACGATCCCGATCCGCTCCCGAAACGAACGCTGTCGATCGGACGGGTCGAATCCCAAGACCGAAACGGTTCCAGCCGTCGCCTTCCGGTGCCCTTCGAGTATTTCGACCGTAGTCGACTTCCCTGCACCGTTCGGTCCCAGCAGAGCGAAGATCTCACCAGCCTCGATCGAAATGTCGATCCCGTCGACAGCCACGACGTCGCCATAGCGCTTGACAAGGTTTTGAACCTCAATGACCTGCATTCGGAAATTGTCGCACACTGTGCGCCACAACGCCCATGCCACCACGGCGAAACACAGTCGAAATGAAGTCGTCCTCAACCCGTAACCACGAGGTAACTGCCGGGCAATCGACAGGTTGTAGGTTCCTCCCCAATCACGAGAGAAGGGCAACAATGAAACATCGACTCACGCTGCTGATGAGTGCTACCGCGGCGTTCATCGTCGGACCACTCGCGACGGGAGCTCTCGCGCAAGACATCTCCATCGTCGAGGTTGCAGCGGCCGTCGACAGCATGTGGCTCGTCGTCGCAGCGATTCTGGTCATGTTCATGCAAGCAGGATTCGCGCTTGTCGAAGCAGGATTCACACGAGCGAAGAACGCTGGGAACATCATCATGAAGAACGTCATGGACTTCTCCGTGGGGAGCATCACATACTGGGCGTTTGGTTTTGCGCTCGCTTATGGCGGGTCGAGCGTTGGCGGATTCCTCGCTTACGGTGACGTCTTCTTCTTCAACGATTCAACTCGAGCGGGCGAGTGGTTCTTTCAGGTCGTGTTCGCTGCAACAGCTGCCACGATCATCTCGGGTGCAGTTGCGGGTCGTGTCAAGTTCACCTCGTATCTCATCTACACACCGTTCATCACTGGTCTCATCTATCCCGTCGTTACGCACTGGGTATGGGGTGGAGGCTTCTTGGCCGAGCTTGGCTTCTTCGACTTCGCAGGATCAGGTGTCGTGCATATGCTCGGTGGCACAGCCGCACTCGCGGGAGTGCTCATTGTCGGCCCACGCATCGGCAAGTACGACGAGCGTGGCAAGGCCAGGTCGATTCCCGGTCACTCAGTCACGCTCGGAGCACTCGGTGTCTTCATCCTGTGGTTCGGTTGGTACGGTTTCAACGCAGGATCCACGCTCGCAGCTGTTGGCCAGGACATCGCAACGCCAGCGGTCACGACGACCCTCGCAGCCGCCGCCGGCGCTCTCGGCGCCATGTTCACTGCATGGATCGTGACAGGAAAACCCGATGTCGGCTTCACGCTCAACGGTGTTCTTGCAGGACTCGTCGGTATCACCGCCGGCACCGCGAGCCTCTCGTTCGGGGCGTCCATCCTCACCGGCCTCATTGCAGGTGTGATCATGGTGTTCTCGGTTATGGCGCTCGAGAAGTACGGCGTCGACGACCCCGTCGGTGCGATCTCGGTTCACGGAACCGCCGGTCTATGGGGGTTGATCGCTGTCGGACTGCTCAGCTCTGATGCCAACATCGGCACGCAGCTGATCGGTGCTGCGGCAATTGCTGGATGGGCGTTTGGTACCAGCTACCTCGTGTTCAAGATCATCGACCTCACAATCGGCATGCGAGTCACCGCTGGTGAAGAGGCAGAGGGCCTCGATCGCTCGGAGCACGGTGGCGAGGCATATCCGGAATTCGTCTTCCAAGAGCAGATCGCTGCACCAAAGGATCTCGACCCGGTCGGACCCAACGGACACTTCTCAGGTGTGCGGTACAAGGGCAGACGACGGATACAGACCAAATAGAACAACGACCAAGTGGACGAACGAACCTACTCGCCGACGTAACGACTGGGGCGATTCCTGAGACCGGTGAAACCCAGTTCATCGCAGAGCAGTTCGAAGGCCTCGCGATGGACACCCTTCCACTCGAGATCGTCAAGTGTTTGAGGGATCTCAGCGTCGCTCCGAAGGGTTGCGAGATCCCTGTACAGCAAGGCATCGTCCATTCGAGCACGCAGCGTCTCGGCGAGCTTCGCGGCACTCCTCACCTTGATCGCCCAGTCATCCGCGGATGCAGGAATGTTCTCTATGTGTCCGTACTCGGTCAGGACGAGGCCAACAGATTTCGCTCCCCAACCAGGGAGTCCAGGGATTCCGTCAGCCGTATCGCCAACAAGACCGAGATAGTCCGGGATCGACTCAGGGGAGACGCCGAACTTCTCTCTTGTGCCGTCCGCATCGATGAATACGCCCTTCCGCCGGTCGTACCCGATGATCTTCGGGTTGCCAAAGAGTTGCGTCATGTCCTTGTCAGGGCTCATCACCACGACCTGATCGACCTCGTCGACAAACCGGAGTGCGCCAGCAGCGAGACCGTCGTCTGCTTCCTGCTCGATCATGGACCAGACGGTGACACCCAACGCTTCCATGGCACGTTCCGCAACAGGGAACTGCGCGTGGAGTTCTGGCGGTGTTCCTTCACCCGTCTTGTAGCCATCGAACATGTCATTGCGAAACGACTCGATGACGGAGTCGAACGCGGCAGCGAGATGCGTGACCTCGCCATCGGAAAGAAGCGAAAGCGTCGAACCCATCAGCCCTGCAACGGCTCCGATCTCCCAACCCTCAGGAGTCTGGCGGGGAGGAGCGCCAAAGTGATTGCGGAACAACTCATAGGTGCCGTCGAGAAGATGAAGCGTCGTCATGAAACCAACGTAGTACGACGAGAACAGGCCCGCATCTATCTTCAATAGATGCCCAGACCGCTGATCTCCGTGGAAGAACTCGCTGCAATCGTCGACGATCCATCCACGCGCATTATCGACTGTCGCTGGTACCTCGAAGAGCCGGACAAGGGCCTGGCTGAGTATCGCCGGGGGCACATCTCCGGCGCCGGCTACGCATCCCTCGACATCGATCTGTCCGGTGCAGAGGGGCAGGGGCGTCACCCGTTGCCCACCCCAGGAGCATTCGCAGATACCCTCGCCCGCTTCGGGATCACGGTGTCGACACCTGTGGTCGTCTACGACGATCGCGGCGGATCAATCGCAGCACGTTTGTGGTGGATGCTCACGGATCAGAGCCACACCAATGTGTCCGTACTCGACGGCGGCATCCAAGCATGGACAAGACAGGGATTTGGGACGACGACAGTGGAGCCAGTCCACCAGAGGGGCGACTTCAAGACCCGACCGTGGCGCGGTGTCGTCGACCGGACAGCCGTTATTGCACGATCAAGCGATTCCCTACTGATGGACGCACGATCACTCGAGAGGTATCGAGGTGACGAGGAACCCGTCGACCCGAAAGCTGGCCACATCCCCGGTGCGATCTCCATTCCCCAGACAGAGAACCTCTCCGATGATCTCGCCTTCCTGTCGCCCGACACGCTCAGAGATCGTTTCTCTCGCGCCGGCATCACCGGAGCGAATGGCGATATCGCTCACTGTGGATCCGGCGTCACGGCATGTCACAACATCCTCGCCATGGAGGTGGCTGGCATCACGCGCCCATGGCTTTATGTCGGCTCGTGGAGCGACTGGTCGTCTGCTGACCTGCCGGTGGCCACCGGAGAAACACCGTGAACGCAGCTCGCGACGTAATCGAGTCACGTCTGGGACGGATCGAGTTCACCGCGCTGGTATCGATGATCATGGCCGTGACCGCCTTGGCCATCGACATGATGCTCCCTGCATTCGGGGTCATGAAGCCCGATTTCGGACTTCTGGAGAGTTCCAACGCGCTGACACCCATCATCACGTTCTTCCTGATAGGACTTGCGCTCGGGCAGATGATCTGGGGACCACTCTCTGATGCTCTCGGCCGAAAGCGGATTCTGTACGCGGGGCTCGTCGTCTATGTCATCGCGGCCATCGGAGCAGCCTTTGCGCCGAGCCTTCCCGCGCTGTTCGCGCTTCGCCTCATCGGGGGCATCGGTGCAGCGGGTCCAAGGGTTGTCGCTCTGGGAGTCGTCCGCGATGTGTATGAGGGCGAGGCTATGGCCAAGGCCATGTCGTACATCATGGCGATATTCATCGTCGTGCCGATCATCGCCCCAACGCTTGGATCGATGATTCTGGTGGCCGGCTCGTGGCACTTGGTCTTCCTCGCAATAGCCCTTTTCGCGATCGTCGTCGGCGTGTGGTCGCTGCGGCTGCCAGAGACCCTCACGCCGGAGCGTCGCCTGCCACTCCGAATGGATCGGTTGTTTGCCGCAGGTGGATTCGTCGTAAGAAATCGGCTCACGATGGGCCTCACCCTCTCGAGAACGGCCGTGTTCGGTTTCTTTGCGTCGTATCTCGCTTCGAGTCAGGCGATCATCGATCAGGTCTTCGGACTCGATGCCTGGTTCCCGATCATCTTCGGTGGGTCAGCCGCCATCATCGGTATCGGGATGCTGATCAATACACGATTGTTGGAGATCTTCCCCCTGCGGATGTTGTTGCGCTTCATCGCCATCGGCTACGTTGTCGCGACCTCGATATTCGCGACCATTGCGTGGACTTCGGGAGGTACGCCACCGTTTGCCTTGTTCCTGGCTGGACTGCTCCCGATCCTCTTGTGCCACGCCCTTTTGATCCCGAACTTCCACGCGGCGGCAATGATACCGATGGGTGATGTTGCCGGAACAGCATCCGCCATCACGGGGACCATCGGCACTCTCGGTGGTGCATTGATCGGCGCTCTCATCGACGCATCGTTCAACGGAACCATCATTCCACTCGCAACAGCAGGTCTCATCGGCTCTGTGATTGCGTTCGTGATCTACCTCCAGGCGGACCGCGCATGGGACACGGCGACTGCTCAAGAAGTCACCTCGGATCGCTGACATCTCGACGGATCGATGTAATTCTTAGTTCCTTAATAAGTGACTATGCATTAGGTCCTAATTGCTATATACTGAACTCATAGAGACACAGGCTTGTGAATAACTTCACAAGCAACCGATGATAAGGAGACAAGATGAAGACCCGGATACGACAGCTCGGAATCGTGATGACGATCCTTGGACTGATATTCGCAGTGGGCGGAGCATACGCATTCACCCAGGTCCAAGAAGGCTACAGCTCGCTCGATGCCTTCAGCTCGGCACAAAATGTCGAACTCAGCTACAACGAAGACGGAGACCTTGTAGACCGCGGCACAACGGAGGGCGCGGACGGCATCATGGAACTGCTCACCGTCGAGTGGGGATACCCCGTGAAGGACGCTGACTTCGACCCAAGCGACCCGCTCGTCAATACCGCTTCCGAATACATGTATCAGATGGCAACAATCGGCTACCACACGCTTCACGGCACGCAGACGGTCGTGCTGAGCGAGGATGTCGAGTACAACGACGAACTGTTCGCCGCAGGCGAGTACGAGCTGTTCATCCGTACCGTTGGCGACCGTGGCGAGCTTGGCGGCTACTGGACCGACTTTGACCGCCAGCATCCCGTCGAAGGACCGGCACGCTCGCAGGCCTGGTCCGGCACCACGCACGGTCTCTTTGGTGAATTGGGCGTCGGCGTTGTGACAGCCTCGACACTGCAACTCGCCAATGGAGTCAGCGTGCTGATCGTCGGCCTCGGCCTCACGATCATGCTCCTCGGTGCTGGCATGTTCTGGGCTGGCAGCAGCAAGGAAAACGATCCAATGCCCGTGATGGTCGAAAGCGATCCAAAGTCAGAACCGGTCTCTGTCTAGCAGATACCAACCAACGATCGATTCGGGGTCCCGAGAGGGGCCCCTTATCGCGTCTTGGCGAGCCCAGCGCTTCTCACTCCACACAAGATGTGCCGGAAGCGCTGGTATCTTCCTCGTGAGTTTGCTGCGCAAACTCACGGGCCTGTAGCTCCAATGGCAGAGCAGCGGACTTTTAATCCGAAGCGTGTGGGTTCGAATCCCACCGGGCCCACTCAATAGCCCCAACGGCTATCGCCGTTTCTCGCCTTCTCAACACTTGGTAATCCGGTCATCGATGCCGGTTCCGATGCCGGATGTCCACTCCTGGTCCCACTCAGCCCACTGTCAAGGAGGTAACCAATGGCTGCATATGCCAGTGAGAAGAAGGTCGATCGGTGTCAACGGCAACTAACCCAAGCCGCACATATTGCCGGTTATGGGCGGGCAGTCTCGTCCGTCGCCGGGTCGGCGGAGAGAGCGAATCCGGCGATGAACGCCCACAGGCCGAAGAAGATTGCAAAGCGTCCATTCGGAACCACGTCCAAACCCTCCAGCGTCCCTCCAACAGCGAGAGCGACAGCGATCACGGCGGTCAACCACCAGAACCACGTCCGCATCGTGCTTCGCTGAGTAGCTACCAAGACGCCGCTGAGGGCCACTGCACCTAGCAGCGGCGTCATGAAGCTCTCATAGCCCACCGCACTGGACAGCTGGTAGATGGTCCAAGAGAGGTTTGGCGCTTCTTCGCTGATCGCTACCGCCTCGATCACCAACCCGCCTTGAAGAACCAACAACATGGCAACGCCCGCTGTCCCCAATACTGCGACAAGACCGACGCCGTGTCCTGGTCGGGTTCTCTCTCGCAAACCCGCAGCGAACCACAGGAGCGACGCTGCTGCGAACACGAGCAGAGTCCCTCCAGCATATGCACTCGATTGGTTCGATAGGACAACCTCGGCGAACTCGGATCGGTCAGCTGGCGAATCGCCCCCTACGGCTGACCACACGAAGTTTGCACCGGTGAACCACACGAAGAAGAACAGTGGGCCACCAAGGAGAGCAATTCGGGTCCGTGACATTCAGCCTCCTCACGATTCGGAACACCACAAGCGTACTCACCCAATTCGCCGGTGTACGGTCGATGTTTCCCCCGCCCATAACGGCACTTATGCACCCCCGGCAAGTCAAACATATTGCCGGATATGGACGGCACTGAATGCAGCTGTCTTACTCAGCGGGTGGGACGTACAGATAGACATGATTGCTTGGTTCGTCACCGAAAGTGTTGTAGTGGGCAAACCACACCGCACGACCGCCAGTCGCAACCATCTCCGGCACGGCAAAGGGTTTGGCATCGTCGAGTGGGTGCACGGTCCACGTGGTTCCTGAAACGTGAACAAGAGAGTCCTCATGGCCTTCCTCCGCCAGGTGAAACCGCACGCCAAGCCAGAT
>PVMK01175004.1_pt1 | contig 19844 bp, 16 predicted proteins | sample 1853481 | NCBI WGS metagenome assembly PVMK01 (sample SAMN08533507, study PRJNA380276) | Marine sediment metagenome, whole genome shotgun sequencing project. | reverse complement strand
AGGCTTTTGGCGTTGAATACTACCAGAGGCAAACAGCCGCCTGCAGCCTCAAAGCCGGTGCGCGCACTACATGACAAGCTGATGCCGCCGGTAAAAAGATCAATTAGCTGTGCTATTTCGGTACATCTGTTCGCGATTATACCGAAATAGCACAGCTAATTGATCTTTTTACCGGCGGAATCAGCTTGTCATGTAGTGCGCGCACCGGCTTTGAGGATGCAGGAGGCTGTTTGCCTTTGGTAGTATTCAACGCCAAATGCCTGGCAAGGAACCAGGAACAGATGTTTGAAATCTCTGAAGAGCTTTTCACCAAAGTCGATTTTGCAGATCTGGTGCGTTTAAAAAGCCTATTTTTAGAGTACCGGGCAGGCCTGGAATCTATGATCGTTCATAATGGCCATCGGCTGGCAATGTCACTGGCTTCGAGAAACTTTTCACCAACGCATGCCCTCGGTGAAACCTGGCATGGAATTCACCAACTGAAAACCATAAAAGAAATAACCGATGATCTTACGGACCACAGACTCCAATCCATCGCCCAAGAGCTTGCTGCTATCGGCAAAGCCCTTTTCATCAAGGATAACTTCAAAATGGCCTTGATCGGCGAAGACCAGGCGATTTCAGAAGCGGCTTCATCGGCGGCATCCATTCAGACGAAACTTGGCAAAAAGCCGGAAGATATAAAATCGGCCCATGGTTTTATACCGCCGGAAGTCGGCTGCTGATAAAAGGCGGCACGTACAGTGTCGTGTGATGTCGGCGCTTGCACACTTTGCACTGTGGGCGGAATCTCTTCAAGTGCCAGGGTAGGAAGGCAGGAAACGTCTTCTATGCCTTCCTGTAGTTTTTTTAGAGCCCTGGCATCCTCAATTGTTTTTTCAAGGTCGACCGGTTTTATATCGGCCTGTATGCGTCCAAGTTCAGCAGCAACTCGCGCAGCTTCTTGCTCTTCCAACAGCTGATCAGGGACAAGTGTTAGGATCACCCGGTGCGGATTATCCAAAAAATATTTTTTGATACAATTTTCAAAAAATGGTCCTTGAGCTATTTCCCGGCGGAGCCTTACAATGTCAGTGTCGAACTGCAATATTTTTAGAGGGTCGCCGCCATGGAACCAGCTGCCGGCAAAAGAAAGCAGCAATTTGATGCCATATGGATAGGGTGTGCCGGTGACTTCTTTGCGATGAAATTCCAGCTGATGAATAGCCGATTCAATCCTTTGTTTGTCGATTCCATTTGTCGATAGATTCTTTAAGACGTCGAATACGATCGCTTCGATCTTGCCGGCGGCGGATTCCTCCACATCTTTCAGTCCGCAGACAAACAGGGTGTCTCTGTTGGCGCTGTCAAATCCGGTTCCGTCGCAAAGAGCGGTTCCTAATTTTGAATCTATCAGAGCCTTTCGCAGGGGAGAGCCGGAGTTTCCAAGCAGAATTTGTCCCAAAAGCACCAGCGTCAGTACCTCAAACGCATCCTTGATGTCGGCGGTGAGCCATGCTACGCAAACCTGGTATTTTTTGGATGAATCTTCATTCTTCTCCAAAGGGTATGAGTAGGTTGCTTTTTTAGGTTCGCTCCAGCGAGATTGTAAAGGAACATCCGTTTTGGGATCGATGCGCTCAAAATGTTTTAAAATTTTATCGCTGATAAAACTCAAATGGGCTTTTAAAGGCAAGTTTCCGTAAGTATAAAAAAAAGTGTTGCTCGGATGATAATGTCTTTTATGGAAAGCTTTCAGATGTGCATAGGTCAACGTAGGTATAACTGCCGGATCACCGCCCGAATTGAACATGTATGTCGTTGAAGGGTAGAGGGCATTTAAAATAGACCGGCCCATTACCTGACTGGGCGACGACATGGCGCCTTTCATCTCATTATAGACGATGCCTTTATAAATCAGTTTCACAGAGTCGGAAGGTAGCGTATCATCAACTTCCAGTCGATGGCCTTCCTGTTTGAAGCTCAGCTCATCGATTTTGGGATAAAAAGCAGAGTCAAGATAAACATCCATAAGGTTGTAAAAATCTTTACTGTTCTGGGTGGAAAAAGGATACATGGTCCAGTCCGATGCCGTAAAAGCGTTCATGAAAGTGTTCAAACTCCTGCGCAGCATGGAAAAAAATGGATCACGAACAGGAAATTTATTCGAACCGCATAAGGCCGTGTGTTCCAGGATGTGAGCGACACCGGTAGAATCTTTAGGAACTGTCTTAAAAGCTACGCTGAAAGTGTTTTCCTTATCATCATTACTGATGTGGACATGCTTGGCTCCTGTAGCGGCGTGTTCGAGCTCATAAAAAAAGAAACCGGTTTCCCTGATTTCTATAACGCGCTGAACATCGTAACCGTCAATGCGGCCGCCTGCGCTAATATCCGGGTTGTTTTGATCTACAGAGGTTTTCATAATCAATCCTTTATAGTTTCGTAGTTTTAATTATTTGAGTGGTCGAGGAGTTTTTATTATAGAGCGTTATCTGTCAGCGGAATGGATGATCTTTTTTTAAGGCGTGTGCTGTTTGAGTGTATTAGGGATCCGCTAGAAAGAACAGACGCTATGCCGCAATTGTTTCATAGCAAACGATAGCCCATCGTAAAGCAAACCTGTTGTTTTTTGTGATAAAAGCCTCTGTTCTTTCTTTACGAGCCCTTATACGCGAGTTTTATCCGCCTCTGGCGTGATCACACGGTTTAAAAAAAGATTTTCCATGCAGCGATCATTAGAGAAAACTCCCCGCCCCCTGACTTATTTATCAAATTATTAACTGCCCAAAGGCTTTAAGAAGCTAGATAGATTCCACGACTTTTGCGAACAATTTTGCCCATCTTGTGAAGCCGAAAAATAATATTGCGAAGTTTTTTTTCTCCAAAACCGGTGCGGGCCTGAATTTCGGCAAACCCTACACCTTTTCGGAAACGTTTAATCACATCCAGCGTGATGTCAGCCGAAGTTGCGGCAGATCTGCCGGCGATTGCCCTGCCTTTGGCCGCCTTGGAGCCGGAAACCCGACGGCTCTTACCGGCGGCTGTTGGTTTGATCAGCTTTTCCAATCGATCCATTTTGGCCATCAGTTTGTCAATATCTTTGCGAGTAGGGATGTTGTAGTATTGCAGGAAGAATTTAACCATGGCATCAAAACTTACTGATTTTCCCTTTCTCCTCGTCATGTTATTCTCCTTGGATAGTGAGTATCTACGGCTCCAACGAAACAATAATATCTAAAAAAACTAATTGATTATATTTAAAAAGTCAAGTACACCACAGACTGGAAATTTTAGCAACGTTGCATTATAAAATCGCTTGGCAAATCAATCCCTCATGACATTAATTACGAACACGAAAAGAGTATGATATCTCCCAGAATACTCCTTGCAGCTCATAATATGCGGCCCAAGAAGCAATTAGGCCAAAATTTTTTGACGGAGCCGACCACCGCAGAAATGATTGTCAGCCGTAGTGAAATATTGCCCGAAGATGTCGTTCTGGAAATCGGGGCCGGTCTCGGCGCCCTTACTATCCCTGTGGCTCGAACCGTTAATAAGGTCTATGCGGTTGAAAAAGATCGTCAAATTTTAGACATTCTTAAAACCCAACTGCTTGTCAATAAACTTTCAAATGTTGTTTTACTGGGGGAAGATATACTTAAGATCGATATTCAGGCGCTGGTTGAAAACATGCGCCGTAAAATCGTCGTCATGGGAAATCTTCCCTACAACATCTCTTCCCAAGTTCTTGTTCAACTTATAGCTTCCAGAAGCGTGGTATCCCGGGCCGTTCTTATGTTCCAGAAAGAACTGGCCCAACGCATTACCGCTTACCCTGGCTGTAAGGAATATGGACGACTTACGGTTATGCTGCGGTACTGCAGCGATATAAAAAAACTAGCCGACGTCAAGGCTGCTCTTTTCTTCCCGAAACCGAAAGTCGATTCCGAGGTTCTTGAATTCATTTTTAAATCATCACCAGAAATATCGGCACATGATGAAAACTTCCTTTTCAAGGTCGTCAAAGCAGGTTTCGGCAACAGAAGAAAAACCCTTAAAAACGCGCTTACCGCCAGTCAACTCAACCTTGATTCCAAGACAGCCGCCCAATTACTGCAACGTTCGGATATTGACCCTGACCGCCGTGCCGAAACTTTGGACGTCGCAGAGTTTGTCAAATTAAGCAACACCCTGCTGCATTTAGATATTTGAGAAGCCGGAAAGATTTTTCCATAATGCTTTGTGAATTAGCGCAATGGATGATCAGATTTTAAGGTGCGTAATGCATTATTTTTCTGTTTTTGGTTTTACAATAATGACTGCCGCCTTGCTATTGTCCAGGTATTGCCTGGCAAGCGCCGACAACTCTTCTTTTGTAATCGAAGCATAATCCGGCATTATTGTCCGGCTCCATTCGAGCTGCTGAGGATGTTGTTCCGAGCCGTTGAGAACCGTATTTAACCAGTAGCCATTCTTACGCTTCATATCTTTAATGCTGGTGAGTGTTGGAGTCACGGCCCGTCTCAACGCGTCCTGGGAAGCGCCATTTTCAGCAAGATCCGCAATTAATTTTTTTACAACACCAACAACCATATCGACTTCTTCCGGGTCGACATGTATCATGATCTGGAATACGCCATATCCCGGGTAAGCTCGTTTCGGACTGTTAAAGGCAAATGCGGAATAAGCTGCTCCCAGTTTTTCCCGGACCTCCTCACGAAGTTGGTCAGAAACGATCTCTGCCAGGATAGCAAAACGGCGTGTTCTTCCGATATTCCACAAATCTTCCGATGGGTAGGCGATAACTACAAGGCCCTTGGGTATTTCTGTCTCAACGGGTATCAGCAGAGATTGATTATCCGGAAATTGAGGCAAACGTGATGGCTTTTCTGTGAATGCGCTTGGCTTTTCAGAAAGATTGCCAAGATATTTAGAAGCTGTTTTGACTACATTTTCGACATCAAGGTCTCCCACTATCGACACTTCAATATCTTCCGTTTTCAATGAAGCCTCGAACCATGATCGCACATGATCAAGCGTAGATTGCTTGAATCTTTTGTAATCAGGAAGACCAAAGCGGCTGTCGTCCCCGGCAAGAAAGCGATTTCCGGTAAGTACCATGGCCCCCTTGATGGAACTTGCGAGTCTTTGGTATTGTTGTTTGAAGCGTTCCAAGGAAAGGTTATAGGCATCTTTGCGAAAACCTGGATCAACCAGATGGGCGTATAGCAGTTGAAAAAGCAGGGGCACTTCTTCGGGAACAGTTTTGCCCGTGAAATAAAAGCGGTCTTCCCCAATACTGAAATTGACCGTCGTATTTTTCCCAGCCATGGCCAACTCTATTTCATCCTTGTCGAGTGTGCCGAGTCCGCTTTCATTAATAACCATTGTGGTAAGAGAGGCCAGCCCGGCCTTATCGGCCGGTTCGGCCGACCGGCCCATACCAAAAGCAAGCTTAACCAAAACTTCATCAGCCTCAAAATCTGTCTTTTTGAGGTTCAGACGCACCCCGTTTTCAAAGTCAATCTGGACAATTCCAAGATCAGGCAATGCTGATCGATTTACAATCCGGCCTGCTTTTGCAGGTTCGGAAAGATAAGGAAACATCACTGCTTTAGGTTCAGGCGGCCTTGATACTGTAACTTTATGGCTCCTGTTATAGGTTGCCAGTATCTGCTGCTCAGGTTTTTTGTCCCTGCCGGTCAGATCGGCATTGCCCGTTACAAGGATCAGTCTATGGTTGGGCGACCACGTTTTTTTGAAAGCATCGTGAACATTTTTTAGTGTCAGGGATTTGAGCAACGGTGTAAAAAGTTCTTTTTTCTGTGAAGGCGACATGAAAACCCTGTCGGCGTTCAGTGACCACATTATTCTGCGTGCCAGATGCCGACTGTCGCGTGTCGGAGCCTTTTTAACCGCCAGGTCAAGTTCTGAAAGAATATTCTTTTTCACCCTTTCGAGCTCTGATTTTACAAACCCGTATTCCAATGCCTGTCGTAAGGTTTGTTCGATAAGCACAAGTGATTTCTCCCAGTTCTCCGGACTGCTCTCGGCAGCTATGTCGGCATATTTAATTTGGTGTAAAAAAATACCGGAACTGATAGCTGCCGAAGTAAAAGGAGTGTTCGGTTCGCCGACCAGTCTGTCCAGCCTGTTCTGAACAATTCTGTCGGCAACATTTGCCGTCAACAAACTGCTTTGAAGGGCGAGAGAATCCGGCTTCCTTGGAATCTTTTTCATGACTTCAACATTTATTTGGGTATTGCCGGTTTCCTGTTCAAAATGGTAGAATGATTTTACTCCCTTATGGTGAATTGGTCCTAAGTCGGGCTGTGGTTCGGGAGGTGCCCGGGGGGATAAAGATGAGAATTTTTCTTCGATAAGCGACGGCGCCAACTTAACGTCAAAGTCCCCCATCATAACAAGTATCATTTTTTCCGGCCGGTACCATGTATTGTAAAAAGCTTTAAGCTGCCTGCTATCGACATTTCGCAAAACTTTTTCAACACCGATTGGAAGTCTCTTCGATATTCTTGAGTCAGGAAACTCGAACTTCATCGTCGCAACATGGGTTCGATACGACGCTGAATCCCTGGTTCGCTTTTCAGCCAGAACTACCCGCCGCTCTCTTAAAACCTCTGACTGTAGTAGAAGCGCACCTTCGGCATAGTCTTGCATTACAACAAGTCCTTGCTCCAGGCTTGCCCGGCTGCCTTCAGGCAGCAGGATATCATAACCGGTTTGATTATAGCCGGTATGAGCATTGGCATCGGGTCCAAATTGCATCCCGATGCTTTGGAAGTATTTTACAAGTTCTCCGGGTTGAAAATTCGTAGAACCGTTAAAGAGCATGTGTTCCAGAAAATGAGCCAAGCCCTGTTGAGAGTCTGATTCACTTGTTGAGCCTACTTGGACATTCAGGTGCATACTCACCCTGCCTTTGGGCTTATGATTTTCCAGTAATACATACCTGAATCCATTCTTCAGTGTTCCAAAAACAACGGCAGGGTCAGGGGAAAGATCGCTCTTTTCGTGGGACCATGCATTTAGAGTGTCGATTTTTTCAGAAACAGCGGCGGCACTGGAAAAATGGATGGGGGAATTTTGAAAAAAAAAGCTGCTGTGGTTGTTGCCGGCACCTTGTTTGACGGAGAAAAAAAATAATGCAGTGCCTATAATTGCAGCCCACGTGCAAAACCTTAGGATAAAAGGGCCAGATCGTTTTTTGGACATAATTTTACTCCTGCTCTCCCGATTTCAATTTTTGGCTCGATTAGGGTTTTACGAAACAGTCATAGATAATATAAAACAGGTCATAGAAATGACAATATCTCTGAAACAAATTTCGATAGAAATGAAAAGCCTTCATTCTGCTCGCTCAAAATATTAAACAGACTGAAGGCTTTTTTAGGACTTCCAAAGCGGTCGTCGCAAGAATACCAAGCATGGAACCATAACTGAGTCAAAGCTCGATTAAGTGTTATCCGTGATTGGTTTCAGGTGAAATATAAACGAAATACCCCAGATGCCGGCGACTACTTCTTCACATAAAGGCCGCGCGACTTTGCCGCGATCATACCTTTGTTTGAAAGCTTGTAAAGTGCGTTGCTAAGCTGTCTGGGATTAAGTTTTGTTTTTTCTTTCAGTGCAGCGACAGTAATGCCTTTACGGGCTTTTTTAATGGCGCCAAATACGGTGTCCAGAACAGTAGCTTTTTCCTTTGCTTCAACTTTTTTTGCAGGAGCCTTTTTCTTCGCCACGGCTTTTTTTGCAGGAGCTTTTTTCTTCGCCACTGCTTTTTTTGCAGGGGCCTTTTTCTTCGCCACGGCTTTTCTCACGGGAGCTTTCTTCTTCGCCACTGCTTTTTTTGCAGGAGCCGCTTTGGGGGCTTTAAGTTTATCTAACTGTTTTGTGATTTTATCTACCTGTTTGGAAAGCTTTGCCAGTGACTTAGATACGGTATTTACTTGCACTTTTAATTTCTTCATTTACATTTACCTCCTTAATAGGTTGATATTCTTCACAACAACGATGCTTCACTCTAAATGCTATTTTATAGAATGTCAACCAAATCTGAAATTAAAATGTAATTCTTTCTACTTGTTAGTACTGGTATTCCTTTTGTTGAGAATTTTGGAGGTTCGCCGGCGGATAGTATAAAATCGCAGATTGATTTTATGATTTGTTGACAAAAACGCGTCCATGTGAAAGAAAATTTTGCCCGGTTCGAGTCTTTATTTTTCATAACCGCGGCTTTTTGAAGAACCCTGCAGCCCCGCTGAGCGGGATTTCCGCTGCGCTCCATCCCCGATGCTCGGGATCTACACTTCGCTCCGGCAAGCTGGCTGCGGGGTTAGCGAGTGCTGTGCAGCTCAAGGTTTAAAGTTATTATAATGACGATGAAAATCAATTCTAATATTCCTTATCACGAAGCACTGAATTCTTCTCAACTGGAAGCGGTCAACTTCAACAAAGGGCCGCTGCTGGTGATCGCCGGCGCCGGCAGCGGGAAGACCAGAGCGCTTACTTACAGGGTTGCTCGTCTAGTGGAAAAGGGCGTTGCGCCGGATTCTATTCTTCTTTTGACATTTACCCGCAAAGCATCGTTTGAGATGCTGAAACGTGCTGCGCTGCTTTTAGACAATCGATGCGAAAAGGTTGCGGGGGGAACATTTCACTCCTTTGCCAATACGGTATTGCGAAGATATGCGCCAAAAGTTGGGTTTAATCGCGATTACTCTATCCTCGACCGTGCTGATTCAGAAAGCCTGATAAGCATATTGAGAAAAGAGATGACTTTCATTGCCGGGCACAGGTCCTTTCCCAGAAAGCAGACCCTGGCGAACATTTTTGGACGGGCCGTCAATAAAGCTGTGCCGATTGAACTTGTCATTTTAAATGACTACCCGCATTTCGCTCACCATACTGAAGCAATCATTGCGCTTTCCAATGACTACAAAAGACATAAAGCCGAGCATTTTTTCTTCGATTATGATGATCTTCTTGTTTATTTGAAAACCCTTCTTAAAGATCATGCCGACATTTGCCAAAGTATCTCTTCTACCTATCGCTATTTAATGATCGATGAATATCAAGATACCAATTTAATCCAGGCCGATATCATACGCTTGCTGGCCGCCAGCCATCAGAATGTTATGGTAGTTGGCGACGATTCCCAGAGTATCTATGCTTTTAGAGGCGCCAATTTTAAAAATATCATGAATTTCCCTAAAATATTTCCCGGCACCCATATCATCAGGCTCGAAGAAAACTATCGCAGTACTCAACCCATCTTAAACCTTACCAATGTGATTATTGAGCGGGCCACGGAAAAATATTCCAAAATTCTTTTTACGCGTAGATCCGGAGGGTCTTTACCGGTACTTGTCAATGCCGGCAGTGAAAACAGCCAGTCGCGCTTTGTGGCTGAAAAAATTCGTAAGCTGAATCAAAGCGGCGTACCCTTGGGTCAGATTGCAGTACTTTTCCGGGCAAATTTTCATTCCTTTGATCTCGAGATTGAGCTCAGTCGTGACAATATCCCGTTTGCAAAAACAGGCGGTTTCAAATTCACTGAATCCGCACATATAAAAGATGTTTTGGCCCATCTGAAGGTGTTATGCAACCCATACGACAGAATCAGCTGGTATCGAATACTTCTGCCGCTGAACCGCGTAGGCCCCAAGAGCGCTCAGAACATCTATGCAGCGATATTGGCTGAACAGAAAGGATATAAAGGACTTTTCACAGTTAAAGCCAAAAACATCCTGACCGGGGACTTTCAGCGGTTAAAGGAATTTTTTAAGTTTATCGATTCTAAGACCATGTCCGTAGCTCAAGCCGGTGCGGCTGTCTTAAAGTACTACACACCTATTTTGAAAGATAAATATGACGATCATCCCAAAAGAACAAAGGATCTTGAACATTTTTTGACCATAATGGAACGATACCTGAATATCGAATCATTTTTAACTGATATGGCCCTTGAACCACCCAGCACCAGTATCAACAACTCTCTTTCGCTGGATGATCCGGGTGATGGCCGCTTAATCCTTTCCACCGTACATTCGGCCAAAGGTCTTGAATGGCACACTGTTTTTATCATTTGGGCCTTAGACAGCCGCTTCCCCTCGATACACGCTTTGCACAGTTCGGAAGATTTCGAAGAAGAGTTAAGGCTTATGTATGTTGCCGCTACACGGGCCAGGGAGAATCTGTTTTTTATCTATCCGGGCCATGTTTACGACAGAACCTCGGGCATGGTCCTTGGCCGTCCTTCCAGTTTTATCGCTGATATACCGGACAACATCCTCGCCCGTATTTCTCATGAACAATAGCACGACAGGTACTTTTACTAAGTTGATATGCAACTTGGGCCTTGATATGTCCGTTCGGAAATTATATATTTAATAAATACTGCAAAGAAATTTATAATTTTTTCCTGGCGGAGGTTGAAATGATTATTGGAATTCTAAAAGAAATCAAAATCGAAGAACATCGTGTTGCCATGACCCCGGGCGGGGTGGAAGTAATGCAGCAAAACGGACATACGGTGCTGGTGGAAAAAAATGCCGGCAGGGACAGCGGGTTCACAAACGCCTCTTATGCCAAAGCCGGCGCTGAAATTGTAAATACGCCCGCTGAAATTTATAAACGCTGTGCAATGGTGATGCATGTCAAAGAACCCTTGCCTTCCGAATATGAGCTCATCAAAAAGAACCAGATCATATTCACCTATCTGCACCTGGCGGCATTAGAAGAGCTGACAAAAGTGCTTATTAAAAGCGGCAGTATCAATATTGCCTATGAAACCATTCAAAAGGCCGACGGCTCTTTGCCGCTTTTGACCCCTATGAGCGAAGTGGCGGGACGCATGGCCATCCAGCAGGGAGCCAAGTATTTGGAAATGGCCCAAGGCGGCGCGGGTATTCTGCTGGGAGGCGTTCCGGGAGTAAACCCCGGCACGGTGGTCATTATCGGCGGCGGGATCGTTGGTACCCAGGCAGCCAAGATGGCTTGCGGGCTGGGTGCCAAGGTTTATGTGCTCGACACCAACCTTGAGCGGTTGCGCTATTTGAGTGATGTAATGCCCAGCAACTGCTTTTCTTTGATGTACGATCCGGCAATCCTTCGCGAACTGTTAAAAAAAGCTGATTTAGTCGTTGGGGCTGTTCTCATTGTCGGCGCCCAAGCACCCAAAATTATAACCCGCGATATGTTAAAAACCATGAAAAAAGGTGCCGTGATCGTGGATGTCGCCATCGATCAGGGCGGCTGCTTCGAAACCTCGCGGCCGACCACCCACAATGATCCGATTTATGAAGTTGACGGGATTGTGCATTACTGCGTGGCCAACATGCCGGGCGGTGTTGCCAAAACATCCACCCTTGCTCTTACCAACGCAACGTTGCCGTATGCACTTGAAATTGCAAATAAAGGCAAGAAAAAGGCGTTCAGAGAAAACCCGGAAATCAAGCTGTGTGCCAATGTGGTCAAAGGTAAAGTTACTTTTAAAGGCGTTGCCGACGCCTTCGGCCTTAAATATGTCCCCATCGACAGTTTATTGTAATCACAGATTCTGGATGCTGGTTGGAGCGTAGCGGAAATCCCGATTTATCGGGGATACTTGTTGGAATGAAGTGGAAACCCCGAGTCATTGGGGATACTGAAACAATAAAACAGAGGTGACCTTTGGATACGCCGCTTATATGGGCAGAAATTGATCTGAAAGCCATAGCGCAAAACGTGCGTGCCTTACGTCGTATCACCAATTCTGAGGCCCGCTTGATGGCGGTTGTCAAAGCCAATGCATACGGACACGGAGTTATAAAGGTTGCCCGACGGGCTTTAGAGAGCGGCGCGGATGTTCTGGGCGTGGCCCGCTTAAACGAAGGGATTGCGCTCAGACAAGCAGGCTTTGATGCGCCGACTCTGATTTTCGGCTATACTCCGCCTGCGCTTACCAAAAAGCTGCTCGAATTTGATCTGACTCAAACGGTCTGGTCGTATCAAACCGCTGCGGCACTTTCAGCAGCGGTTGCAGCGCGTAAAGCACTGAAGGTGCACCTCAAAGTCGATTCCGGCATGGGAAGACTCGGCCTGCTGCCGGATTGCTGCAGGCTGCCGGCGCTGGATGCAAATTCACCAGCAAAGGCCCTCGGCGAAGTTGAAGCGATCGCATCTCTTGCAGGTCTCCGGTTAGAAGGCGTCTACACACATTTTGCCGCGGCCGATAGCACTGACAAATCATATACCAGCAAGCAGTTTGAAATATTTGCAGAATTTTTAGATGACATCCGCAAAGCCGGTCTGGATATCCCCGTATGCCACGCTGCCAACAGCGCAGCAATTATCGACCTGCCTGAAACTCACCTTGACATGGTGCGCGCCGGCATCTCAATCTATGGACTCTATCCCTCTGATGAAGTTGACAAGGATCGTATTGCACTGCAGCCGGCCATGACTCTAAAATCCAGAGTGGTTCACCTGAAAAAGGTCCCTGCCGGCTTCAAAGTCAGCTATGGCATGACTCACGAAACCTCAAAGCCCACAACCATAGCCTCGGTACCGGTCGGTTATGCCGACGGCTTCAGCCGGCTGCTTTCTTCCCGGGGCCATATGCTGGTCGGTGGGCACCGGGCGCCCATCGTCGGCCGGGTTTGTATGGATACGACCATGCTGGATGTAGGGCATGTCCCTGGCATCGATCTTGAGGACGAGGTGGTAATCTTCGGTCGGCAGCAGGATGCATCCATTACCGCAGATGAAATTGCCGCATCTCTCGATACCATCAATTATGAAATCGTATCCTCCTTAACCGCCCGCATACCCAGAGTTTATTTACAATAACCCGGATTTCTCATTAAGGAATATTAGCCATTTTTTGATTCGCGCGCCATGCAGTTCAAAGGTCTCTTGATTACGAAGGTGCCGATTGACGGCCTATCCTACCTTTTTTCATGAAGAATTTCTCGCCGGCATCATCGAAAAGTTTTCCGTGATTTAGCAACAAGGTGTGATGAGCCAAAGAATCGACCTGATAACGGTCATGGGTTGTAAAAATGATCGTTATTTTTTTTTGGTCATTTACCTGCCGCAGAATGTTTATTATCGCTACCTGGTTTTCCACATCGACGCTTGAAGTGGGTTCGTCGCATAAAAGGACTTCAGGATTAACCGCCAGTGCCCGGGCAATCGCTACCCGCTGTGTTTCGCCACCGGAGAGCCGATGTGCCGGCGCCTGAGCCAGATGCTGCATTCCCACCAGTTCAAGCGACTCTTTGATAATGCGATCTCTTTCTTTTTTAGGTATTTGTCTTACTTTAAGGCCAAATTCCAGGTTCTTGTGGACCGTCGTTGTAAAGAGGATGGGGTGCTGTTCTACCATTACCACTGACTTGCGCAGGGGTTGCAGGCACAGTTCGGTAAATTGGATTGGTTGCAGGCAGTAATAGATGTTTCCCGTTGTGGGCGGATCAAGAAAACCGAGAATGTTCAAAAGGGTGGTTTTCCCGGCGCCGTTATGTCCCAGCAAGGCGTAAATCCGTCCTTTTGTTATTTCCAAAAGCGGGATATCAAGGACAGTCCTGGTTGCGTAGACCTTGGTGAGTTTTGAAATTTTATAAACCTTCAAACCCTGGTTTTTCCCTGAAAAAAATGGAACATAAGATTAATCGTAAAACTCAGGCCCAGCAGGATAATTCCCAGTGCCACGGCCAGTGCAAACTGCCCTTTGTCGTATTCTAAGGCCATAGCCGTGGTCATGGTGCGGGTAAATCCCCTGGCATTTCCTCCCAGCATCATGCTGATACCAACCTCGGCAATTACCCGGCCAAAAGCGGCGATAACCGCGGCAACAATTCCGAAACGCGCCTCTCTTAAAATCACAAAGGCGGTTTGCCGGCGATTGGCGCCCAAGGTTATGGCGGTTTTCCGATAGCGCTCGTCGATTCTGCTGATGGCGGCAATGGTAAACGTCGCTACAATCGGCAGGATCAATATGGTCTGCCCGATGATCATGGCTTTTTGGGTATAGAGCAGATCAAGCGGACCGAGAATGCCCCGGCGTGAAATAAACGCATAAACAAAAAGGCCGATAACAACTGTTGGGAGCGCCAGCAGGGTATTCAAACAGGTAATCACCATACGTTTGCCCGCAAAAGATTCAAAAGCAATAAAAAACCCCAGGGGTATGCCCATCAAGCTGGCTATCACCGTTGAGGTGCCGCTCACCTTTAATGAAACCGCCACAATAGAGACTATCTCCGGGTCAAAAGAAGCGACCAGCAGAAGCGCTGAAAAAAAACTGTCAGCCAGAAGATCCATAGTTTATTGTATTATTAGTAAAAATAGGATTTGGAAGCTCCCCGCAGCCCCCTGAAGCGGGGCAGTAGCAGGACGGAGGATACACACGCTGTAATGATTCATGATACCTGTCGGCTGTTGCTCCCGGGATAAATCATTTTCCCTGAAAGGTTAACATCGTATCCTGCTTTATCCTGAATCAGATTCCTGAAGACGTCTTCCTGGAGCAGTCCGAGAAAGCGCTGAATCCCCTCATCGAAGAATCGCTCCTTGGATATCATCAGATCGTATCGCTCCCAGCGCAGCGGAACGAACCCGATATTCAGCAGTTCGGCCACCGCCCGTATTCCCGGGCCGGCATCCGCACGGCCTGCAAGAATTTCAAGGCCTACATCCAAGTGCCGATGAACGTCGCGATGATACCCTTTGATCTTTTCACCGTTAATCCCGGCTTTTTTGAATTCTCGGTCTAACAGCAGCCGGGTCCCGGTGCCAAGCGGTCGGTTGATGATACGCAGCCCCGGACGAGCAAGGTCAGCAACACTGGCAATACCATCAGGATTGCCCTTCTTCACCAGAATGCCTTGCTCACGCTTGCAGAAGTTGACCATCACCGGCATGGCATCGAGCTCCTGGGTGGCAAAATCAAAGTTGTATTCGGCTTCATCGTCCTGGAGCAGGTGGCTGGATGCAATGTGACAAAGGTTCTGTCTTAAGGCCTTTAAGCCTCCCATACTTCCCAGGTTACCAAATACCGCCACATGATCTGAATAAAGGGTATTAAAAAGGTTTATGGCCCTGTCTAAAAGAGGATCATTGCTGCCGGCGATTATCAGCAGGCCGTGGTAAGGCGGTAACTGAAAAGCTGCATCAGGGTAATTGATGGTATTGCTCTCAATCCACTGCTCCACCAGGTGCCGCGGAAAAATCCACTTGCCCGTAACCTTTGTGGCCGGCAGGCCCTTTTCGGAAATCAGAGTGTACACCATCTTTTCATTTATACTTAAAAGTCGTGCCACTTCTTTTGTAGACAAAAATGCTTTCATTTTTTTCTTGTTTGGTTTTATGGTAAACGAGGTTTATACATATTTTTTATGTCATTATTTGTCAATATAATATTATTTATCAATTTAATGTGATTTATAACAACCAAAACAAACCATCATTCTTTACGCCCGCTGATACGCACGCTTGCCATCGTTTTGATGTTAGTCTATCGCATCCGGATAAAAAAGCTGTTTTCCTAACAGTCGATAATTTAAGATAAGGGACTGCCCCTTGGCGGAAACCAGCCAGTTGGCGAACTGCTCCGCCGGCTTGTGCCGCACATGCGGATGCTTGGCCGGGTTTATCGGAATCACGCCGTAGGGGTTGCTCAGAATGGGATCGCTTTCACATAAAACTTCAAGATCGAGGCCGGCAGCGCGGCCATACTTGTATTTGATATACGTTCCTCGATCCGCCAGGGTGTAGGCCCTTTTTTCATCTGCAAAGGTGATAGTCTTGCCCATACCTTGCCCAATGGAAAGATACCATGTTTTAGACCCGCTGGGTTGCACAAAACCGACGGTCCTTTTTTTCCCTTTCTTAACGATGGTGCTTTCTTTTGTTTCCAGGTTCAGGCCGCTTGCCTTCCACAAAGCTTGCTCTTTGGTATGCGTCCCGCTATCATCCCCACGGGAGACAAACAAGGCTTTGGCAGCGACGATTTTTTTCAGGGCAGCCGCTGCCTGGTTCAGGCCGTCAATGCCGGCCGGATCACCAGAAGGTCCTAGAATAACAAAATCGTTGTGCATCACGGCATAACGCTTGGTTCCATACCCGTCCCGGATAAATTTATCTTCCCTGGCCCTGGCATGCACAAAGATCACATCTACGTTGCCGTCAATTCCATCGCGAATGGCAGCCCCGGTTCCCTTGGCAAATACCTTGACGCGGATGCCGGTCTCTTTAGTGAATTCCGGTAACAGGACATTTAGCAGTCCGGAGCTCTCGGTGCTTGTTGTTGTAGACATTTTAATTGTCTTTAATTCTCCTTGGGCCTTAAAAGGAAACAGCAAAAGGACGAGGAAAAAAAGAACCGCAGGGCTAATCCATTTGTTCAAACCTTTACATTTTTGCTCCATGCACACCTCCATTTTAGTCTCTAGCAGTTTCCATACATAGGTTCCGAGTGATTCACTGCGGGGTAATGTCCGTTGACGATACTATTGTCATCAAGCACCATATTAATGTTTTGCGTGTTTGCAATACTTTATAAGTTTATATGGGTCAATAATTGATTTTGCTTCAACCAATATAAAACTTGTGCGAACCCATAGCAACTCATAATAACTATATTTCTGGAAAAAGTTCTGCAGGGAAGGAAGTTTTTGCGAAAGATGAGGAGGCACAGAGGTGATAGGTACCCGTATTTGTAAATTCATCCCATGAATAATTCGGGCTAAATTATTCCGGCTTCGCGCAGGAATAATTCCACATCTTGCCAGAAGACGTCCCAATTGGGAGGGCAGTCGTTGTGTCCGCTTTCATAGGTTACCATTGTGCCTTTTTTGGCCGTCTGATAGAGGGACAGGCCATGTCGGTAGGGAATGACTTCGTCGAACTTGCCATGCATAACCAGAATCGGTCCGGGATAGTTTTTAACGGCTTGAAGATTTTCGAACGGATCCCTGACCAGAAAAGCGGGGGGCCAGATATTTCGCGGCAAAGGAGCGGGCGCTGATAAATGTCGACATCAGGATGAGAGCTGCCGACGGCCGTTGAGTGGCCAGGGCGCACACCGCACCCCCGCCAAGGGACCGACCGAACAGAACTATTCTGGAAGCATCAACATCTTTACGTGCAGCAAGAACGTCATAGGCGGCAGCAAAGGTTTCTTCAATACTACTTTGGGAAGGCGACCCTTCCGATCGACCGTAACCGGGGTATTCCACAAGCAGGACCCCCATTCCGAGACGATTGAATGTTTGTAGTTCTTGCGGCCAAAAGTCGATTAGTTCCCCGTTCCCGTGTGCAAAAATCACCGCTGGGGCCGGTTTTGATCCGCGGTCTGCGTCCGGCGGCAAAAACCATGTTTCAACCTTCCCAAAACTCGCAGCCACCCAAATTCGCTCCAGGCCGGCAATGTCCGTATTTTCTGCAGGCACCTCAATCAAACCACTAGGGAACATCATCTGCCGCTGCATCAAAAAAAGCAGGCCGCAGTAAGCAAGGTACAAACCCAAGGGCCATGCAACAACTTTAATGATGACATTCAATTTCATACTCCTAATGTCCGATTTTTATTACCTTAATTTTGTACTTGATTTATAAGTCTTCAGCCAAAGCGTTATCATAACGCCGGATAAATCGAGTTAGATTTACAACTGACACATTGAGTTTTAACTTAATGAGGGTATAATATATTAATTGTGCAAAAAAACATAGAGGAGAATTTCAGGTTGTTTCTGAAACCATTAAGGTTCAGTTCACATGTTCTTTATTGATAGCGTTTTTTACTGCCACACCAATTCTTTCGAATGTATACGGTTTTTGGATAAATTGTCCGGCTCCCAGTCTTTGACATTCTTTGACCCGCTCGGTTTCTGAGAATCCGCTGGTGATGATGGCTTCCTGGCGCGGACGCAGCTTGATAATTTTTTTATAGGTGTCCAGACCGTCAATGCCCGGATCCATAATCATGTCCAGGACCATTAAATCTACGGAGTTGTTTGTAAGATGCTCAACGGCTTCTTCGCCACTGGCGACGGTGGCAACCGAATAGCCCAGATGGGTCAGGATCCCGGATGCAATTTCTCTTTGCGCATGCACATCATCAACAACTAAAATATTCTGACCACTGCCCGCATAGGCTGCCATGGGAACGGTGGTTTGCTTGGCAGAAATCGCTTCTCTGGTAATCGGAAAATATAACTCGAATGTAGTCCCGACACCCTCGATACTGTGAACATCTATATAACCCTGATGGTCTTTAACCGTTCCATAAACAACCGCCATACCTAAACCGGATCCGCTGCGGCCCATCACTTTTTTGGTGTAAAAGGGCTCAAAGATTCTATTAAGATCTTCAGGAGCAATGCCTGTCCCGTTATCAGCAACCCTTAAAACAACAAATTCTCCCTCATGTATGCTGAGATCGTAACCGTTTATGGGCTTGTCGACATATTGGTTTTTGGTGGATAATGCAACGGTTCCTCCGTTAGGCAGCGCTTCGGCTGCATTCGTAACCAGATTCATAATCGTTTTGTCAAGGTGCACCGATTTTCCGGCAATGTTCAGCAAATCCGGTTCTATATTGTTTTCTATTTTAACACCAGGATGATGCAATTTTAGTTTTTGATGCACGGAAGACTGCAAATAAGACGAAACAACATCATTCAAATTGACAACTTCGGTACTACTTACGCCTCTGCGTGCCAGCGTTAACAGATCCTGTACAAGTTCCGCCATTCTATTAGACGCTTCCAGTGAAGACTTTAGGTAGCGTAAATTGGGGTCGTCTTCAGGCATGTTCATCAATGCCATTTGAATGTAGCCCGAAATACCCCCTAGTACGTTATTGCTGTCATGCGCAAAACCGCCGGCCAAAAGTCCGATAGCTTCCATTTTCTCTGCACGGGCAATTCTTTCCTGCAGTTCTTTTTTTCTCTTTTTCCGCCTTCTCAAGATCGGTTAAATCCATAGCAAAGCCAATGACACCGATAACCTTGCCGTCAATATTTTTGTATGGAAACTTATCTACAATTAAAGGTTTGCGGCCCTGGGCGGTTGCCAGGATGCCGGTTTTTTGCAGCACCGGTTTTCCTTTTTGGATTACTTCCGAATCATCATCCAAAACTTGCCCCTTATTGTCGGGAAACAGTTCGGCATGGGTCTTGCCAAGCACCTCGTCCATAGGGATACCAGTAATTTGAATGAATTTTTTATTTACTCGAATATATCTTTGCGCTTTATCTTTATAGAAAATCATTCCCGGTGATGAATCCAGCATTATTTCCAGTTCACGGCCTTTTGCTTCTAAAATAAGTTGAGTTTCTTTTAATTCTTTGGTGCGCTCGAAAACCTTTTCTTCCAAGCTGGACAGCAAATCAAAATAGTCCTTTGTTGAAGTAGTATATTCATCTTTGGCAACGCAAAGTTCATTGGTAAGATGCTTTATGCGTGTCTCCAATCGGACGATCTTATCTTCAGGTTTTTTGCTATTTTCAGATTGTGTCATTCTAAAACAAGCCCTGATCTTCCATTTCGTTGAGTTCTCGCATTGCATCCTCTACGATCAAATCCATTGCATACGGGTCCATGTTCAGTTCAGCCAGGCATTGCTGATAAATTTCGTTATTCTGAAAAGGCGTTTCTGAATATCCGATGCTGCTGTCTTGGGAGCAATATTCAGCAACATATAATGTCGAAGCAAGTTTAGAGGAGTCCTGTTCAGCCTCAAGGGGGTTGTCATGATATCCGATAGCCCCGGCAATCTCTTGCGGAAGATTCCAATTTTCGGCGATTGCCATCCCGATATCTGCATGATCTAAGCCGAAAACTTCCTGTTCGGCCTC
>PVMK01141575.1_pt1 | contig 19848 bp, 24 predicted proteins | sample 1853481 | NCBI WGS metagenome assembly PVMK01 (sample SAMN08533507, study PRJNA380276) | Marine sediment metagenome, whole genome shotgun sequencing project. | reverse complement strand
TCGGCATCTGTACTTACGAGTTGTTCTGTGGCCTGCACCATATTAAAGCAAAGGTAAAGGAACTGTACATAAAAATATTAGCAAATAGGTAAATCTGCCAGTTTAAAAATACAAAATTCCAATCGGCAGCAGAAAAATAGATATTAAAAAAAACAAAGGCGTAGTGACCAACCACCAGATCAATAGAGTCGCGCTAATATAGAAGTTTAAGGATCTGTAAAAGGTTAAAATTCGATTTGTTAATAATATTTCAATAAAGTAAAACACGACACTTAATAAAATGAGGCATAGACCGAATATTGTTATAAAAACCAATTGAGAGGAAAAAAACGACTCAATGTGAGTGAGTATATACATTATGGCACTTATTAAAAATAGAAAACCTCCATATTTTAAGGTGGCCTTATACGGATTATATCTTAAAACCTCATGGTAATAGAAGACAAAGAACAGAACACTGCCAACACTCCAAAACACCGTATAGTACCAGTAATTATCCTCAAAAATAGTATCCTTTATAATATGCAAAAGATCATACTTTGCAAAGTACACTGGATAAAACCCAATGAGTTCGAGAAGAGCCACATAGACCAAAAACCAGATAAAATACCTGGCTACAGTATGACTATACCGTTTATAAAGCAGTATTCCTGTAACTGCGGCCATAAACTCTACACCCCTGATTAGAAGCGAATAGTTCTGCCTTATAAATTCCTCCACAAATGGTTATTTTACTGCTGCGGGTAGTTAGAATCAGGCGGATTTCCAGAGCCTCCGTTATTAAACCCCTCAATAGTAGAAATATCACCACTACCTTCCAGGTAATTAAAATTGAACATACTGCCCTTGGAGGCATTGGATATTCCTGTAGGGACAAAGAACATCGTAGTATAGCCTACTTCTTCCCCTTCGTTTGGGTAAGCCGCCAGGTACACGCGGATACCATCCATGGTATAATCCTGGTTCATCGCTTCGTTTTCGGCATAATCGAGGTAACTTCTTAAATTATCCAGGGCCCACCATGACGAGCGGTTGTCGGGCCTTTTGGTTATGGAATCGCTAATCAACTGGTGTCTCGAATTAAAGGCCATGTCCATGGTCCTGGCCTCTTCGGGTGAAATAAGACCCGTGGGTTCCGGCCTTGCTTGTACTTTTTGGTCATCATCTGTAGTTTGGCTACCAAAATAAAAATAGGAAATGAGCGCTCCAATAACGATCCCCAACACCAGGGGCAATAGTCTTGCATTTTTCATAATATAATTAAATTAGGTTAAATTCACCCCTAATGTAATTAAAAGTTGTTATATATAAAATTTTCAAGAGACTAAAGTCTTTTCTTACAAAAATTTGTTCTTAGATTAAAGCTGCATTTGTGGCCTACATGTTTTTGAGATAACACATCTACGTCAGATTCCTTAAGCTGTAACACCCTGGGGTATCCCCCGCTGGTCTGACCATCCCGCATTAAAATGATAAGTTTTCCCATAGGCGTGAGCTGCACGGTGCCGGGCAGGACCAAAGAGGTAATTATGGGTTCTAAGGTATTGGCAAGGGTTTCTTCAAGCTGGTAGGCCATTCTGTTATTTTCTTTGGCGATGGTAAACTCCCGCGACAGTAACTGTCCTTGTTGGGATTTGGAAAGCAGATCGAATTCTGGCCCTCTAAATGCGTCTAATTCTTTTGAACTAAAAAGATCTGTCTTTATCTTTATTGAGGCAAGCGGTATTTCCATTTTGGGGCAGTTGTCCGATATTTCCAGTGTATCCCCTTCCGAAACCAGGGAGCTGGGCGTTATATCTTTGTACATGCTACGGCTGCTCATAACTTTTGGGGACTTAAAACCACCACTCACCGCCAGGTAACATCTAAAACCAAACCGCAGTTTGCCAAATGACAGCAAGTCGCCACTTTTTACCGCAATAACCAGGTTGAGTTTAACCGCATCGCTATTGACCCGGGGCGATATATCGGCTCCCGAAATACAAATAAGGGTATCGCAGTTAAACCTGAGCTTTGGGCCGGTCATAGTAATTTCGAGCACCGCGGCATTTTTAGTATTGTTCAGTAAGGCATTGGCAAGTCCGGCGGAATACCTATCCATAACCCCCGACACCGGAACACCATAGTGCTGATAATCAAATCGTCCCAGGTCCTGAACAGTGGTGTAAAATCCGGGTTTTAAGACCTCAACCACGAATAACCTCGCTTTCCAATTGATATACACCGGCCTGATCTAAAGTGTATATGTCCTTATGTGCCTTTAAATCAATGTCGTAAAATGCGATCCGGTCACCAGGCTTTGCAAAGCAGGGCCGTTCTTTGGACATGTTAAAAAAGTTTATGGGTGAATTCCCGATGACATTCCAACCTCCGGGGCTCTGGCAGGGATAGACACCGGTTTGCTTTCCACCTATACCAACCGCACCTTTTTTGAGTTTCAATCTCGGCGTTTGTTTCCTCGGAAAATAAAGGTCCTTATGTAATCCTCCCAGGTATAAAAATCCGGGTAAAAAGCCAATTAAAAATACGGTATAAACAGACCCGGTATGCAGGGTAATAATGTCTTGTTTAGACAGGTTTTTTTTTGCGAGATCTCCTCGATATCGATGGCAAATTCATCGGCATAGCATACCGGTATCTTCCATAGCAATGACGGCCCGATAAGCACCGGTTCCTCGGAGGAATACAGGTCTTTTAAGATCTGTATTTTATCATAGATATTATTTATAGTAGTGTTATAAACAATTAATAACGAGTTATATGCAGATTTTACATAAACTACTTCTTTAAGTAGTGAAGTTACCAGTTTTTCCTTGAAGATTATGAGGTCCTCAAGCACCATTTTGTCAATTTTTGAGGGCCATTCTATCAAAATGGAGCACTCGCTAAATTGTTTGTATCTGAGCTGAAAATCACCCATAAGAATTACAAAATTTCCATTTGACTTTTCCCGAGGTTTTCTTTCAGGTCTTTAATTAATTTAACCGCCTGCGGATTGTCGCCATGAATACAAAATGTATCCGCTTTAATCTTTACCTCTACTCCATTTATGGTCCTTACTTTTTGATCCGTTATTATTCTATAAACATGATTAAGTACCTCTGTGGAATCTACGATAACAGCATTTTTGTTTGTGCGTGAAACCAAAGTGAGGTCGTCATTATAATTCCTGTCTGCAAAGGCTTCATAAACAACCGGTATCCCTTGTTTTATAGCTTCATTGGCCATCACCGATCCGTAGGGAGCGTATAATTTTAGTGGCATGGATATACTTTTAATGGCCAAAATAATGGCAATGGCGACCGATTTGTCCGTCATGGCAATGTTATATAATGCCCCGTGGGGTTTAATATGGTGTAATTCAGCATTTTCGCTGGTCACCACCTTTATCAAGGTATTGATCTGCTCGGTAATGGAGGTACTGAGATCGGGATTGGATATATCCATCGCAACACGCCCAAAATTCTTCCGATCAGGAAACGAGGGATGTGCCCCAATTTTTACGTTATACTTTTTGGCAAGGATTACAACCTTTTGCATGGTTTGTACATCGCCTGCGTGACCCCCGCAGGCAATATTGCATGAAGATACGAATGGCAGTATTTGGCCCTCGTTACCCAGGCCTTCACCGACATCGACATTGATGTTAATTTTAAATTGTTCCACGTTTAAAAGAGATTTAGTTCGAATACTTTATTTAGTGCCGTTACTGATAGTAAAATACTGATTCCCAGTATTATAATTCCAAATATATTTTGTTGCAAACTATTGCGATGTTTTCCTAAAACTGAATGTTTATTGACGATCCAGATCAAAAATCCGGCAATTACAGGCAATAAAAGGCCATTGGCCACCTGAGCGAATTTTATGATCTCAATGGGCCTGATGCCTAAAGAAGAAAATAATATCCCCAGTAGTAAAATAAACATCCAAACCGCCCTGAACTTTTTAGACTTTAAATTCGATTTCCAACCCAAACATCCACTGGCCACATAAGCCGCTGCCAAAGGAGCCGTGATGGCACTGGTAATCCCTGCAGCAAACAATCCTATGGACAGGACATATTTTGCAAAATTCCCGAACAGGGGCTCCAGGCCTTGTGCAAGATCGGAAGCATTATTGATATCCGAAAATGGAATGGCCGATGCCGTTATTATGATACACATGGATACCACACCGCCCCCAATTATGGCAATAATGGTATCCTTTCTCGCAAACTTCAGATCCCTTTCATCTTTCCATTTTTCACTTACTAAAGCGGCATGCAAAAACAAATTATAAGGTACAACCGTAGTACCTATTAATCCTATTACAGTTAAAATACTGTCTTGTGGGAACTTCGGGACAAAAATGTTTTTCGCCACCGCCATCAGGCCGGGCCTGGTCATTACGGCCGCAATTAAAAATGCCAGGCTCATTAAGATCACCAGGAACACCATAGCTTTTTCGAGGGTCTTATAATTTCCTATATACAAAAGCACAAAAGCGATGCCGCCTATCAATACACTCAAAGAATTTATCGAAAGCCCTCCTACATGAAGTATGGGGTTCTTAATAATGGTTTCTAAGCCCAGGGCCCCGCCACTAATATTCCCCGCCTCGTAAGCGGCATTGCCAATAACGATGGCAGATAAAATAAGTACGATGGCAAGTACCCTGAAAAGCGGATGCTTAATTTCCGATCTAATGATCTCCGACAAGCCTTTTTGGGTAATAATGCCCAATCTTGCTGCCATTTCCTGCAACACGATACACGCAATTATGGAAAGTACCATGGCCCAGAGCAATGCATATCCAAATTGAACTCCGGCCAGCGTACATAATGTAACTGTTCCCGGTCCAATAAATGCTGCCGCCACTAAAGGCCCTGGTCCAATGTTTTTAAGCACCTCTTTAAACATTTGCCAATCACTTTTAAAAGACGCTTAAATATCCTAAATTCCTGACAGTTCTACAAGATATCTGACGACTCTTTATTGCATCAAGCACGAAAAAAAATCACCTAAAAAATCATTGCCGATGAATCTTACAAAATCATAGACGAACACCCTGGCAGGGATTTGGTACGACGTTACCCCGACAATTTATATATCACATTTATCCCAACCATCCTTCCCTGTCCAGGCTACGGTATTGTATGGCTTCACTTATATGCAAGCCCTGTATTGTCTCTACCCCTTCAATGTCGGCGATGGTTCGGGACACCTTTAAAATACGGTCATAGGCCCGGGCCGATAAATTGAGGCGTTCCATGGCGGTCTTCAACAATTGCTTTGAGGTCTTGTCAAGTACACAATACTTCCTAATTTGCCGGGTGGTCATTTGGGCATTGTAATGCACTTTGGCCGAATCCTTAAAGCGTTCGGACTGGATATCACGGGCTGCGGTAACCCGTTTACGAATGGCTGTAGAGGGTTCTCCCTTTCGTTCTTCGGACAGTTTTTCAAAGGGTACGGGCGTCACTTCAATATGGATGTCGATACGATCCAGTAAAGGACCTGAGATCTTACTCAAATAGCGTTGCATTTCTACGGGTGAGGAGGTCGCCGGGGCATCGGGATCGTTAAAATACCCACTCGGGCTGGGATTCATGCTGGCCACCAGCATAAATGACGAGGGATAGGTCACGGTAAATTTGGCACGTGATATACACACCTCTCGATCCTCCAGGGGTTGCCGTAACACCTCCAAAACACCACGCTTGAACTCGGGTAACTCATCGAGGAACAATACCCCGTTATGCGACAGGGAGATCTCCCCCGGTTGCGGATAAGTACCTCCACCCACGAGGGCCACATCCGAGATGGTATGGTGCGGCGCCCTGAAGGGGCGCTGTGCCATAAGCCCTGCATGGGCCTTTACCCGGCCCGCCACCGAATGTATCTTTGTGGTTTCCAGGGCTTCAATTAAGGTCATTGGGGGCAGGATACTCGGTAACCTTTTGGCCAGCATGGTCTTTCCCGCTCCGGGTGGGCCGATCAAAATAATATTATGCCCTCCGGCGGCTGCGATCTCCATGCAGCGTTTGATACTTTCCTGGCCCTTGACATCGCTAAAATCGAATTCGGGGAACTCGAGGTTCTTATAGAATTCTTTGCGGGTGTCCACAATGGTTTCAGTCAACGCTTCACCTTTGTCAAAATAATTGATGACCTGCCCAATATTATCAACGCCATATACCCTTAGGTCATTGACAATGGCGGCTTCCTTTGCATTTTGGTTTGGAAGGATAAAACCCTTAAACCCCTCCTCCACGGCCTTGATGGCGATGGGCAGAGCCCCTTTTATGGGCTGGAGGCTACCGTCGAGTGGAAAGTTCGCCCATGATCAGAAAGTCGTCTAATTTCTCAGCCCGTATTTGATTGGAGGCCGCAAGGATACCGATAGCTAAAGTGAGGTCGTAGGCGCTTCCCTCCTTTCTTAGATCGGCAGGAGCCATATTGATGGTGATCTTCTTTCCGGGAATTTTATAACCGTTATTCTGAAGTGCGGCAGCAATGCGATAGTTGCTTTCTTTAATGGCATTGTCGGGCAGCCCGACCAGATGATAGCCTATACCCGTATCTACATTGACTTCAACCGTGATAGTTGTAGCTTCTACCCCAAATACGGCAGATCCAAAGACTTTTCTAAGCATTTAATAAGTAGGTTAATTTGAATTCGTAATTTATGAAAAAATGACTATATTTAATAACTCTTATATATAATAATTTAGAGAACTCCCAATATAATTATATAATAGATAGTCCTGTTAACTAATTTTATCTAAATGAAAACTTACTCCGTCGTTGTGGTGGATGACCACCTACTCATGTCCCAGGCTATAGCAAGTCTTGTGGATTCGTTTGAAGAATTTAAGGTTCTTTTTATCTGTAATACCGGACAGGGATTTCTTGATAAACTTAAAACATGCGATGAGCTTCCCGATATTGTGCTTATAGACATTTCAATGCCCGGACTCAATGGCATCCAAACCACCCAACTCGTTACTGAGATCTATCCCAGAATTAATATTCTCGCACTAACGGTAATAGAAGACGAAAATTCCATAATTAAAATGCTAAAGTCGGGAGCCAAAGGGTATTTACTTAAAGACATTGAGAAAAGTGAATTGGAAATCGCCTTAATAGAGGTTATGACCCAGGGCTATTACCATACCAGGGATGTTTCCAATGTTCTTATCAAATCCCTAATAGGAGATCCCGATGGCTCTAAAGTGGATCTCAAAAACACCGAATTGGAATTCATTAAATACGTGTGCTCCGAAATGACCTATAAAGAAATTGCGAAGAATATGTACAGAAGCCCCAAGACCATAGACGGTTACCGGGACACCCTATTTAAAAAACTTCAGGTCAAGAACAAGATTGGTTTGGTTATCTACGCCATCAAGAACAACATCTATACACCCTGAGTTCTATTTTATATCTACATTGATCAAAGAGAACTTAAAGAGGGTTTCGTTGAGATAGGTTTCACCGGGTTTTAAGAGGGATGATGGAAAATTCCCATGATTGGGAGCATCGGGAAAGTTCTGGGTTTCAAAGCAAATGGCAGGGAAGTCCGTATATGTAATACCGTCATTAAACAACAGGCCTGAAAACTGCTGCGCAGTAGGTGTAAAGATTACTATTGCCGGCTGATTGGTATAAACCTCCATTTGTATTCCGGTCTCCTTCGAAAACAATACAGCCTTTATTTGGCCGTCATTTAAAACAAAAGTATCATCAAAACCCTCAAAATCACTTCTGCCAATTTGTGATGCCGTTCTAATATCATAGCGCGTATGTTTTGTATCCAATATGCGTCCCGTAGGAATCAATTGTGGATCAACTTCAAGATACTTTTCACTATCGGCCATCATACGGTGATCTAAAACAGATCCCTTACCATTCAAATTAAAATACGCGTGATTGGTCAAATTAACAGGGGTTGTTTTATCTGTTTGGGCCGTATATGCAATTTTTAAGGCATTGGCCTCGGTTAATCCATAGGTTACTGTTACCTTTAAATTTCCGGGATAGCCTTCTTCCAGATGTGGGCTTAGGTAGGACAAAGTTATATATGGATTTTCACCATAATCAACTTCATCTATTGTCCAAAGTTTTTTGTGAAAACCCTCTTTGCCTCCATGTAAGTGAACACCATCGTTGTGATATAAAGGGTAGGTCTTCCCCTCGATCTTGATCGCTTTTTGCGATATTCTTCCGGCATATCTGCCAATGGTACTTCCTAAACACAGGTTCTTATTTAAATATTGGGCTGTGGTATATTCCAGTGCCGAAGGCAAACCCACCACAACATCTACCGATTTTCCATCTTTACCCTGAACCTTTAAGCCCATTATACAGGCTCCAAAATTTGAAACTTTTAAGGTGACCCCATTGGAATTCGTTAGGGTTATCACTTCCGGTACGATCATATTTTAGATGGGAATTTTATTTATGAGCATAAAAATAGGTTATTTACAACTTAAAGTCCTGTTGCGGAACATCAAAATTATTTTATGTATAATCCCTGTTAAAATCTTCTCTAAATAAAAATAAGTCGTTATATTTACAAACATATAACGAATTTAGAATGATCTCGGTAGAACAAGCAATAGAAATTGTTAGAAAGAACAGCTGTTCAACTCCATATTCCGAACTTAAAAAAGTGAGTGCATCAAGCGGTTATATACTATATGAGGATGTCATCTCACCTATCGATATGCCGCCATTTCGGCAATCGGCAATGGATGGCTATGCCCTTTGTTTAAACGGCAATACAGTGTATAAAGTTATTGGGGAGGTCAAGGCCGGCGACCCTTATCACCCGGTTTTAAACCCCGGTGAATCCGTTCGAATCTTTACTGGCGCTCCCGTTCCGGATTCAGCGGATGCGGTCATCATGCAGGAACGGACTCAGGTTGCCGATGACAAGTTGACTATTGATGCTCCTGTACAGGCAGGTGATAATATAAGACCCCGTGGCGAGCAAGTCCTTAAAGAAGATATCGCCCTTAAAAAAGGAACAAAACTCACCCCTGCCGCCATCGCTTTTTTAACGGCATTGGGGATTACCGAGGTTTCTGTATACGCTAAACCCTCGATTGCCATTGTGGTAACAGGTGATGAACTTGCCCAAGCGGGTGAGGATCTCGATTACGGACAAATCTATGAAAGCAACGCCGTGATGTTAAGGATCGTACTTGACCAGTTAGGTTATAAAAATGTATCAGCCCATAAAGTTGCAGACGTTTACGACGATACTCTAAGCACATTGAAATCTGTCATATCCAATCACGACGTTGTTTTGGTCTCCGGAGGGATTTCGGTTGGGGATTATGATTTTGTTGGGAAAGCCCTCGCCGAATTAGGTGTGGAACAATGTTTTTATAAGATAAAACAAAAACCGGGTAAGCCTTTGTTCTTTGGAAAAAAAGGTGACAAATTGATATTTGCCCTTCCCGGAAATCCGGCGTCGGCTTTAAGTTGTTTTTATATCTATGTCCTAACGGCATTAGAGTTACGCTCCGGCAATGGCAATTTCACCCTGCCAATGATTAAGGCACAGTCGGTATCGGATTTTACGAAAAAAGGAGACCGGTCTCAATTCTTAAAAGCCATTTATATCGATGGAAGCGTGGAAATTCTCGAAGGCCAGAGTTCTTCAATGCTACATACCTTTTCTCTCGCTAATGCAATGGTCTATGTCCGGGAAACAGCAGATTCTATAAAAATAAACGATACGGTGGAAGTCATTCTTTTACCCATATATTAATATGTCATGAACTATAAAATTAAAAGCAGAATTTGGATCGAAGCAGATGGGAACATTTTACTTGGCGAAGGCAGGGTAAGTTTGTTAAAAGCAATTGAAGACACAGGCTCATTGACACAGGCCGCAAAATCCCTGAGCATGTCCTATAAAAAGGCATGGTCGCTGATCGATGCCGTGAACTCGCGCGCGGAAAAGCCCGTGACCACCTCCAGTATTGGTGGTAAAGGTGGTGGTGGTGCCCGGTTAACGGACTACGGAAAAACCCTGGTCAATACTTTCGACACCATAAATGAAAATTGCTGGAATTATTTAGACGATCAAATAAAGCAAGTCAATTTATAATGGGTTTCGATATTGAACATATATGGTTATTTCTCGCCATTCTCCCTGTGGTGGCGTTTCTCTATTCCAGCGTAGGCCATGGCGGTGCCAGTGGGTACCTCGCTCTTATGGCTTTATTTTCTTTTGCAACGGAAACCATGAAACCGACCGCTTTATTGCTCAATTTATTTGTGGCAGCTATAGCATTTTATCATTATTATAAAGCCGGGCATTTTAATATGAAGCTGTTCCTGTCTTTTGCCATTACTTCCATTCCCCTCGCATTCTTAGGCGGTATGATAACGGTCGATGCCTCCATTTATAAAAAGATACTTGGAGTGCTTTTAATTTTTGCCGTCCTTAAGATGTTAAATGTCTTTGGAAAGGAAAGTTCGCTAATTAAGGACGTTAAACTATGGCAGGGACTGGTAGTAGGTGGAGTTATAGGGTTCTTTTCCGGATTGATAGGAATTGGCGGCGGTATTATTCTAACACCCATAATCCTGGTATTGCACTGGGGGAAAATGAAAGAGGCAGCCGCGGTTTCGGCATTATTTATCTGGGTGAATTCGGCCTCCGGATTGGTGGGACAGTTCACCAGCGGTGTAAAACTTGCCCCGCAATCGTTTATTCTTGTGGGTGTAGCCTTGGTGGGCGGTTATTTTGGCAGCTATTACGGAAGTCAAAAGTTCGACAATAGAGTATTGCGCTACCTGCTCTCATTTGTACTGGTCATCGCTTCGGCAAAATTATTTTTTTTATAAATGATAGACAAAGAACACATATCAGGGAATTATTCTGGCCGGCGGGAAAAGCTTCCCGGATGGGCAGCGATAAAGGGATTTTTGGTCCTGAATGACAGGCTTTTTATAGAGCATATCATTAACGCCATGGAACCCCTTGTTCACAATATTATATTGGTGTCTGGTAACGCTGACTATGATGTGTTCGGATATAAACGTGTAAGCGATCTCATAGAAGATTCAGGCCCCCTGGCAGGTCTATACACGGGATTGTACCATTCCGGAACCCAATACAACATGGTGTTGAGCTGTGATGTGCCTTTGATCAAGACCTTCGTCCTCGAACAATTGATCAATAATGCTGATAAACCTTATGATGTAGTGCAACTGCAAAGTCAAGGCAAGAGCATACCCTTGATCGCATTATACCAAAAGCATTGTATGTCCACTTGTTTAGGGCTGTTGGATAAAGGTGAAAAGCGATTGCGTATTGCCGTAGAGCATTTCAATACCAAAACGATCCCCATTGCCCCGGAATGGGAGCAATATGTTAAAAATATAAATACTATAGATCAATTAAAAGCAGTACAAAATGCAGTTGAACATTAAATATTTTGGAATGCTGGCTGAAATAACGCAGTGCAGCGAGGAAGACCTGGAGTTTTCAAGATCGTCGGTTACGGATTTACTGGACGTTCTTTTTGAAAAATATCCGGATCTTGAAACCAAGGATTTTCAGGTGGCACAGAACAACGCGATCGTGTCTAAGGAAACCCTGGTCTCGGATGCTGAAATTGCGTTACTACCACCATTTTCGGGAGGTTAAAATAAAAATAAAGGAAGTGGGGAGAGATTCCCGCTTTCACGGGAATAGATGAGCAGATATAGTCGACATATTATATTATCGGAGGTCGGGCCGGATGGCCAGGACAAACTCAATACTTCCAGGGTGCTCGTTATTGGTGCCGGCGGATTGGGCTGCCCCGTCCTGCAATATCTGGCAGCCGCAGGGGTTGGGACCATAGGGATTATAGACTTTGATGTTGTCGAAACCTCCAATTTACAGCGCCAGATATTATTCGGCACCTCAGCTTTGGGAAGGAATAAGGCCCTGGCAGCTAAAGACCGGCTGGAGGATCTAAATCCGACCATTAATATTAAGGCCTATCCTAAAACCTTAACATCAAAAAATGCATTGGAATTATTTAAGGCTTACGACATTATTGTGGATGGAAGTGATAATTTTTCTACCCGGTACCTGGTCAATGATGCGGCGGTACTAAGCCACAAACCCGTAGTCTACGGGGCCATCTATAAATTTGAGGGCCAGATTTCCGTATTCAATTATCAAAACGGGCCAAGTTACCGCTGCCTGTTCCCCACCCCGCCTAAGGAAGGCACCGTGGCCAACTGTGCCGAAGTTGGGGTTCTCGGTGTTTTACCAGGCATTATCGGAACCATGATGGCCAATGAAGTCATTAAGATCATTCTCGGGTTTAGAGCTGTACTAACGGGAAAATTACTCTGTTATGACTCTCGAACAACAGCAATGACAACCTTGAAGATCAACAGGTCAGATGCCGAATTTGAAAAGATACTTTCGAGAGGTGAAAATCTAAACGAGGATTACCAGGACAATTATTGCGAGACGGAAGTAGTGGAAATTTCGGCCGATGAAGTATCGCAAATGGATAATATTCAATTTGTTGATGTTCGTGAATTTCATGAACAACCTCAGTTAGACCTTGCAAACTGTGTTCACATTCCCTTGGGAAGTCTGGATCAAAATCTGAAACTGTTCCGGCCGGATCAGCATCATGTACTGTTCTGTCAGACCGGAACCCGCAGTAAAACAGCGGTCAAAATATTACAAAAACATAAGATCGATAAGTGCTATAGCCTAAAGGGCGGGGTTACCGCAATTATCGAGCAATTAAAACTCAACATATGACAACAATTAGAACACCAAAGAATGTTTTTAAAGATGGGGCGATCTCATCGGAGTTTATAGGACAGTCTATAGCCAAACATCAATCCAAAACATCAATAGGGGCGCATAATATCTTTTTGGGCCAGGTGCGTGCCGATGCCGTTGATGGCAAAACCATTGCTGCCATCGAGTATACCGCTTACATAGATATGGCCAACGAAACATTTCATCAGATCAGGGAAGCGACATTTGAGAAATTCGACCTCAACTGTATGCATATCTATCATAGCCTTGGGAGGGTCAATGCCGGCGAGATATGCCTGTTCGTTTTTGTGTCCTCTCCGAAACGGAAGGTAGTCTTTAAAGCTTTAGAATATGTGGTCGAGGAAATTAAAGCCAAAGCACCGGTATTCGGAAAGGAACTTTTTGAGGATGAATCGCATCAATGGAAAGTCAATAGTTGATAGGTGTGAGGACTGAGGCTGGAAGTTGGAAGACGGGTGACGGGTGACGGGTGTTGGGATTTGGAATTTGGAATTTGGAATTTGGAATTTAGTTATTAATTTAAATATAGAACATAAAGAAAAGGATGGTAGACATCACACATAAAAGTAATACCCTTCGCGTAGCAACTGCGCAAGCCATAGTCAGGGTAAGTAAACCCGAAACTATTGCGGCCATAAAAAATGATACCGTACCCAAGGGCAATGTATTTGCCATGAGTAAGGCTGCCGGATTACTCGGAATTAAAAGAACACCCGATCTTTTGCCCGATTGTCACCCGCTGCCTATTGAATTTGCAGGAATAGAATATGACATCAACGATCTCGAAATAACGGTGACCTGCACCATTAAGACCATTTATAAGACCGGTGTCGAAGTTGAAGCCATGCATGGCGCTTCGGTCGTAGCTCTTAATATGTACGATATGCTGAAGCCCATTGACAAAGGCATAGAAATTCATTCTATTAAATTATTACACAAGAAAGGTGGAAAATCCGACTTTAAGGATCGATTTAGAAAAGCAATTACGGCAGCGGTTATCGTTTGTTCCGATACGATATCGGCGGGACAAAAAGAGGATAAGGCCGGAAAAGCCATCATAAGTAAATTGGAGGAATGTAATATTGCAGTTAGCGATTATGTTATTATCCCCGATGAGAAAGAAATGATCCAGGATAAAGTGAGATCCTATGAAGCGCAGGGTGTGGATCTCATTGTATTTACCGGCGGCACCGGGCTATCAAAGCGCGATGTGACACCGGAGGCCTTGAATGAGATCATCGAAAGAAGAGTACCCGGTATCGAGGAGGCCATAAGGAGTTACGGGCAGGACCGTACCCCATATTCGATGCTTTCCCGAAGTGTGGCCGGAACGATAAATGATACTTTGGTGTTGGCCCTACCGGGATCTACCAATGGAGCAAAGGAATCTATGGATGCGATATTTCCATCCGTACTACATATTTTTGGAATACTTAAAGGAGCGAGACACAACTAATGGAAAAGAACCTAAACATACTTAAGGACACTTTCGGAAGGCAACACAACTATCTGCGCATTTCGCTAACTGAGCTCTGTAATTTGCGATGTACTTATTGTATGCCTGCGGAAGGCATTCAACTTTCACCCAAATCAAATATCATGACATATGACGAGGTATTTACCATTGCAAAAACCTTCGTGGATCACGGAGTTACCAAGATAAGACTCACAGGCGGAGAGCCGCTGGTGCGACGGGATGCCGATGTGATCCTGAAGCAACTGGCGACACTACCCGTCGAACTTTCTATAACGACAAATGCCGTCACCGTGGATCGGTTTATCGATACCTTCAGATCTTGCGGTATTAAAAGTATTAATGTGAGCCTGGATTCTTTGGATGCCGAAAAATTTAATGAGATCACTCGTAGAAATGATTTTGATAAGGTCTATAAAAATATTCAACTTTTAATTAAAGAAGGCTTCAAAGTGAAGTTGAACGCTGTTTTAATTAAAGGATTTAATGACAACGAGATCATAGATTTTATTGAATTGACCAAAGCGCTTCCGGTTTCGGTTCGATTTATAGAATTCATGCCTTTTGACGGTAACAAATGGGATAAAAAAAAGATGGTATCCTATGCCGAGGTTATGGACCAGGTTTACAATGCCTTCGACAAAAAGGACGTCCTCCGCATTGCTGATGCCCCTAACGACACATCGAGGAACTATAAAATTGAAGGCTATAAAGGATCATTCGCGATCATCAGCTCTGTCACTAACCCATTTTGTGATTCCTGCAACCGTATTCGATTATTGGCTAACGGGCGATTAAAGAACTGCCTGTTCTCCTCCGCCGAATCCGACCTGCTGACCCCACTTCGTGAAGGCAAGACCATCGAACCGATTATTAAAAAGGCTATTCAGGCTAAATTTAAAGTTCGCAGTGGTATGAATACTCTTGAAGAGTTTAACGACCCCAAAAGGCATGCGCAAAACCGAAGCATGATCACCATAGGAGGATGATTAAAACAACGAGAAATGGAACCGAGTAAATTTGAAAGCGCTATAGCAAAAATAGATCGTAAAAATGCAGAAGATCCGCATACCGAGGTATTCCATGACCAGGAATTCCCCAAGGAACTTCTGTACTCGCAACGCATGTCGAAAAAACTTTTGGATTTTGATCCCGATGCGTCGGAAGCACTTCAAATAGCTGCTCGAGCACAACATATATGCCGTTGGAAAATTGATAGAAGTACATATCCAATGGATAAGGTTGGATATATAAAATGGCGTGAGAAACTTAAAAAAATGCATGCGGATATCACGGCAGAAATTTTAATGGATGTGGGTTATGATTACAAATTTATAGACAGAGTGTCTTTCCTGATATGTAAGAAATCCATGAAGAAAGATGAAGGCACTCAAATTCTGGAAGACGTCATTTGCCTCGTATTCCTTGAACATTATTTTGTAGACTTTGTTTCTAAACATCCGGATAACAAAGTCGTTGATATCCTCAAAAAAACATGGAAAAAAATGTCCGCAAAAGGGCATTCTGAGGCCAAGAAAATTCATTTATCTTCAAAGGGCAGTGCTTTGTTGAAAGAGGCCACCGGAGCCGAATAATTGTGCAATTACCAATTTGAGTGAGGCTGTAATCAAGGGCCTTCAATGTTCAGCCTTAAATAAGTGTTCATAATCATCCATAGTGTCAATATCTGAAACATGACCTTCGCCCGGAACGACATGAACATGCGCTGCATTTTCCTGAAGTAGGGACTTGGCTCCCCTATCATCATTCAGTTTGGCCAAAGCTTCAAAATAAACAGCATCGAACAGGACGGGAACCCCTTGCTTGCCATTTTCATAGGACGTTGCAATAATCTGATCTTTCCCCGGGGTGAAAGCTTCTATTTGTGAATTTAAATAATTAGTCGTGATCAGGGGTTGGTCGGGCAACAGGATAAGAATGCCATCACATACTGGCTCATTCCTTAATATATATGAGACTCCTGTTGCGATAGATTTACCCAGGCCGAAATGCCAATCCTTATTTTCCAGGATAACGATACCATGGTGTTTGATCTTTGCATAAATGCGATCGTAATTCGCACCCAGGACAACGATGGTCTTTGAAATGGGCAATGCTTTAGAAGTTTCGATGGCATGACCCAAAAGGGTACTATGCTTCCATTTAAGCAGTTGCTTCGGGATTCCCATTCGGGATGAACTTCCTGCAGCCGGGATGAGCACAATTATATTGATCAAAAGAATTAAATTAATACATTAGCTATGTATGCCTAACAACTTATTCTTTAACTGAATAGGTTCTTGTTTTCTTACAACAGATAAGATTTCCGAGAGAATTGATATTGCAATTTCCTGTGGCGTTTCAGCGCCAATATTCAATCCGACAGGACCGTGTATACTTTCCACAAAAGAGGTATCAACATCCGGGCAATATTCCAAAAACTGGGATAATAATTTTTCCCTGCGTTTCGTGGGTCCTAACATTCCCAGGAATGCCGGCTGTGAATCCTTCAACTCTATCAAATACTTGAGATCATTGGCGAAATTGTGGGACATTAATACGATCGCCGTCTCATGGTCTATGGAGTTTAATTCAAGCGCATCGGGAGAGACCGAATAAAAGGCTGTTGCCCCAGGGAAATTCTCAATGGTTTTGGATTCGAGTGGACCGGAAACGACGGTGACCTCCCAACCGTTAAAGGCAGCCATTTTACAAAGCTGAACGGCATCGTGTTCGGCCCCAAAGATCATTAACTTAAAACGAGGTGGCATGACTTGGGTAAATATGGAAAGGGAAGTGTTTATTTGGTCAAATTTTGAAACCAAATGTCTTTGATTTTCAATTTCAATATATGTTCCCAATCCATTGCATTCTCCCTCCTTCCTGTCGTAGTAAGAGAACATGGTAAATGGCTGTCTGTTTGCCAAACAGCTCTCAAACGCTTCGACAAAATGATCGTCCGGTCGAAACTCCTCCAATAAAATATAAAGGATACCCTCGCAGCCCAGGCGATATCGCCCGTCGTAAGTCATCATTTTAGATCGCCCCGTCTTAAAAACAGTCTGCGATTCTCGTAGTATATCTTTCTCAACACAACCTCCACTTACCGCACCGATCATTCTGTCGTCCTCGAGAATTAGCATGCGCACGCCGGGTTTTCTGTAAGAAGAGCCATCGAGATCCACCACCGATGCCAATACGACCTTTAGCCCTTTACGCCTTGCCTGCCAGGCGCTTTCCACAATGGTTTTAAATTCGTGAGTCATAAAATCAACCTATTAAGTATATTCTAGCCAAGCGGCATTTCTGCATTTATTTGATTAGCAAATGGTTGCTTGCTAAAACGTTGACCTGTTGCTTGATATAATGCATTTGCCAATGCTCCTACTGCAGGCGGAAGACCTGGCTCTCCTAATCCAGTTGGTGCGATATCATTTTTTACAAAAAAAACCTCGATATCTTCTGGTGCCTGAGAATGACGCATTAATTGATATCTATCAAAATTGGTTTCATTGACTGATCCATTGTTAAAGGTTAATTGACTGTACATTGCATGACCAATTCCATCAATTACACCTCCTTGTACCATATTTTTTGCAGCATCTTTGTTAACTACGATGCCACAATCAACAGCACACCAAACTTTTTTGATTTTTGGTTGTCCATTTAATAAAACAATATCAACAACTTCTGCAACATAACTTGAGTGGCAAAAATAAGCTGCAACACCTCGGTAAACACCTTGTTTTGTTTCTTCCCAATTAGATTTTTCTTTTACCAGTTTTAATACACCTGCATATCGTTCAGCTTCGTATTCATGTTTTTCGCCAACTGGGTTGTTGATAGCTCGATCAAATAATTCTAAACGAAAATCTATAGGGTCTTTACCAGCTGCTTCTGCTACTTCATCGAGAAACGATTGCTCCGCACCTGCTGTAAAGTGAGATCTTGGAGCTCTCCATGCTCCTGTAGTAACATTGGTTTCCACTCCGATTGATTCGGCTAAATAATTATCAATAGTACCAGCCGGGAAACGATTAGGGAAAACAGATCCCTCAGGTAAGCCAGTTCCTCTTACTGAAAAAGCGACTAAATTGTTGTTTTCGTCCAAGCCTGCTTTATATCTAGATTGATATGTAGGTCTATAGGTTCCTTGAGACATATCATCTTCCCTAGTGTAAATAAGCTTAACTGGTGCGCCTATTTTTTTAGAAATTGCAGCAGCTTCAAGGGCATAATGCACATAAAGCCTCCTGCCAAATCCTCCACCCATTCGCGTCATATTAACAGTAACATTCTCAATTGGCATATCTAGTAATTTAGAAACCGATTTTTCAGTTGGCTCTGGCATTTGTGTAGGACCAATAAGTTCAGCAGAATTATCTGTAACATTGGCAAAGAAATTCATAGGTTCCATCGTATTATGTGCTAGGAAAGGTGAATTATAAGTTCGCTCAATTATTTTAGATACTTTTGCAAATGCGGCATCAGGATCGCCATCTTTTCTGCTCGCTCCTACAGTTCCAGAAGCGAAAGCGTCTTCTAATTTCTTTAGATGCATTTCTGAATTCTCCAATTCGCTCACAGTTTCCCAATTAGCATTAATGGCTCGTTTAGCTTTCATTAATTGCCAGGTGGAATCTCCAACGATTGCTATAAGTTGAAGAAATCCTTTCTCATCATTCCAATCTGGATCTTCAATTGTGGTATCGATGATAAAAGCGTCTTTTACGCCATCCATTCCTTTTATTTCTTCTTCATTAAAGTTTTTCAACTTCATTCCAAAAGCAGGAGGATGTTGTATCATAGCCAGTTTCATACCCTCTCTTTTAAAGTCTAAACCAAAAAGAGGTTTACCAGTAACAATTTTTTCAGCATCTACATTTTTGACACTTGTTCCAATTAATTTAAAATCTTTTATTTCTTTTAGTTCAACTTCTTCAGGGATTTCAATACCAACAGCTTTTGAAGCTATTTCTCCATATGTTATGGTTCTTTCTTCGTTTTTTTCTGTGATGACTCCTTGAGTTGCATTTAAATCGGATACCTTTACTCCCCATTCTTTAGCAGCAGCTTCCAATAACATTCTTCTACCAGTAGCTCCAGCCATTCTCAAAGCATTCCAACTCAATCTGATTGATAAACTTCCACCAGCAAATTGGTTTTGATAAAACCCTGTATTTAAGGGTGCTTGTTCAACTACTACATTTTTCCAGTCAACATCCAATTCTTCAGCAACAATCAAAGGCATTGATGTTCTTACATTTTGACCAATCTCAGGATTTGGCGAATAAATGGTCACTAATCCAGTATCTCCAATTTTGATGTAACCATTAATTTCAAACCACTCATTGGGAATTGCAATTTTTTCAACTTTAGGATCAGAAGTACATCCAGTTAACCAGCTAAATCCTATAAGCATACCACCACCAGCTGCAGCAGATACTTTCAAAAATGAACGACGATTATATTGTGTTTTTACTTTTGTCATGATTTCTTAGTTTTATAGCTTTGATGCAATTTTTATTGCTTGTTTAATTCTGACATAAGTCCCACACCTACATATATTGCCA
>PVMK01127514.1_pt1 | contig 19849 bp, 18 predicted proteins | sample 1853481 | NCBI WGS metagenome assembly PVMK01 (sample SAMN08533507, study PRJNA380276) | Marine sediment metagenome, whole genome shotgun sequencing project. | reverse complement strand
GGGTCGAACTTCACGCTGCTCTATCCAGACGACATGCCGCTTCGCGACAAGATCGAGACCATCGCCAGCGAGGTCTACGGTGCGGGTGCGGTCAAGTTCGACGCAGCCGCAGACCGCCAGCTGAGGCGATACGAGAGGCTCGGCTGGGGACACCTCCCGATTTGCATGGCGAAGACCCAATCCTCATTGACAGACAACGCCTCGGTTCTGGGTGCACCAGAGGGCTGGACACTCCGCATCCGCGAGGTGCAGGCGTCGGTGGGTGCCGGCTTCATCCTGCCGCTCACCGGATTGATCAACAGGATGCCGGGCTTGGGGGCCACCCCCGCCGCCCACGGCGTCGACATCGATCAGGACGGCAACGTCGTAGGGCTGAGCTGAGTCGCAAGTCGCAAGTCGCGAGTCGCAAGCCCAACTCTCGACTCATGACGCTCGACTCATGACGCTCGACTCACGACTGACGACTTTCTCTACACTCGCCGCCGATGACCGCAACCGAGACCGAGTCGAAGAGCGAGAATCCCTGGAGGCTGCGGCCGAGTGTCGCCCTCTTGATCCTGGCCGGGTTGGCGGTCGTCGGCACCCTGTTGCTCGGGTGGCTTGGGACCCTCCCCGAGGAGCGGCACGTCGAGGTGGGCAGGGAGGTTTTCGGCAACATCCCGTCGCTCGTCGTTCTGCTGTTCTATGCGACGGTGTCCCTGTTCCTCGCCGTGGCCATCTACCTGTTCGCCCAGCGCGCCCGCAGCTGGGAGCGTGGCACCTGGGAGCGAAGGAGCGGACACTGGAAGCGCAGAGCGAACAAGCTCGTCGACGCCCTCCTCATGAAGACCGTCATGGAGGATCGCACGGCGGGGGTGATGCACTCGCTGATCTACTGGGGCTTCATCGTCCTGTTCCTGGGGACGGTCATCCTCGAGATCGACCACCTCGCCCCTGCGGGTCTCAAGTTCCTCCATGGGTGGGTATATCGAGGATATTCGGCGGCTCTCGATCTTGCCGGGGTCGTCTTCCTACTCGGCCTCGCCTGGGCGGCGGTTCGCCGCTACGGGCAACGGCCGTGGCGGCTGCGGACCAAGACCAGGCCCGAGGATGGCTGGATCCTGCTGGTCCTGGCGCTGATCGGGGCCACCGGTCTGCTCACTGAGGCCGCCCGGATATCAGCTGTGGGCCGGCCCGACTTCGAGGTGTGGTCCTTCGTTGGGTATCCGCTCAGCAACCTGATCCCGGCGGAGAGTGCGGCAGGGATCCATCAGGCGTTTTGGATCGCCCACGTCGTGGTGTTCTTCCTCTTCCTGGTGATGCTGCCGCTCACCAAGCTCCGTCACATGTTCACGACGCCGGTGAACCTCGCGTTGCTGCCGCGGGACCGCCCAAAAGGGGCGATGCGAGAGATGCCCAACCTGCTGGAGGCAACCGACATCGACACAGTAGGAGCTTCCCGGGTGCAGGACTTCACCTGGAAGCAGCTGTTCGACACCGACGCATGCACGGTCTGCGGCCGATGCACTGAGGTGTGCCCGGCGAACCAGACAGGGAAGCCGCTCGATCCACGCGAGATCGTGCTCAAGTTGGGCCAGGTGGCCGCAGACACCTACGGGATTTCGCCGCCGGTGAGCGTCGATGCCGAGCTCACCGTTTCCTCGGACCTGGTGTTCGAACGGATCACTTCGGAGGAGCTGTGGGCGTGCACGGCCTGCCGTGCCTGCGATGAGGCGTGTCCGGCAGGACTCGAGATCGTCGACAAGATCCTCGACATGCGCCGCCACCTGGTGTTGATGGAGGCGGAGTTCCCGTCGGAGTTGGGCAAGACCTTCTTGAGCCTGGAGAACTCGGCGAACGCCTATGGGGTGGATCAATCGACCCGCGGAGATTGGCGCGACGAGCTCGATTTCGAAGTCAAGATGCTCGGCGAGCCCGGCGTCACTGCCGAATACCTGTACTGGGTTGGATGCGCCGGCTCGTTCGACGACCGGAACCGCAAGGTGACGATTTCGACGGCAAAGCTGCTGCACGAGGCGGGAGTCGACTTTGCCATCCTCGGCCCCCGCGAACTGTGCACGGGGGACCCGGCCCGCCGGACCGGAAACGAGTACGTCTTCCAGGGTCTGGCGCTGCAGAACATCGAGACCCTCAACGACCTCGGGGTGGAGAAGGTGGTCACCCAATGCCCGCACTGTTTCAACACGCTGGGCAACGAGTACCCCCAATTTGGCGGTGACTACCAAGTCATGCACCACTCCGAGCTGCTGATGTCGCTGGTATCAGATGGGAAGATCACGCCGAAGCCGAACGGGCAGACTGTGACCTTCCACGATCCCTGCTATCTGGGCCGCTACAACGACGTGTATGTGGCCCCCAGGGACGTTGTCGACGCCGTCGGAAGCCGTGTCGAGATGCCGAGGAACGGGACGAACTCGTTCTGCTGCGGGGCCGGCGGCGGCAAGATGTGGTACGAGGAGCGCACCGGTAAGAAGGTCAACGTCGAGCGCACCGAGGAAGCCATCGGCACCGGTGCCGATGTGATCGCGACCGGGTGTCCGTTCTGCTTCGTGATGCTCGACGACGGCATCCGCGAGCTCGGAGTCGAGGAGGAGGTCATCGTCAAGGACCTGGCGACGCTGCTGGAAGAGCAGGTGCTCGGCGATTGACCGACTGGCTGGCCACCGCTTTGGCCGGCATTCTGATTGCCGTCGGCATTGCCGGTGTGATCCTGCCCATCCTGCCAGGGCTGTTGCTCATCTGGGGGGCCGCACTGTTCTACGGGCTCGTTGTCGGCTTCGGTTTCGCAGGGTGGCTGGCGATGGCGGTGATCACCGCACTGGCCCTAACCGGAACCGGCATCGGGTATTACCTTCCCGCCCGAAAGACCAGGGAGGTTGGGTTCCCGCTCTGGGGCCAGCTCCTGGTTGCCGGTGCCACCGTGGTTGGGTTTCTTCGTCGTTCCCGTGATCGGGGCCATCTTCGGCTTGGTACTCGCGACCCTATTGGTGGCGCTGGCGGTCGAGCGCAATCTCGGGGAGGCATGGGGCACCGGATGGGCGATGCTGATAGAGGTGCTCAAGTCGGCTGCAATCCAACTGGGTATGGCGCTGTTCATGGCTATGGCCTGGGGGTTGTGGGCGCTGAGCGTGCTCTCGTCCTAGCGCGTCCACCGATCGGTGACAGGGTGTCTCGAAAGAAGTTGAGCAATTTTCCCCGCTCTTGCCGCTTCGCGGCGGGCCGCTCGGGCCACGGTTCCGCAAATGGACTTGCCAACAGAGCCGGATCGCGGCCTATTTGCGGATCCTCTGTCGGGAAGCAGGTTCTGCGAGAGCAGTGAGTACGGCGGCCACGACGAGGACACCGGCGGTGAGTGTGATCGGAATGGCGTAGGCGCCGGTGCCGTCTCTCAATAGTCCGACGATCAGGGGACCGGCAGCGGCCAAGGTGGCCACGATCGTCCACTGGGTGCCCATGATGCGGCCGTACTGCGGTCCGGAATACCAGCGGCTCATCACAACGGCGCGCATCGGTGTCGCAGCCCCGAACGCCAGGCCGAACACGATGAAGTGCATTGCCATTTGCCATTGCATCGCAGCGACAGCGGCCATGGCAACGGCACCCGCCATGAGCAGGGTCACGGCAGCGGATACGAGAACCGGCCGGATTCGACGGGACAGATACGGGGCGAGCCACCGGCCGGGAAGGCTCATCAGCCCAGCAATCGCAGCCCACCACGCCACCACGGTGATGGCGAAGCCTGCCTGCTCGAAAACGGCGATGCGGTGGAGGATCACCGCTTGCACGGCGGCGAAGGCGAGCAGGCTCGCCACGGTGAACAGGGCAAATCGGCGATCGCCAAACAGCGCGCCCAGTCCGGTGCCCACCCGAGCATCGTGACCATGCTCCTTTCTGGTTGACGTGGGAAAGAAGAAGACGGTCACCGCAAGCCCGGTGACGAGCAGGACGGCGGCAAGCACGACAGCGGCCCACCGCCAACCCAGCGCAACGGTCATGATTCCGGCGAGAGGGATGAAGATCGGACCAGCGAGACCGCCGATCAGGGTGAGTGTCACCAGGGCCTTGGTGCTGCCGGCCAGGCCGAACCATTGATCGACTGCGACGAACGCCGGCTCGTAGAACGTCATGGCGCCGGCGGGTCCGATGAGTAGCCACGACACCAGGACCAGTTGCCACCCTGTCTGAGACGCAGCGAGCAGGACCAGACCGGTAGCTCCGACCACGGTCCCGAGACCCATGATTCCTCGAACTCCGTGCCGGTCGGCGCGGCGACCGACCACAAACGCGAACCCACCGCCCACGAGCACGGCCCCCGTCCACGCCAGCGACAGCAGCGATATCGAGTACTCGGCTCCAGCTGCTTCCTCGGTGATAAAGATCGAGTAGGCATAGAACAGGGTGCCGAAAGCCACCATGACCAATACAGAGAGCGCTGCGATAGGCAGGAGGTCGGGTTTGGTATCGGTGTCTTTGGGGGGCGGAGTCAAGCGATCACCGTATTACGTATCAAGTGCTACGTATTACGTATTACGTATTACGACCATCCACTACCCACTACGGCCTGGAGTCGCACCATGCCTTGATGACGGCTTCCAGGTCCCCCCGATTGTCGGCTAGGTCCTTGCGATCATCGAACCGCATGGTGCGGACCTGTTTTCCATCGCCGGCGAGGCGTGGGTGGCTCCCTGGAATCTCGGCGCCCTTGTGGAACATGAGGCTGACGAAGTTCTTGGCGCCGATGGTGAAGCTGACGATGTTGCCTTCGTAGGAGAAGGTAGGTGTTTTCCACTTGATGGATTCCTCCACCCGGTCATCCGCGGACAGGATCACCTCGCGGGCGAGTTGAAGGGGCTCTCGCAGCGGGTTGTGTTGCTGGGCGGCGAACCACTCGTCCACATCTGGATTGGTGCCGGGCATATCGATAACCCCTTGTCGCGCTCCTATGACTTTCCCTCACGATATCCGCTACCGGCGAGGTGTACGGTGGCCGGGCATGGAACCGCCAATCCAATACAGCCGAACTGCAGACAACGTGAACATCGCATTTTGGGAGATGGGAGAGGGCAAGCCGCTCATTGTCATGCCATCGATGCCGTGGTCCCATCTACAGATGGAATGGACGATCCCGGAGCTTCGCGACTGGTATGAGGACCTGGGGCGAGACCGAACGCTGGTGCGATACGACGGCCGCGGTTTTGGGCTCTCCCAGCGAGAGGTCGATGACATGTCGCTGGAAGCCGAGGTTCTCGACCTGGAGGCCGTGGTCGAGGGCGGAGGCTTCGAGCGATTCGATCTGTACGCGGGGCTCCACTCCGGGCCGCCAGCAATCGCCTATACGTTACGTTTCCCGAACCGTGTCGATCACCTCGTATTGTTCTGTTCCTACGCCGACGGTGCCGAGTTCGCCAAGACGCCGCTCACCCGGGCGACGAGGCCCATCATCAACCAGGCGTGGGACTTCTATACGGAGGCGGTGGCTCGGCTCCTTCTCGGGTGGTCGGAGAACGAGGCTGCCGAGCGCTTTGCCGCGTTGGTTCGCGAGAGCGTCACTCCCGATATGGCCCACCGTTCTCTCCAGGCCACCACGACGTACGACGTCACCAGCGTGCTGCCGGAGGTCAAGACGCCGACCCTGGTACTGCATCGGCGTGAGCTTTCCATCGGGGGCTCTAAGAACGTGGCGATGGACCGCGCTCGCGTTCTGGCGACCGGCATTCCCGGTGCCCGCCTTTCGGTCATCGAGGGGACGTCGGTCGCTCCCTATCTGGGGGATGCCGGAGAGGTGGTCGGAGAGATCAACGCATTCCTCGGGGGACCCGCTGACGCGCGATCTTCGGGGACCGCAATCGGCGCGGGCGCCCTGCGCACCATCCTATTCACAGACGTCGAGGGCTCGACGGCGCTGACCCAGCAGCTCGGCGACGTCCGGGCACGCGAGCTGCTCCGTGAACACGAGGAGATCGTGCGCCAGGAGCTCGAGGAGTACGGCGGTGTCGAGATCAAAACTATGGGAGATGGGTTCATGGCATCGTTTGGGTCGGCCATCGCCGCTGTGAACTGCGCCATCGCTCTGCAGCGTCGGTTCGCCGAACACAACGCGTCGGCCGAGCAGCCAATCCGCATCAGGGCTGGGATGAGTGCCGGGGAGCCGATTGCGGAAGATGATGACCTGTACGGGACGGCGGTAATCGCCGCCTCCCGCATCGGGGCCCAGGCGGACGGGGGAGAGATCCAGGTCGCCGATGTGGTTCGCCAGCTGGTCGCCGGCAAAGGATTTCAATTCACCGACCGCGGCCCGGTCGTACTCCGCGGGTTCGATGAGCCGGTCCGCCTCTACCAGGTGGACTGGCTAGAAGGTGCTGCCAAGGACCGGGAGTAACGCGATGCGCATTGGGTACCAGGGCGAGACCGGGTCGTACAGTCATCGGGCGGTCACGGAAGTGTCGGATACCGGGGAACCGGTCGGCTATGCGACCTTTGCTGCCGCATTCGCCGCATTGGAAGCAGAGGAGATCGATCGGTTGGTGGTTCCGATAGAGAACTCGACGACCGGGAGTGTGCTTCCGGTGCTCGATCGCCTGCCCGGGGACGATGAGCATCAGTCCTTTGCCATTGTCCAAGAGCACCTAGTCGAGATTCGCCACGCCATCGTTGGTATGCCCGGCGCTGATATCGACGCCGTTCGCGAGGTTCGGTCCCACCCGGAGGCTCTCGCACAGGCAGAGTACAACCTGACCGAACTCGGTATCGACGCGGTGCCGAGTCACGATACCGCGGGCGCCGTCAGGGAGGTAGCCGAGGCCGCCGATCCGGGCATTGCCGCATTGGCGCCAGCCTGGACGGCAGATGCCTATGACCTCGAGGTTCTGGCCGCCGACATCATGGATCGCGGTCACAACACCACCCGATTCGTTGTCCTGGCTCCTGGTGCCCCAAGCGTCGACGACGATGACGACAAGACGACGATCATGTTCACGACCGCGCACACCCCGGGCGCTCTTGCTCTGGTCCTGACCGAGCTTGGGCTCCGAGGGGCGAATCTGACCAGGATTGAGTCGCGACCGGCCAACGAGGCGTGGTCGTACCGTTTCTTCGTCGATTTCGTCCACCAGCCCGGGCCGGAGGGGTTGTCGCGGGTGATCGAGCCACCACCTGCGACATGCGAAGAGCTCCGCGTGCTCGGGAGCTACCGAGCGCTATGAGAAAAGTCAGAAAAGTCATCAGTCGTCAGTCGTCAGCCCCCAGCCAGGTAAGAATGAAGTCGCCGTATGTGCGTCAACGATCCGTTGCACCTCTTCGCAGGTGAATCGGAGAGGGAGTTCCTGGCCTGCCTTGCCAGAGAGGCCTCTGATCATCGAGTACCGTTGACAACGAGGAGGAACCTTGCCCACCAGCACCGCCAGTTTCGGCGCGGGCAAACGCGAAAGCCACGATGCTTCGTCGTATTACGCCCGGCGCATGAACCGCCCTGAGGAGCTCGACGACGTCGGCGAGCTCGCAGATGCGCCGGCCAACGTGCTCGACTCGGTATTCGTCCAGTCGTCAGAATCTATGGAGCAATTGCCGGATAACTGCGTGGCGTTGATGGTGACGTCGCCGCCCTACAACGTTGGCAAGGACTACGACGAGGATCTCGACCTCGATGAGTACTTGGGGTTGCTCGATCGAGTCTTTACCGAGACCTATAGGGTCATCGAACCCGGCGGACGGGTGGCGGTCAACGTCGCCAACCTCGGGCGGAAGCCGTACCTCCCGCTCAACCACTTCACCGCCGGTCTGCTCGCCGACATTGGCTTTCTGCTCCGCGGCGAGATCGTCTGGCAGAAGGCCAAGGCTGCGGGTGGCTCGACGGCGTGGGGGTCGTGGCAGTCGGCAAAGAATCCGACGCTGCGCGACATCCACGAGTACGTCGTCGTTGCCTCGAAGGGACCGTCCCGTCGCGTCAGAGAAGGCATCGACACCATCACCAAGGAACAGTTCCTCCAGGCAACGGTCTCGGTTTGGGACATCCTCCCCGAGTCTGCCCGCCGAGTCGGCCACCCCGCCCCCTTCCCAGTCGAGCTCCCGGAGCGGCTCATCCATCTTTACACCTTCACCGACGATCTGGTGCTCGACCCGTTCCTCGGGTCGGGGTCCACCGCGGTGGCCGCCGTTCAGAGCGGCAGGCACTACGTGGGGTATGAGACCGATGCCGACTACGCCGCTCTTGCCGAGCGCCGGATCGCGTCGGCCCACGCCGGTCATCGCACCGCCTCTGACCAGGGTTCATAGATAGAGTCCCTGTCGACTGGAGATGTTGCTTCTATCTATTCTTTGACTGACCCCGTCGACACGCCGATGGAGCGGGTGGTCCTCGCCGCCGTTCCATTCCTGGTAGCGGGACTCGTTCTATCCCTTCCGCTCCTGCTCGTGACGTGGACGCCACCGCCGATAACACCCGTGATCGTCCATCTGTCTGGGCTGGTCTTGCTCGGCCTTGTCGCGGCGGTGTGGCTGGCGCCACTGGCCGGCGCCGACTGGTTCCTCGGCCATGCCTGGTCGGCATGGTGGCGGTTGGTCGCGTCGGGGGTGACGGTCGTGGTGATCACCACCGGCGTGGTGGGGCTGGTGACCCTGGCTTCTTCGGCGGCGCTCCAATTCCCACCGTCGATGCAGTTCCTCCAACTGCTGTCGGCACTGGACATCGCCTGGGCGGGCGGTGCGCTGGTAGTAGGAGCGCACCGAGCCTGGGGCCGAGCAGCCGCAGTCTCCGCCGGCGTGGTGCTCGGCGTGGTCTGCGTCTTCGCGATTTGGCGCTACCTAGACGTGGTGGGATTCGGCCCGTCCGGGGAGTGGATCGTCGATGGACCCGCACTGTGGCGCAATGTGATCCCGGCTGACACCGCCGCCGCGCTGGTGGCCATTGTTGTGTTTACGTACGGAACCTGGCGCCAGGCGTCCCGCTCGTAGGGATGTGGCGAGACGGGGCGCCATTCGGTGTCGGAACACTTACTCCGGTTTCGTAATACGTAATACGTAATACGTAATACGGACTAAGCAATCGAGCAGGCCAATCCCCAGTCGTAGGCGGCGAACTCGACCTTTGGCCTGGTGGCGAGCACCCATGACGCGTCCCCGGGAAGGAGCCATGGCGCGACGGCGGTCGCGAGCGCGCGGCGGCGGGCGGGCAGGAGGGTCGGCATCCGGTGCGGGGCGACCAGGTCCCTTCCGTACCACAGCAACACGCGTGACAGCCGAAGGATCCCGTTGTCGCGGTCCACAGACGCTCCGCCCATTGTCAGGAAGCTACGCATTTGATCGTCGAGCTGCTCATCGATGTCGCCCTGATACGGCTGGTGGCGCAGGGTGGGACAGGAAACAGAGCCGCAGACGAGGGCAGCATGGATGCGGGGGTCGCCGAATCGACGGATCTTGCCGTGTTCGATATCGGCAAGCGTCAGCGATTCTCGGCCGACGGTCACCCATGGACCGTTGAACGCACCCGGCACGCCAAGCACACTGTCTGCGTTCTCTATCACCGCGTCGGCGGCGAGGGCGAGAGCACCGGCGTTGTACAGATTGATCCAGTAGGCGAGGGCTTCGTCCCTGGTGAGCGTGTCCGGGTCGACCCCCGCCAGTCGATCTCGATACCGCGCGAGCCTCGACCGGTTTTCGGGGAGTGAGGCGATGCCCATCTGTTTGAGATCCACGAGCACTTCGGCGAAATCGGCGTGGTCGAGCGACGCCGTTCCCTTCGGATCCGGTCGGGCTCGACGTCGCGCCATCAGGATGGCGATGGCGGCGCGGACAGGGTTCGGTTGTGTGGCCATGTGCGCTCCTGGACGCGTCAACGGCTGCGCGGGAGGTGTCGTTCCCCGTTTTGGAGGCTCGTAGCTCAGGGTGCGTCGGCTTCGGCCGATCCGGCGCTTTCGGCCGGTGACGCGGTCACCCGTCGCATCACCAAGTATCCGGCGACGCCGGCAATCGCCGATCCGAGGAAGATCCCGATCTTGGCCTCATCGGTGAGGATGCCGGCCATTGCGGAGGATCGGAAGGCAAGCTCGGCAATGAACAGCGACACGGTGAACCCGATCCCGGCGAGAACGCCGATCCCGATCACGTGACTAAAGCGGACGTTGCGCGGGAGCTCACCGAGCTTGAGGCGCAGCCCGATCCAGGTTGCCAGGGCAATCCCCACAGGTTTGCCGACCACGAGCCCGACCGAGACGCCGAGGGCAACGGGGCTGAAGATGGCGGCGAGCACGTCGAGATCGGCGAATCGGATTCCAGCGTTGGCCAGGGCAAAGAGCGGAACCACGATAAATGATGAGAAGCGATGCAGCCGGTACTCGTAGCGCTCCAGCGGGGCTACCGACTCGCGGGCGATCGCCTCGAGTTCGAGCGCATCTTGGTCGAGGCGCTCCCTGGCTTCGGGGGAGGCCGCGTCCATATCGAATCGTTCCAAGATCCACCCGGCGCGCCTTCTGAACTCGACGTCGCTGTACATGGCCCTGGCGGGAACCATCAGCCCGAGGATCACGCCGGCGATCGTGGCATGGACCCCCGACTCCAGGAAGGCAAACCAGACGATGAGCGCCAAAGGTACGTATACCGCGATGGAGCGGATTCCGGCCTGGCGGGAGGTGAAGATCAGTAGGAGCGCTCCTGCGGCAACGGCGAGCCAGCCGATCGAGAGGTCCGCGGTGTAGAAGACCGCGATCACGAGGATGGCTCCGATGTCGTCGACGATCGCCAGCGCCAGGAGGAAGAGCTTGGCACCGACTGGCACTCGCGAGCCGAGCAGCGCGATCACGCCCACAGAGAAGGCGATGTCCGTGGCCATCGGGATCCCCCAGCCGGCGATGGCGTCTCCGCCGTTGCTCGTAGCCACAAACGACACATAGATCAACGCAGGGACCACCATTCCCCCGAGAGCCGCCATGGCCGGAAGCGCCGCCTTTCGTATCGAGTTGAGCTCGCCGACCACGAGCTCCCGCTTGATCTCGAGCCCAACGACGAAGAAGAAGATCGCCATCAGCCCGTCGTTTACGACGCCCTTGAGGGTCTCCTCGAAGTGGATCGGCCCGATGTCGATGGTCAGTTCTGTACCCCAGAAGGTGAAGTAGCCAGCACCCCACGCCGAGTTTGCCCATAGCAAGGCGACAACGGTGGCCGCCAGCAGCACGATTCCGCTCGCCGCCTCGGTGTCGGCGAACTGCAGCGCGGGACGTACGAATCGTTTGGGAATCGGCCGGTCCGAGTGGAGCCATGTCTGGTGGAGCCGTTCGGGGTCGTTGGCCATGGAGGGGCAAGGTTAGTGGCGCGCAGGGTGGTCACTCTTGTGCGGCGGTACTATCGCCGCCCGCCAGGAAGGGCCACGTGCGTGTGGTTTGACGTCATCCTTCTCGTCGGGGGCATGATCGCCCTCATCTACGCTGCCGACCGCCTTGTTCGGTCGGCGGTCACCATCTCTCGCGCCTTCGGGGTGTCGGCGGTGCTCATCGGCGCCGTCGTCATCGGGTTCGGGACCTCGGTTCCGGAGTTTGTCGTTTCCGGCCTGGCAGCCGTGGAGGGCGAGCTCGATCTGGCAGTGGCCAATGTGGTCACCTCGAATGTCGCCAACGTCACGTTGGTCCTTGGAGCCGCCGCCGTGGTATCGGTCCTGGTTGCCAGGCGGCAGGTGATTCGTCGCGAAGGTGCGCTGATGCTTGCCGCGGTGGTGGTCCTCGCCGTGGTGCTGGCCGACGGTTGGCTCGCCTTCTGGGAGGGCGTCGTGTTGTTCGTGCTCCTCGGCGGAGCCATCGCTCTCATGCTCAGGTGGTCGACGGATGACCCGGATGGGGTCGCCAAGGCGCTTGGCGATGTCGAGACCGGGGTTGCCTTCGACGACGACAACGCGGTCGGATCGAGCCGGTGGCGCAGCCAGGTCGGCCGCGAGATCATCGTGGGCGTAGTCGCCCTGGTCGCCACGGTGATTGCCGCCAACTTCATGCTCGACGGGGTGATCGGCCTTGGCGAGCGTTTCGGTCTGTCGGTGGTGGCCCTTGGCCTATTGACCGGCGTCGGAACCAGCTTGCCGGAGCTGGCGGCGGCCCTCGCCAGCGCCAGGCACAAACAACCGGAGCTCGCATTGGGGAACGTGCTCGGGTCAAACATCTTCAACTCCCTCGGCGTCATTGGGTTTGCCGCGGTCCTCGGCCCTGGATCGTTGGATTCGATCGGGCCGATCCTTCTGGCGGCGATGGTCGTGGCCGCCGTCGTGGCTGGTTTGTTCGCGTATACGGGGAGGCGTATCGACCGGTTGGAAGGAGTATTTCTGCTGATCGGCTTTTTCGTCTTCACCGTCCTGGCGTTCCGCTGATGCGCCCCAATGACCAGGTTGCTGCTGCTTTGGCTCGGCTGGCGCTGCTGACTCAGCTGGAGGAGGGGAGCCCTCAGTCGTTCCGGACCCGCGCCTATGAGCGGGCGGTCGACGCGGTGCGTTTGTACCCAGAGGATGTCTCAAGCCTCGGCATATCTGAACTGCGGGCTATTGACGGTATCGGAGACTCCACCGCCAAGAAGATTCGCGCGTTCGTCGATACCGGGCATATCCAGGTGCTCGATGAGCTCAGCGCCAAGTACCCCGACCGGTTCGTAGCCATCCTCCAGGTCCCCGGCGTCGGGCCACGCACCGCGATCACGTTGCGCGACGAGCTCGGTATCGAGTCGGTGGATCAATTGAGGGATGCGGTAACCGCACAACGGTTGCGCGAGCTGCCGGGCTTTGGCGCCAAGACCGAGGAGAAGATCGGCAGGGCGATTGATCGGCTCGGCCTTGCAGGCAAGGACCGGCGGCTGCCGATCGGCAAGGCGCTGCGGGTGGCCGAGGCCATCGTCGACCGTTTGGCATCAATCGATGGGGTGACTGCCGTCCGGTACTGCGGGAGCCTGAGACGCTTCCGCGACACGATCGCCGATATCGACGTCCTCGTCGTCGCCGAAAAGCCGGATCCGATTGTCGAGGCCTTCGTCGCCGATCTGTCGGTGCGGGAAACGCTGGGAGCAGGAGCTGGAGGGGCGTCGGTGACGACCGACGACATGCAGATTGACTTGCGGGTGGTGCCACTCGATCAGTTCGGCTCCGCGTCGTTGTACTTCACCGGCTCCAAGGCGCACAACATCGCGCTGCGGCAACGGGCTATCGACCGCGGCTGGCTGCTCAACGAGTACGGGTTGATGGACGGTGACACGGTCGTTGCCTCGGCGACCGAAGAGGAGATCTATCGAGCGCTCGACCTCGACTTCATCTCTCCGGAGTTGCGCGAGGATGTCGGCGAGATCGAAGCCGCCGCCGAGGGGTCGCTACCCGATCTTGTCCGTATCGACGACATTCGCGGCGATCTGCACGTGCACTCGGCGTGGTCGGGAGACGGCCGGAGCAGCCTCGAGGACATGATCGCGGCAGCAGCAGCACGCGGCCTGGAGTATATCGCCATCACCGAGCACGGCGAGGATCTGTCGATCAATGGCTTGTCGCAGGAGACGGTGATCGAGGAGCGCGTTCAAATCGAGGAGCTCAGAGCCCGCTATCCGGACCTCGTGATCCTGCATGGGGCGGAGCTCAACATAGGTCGCGATGGCGATGTCGACTACGACGCTGAATTCCTGGCGGAGTTCGATTGGTGTGTCGCCAGCGTCCACTCCCACTTCGATCTGCCGACGGCCCGACAGACCGACCGGGTGATCAAGGCGGTGGCCAACCCGGCGATCAACGTCATCGGGCACCTCACCGGTCGGCGGATCGGGCGGCGCCCCGGAATTGAGATCGACTTCGATGCCGTGCTCGATGCCGTCGCCGATACCGGGACTGCGCTCGAGATCAACTCGCATATCGACCGCCTCGACGTACCGGCAGACCTCCTGATGCGGGCGCGTCATCGAGACGACGTGGTGTTCACCATTTCCACAGACGCTCACCACACGACGGAGTTCGCCAACATCAAGTGGGGGGTCAGCAACTCCAGGCGCGGCTGGGTCGAACGTTCCCTCGTGGTCAATACCCTGCCGCGGAGCGACTTCCTCTCCTGGCTCGGCTAAGGCGCTCCCTGGCAACCCTGGGTTCGGGGTTGCGAGCCCAGGGCTGGTGAGGCTGAGATCGCGAAAACCATGATTGGGATGTCGGTGGCGGCTGATAGCCTGGTTGGGCTCGCAACATGGAGCGGAATGCCCGACCAAACAGCCAGGGGTTCGGCCGACGATCGCACCTCCGAGCCGATCGGCGACCAGGAGTCGAAACGGGCCAGGGGATATCAGCCTTGGAACGTCGTATGGACCCGCGGCAGCGCCACCAGCGAGGTCGCCGAAATACTCAGCGACGGACACTCGGTCCGCGTGGAGGGCGATCTCAGAGGTGCTTGCATCGGCGCCCGCTCTGATGTTCTGGTAACCAAGAAGCTCACCTCATTCGACCTGGTCAGCGCCGTCGCTCCGTACCGCGTGCAGGCCGACCGCATCGAGGCGGTTACGGCCGCAGTGGGCTCCGGTCCCAACTCGATGCTTGCCGCCGCCATCGCCTACCGGATCGCAAGGCATCTGGCAGTTCCGGGGTCGCTGGTTACCGCACCCGCACCGGGAGCCAGCGAGGCTTCTGCCAGGGCGTTGCTCGACGACCTGGCGCGAGATACGCCTGGGTTGTCTCGGTCCGTACAACCAGCCGGCGGAGCCGCCGCGATCGTCGATGCGATGGACTCGGCAACCCTGCTGGTGGTCGGCGAGCCAGGAGGATCTTGGCTCCATCGTCAGTTCTTCGGCCAAGGACGCAAGCTGATCCATGCCGCGCCGACGGGAGCACTCATCGTTCGTGCTGCCCCTCCGCGATGCTTCCGTTTCGCGGACGAGCCGGAGTTTGTGGGAGCGGCGATGCGGGCAGAGGACGCCGCCCGGGTCACCTCGGCGAGGGTCGTCCCAGTCGTGGAAGAGCGCGTACTCGTCGGAATTGCCAGGCGGGCAGTGTTGATGGCCGCACCGCATGACCGGGCCGTCGCCGAGCTGATGGAACCGCCGGTCGCTCTCGAACAGGACGATCCGCTGGATGCAGCATGGGCGCTGGCAGCGTTCTTCGAGAGTTCGCCGATCCCCGTGATCGATCCCGAAGGAGAGCTTTTCGGAGTGGTCGATCCACGGGTGGTTGGAATCGGAGGGCCCTAGAGGCTCCGCAGACAGGGGGCGATGAGACCTGTGTCGGCGAGGCCATTCCTGCGGAGCCGTGGCCCGAGCGGCCCGCCGCGAAGCGGCAAGAGCGGGAAAATGGCGCTCCGCAGATAGGGCGTGATCCGATTTCTCACAGCGAAGGCCGTTTGCGGAGCCGTGGCCCGAGCGGGCCGTAGCCAAGAGCGGGAAAAATAGAGGCCCCGCAGGAAGGGGGCGATGAGATCTCGGTCGGCGAGGCCGTTCCTGCGGAGCCGTGGCCCGAGCGGGCCGTAGCCAAGAGCGGGAAAAATCGCTCCACTCTGTCGAGTCGACCGAGCTCATCGGCTCCTCAGTCCCTCAAAAGCCCCGCTGCATTGGGCGTTTCGGCTTCCGCGCCTCCCGTCCGCGAGAGACGAACCCGCAGTGGACGTTGCTGTGCCGATTCCCCGTAAGCTGCAGGCATGTCTTCGAACCAACCCGATGACGCGCCGGTTACGCCGCAGGTCGTGGACGCCGACGACGCTGCGGCGAACGATGAGGAAAATGGGCCGTTTGTCACCGAGCCGTCGAAGCTGATCCGGATCGCCTCGATGACGCGAGCGATGTTGGAGGAGGTGCGTGCATCAAGCCTCGACGATCAGGGTCGGCGGCGTCTCATCGTCATCTATCACAATTCGATCGACGAACTACGCGACGTACTGTCCGACGACCTCAAGGAGGAACTGGACGCGATCTTTCTCCCGCTGGAGCGAGAAATCCCAACGGAGTCCGAGTTGCGGATTGCCCAGGCCCAGTTGGTCGGGTGGCTCGAGGGGCTCTTCCATGGCATCCAGGCGTCATTGCTGACCCAACAGATGTCGGCGCAGGCCCAGCTGGAGCAGATGCGACGCCGGCGGGCTCTCGAGACACCGCTGCGCTCGGATGATGACGATTCGAGCGGTCTCTACCTCTGAGGGCAGTTCAGGAGCCGTTGCCGACGATGGCGACGAACAGCGTCAGGACAACGAGGGCTGCTGTGACCGCGATCATCGCCCACACCGACCAGGTCAGGCCCTTTACCGATGATGCGCTGTCGTTGAGTGCCTCGATCAGGTCGTCGAGGCGTGGGTCCGTCACCGCCTTCTCACTCCCCGATCCGGAATTGCTGCCGATCGGCCTGGCGAGGGGCGCGACCCCGGTGGCCACTCTGGTCTCCGCGTCAGCGTCGGCCGGGGTGAGGACGATCTCGGGCCCTTCGGTCGGATGGCCGAGCTTGATGGTGGTAGCGCCGTCGATGTCGAGGAACTGGATGCGCGAGCCGCTGTGGAAGGTGCCGTTTCTGCTCGAGGCATCCTCCACTACCCAGTGGCTGCCATCGTGTGTGACGATGGCATGACGCCGGGAGATGCCAGGTTTCGAAACGGGGACGGTGGCACCGATGTCGGCGCCTATGACAGCCGTCTGCCCCTCGATGACGGTGTGCTCCTGTCCATCGTATTCGACCTTCAGGTCCACGTTCCCCCCAAGGGATTTTCGACTTGACGAAGTCAGCAATCTAGCCATTTCCCGGTGTTGACAGAAGCTGGCCGATGACGGGCGCGCTCGTGCGAGGCAAGGGTGCGCACCCGATTGTGGGAACATCGGCCGGGTGTCCAGCGTTGATTGCTGAACAGGAGAACAGGGGCTTGTCGACCATGCTGGCACTCGAGACGCTGTGGGAACCGCAAGAGCCGTGGCGTGAAGACGCCGCGTGTAGGAACCTCGACGTTGCCGTCTTCTTTCCGACCGACGAATCCGAGGACGCGACGCTCAAGGCAAAGGCGATCTGCGTCACCTGCCCCGTCGCCGAGACTTGCCTCCAATACGCACTGTCGACCAATCAGCCGGAAGGGGTGTGGGGCGGGCTCGATTCCAACGAGCGACGCCGCCTGCGCCGTCGCATCCGTGATCAAGCCCGTCGCAAGGCGAGCTGAGCTCCGTCGCCTTTCAGTTGATGGCCAGGATCGACTAGGTCGCCCTCGAGTCGACGCGGGCATCAGGTCTCGGATCATGCCGCTCCAAACTGGAGCCACCCGGAGACAGCGGCGAGGAGGTGGTCGATATGGCCGCCGCTGCCCCGCAAATCGTCGTACACTCCCGCCGCTGCATGAGCCCGGCGTAGGGGGATGATGCGACGAATCTTGATAGGGATCGCTATCGGCATCCCCGCGCTCGCCCTGGTCGTGGTCGCGGTTGGGTTCGGATATGACGAGTGGGTCAACGAGGACAAGGTAGGGCGCTCGGTATCGGCCGCCGGTGTCGATGTGTCCGGCCTTTCGGTTGCCGCCGCCGCCGCCGCCATCGCCGACTACGAGGAGCGACTCGCAACCGAGCCCGCGACGTTCTCGGTGGACGGCAAGCAGGTGACGCTTGTTGGGTCCGCGGTTGGCCTCGAGGTCGATGAGGACAAGCTCGCCACCGCTGCGATCGAATCACGGCGCCGTGGTGGGCTGTTCAGCGACTTCACCGGCTGGGTGAGCTCGTGGTGGTCACCCGTCGAGCTGGCGGTTCCGATCACGATCGACGAGGCGCTGCTTGGCGATGTGCTCGACGATTGGGACCACGACGTCATCGACGACCCGGCATACGAGGGTGCGGTGCTCGTCGACAATGGCGTTCCCATTCCCGAGTACCCGCAGCCGGGGCAGATGATCGACCGAACGCCTGCCATCGTGCTGATCGTCGGAACGCTGGAGTCAACAGAGCGGAAGACCCTCGTGTTACCGCTGACCGACCTGACCCCGGTGATCAGCACCGCCGATGTCGACGCCGCCGTCGACCGGGCCAAGGCCATCGTCGCCCAGCCGGTCTTGTTGTCGCTCGACGGTTTCGTCGGGAAGCTTCTGTTTCTCTCCGGCAGGCTGGCATCCGCATTGACCAGCCAACCCATGGTGAACTCGGTGCCGGTACTGGCCGTCGCGCTCGATGGCGAGAAGCTAAACGCCGGGCTCGAGGCTCGGTTCGACGACTTCACCACGCCGGCTGTCGACGCCACTTTCACCTTCGACGAGGAGTCTGGAACCCTTACCATCGTGCCCTCCCAGCCGGAGATCGTCGTCGACGCCGGGGCGCTGGCGGCTGTGGTGGAAGCGGCCGCCCTCGGTTCCGGGCGCGGTCAGATACCGACCAAGGTCGGCGACCGAGCCGCGTTCACCACCGAGATGGCACAGGCGATGGGCCCGATCACCGAGGTTTCGACGTTCACCACGTTCCACCCATGTTGTGCGAACCGGGTGACCAACATCCAACTTCTCGCCGACAAAATAGATGGTGCGATCGTGATGCCTGGGGACACCTTTTCCATCAACGAACACGTAGGTCAGCGAACCCTCGCCGATGGCTTCAAACGGGCAGGAGCGATCATCAGCGGTGAGTTGTCATGCTGCGACAACCCGGTCAATATCGGTGGCGGAACCAGCCAATTCGCCACGACGTTCTACAACGCGGTGTTCTTCTCATGCTACGAAGACATCGAGCATCAACCGCACAGCCTGTACTTCTCTCGCTATCCATTCGTACGCGAGGCGACCCTCGGGTTCCCGAAGCCGGATGTGATCTTCAGGAACGATTCAGAAGCCATCGTGTATATCGACACCTCCCACACCGGCGGTTCGATCACGGTGACCTTCCACGGGAACAACGGGGGTCGAATCTGCACCGCCGAGCGGTCGGGAAACACGGTGACCCGGGTGATGACCCATCTGGACGGGTCGGTGACCCAAGAATCCTGGAGCTGGGGCTACCGATCCAGGAAGACGACAACGACGACAACCACCACGGTGCCGGGGACGACGACCACCATCCCGGAGGAGCCGCCGGAGGAGACGACGACCACGATGCCGCCGGAGGAGACGACGTAGATCGTCTCCGAGACGACCCCTCATCGACGCAGATTTCATCGCGCCATGTTTGCGGAGCCAGCCATTTTTCCCGCTCTTGCCGCTTCGCGGCGGGCCGCTCGGGCCCCGGCTCCGCAAAAGGTCTGGCCTATGGGAGACCGGATCGCGGCCCAATGCGGAGCCTCAGCACGCCGGGGAGCTGCCGATTAGGGTCTGGCCCACGACGCAACTCGCGAGATGGGAAGGCAAGGTATGTGTTGTTTCTTCGCCGCACTGGTGTTCATCGGGCCGCGCGCCGCGATACTGATTTGGTGGTTGATCGACATCGATCGGTGGAACGCCGCGTTCAGTAATCTCATCTGGCCCGTGGTCGGCTTCTTCTTTGCACCGTGGACCACCCTCAGCTGGGTCATCATCGCCCCGGGAGGAGTCAGCGGACTCGACTGGGTCATCCTTGGCATTGGCATCCTTGCCGACATTGCGTCCTACAGCGGAAGCCTGTACGGCAACCGTGGATACGCAAGCGCTACGACCTAGGACGGCAGGCCGATCGGTAAGCAGTTGCCGGATCGCTCCAGTGCCCTTGGGCCCTCGGCGGCGTGGGGCCGCGGTGGGTGATATGTGGCAGGGTTACGGTTGCCAGGCGTTGATGGGGTGAGGGGCGCGAGGAGGCACCATGTCCTTGATTGAGCTGTATCCAGAATCGGGAGTCGAGCGGGAGCTGCAAGGGCTCCATCTCGCCGACGACATCCGGGGCGGCCGCGTCCGAGCGGCTCCTACGTATACACCGGGTACATAACCAGCATCGATGGGCGCATCGCTCTCGAGGGCTCGTCTGGAGC
>PVMK01143109.1_pt1 | contig 19852 bp, 13 predicted proteins | sample 1853481 | NCBI WGS metagenome assembly PVMK01 (sample SAMN08533507, study PRJNA380276) | Marine sediment metagenome, whole genome shotgun sequencing project. | reverse complement strand
GAGATCCCTTCTCAGTATCCTAAAGGGAACTATATCATAGTTTTTGACCCCCTTGACGGCTCTTCAAATATTGACGTCAATGTAAGCATCGGTACCATCTTCGGGATTTATAAGAAAAAGAGTGATGCAACCGATATTGATCTCCTCATGGATGATGTCCTTCAGCCGGGTCTTAACCAGGTTGCAGCAGGATATTTCATTTATGGCTCAAGTACCATGATGGTCTACACCACCGGAGATGGGACAGGTGTGCATGGGTTTACCCTTTACCCGAGCGTTGGGGAATTCCTCCTCTCTCACGAAAACATCCGCATTCCTGAAAGAGGAAAGATCTACAGCGTCAATGAAGGAAACCACGCCTACTGGGACGAAAAGACCCTCGCTTTAATGGATTATTTCAAGACAACGGACAAAGAAAGCGGCCGGCCCTACACCTCGAGGTATATTGGAAGTCTGGTAGCCGATTTCCACCGCAACCTACTTAAAGGGGGCATCTTCATGTATCCCGCGGACAACAAGGACCCGAAAAAGCCGTCAGGAAAGTTGCGGTTAATGGTGGAAGCCAATCCCCTGGCAATGGTTGTAAGGGAAGCAGGGGGATATGCCAGTGATGGAAACGGTCCGATCCTTGAGATAGAACCAGAGGAACTTCACCAGAGGGTGCCGCTCTATATCGGAAGCAAAGAGGACGTCGAACTGGCTGAGAGATTTATAAGTGGTAAGGGTGGGAAAAGATGAACGTCGAACATCGAATCAAGAAATACCAACTTTAGTCACTTTAGTTCACTTCCCCGCTACAAACGGGATAAATAGGCACTTTTTAAGGTCTCCGGGGTCACACTTCATCATTTGCTTTTCACGAAATAAAACCTCTCTTCCGGCAGTTGGATGCATGTGAGCCTGTTCCCAAATACGGCCCCTGTATCCAGACCTATTTTGTTGTCCATTACCAAAGGCCTAAAGAAAGGGGTGTGACCGAAGACAACCTTTTTTCCGAAATCATAGTCCGATGAAAGAAACGGCTCACGAATCCAGGTCATGTCCTCCTGCGTCTGACGTTCGATATCTACTCCGGGCCTGAAGCCGGCATGAACCAGATAATAATCCCGGAGTTCCATAAACGGCTTGAGTGAACGGTAGAAAGAGATGTGGTCTGGCGGAACCAGAGACCCCTCCCCTTCCGGATTTTCTGCCAAATAGCTTTTCAGTGTTGTTAATCCCCTGTTCGCAATATAGAGATCCTGTTCCTCACCGGAGAGATAATTGAGCAGCATGGCCTCGTGGTTACCTAACAGGCAACTCACATGCGGGTAATTCCGGATCAGGCTAATGATGCAGTCAACCACTCCCTTTGAATTACGTCCCCCTGTCAATACAGTCACCGATAAAAATAAGCGCATCTTGTCCCGGTCGCCACGGGATTTTGTCCATGAGCCTCTTCAGCATATCAAGACATCCGTGTATATCTCCTATGATAAATGTCTTTTCGTTATCCATCAAAACCCAAAGATAATAGGAGCTCGTTCCCTCGAATCAAGGCGGTTCAGCCCGGCGTCTCTCGCTGCACTCACGGCTCTCCTGAATTCCTCTGACGTGAGCCGCCGGTTGATCAGCCCATCTGCATCAGCATTGCCGCATGGCCTGTACTGATCCATCACGTTGACGTATGTATCCAACGATATCTCATTTGCCAGGAAACCCATAACCCCATCCGTTCCGGCCAGGTCATTGGGCATAACAAGATGTCTTATGAGCAGTCCCTGAACTGCAATACCTTCACTATCAACCAACAGATCGCCTACCTGACCATGCATCTCCCTTATGGCAGCTTTGGCACGTTCTCTGTAATCAGACGCCTTGCAAAACCGTTCTGACCATTTATCATCCCAGAATTTAAAATCAGGCATATAGATGTCAAAAACCCCGTCTAACAGGGCTAAGGTCTCTACACTCTCATACCCGCCCGAATTATAGACCAGGGGTAGATTCAGACCCTGTTCAATGGCCGGAATCAGGGCCTCCAAGATCTGCACAATAGTATGGGTCGGTGTGACAAAGTTGATGTTATGGCAACCTTTCTCCATTAACTCGATCATCATAGCAGCAATCTGAAGAGGCTCCACCTCCACCCCTTCATTCAGGTGACTGATATCATAGTTCTGGCAAAAGCTGCAAAGGAGATTGCAGGAACTAAAGAATATGGTCCCTGAGCCACTATTCCCTACCAGGGGGGCTTCTTCACCAAAATGGGCGTTGAAACTGGCGACCCTGGCCCGTTTCCCGGTGCGGCAATACCCCATCTCCCCGTCCAACCGGTTTACGCCGCATTGACGGGGACAAAGACGGCAGGACTTCATTAAAGCCAATCCTTTTTCAATCCGGGCCTCAAGCCCCCCATCGCTATAAAGCTTTAACAGTGATTTTCGCGTAGTTTTAATCGTCATATGATATAAGATTTGTTAAGAGTTAGATTATTAATAAAACATCATCTATCTGTTATTATAACATTTATTTGTCAAATGCACCGTTGCGAAGTTTATAATATCCCATGTAACTGCGTGGCGCGAAAATCGGAGTTTAAACTTAAAGTTATCATTTCAGAGAAAGAAATACACGAAAAAAACATCGATGAAATAATGAAGAATTCGTCTCATTTAATCGGGGCGTTCTGAATACCGGAGGTCAGTTTTCTTATCGAGGTGTTCGCATTTTAACCTTTTAAAATATTGCAAAAATTAGACATAAAGTTTATGATTCAGGGTATATTGATGAAAAAAAAGGTGCCAATAACAATGGCTTGAAAAGACCGAGGCCCTACCCATTTTTTTGAGCATAGGGAAAAGGATAATATAACGAGGAGAACATAATGCCAAAGGGAAACTGCGGGTTCAAAGGTACTGGCAGAGAGTATCTGGGTGTTTTTGTCATCCACCTCTTTTTGCTCAGCATGATCACTTTGGGCTTCTACTCTCCATGGGCCTGGGTAAGGCTTTTCAAACTGAGAGCATCGCATACCGTTATCAACGGAAAAGAGGTCATTTTTAATGGCACAGGCCTTAAATTCTTTGGCGTTTGCCTGCTGAATGGCCTTTTCATAATCATTACTCTCGGGATTTACTTTCCCTGGGCAATCTGCAGGATCTCCAAGTGGAAGGCCAAGAATACCTTGGTGGGCGGCAAACAGAGCGACTTCGTGGGCACAGGAGGACGTCTCTTTATTTTTTATCTGGTGCATCTCATGATACTGCCGATGCTGACCCTTGGAGTCTACTATTTCTACGGCATCTACAGGTATTATGCTTGGAAAGAAGAGCATATGAGATATGGAGGGGAAAAAACCTCCTTTGGCTCTGGCTTTTGGGGGCTGATGAAAATATTCCTGGCCTCCTCGCTGATCTGGCTCTTTTTGCCAATAGCTGCCCGGTTTCTGTCTCAGCCTTCCATTGATTTGTACGCGCTGATTATTCTTATCCTTCTGACCCCGTGGTTTATCTGTATGTTTTTCAGGTGGCAGGTCAAAGGTCTCACCGTGGGCGATGGGAAGGATGTTCAGCACTTCCCGCCCGTTAAGACAGGCTTTTTACTGATAGCCGTTATCATACTCATAGAACTCCTTTCTCTTGCCGCAGCCGGTATGTTTATAAAGGACCGCTATAAATTGAATATCACGGATATCAGCAGCCTTGTCCAATTCATTGAAATGACGACAAAAGACCTGAAAAAACCGGAGGTCTTAAGGGTGCCAGTGAAAAAGCCTCCCAGGATAATTGCCACTAAGCCCGACAAAAAAGATCTCCCCAAAGTAACGCCAGCCAAAGGGGTCCTTGCCCCCAAAGGGACGTCAACTAAAGTGGTCCCTACCCCCAAAGTGACACCAACTAAAGAGGCCCTCGCCCCCAAACCAGCTGAAAAGGACTTGTCCGAAAAGCCTGCGCCCCAAAAACCCCCTATACCAGCCCTGCCGTCCCCGGATGAGAAGCCCGTTCTAAAGTCTATGGACTATGATAAAGAGATAAAAGAGCTTGACGAATTTATCACGAAGGACAGACAAAACGCAGAACTCTATTATAGCCGCGGCTGTTTATATGAGCGGAAAGGAGACCTGGATAAGGCAAAAAAAGATTTTACCAAATCCATTGAAATCAACAATCGTGTCAGCGATACCTATTATAACCGGGGCCTGGTTTTTGTGAGGAAAAAGAAATACGCCCTCGCCATTAAGGATTTTGATAGAGCGATAGAACTGGATTCGCAGGCTGCTGACGCCTATTGCAACAGGGGAAGCGCCAATTATCAGCTGGGCAAGAGTGATCTCGCCATAAGAGATTACAATGAGGGCTTAAAAATTAATCCCGATGATGCCGATCTCTATTATAACAGGGGTGTAGTTCATCTATCTAAAGGGATGAGAAAAGATGCAAAAGCGGATTTCAAAAAAGCGGCCATGCTGGGGCATGTATTGGCCTCAGAAATGATATCAAAACAGAAATAGATAAGGAAATCAAATATATGACAGAAATGGCTAAAGAAACACATTTCGGACCTGTGCTGTTCATTCCAGGTGAAAACCGCGGGAGATATCCCAATTGTCATTCCATTTATATAGAGGGCGACAAAGTGCTAATTGATCCTGCTTCGGACAGGGAGCGGCTTATTCAACTCAGAAAAGATCCCGGGATCGAAGCTGTCTGGCTCACCCACTGGCACGAAGATCATTTCATGCATTTAGATCTGTTTGATGACATCCCTCTCTTGATTTCAGAGCAGGACGCGCCGCCCCTCTCCGATCTCGAAATTTTTATGGATGCCTATGGGATGGGTGATAATCATGCGCGTGAGTACTGGCGTCCCGTATTAGAGCAGGCGTTTCATTTCAAGCCACGCAGGCCAAAACATTTCTTACGGGTTGGAGATGTCATTCATCTGAAAAGCGGTACGGTTGAAGTTATAGGTACGCCGGGTCATACACCCGGGCATGTTTCCTTCTTTTTTCCAGGTCCTGAAGTATTGCTCCTCGGCGACTACGATCTTACAAAGTTCGGGCCATGGTACGGTGATCTCAATTCGAGCATCCGCGAAACCATAAACTCTGTAGAGCGTTTGAGAAAGGTCCCTGCCAGGGTATGGCTTGCATCCCACGAGACCGGTATATTTGAAGAAGAGCCCGGGACCATATGGGATGAATATCTATCGGTTATTGCTGAGAGGGAAGGAAAGCTCATTGATCTATTGAAAACCCCACGAACCTTGGAACAAATCGTGGCAGCGTGCATAGTCTATGGCAGGCCAAGGGAACCGAAGATGTTTTTTGAGCTTGGTGAACGGGGCCACATGAAAAAACATTTGGAAAAGCTTATGAAAGAAGGCCTGGTCGTGAAAGACGGGGATTATTATATTACATCTCAATGAGCCGTTAATTGCGAGTTGAGGAATTGAAGACAATATACCTCTTCTAATTCCTCATTCTCTAAATTTTTACCCCGTGAAATGCCCTTTTCTTTCTATTTCACTGGGGCCTAAATCCTTTAATTTGATTTATCCAAAAGGAGGTCAGCAAGATTATGACAGATAGTTCATTAGATGAGAAATATAAATCAGCCGCAGGAGTTGTCTGCAAACAGGGGATGTTCCCCTTCCCGGTTAACGAAACGACGATCTCTATTATGAAGCACGTTGTAGAAGACAACAGAGATGAGCTGGATTTCATCTGCGCGTTCAATCAAAAGTCTTCCCAGACCTTGGAGGAGTTGCGCTCATCGAGCTTGTTCTCTGAGGAGGAGATCGACCGATTCGGGACGAGCCTTGCCAGAAAAGGGCTGATATTTAACCAGCCTAATTCTGCGGGGGTTATGGTCTACCGTTTGCTCCCGCTCATGAATGTTGGATTGATGGAGTATAAGTTCATGGGCGAACTAAAAGGAGATGAAAAAGAACGGCAGCTCGCCGGGTTATTTCAAAAGCTCTATGACGACGTCAAGGATCAGGTCCAGGAGAATTATGATAATCTCGTGCCAATGCTCAAATCCGCCCCTCCAGTAGATCGAACCGTTCCCACACGGCTAACGGAAGATGGAAAGCCAATCAGGATCATCCCCCTTGACAAGGCCGTTGAGGTCCCCGAGGAATTCATCCTGCCGAGCCAGTCAGTGGAAGATATCATAGATAAGTTCGATGAGATCGCGGTGGGACATTGTTTCTGCAGACAGCGGCGAAAGGTGCTCGGCGATTCCTGCGCAACTGATGCACCCGTGAAGAACTGTTTCACCTTCGGTAAATCGGCCCGTCATACTGCGGCCCAGGGATTTACCCGGATGATCAGCAAAGAAGAAGCTCGCAAAATAATGAAAGAAGCTGAAGAGGCAGGTCTTGTTCACAAGGCCTTTCATCCCGGTTCAAAGGTATCACGTCCTGAAACAAGTATCTGCAACTGCTGTAAAGACTGCTGCGACACATTGCATCTCTGGCGGGACGGCGTATTCCCTTTGATCAATTCCACCTACTATCTTTCCGTTATCGACCAGGATGCCTGCTCAGGATGCGGGATCTGTGTGGAACGCTGTCCCACGGACGCAATCGAATTGAACGATGACGGGACGGCTGAACGGGATGAAAACGCCTGCTTCGGCTGCGGTATTTGCGCTCGCTTCTGTCCCGATGAAGCCATATCGTTGAAAGAAGGGCTGCGTAAGGTGACAATCCTTCCACCAAGACTGCGCACTAAGGCATAAGAACAGCTCAAAAGCAAAAGGGGCATTCCATTTCAAATATAATGGAATGCCCCTTTTTGAACTCAGAAATATCAGCTTAAACCACAGTTACATTTACTGCAGCAGGGCCTTTTTGGCCATCCTCTATGTCAAAGGTAACTTTGTCGCCTTCCTCAAGAGACTTAAAACCGGTTGCATTGATCCCCGTATGGTGAACAAATACATCGGGACCATCTTCCTGTTCGATAAAACCATAACCTTTACTGTTGTTAAACCACTTTACAGTTCCACTTGCCATAATGACACCCTCCTTTAAAAATATTCTCGTAGTTCCAAACTTCGGGGTTGCCACTTTTACAAATGGATCTTCCCTTCAGAACTAAACCAGCCCGCCAATTAGAGACGGGTACTTATAATTTTTTGTATATTAACATAACTTTTGACAAAAATCAAGCAAATAAAGGCATCCTTCATTCTCAAGTTTACACTTTTTTCCGAAATGGGGTGTATTATCGAATTGAAAACCGGATGCCGAAACTGGAAATTTGAAATTGGAAATTAGATAAGGCATCTACATTCTGCTGTTTTTCCCAATTTCAAGTTTCAAATTTCTCTTTCATTTTCCCTTAAATTTTCAAGGCCTCCTCAAATCCCTCTCTCACGGCCTCTGTAATTTTCCTGGGGTCTTTTGCATCACCTATGGTGATTACATCGCAGCCCATCTCTTGCAGATTCCCGGCAAAATCGTTAACAGACAAGGCGCCGACAGCCATGATCACAGTGTCGGCAGCGATCGACTCCTCCCCTTTATCTGTTTTTACCAGAATTGAATCATCCCTGATTTCCTGTAGCAGGATATTGGGACGCATATTAACACCCATTAGCCTCAATCTTTCGATGAGGGACCAGCGGGCAGTTCGTCCGACATTGTCCGCAAAACGGGGGAGCATATCGATGACCGTTATCTTTCTTCCCGGAGTGTGGAGTAGTTCGGTGGCGAAGACAGGATTCTCGGCCGAATGATATGCCAGAAAGGTGAACGTATTTGGGTCGGGAACCGCCATTTCGGCCACAAAAAGGGCCGTTTCACACCCAGTCGCGCTCCCCCCCACTACGACAACATCCTCTCCCATATTCCAGACCTTCTCCGAAAGCACATCCCAGGCCTCCACCACATGAGGCTTGTCAACCCCCGGCACATCAATACTGATCGGTCTTGCCCCCGAGGCAATCACAAGCAGATCAGGTCTTTCTTCCCTTACCATTTCAGGGGTGAGAAGGGTGTTGAGATTGACCCTGACATCCCGATGCTCCATCCTCCCTTTCATGCTATCTATTAACCTCTGGAATTCTCCCTTCCCGGGTGGTGTCTTTGCCAGATTTACCTGACCTCCAAGTCTATCCTCTTTTTCATAAAGATGGACTTCGTGTCCCCTTTCCCCCGCAGTGAGTGCGAACTCCATTCCTGCAGGACCTCCTCCCGCCACCATGATTTTCTTGGGTTTATCCCCCTGCCCCACCTTGAAAAAACCTTCATTCCCTGCCCTGGGGTTGAGGATACAGGTCACTGGTATACCCGCGAAAATAGAGTCAAAACAACCCTGATTACAGGCGATGCAGGGAATGATTTGGTCTAATCTCCCTTCCTTCACCTTCTTGGGAAGATCCGGATCTGCGATAAGGGGCCTTCCCCAGCATATCATATCACACACCCCGGACCGGAGCGCCCTCTCGGCAACATAGGGGTCCCCAAGACGGTTGGAGGCAAAGACAGGGACACTCACCTTTTCTTTGATGCCGCGGGAGAGGTATAAAAAGCCCCCTGGAGGCACATTGGAGGTAAGCTGCGGTATCTTGGTTTCGTGCCACCCGCCGGTCACGTTGATGGCATCAACCCCCGCCTTTTCAGCCTCCGCAGCAAAGAGAGCTGATTCCTTATTGGTATTCCCCCCCTCCATAAAATCATTCCCGGCAATCCGGATACCAAGGGCCAGTTCCGGTCCAATAGTGTCCCTCACCTTCCTTATGACCTCAAGACCGAAACGCATCCTGTTCTCTGTGGACCCCCCATAAGCGTCGGTGCGCTTGTTGGTAACAGGAGACAGGAACTCGCTGATGAGATAGCCGGTGCATGCCAGGACCTCCACAAAGTCAAAACCCGCCTCCTTTGCCCGTCTTGCTGCCTGTGCATAGGCCTCCTTCACCTCCTCAATATCCTCATCTACCATCTCCCTCGGGGTTTCATGGGTGAGTCTGCTCGGAATAGGGGAAGGGGCAATGGGGGTCATCCCTGAAAGGAAAGAAAAGGTGTACCGCCCCATATGGAGGAACTGGGTTGCAATCTTGACATCGGTTTCCCGATGCAACTCATCAATAAACAACCTCAACGGCTCAATATAACTATCATCAAAAAGCCCGGACATAAAAGGCGCACTCCCGACCCTGTCGATGGCAACCGGACCGATGGTCAAAAGACCCACACCTCCTCTGGCCCTCTCCCTGTAAAAGGCCCTGTAACGATCATTAAAGGAGTAGTCTGTGCTGTAGGCGAGGCCCATGGAAGGCATCACGGTCCTGTTCTTAATTACCAGTTTATTAATGGTAATCGGCTCGAACAGCCTTCTAAACTCCATGGTTCTTCCTTCCTTTAAGCCTTGTTAAGTGGTTGAGTAGTTAAGTGGTTAAGTCGTTATCATTATTCGACTTCAAATCCTATACCCAAAAATTGGACACCTGGTGGAGCTAAAACTCTAATCAGGTGCAGCATCCAGCCTTCGACCCGTGCTGAAATCCCAAATTGTGACCCCGGCTTGCGGGCCAAACACTAAACACCAAATACAGAAGCAACGCGACGAAACACTGTCGTAAAAAGCCTCCATGGCCGTCACTCCCGCGAACGCGGGAGTCTATAAGTGGTTTATTTCCCTGGATTCCCGCGTTCGCGGGAATGACGAAGACGGATCAGTGGCTTTTTGCGAGTCCGTCAGTTATTGTATAGACCCAAGATTGAAATGGCGCATACGTTCTGTGCGGGGAAACCGCCCAGGTTGTGCGTTAAGCCGTATTGGGGATTTTCCAGTTGTCTTTCTTCTGCGCGGCCAAGAAGCTGCAGATACATTTCATAAATCATGCGAAGGCCTGACGCGCCGATGGGATGGCCGAAACACTTGAGACCGCCGTCCACCTGGGCCGGCACCTTACCATCCATATTATAAAACCCGTCCAGAGAGTCCTTCCAGGCCTGACCTCTCTCGGAAATATGCAGATCTTCGTAAGTAACCAGCTCTGTAATCGAGAAGCAGTCATGAAGTTCCATCATGCTTATCTCTTCACCCGGGTTGGTAATCCCCGCTTCTTCGTAGGCCTTGGTGCTGCACTTGTCCGTTGTCATGAAATGGTCGCCGTCCCAGTTATTGAACGCGATCTCCTCACCACTGCTGAGCGCTAACTGCAGGGACTTGACGGTGACCGGGTTCTTGAATCCCATATCTCTGGCCTTTTCCACCGTGGTCACGATGGCGCAGGCCGCGCCGTCGCTCACGCCGCAGCAGTCAAAGAGCCCTAAAGGATGGGCGATAATGGGTGCAGCCATTACCTGGTCTATTGTCACCTTTTTCCTGAGGTGTGCCTTGGGATTGAGAATCCCGTTCTCATGGCTCTTAACGGATACCTGGGCCATGGCCCTTTTTAAATCCTGATCTTTGATGCCGTACTTTGCGGCGTAGGCCGATGCCAGCTGGGCAAAGGCGCCCGGCGCCGTCAGGTTTGGCCACCAGAGCCAGATAAGTGATCCTGAACTGGAGCCGCCCCCCGGCAGACCCCCGTACCCGGTATCCTTGAGTTTTTCCACACCCATGGAAAGGCATATATCGTATGCCCCGGAGGCCACGGCATAGACAGCCCCCCGGAACGATTCAGTGCCGCTGGCACAATAGTTTTCAACCCTTGTAACCGGGATAAAGGGCAGACGCAGGCTGGTGGACAGGGGCACAGCGGCCTTGCCCACGTTGACTTCATCTATACAGGTCCCCAGCCATGCAGCCTGAATATCGTTTTTCTCCAAACCGGCGTCTTTAATACATTCGGTAAACGCCTCCACCATGAGTTCTTCGGCACCATCTTCCCATCGCTCGCCAAAGCGGGTGCAACCCATACCGATGATCGCCACCTTGTCTCTTATTCCTGTTGCCATGTCTATTCCTCCTTGCCGGGTCCTACATTATTGTCTTAGGCTTGTTTTCATAGTTTGAAAAGTTTCTCAACAAGTTGTGACTTCATAAGGTCCCCTTCGATCTTCAGCTTGCCGCCTGTGTAAGCGCTCATGGCATTCAGCTCTCCGGATATCATCTTCAGGAAGTCTTCATCGGCCATCTTGAGGGTGGTTGTGGGGTTGCTGTGAGATCCCTCGTTCACCTCACACGCCCCATCCTTTACGACCACATTCCAGGATCCTCCCTGATCACCGGAAATATCCCACTGAAAAACCACGTCCACGCCGGCTGCAGCATCCGCCTGGAAGGCGGCCTGCATGCCTTCAAATACGGTCTTCACCGTCAGACCTCCACCAGAATCGTCCGGAGCCTCTTTCTTCTTGGGGCTGAAGGCATCCAATATGGGGGCCATGGACGCCGTGACGTTCGGGAACTCCGTTGCACCTGTAAGATCGTTGATGGCATCCCAATTCTTATGGATTTCTTCCAAGGTGGGTATGCGTGAACCATCTCCCACGGCCGTGCCGGGTCCGGTAACTATAGCTGCCCTGTTGAAGTAACCCATACCCGCATTCAGGATCATACCGCTTTCCTGGCACTTCTCTGCACAAAGGTACAGCACCAGCGGCGCAACAAATTCAGGTTTAAGCTTCTCAAGCATCTCCGGAGGCAGAATATCCTCCGTCAGCCTGGTGGCTGCAACCGGGGCCACCGTGTTCACCCGGATATTGTGCTTGTCTCCTTCCAGTTTGACTGTATTCATAAATCCGATCAGGCCCATCTTGGCCGCAGAGTAATTGGTCTGCCCGAAATTGCCGTAAAGACCTGCCGCGGAAGTTGTCAGGATGATCCTGCCGTATCCGTTTTCCCGCATCTTTATAAAGGCGGGACGGGACACATTATAGGCCCCCTTCAGGTGGACATCCATTATGGCATCCCAGTTTTCCGGTTCCATCTTGGCTAAAGTTTTGTCCCTTAGGATACCGGCGTTGTTGATGACAATATCCACCTTGCCGAACGCCTGGATGGCCGAATCCACAATTGACTGCCCGCCTTCTGCGGTAGCCACTGAATCGTAATTGGCCACCGCGTCGCCTCCCAGGACCTTGATCTCTTCCACAACCTTGTCGGCCGCGGAAGTATTGCCTCCGGTTCCGTCGGGCGCACCGCCCAGATCGTTTACAATAACTTTAGCACCCCGCTGGGCAAGTTCCAGGGCATACGCGCGGCCCAGACCCGCACCTGCCCCTGTGACAATGGCCACCCGGTCATCAAACCGGATCTCTTCGGCTGCACCCGCGGCAGGCTTCTCTCCAGGAATGGGAACTGCCTTCCAGAAGTACCCGCTAAAGCCTCGCTGCTCGTCAACTAACCGCCTTCTAAAGTTCATTTCCACGGGCTGGCCCACAGATACCTCAGAAAGCTCGCAGTCACTGAAGTCCGCCATTAACCGGCCTCCTCCTTCGAACTGAACCATTCCGTAAATGTGGGGCGGATCGACCGATACGGCCAGCATATCTCCAGTAAAGGTCTTTACTTTGGCTGGAATTCCGGCGAATTCATAGGGTTCCTGGGAATTCACCTCCTCGCATTCAGGGTTGACACACATGGAAGACCTGGGGAACTGCGGCGTCCCGCATTTTGTACACTTGCCGCCCACCATACCCAGGAGCATATCGCGCTTGCGCCACAGAACGGTCATGGCCGTCTGGGTGGGAGCCTCTGCCCGAATACCCATCTCCGTCTGGATCAGATCGCGAAACTTGAGGAATTTCAAATAATTATCAGTAGTCTTCTTATTAGCAAGGGCGCCCTTGATTCCCCTCCGTTGGGCCAGATCACGGATGGCGTCGGTGACCTTGAAGTACATGGCATCACACCCCTGTCCGAATCCTGCCGCCAGGATACGATCTCCCGGCTCCGCCTCTTCTAAGGCCTGCACGAGCATCACCAAGGGATGGGCCGCACCTGTCTCTCCACACACCTCGTGCATGTTGTCCATCGTTTTTTCCGGTGTTGCGCCCAGATTGTTGGCTATCTTCCGGTGTTCGGCCTTGAAAAAACATGGGAACACAAACCTGTCCACATCATCCATTGAAATGGAAAGCTTCTGGAAAAGCCCGTTTACGGCCTGGGGTATAATCTTGGAATACCCGTTGTCCCGGACCCAGCGCTCTTCCCACATATAGTCCACAGCTCTCGATGATCCCCGGAAGTGGTCCACAAAATCATGGGTAACCGTGTAGGAACCCATAAATTCAGCTATCACGTCCGTGTCTCCCACCAGCAGGGAGGCGGCTCCATCACCGAACCACATCTCATAGAAATAGGCTGCTTTGGTCAAACGTTTGTCCGTAGCCGTGACCAGCACCTGTTTTTTGTCACCGCCCCTGATAGAGGAAAGAGCCTGTATGAGGCCTGTGGTGCCCGCCCTTTCCGATGAAGTAAAATCGGCCGCTTCCAACTCATCTTTGAGGTTCAGCGCCGTCTTTAGTATCCCCGCATTGAGTCTGTCCACAAATGGCAGGGTTGTGGAACAGAGAAAGACAACGTCAACCTTGCTCTTGTCTTTTCCGATCAAACAGTCCCTCGCTGCGGCCACGGCCATGGTCAGGCTGTCCTCGTCCCAGTTGCAGAAGGATCGCTCACCCTGGGCCACCATCACAATGGCTGGGGCAAACCAGCCCATACTCTGGAAAATACTCATGCGATCAAGCCGCAGACGCGGTATATACCCGCCGTACGATGTTATACCGATCATGGATGGTCCTCCCTTTTATATTGAATATTGACTATTGAAGGTGGATCAAGTCGTGAAAAGTCACTCACTTGTGTTTGTCATTCCCGCGAACGCGGGAATCCAGGGAAATCATCCCGCCGCAGCGGGACTGGACTCCCGCTGCAGTTTATCCCGCACTTGATGCGGGGCGGGAGTGACGGCCTTGGAGACTTTTTACGACAGTTTCGTCGCTTCGCTACTGTGTTTGGCCCTTTCTCGTTCCCACGATCTGCGTGAAAATCCATTTAATTCCTCAATCCAAAATTCCTCAATTCCTGAATCCATGTAAAAAAGACTTTTTACATGGCGATCAAAACTTGAAAAGCTTTTCAATAAGCTGTGATTTCATCAGATCGCCTTCAACCTTCAGCTTTCCGCTGGTAAAGGCGCTCATGGCGTTCAGTTCGCCGCTCATCATCTTAACAAAATCATCATCCCCCATCTTGATGGTCGTGGTGGGACTGTCCTGGGACCCTTCGGTGACCTCGCAGCTTTCGTCTTTCACCGTGATGAACCAGGACCCGCCTCCGGCTCCCGAGATATCAAACTGAAACACCACATCCACACCAGCGGCCTTGTCCGGCTGGAAGGCCCCGGGAATATTCTCAAAAACACCGGCCACTGTCAGTCCCCCGGACTCTTCGGATGCAGTCCCTTTCTTTTTGGGGCTGAAGGCATCTAACATGGGGCCAAAGGCAGCCATTGCATTGGGAAACTCCTCTGCGCCTTCCAGGGATTTTATCTTGCCCATGCTCGCTGCCACGGCCTCTGGTGTGGGGATTTCCTTCCCGTCTCCCACCACGACGCCAGGACCGGTGACAACGGCGGCACGGTTGTAGTAGCCCATGCCCGCGTTGTAAACAGCTCCGGTCCCAGTACATTGCTCGCTGCAGAGATAGAGCACCAGGGGCGCCACAAATTCCGGTTTGAGCTTTTCGAACAGCTCCGGAGGCAGTACATCTTCGGTAAGCCTGGTAGCGGCAACCGGGGCAATGGTATTCACCTTGATATTATGCTTGTCCCCTTCGATCCTTATGGTGTTCATAAATCCCAAAAGACCCATCTTGGCCGCTGAGTAATTGGTCTGGCCAAAGTTGCCATAAAGACCCGCTCCAGAGGTTGTCAGTATAATGCGGCCATAACGGTCTTCTCGCATCTTTGTAAATGCCGGGCGGGTTACGTTATATGCCCCCTTCAGGTGAACATCCATGACCGCATCCCAGTTCTCCGGTTCCATTTTGGCTAAAGTCTTGTCCCTGAGGATACCGGCGTTGTTGATGACGATATCCACCTTGCCGAAGGCCTCAACGGCCGAATCCACAATGGCCTGGCCCCCTTCGGCCGTGGCAACGGAATCGTAATTGGCCACCGCCTCCCCGCCCGATGACTTGATCTCTTCCACCACCTGGTCTGCAGCCGAGTTCCCGCCACCGGTTCCGTCCCGCGCACCGCCCAGGTCGTTTACAACCACTTTTGCGCCCAGTCTGCCCAGTTCCAGGGCATAAGCCCGGCCCAGACCGGCGCCGGCGCCCGTGACTATTGCCACCTGGCCGTCAAAATTTATGCCACCCAGCCTGGCGCGTTTCTCCAATTCCTCGGCGTTCATCCATTCCACAATACCCTGGTCGATAACCACCTCTCCGTTTTCAGCATTCAGGGTACGAAAAACCGCCCTCCCCTCCTTCTCTTTCCAGATCTGGGTTGTAATTGGTATACCCGGATAAAGGGTCCTGGAAAAGCGGACCCGGAAACGGGTCATACGTTCCGGTTCACCTGGAAAAAGATGCTTGATCACGGCTCGACACGCAAAACCATGGGTACACAGCCCGTGCATGATCGGCTGTTCAAAACCGCTGGCCTTTGCGAACCCCGGGTCAACATGGAGCTGAAAGATATCTCCGGAAAGTCGATATAACAGGGGCTGATGTGACATGGGTGTGCCCTGTTCTTCGAAATCAGGCGCCCGGTCTGGAAAATCCACTGCTTCAGTTGGGCCGGGCTTTCCCCCGAACCCGCCGTCTTTACGACCGAATATAGTAAAGATATTGGTAAAAAGTTTGCTCCCGTTGGAATGATAGGTATCGGCCTCAGCTACTACCAGCGCGCCCCTGCCTTTCCCCTTGTCGTACATGTGGGTGATCACCCCTTCGGTGGATAAGGTCCCTTCCGTGGGAATAGGGTTATGAAAAATGATGTCCTGTTCCCCATGCAGAACACCAGAAAGGTCAACATTAGAGCTTATCCCCACCTCGGCCAGAAATTCAAACACGCTGGCAATAGAAAAACTGGGGATAACCTTCAGTTGATCTTCGTAGCAGTACTCCAGTTCATCAAAACCTGCTCCCACTCCAAGGGCATAGAGCACAAGATCCTTCCAGTTGTACTCCTTGCTCACCGGTCCGATTTTTTTACCGATGGCATCTAAGTTAAGGGCCATTCTGTAACCTCCTTATCTCTGTGTGGTTTCTATCATTTTTACCCCGCCTTGCTGGGCCGTTAAAAGCGGGAATTAGTATAAACTCAAGGGTCTCTTTAACATGATCGATGTATTCCTCCCTTTTCAATTTGAGCATCTCCCGAAAGAAATTCTCACCCGAGATAAAGTTGTGGATTGAGTTCATCATGGCCAGGACCCGCATGGAGGCACTCGTCGGGATGGACTCCTTAGTCTTGCAGAGATCCATGGAACGGGCAATATCTGAAATGAAATCAGGGACATGGAAATCGAGATTGGATTCTTTGCGGGTCTTCCGGAAATACTGAAACAGGACAAGATTGGATATCTCAGGACATTCAAAAAGATATTCGGTCACCATATCGATAGCGATCCCTAATCGTCTTGCTAATGGCTGGCCATGGATGACCTTTTCTACCTCATCAAGTTTCTGTCGAAGGTCATTGTTAATATCTAATATAACCGACTCATAAAGATCGGTTTTCTCCCCCCAATGATAGTAGAGAGTGGAAATGTCAATCCCCACTTCCTTGGCGATCATCCGGGTTGTGGTGCCGTGATAGCCGTACTCACCGAACATGCGGCGAGCCACCTTCAATATCTTGGCCTTCATGGAATTAGGGTCCTTGCGGGCCTTTTCTAAAGGTGTTGCCATCGTCTTATACCAGCATGTGTTTCCATCATTTGATGGAATTATAAATAAGAGAAATCCTTTGTCAAGAGAAATGTCAGAGACGTGTGTAAATAAAACCCATCAAAGGCGTAAGGTGTAAGGCTCAAGGCGCAAGGAAAAATCTCGATCCGTTGGCCTTAAGCCTTGTGCCTAATGCCTTGTGCCCCAAACTATTCTTCTTCAAGGGTGGACGTATCTCCCTCCGGAAGACCCAGTTCTCTTGCCTTCAGGAGCCTCCTCATGATTTTTCCACTCTTTGTCTTGGGGAGCCCGGGAAGGAAGTCTATCTTTCTGGGGCAGGCCACGGCGTGGAGTTTTTTCTTGGCAAACTTTTTGATGTCTCTCCTGAGTTCATCAGATGGTTCGTACCCGTCCTTGAGGGAGACAAAGGCCTTGACCACCTCCATGGCCAGAGAATCAGGAACACCGATGACCCCTGCCTCCGCCACGGCCGGATGTTCCATAAGGGCACTCTCCACCTCAAAGGGACCCACAAGGTGCCCGGCAGTGTTGATCACATCGTCGGCCCTCCCCACAAACCAGAAATATCCATCCGCATCCATGGTAGCCCGGTCGCCGGTGATATACCATCCGTTTTGGAATTTTGAATCATAAAGCTCCTGCCTGTTCCAGAAGGTCCTGAACATGGAAGGCCACCCGGCCTTCAGGGCGAGATGACCCCTCTTTCCCTGGTGGGAGTTCCTTTTCACAGTTTTCATCGAGGATAGTAGCCGTTACCCCTGGAAAAGGCCGTCCCATGGACCCGGGGCGAACGTCCTGTATCGGATAGTTGGCAATCTGGATACACCCTGTCTCTGTCTGCCACCAGTTATCATGGAAAGGGAGCCCAAAGGCCTTGTTACCCCACAAAATGGCTTCTGGATTAAGTGGTTCTCCCACACTGCAGAGGTATCGCAGACTCTTCAGATCATACTTTTCCACAACCTCTTCACCGGCCTTCATCAACATCCTGATAGCGGTGGGGGCCGAATACCAGACGGTCACCTTGTACTTCTCTATCACCTTGTACCAGTTACTCGCTCGAAACCCACCTTCATAAACCACCTGGGATATGCCGTTTGACCAGGGGCCGAAGATCCCGTATGAGGTCCCGGTAACCCAACCGGGATCGGCAGTGCACCAGTAAATATCGTCGGGATGAAGATCAAGAACATACTTGGCCGTGGCATAATGACCCACAACCGCCTCATGGGCATGCACGACCCCCTTTGGTTTCCCGGTGGTCCCGGATGTATAGTGGATAATTGCGTAGTCTTCCCTGTCTGTCTTTTCTATATCAAACAGATCTGACGCATTTTTCATAAGATCTTCATAGCTGGCCTCTTTTTCTTTCAATTCATAGGCAACATTTTTTCTGTTGATAATAATAACTTTTTCAAGGGCAGGCAGGTCTTCAACGACCTTTTCCACAATCCGTGCCAGCTTAGGCGTTGTGATAAGGAACCTTGCCTCACAGTCTCCAAGCCTGTCTTTTACGGCATCAGGCCCAAAGGCGGAAAAAAGAGGGCCAATAACACCCCCGGCCTTGAGTGCCGCTATGAGGGAGATATATATCTCGGGAATTCTGTCCCCATAGGTAAAAACCCTGTCACCCTTATTGAGCCCCAGGTTCTTTAGAACATTGGCAAAACGGTTTGTCAGTCTGCATAAATCTGAGAACGAATATTCTTCACCTTCGCCATTATCGCCCTCCCAGTAAAGCGCTACTTTATCTTTCAAAGATGTTTTTGCATGTCTGTCTATTATCTCATAGGCTATATTGAGACACCCATCATCAAGTTCATCAAGTTCTTTGCTTATATCCTCCCACCTGAAATCCTCCCTGGCCTTTTCATAATCAAGGAGGTTAGGCATTACACTCATCTGCTGACTTCTTCTTTTTTGATAGGATTATATTCCATTTAAGCGCCTTTCATTTTTCGCACCCTTTAATATTCCAGGTTTCACTTAGTCACTTTAGTCACTTTAGATCACTTTAGACACTTTAGATCACTTTAGTCACTTTCCGTTCTGCCACTACTTGATAGTCTTTAACATCTTCTTGAATTCAGGTGTGCCGGCCTTTTTGAGAATCTGGAAGATGATGGTCTCGGTGGAGGTAATTATGGCCCCTGCCTCTTTCATAAGTGACAGCCCGATATTCCAATTATCCTCTGTCCTGGAATCCACTGCATGATGAGGAACATGCACATTATACCCCTTCTCTAAAAGGGATACACATGTCTGGAATACGCAGATGTGGGTTTCAACACCCATCAGGATTATATTTCGCAGGCCTTCTTTCTCCACCCGGTTGTTAAAGAGATCAACATTGCAGGAGTTGAAATGAAGTTTTTCGATCGGGTCATATTCAGGTAATGCTTCCTTTATGAGTGTGGGCCCAGCCATTTGGAATACTGCTCCGTTAGAACAACCGGCAGTTTGAAGACCCGGGAAAGATGAAGGAGCTTGACAATCCTGTCAATGACCCTTTCCCGATTGCCCATAACCTTCATGAGCTTCTCCTGGACATCTACGATAATAAGTCCTGTGTTTTCTTTGTTCAGCAATGAAATACTCATAATACCCTTTATCCCCCCATTAATAATAGGAGGATTTCCTTTTTTTCTGTTGTCTTCCCATGATCAGGCCAAAGATCAGACCAACCACCAGCACTGCCGCTCCGGTGAGAAACCACGTATTCCTCTGAGAAGACTTCAAAACAACGTTTTCTTTGGTCAATTTTTCTGTGGTTGCCTGGGCCGCCTCCATTTTCGTCTTTGTGGTCTCATACTTTTTCTTTAGCTCCAAGAAGCCGCTGGCCTCCTTTTTTAAGGTATCATACATGTTTTGCACCTTACTTAGGGCTGTCCCGTTATTCTTCAGCTTTGTGCTAACCTCTTCCCTTTCCCGGGATAACTCCCTCCACTCCTTTTCAATCCTATCAAGCTTCTCTTTAAGCCGGGAATTCTTCTCTTTCAACGCCTCGGCCTGGGTTTTCCACGGAACACGCGTGATCAAAAAAGC
>PVMK01123175.1_pt1 | contig 19853 bp, 13 predicted proteins | sample 1853481 | NCBI WGS metagenome assembly PVMK01 (sample SAMN08533507, study PRJNA380276) | Marine sediment metagenome, whole genome shotgun sequencing project. | reverse complement strand
GCGACAAGCGGGCAAGATACTGCTGGACAGCCATTTGACGACAAGAACAATCCAGTCGCTTTCTTCCCACAGGTATAATTGTGTTACCATTCGGGCGAGTATTCAAGCGACACCCAATTTTCAAATTATAGTACTTGAGAACATATGTTAGATAAGATTGCACAAGTCGTAGAACGCTACGAGGAACTCGAACGCAAGATGGCTGATCCAGCAGTGCTGGCAAACTATCAAAAGATTGCTGAATTAGCCCAAGAACGCTCTGATCTTCAGCCACTTGTTAATGCCTATCGCGAACACAGCGCTATTAGTTCGGAATTGGAAGAGACCCGCGAGTTGCTTGCTATTTCAGAAGAAGACGAAATGGTAGCCATGGCCCAAGACGAGATCGATGTCTTGGAATCCAAATTGGAAGAGCTAGAGCAATCTATGCGGATGCTCCTGGTGCCCAAAGACCAACGCGACGAAAGAAACGTTCTTATTGAAATCCGAGCGGGCGCCGGCGGTGACGAAGCCGGAATTTTTGCGGCCGATTTGCTTAGGTTATATATGCGTTATGCTGAAGGCCGGCGCTGGAAAACCTCAATCGTGGGAGAAAATAGCACCGGCGTTGGTGGTTATAAGGAAGTTATCTTGGCCGTGAAAGGCAAGGGTGCCTATTCCCGATTTAAATTTGAAAGCGGTGTTCACCGGGTGCAGAGAGTGCCCATTACCGAATCACAAGGCCGCATTCATACAAGTACGGCCACTGTTGCGGTTATGCCCGAAGTGGATGATGTCGAAATCACGATTGACGATAAAGAACTCGACATAACATCAACTTTTGCTTCAGGACCTGGCGGTCAGCACATGCAGAAAAATGCTACGGCCGTGCGTATCGTGCATAGACCCTCCGGCATAACCGTGAAGGTGCAATCAGAGCGGAGTTTGAGCCAAAACAAGCGGGTAGCCATGGGAATTATCCAAGCTAGATTGCAGGAAATGGAGGAAATGAAGCAGCATGCCTCCATTGCCGCCGAAAGAAAATCACAAGTTGGCACCGGGGACCGAAGCGAAAAAATACGAACTTACAATTATCCCCAGGGTAGAGTAACTGATCATCGAATTGGACTTACCAGCTACAACCTGCCATCGGTCATGGCCGGGGCGCTCGACCAGTTCATCGACGCTTTAACCGTTGCCGATGAAGCGGAGAAGTTAGCAGCGGCCGAAAGTATATAAATAGCAGAACATTCGTAGTCTTTTTGAAGGTAAATTGGGTGGGGGGTACCATGCCGTCTAAGCCAGTTAGTTGTATTCTAGGGTAAATAGCTACCTTCTGCTGAATCAGGATATAGCAACCTTGTATTCGCACGATAGTAATTTGGAGTAACATATGTCAGAGTTAGAGTATCGACCAAGAGGACGATATTTTGAGGAATTCGAAATTGGCAAACAACTGATGACTGCCGGTCGTACCATTACCGAGGGTGATGTCGTAAGTTTCGCGGGATTGTCCGGAGATTACAACCAAATTCACGTCGACGCCCAATACGCAGCTGCTGGTGAATTTGGCCAAAGGGTTGCCCATGGGCTGCTCGCTGTATCCATCGCCACAGGATTGATCGTCCAAACTGGCATGATGGAAGGGACAGTACTTTCTTTTCGCGAACTAGGGTGGAAATTTAGCCTACCTGTATTCATTGGCGATACGATTCGAGCCAAGATTGAAATCATAAAGAAAAAATCCTTGCCCCGACTTGGTGGAGGCAGTGTTACAGCTAAGGTATCGGTATTGAACCAGCGCCAGGAAGTTGTTCAGCGGGGGACGATGGTTTTGCTGATTAAGAATAAGCTTGCTTGATGAATGCTTTGCTATACGTGCCCAGCCAAAATGATGGAACATCCTGGCGCATAGATACGTCTAGGTAGAAAGCATGGCCTCAGGCCGCACATTATTTTGGGTGTCTGCCTTCATGTGTTCTGTAATATTCTGCCAATGGTATACCGTTGACCTGCAAGCGATCGGATGACTGAAGAACAAGAAAGAGAGACGCCGCCTCCAAATAATTCGGGCGATGAGCCCGAGCAGGCAAATCAGGTTCCAATCGAGCCTTCGGATGGCGATGAAAAATCGCCAGATCAAACCGGAGAGCCCGCGACCATCTCCTTACTGGATCTGATGCAGGAGTTGAGTGAATCCCCGGCACCAGATGAAGAGGAGGAAAATCAACCTTCAGCCCCTATGCCCTTGGCAGCTGACCAAACTCCGGCCGGCACGAAGGATGACGAAGCGACGCCGACCGGCCCCGTTGTACCGATCGTGTTACTTCAGGAAGAGCCACCCCCTCTTCCGCTCACCGCCAGCGAATTGGTTCCACCCGTTCAACCACCGTTAGAAGACGCTGAGGCGACAAAGGTTCAACCAAAAAGTGCATTCCCTGGCCAGACCCAGCTTTCCACTCCAGCAACGACGGATTCAACCACTCAACCACCCGTTTCTGAAAGGCCAACGGAGCCACCGCAGAGGGTGCCCGGTAGGGCTGTCAGCCGTCGATTGCCACCTCGACGTGAACCTGTACGCCGGCGAACTCCCGCACCTCTCAAGGTGATAATCCCTGACGAGAAGACACTTGCCCAACCCGGCGGCCGTCGCCAATGGCTTGGTTGTTTTGGGCAGTTAATCTTGGCTGGATTTATTCTATTGGCTGTTGGATTTGCTTTGTCCATTGCGGCCGCCAGCGTTGGTTATGTGGTTGTTGGCAGTCAATTACCGCCGCCTAGCGAACTGAGGGTTCGTGCCAGTACTTTTGAGACGGTTCAGATCCTTGATCGAGAAGGCAACTTGCTTTATTCGTTAGCCGACCCCAACCGGGGCAATCGAACACCTGTCTCTTTGGATCAGATTAGTCAAGATTTGATTGACGCTACGATTTCTACTGAGGATGCTCGCTTCTATACAAACCCAGGCTTTGATCCGGCGGCCATTACGAGGGCTATTATTCAGGCTGCCCAGGAGGGAGAAGCTGTTTCCGGCGCCAGCACCATTACCCAACAGTTGGCAAGGGCCCTCCTCTTAGATGAGGAAGAGCGTACTCAACGCACTTTTAGCCGTAAAGTAAAGGAAATCATACTGGCGGCGGAATTGTTCCGCACCTATCCGAAAGATGAAATTCTGCAGTTATATTTGAATGAAATAAATTACGGAAATCGGGCCTATGGTATCGAAGCTGCTGCCCAGACCTATTTTGACAAACCGGCCGCTGAATTGAATCTTGCCGAAGCCTCGTTACTGGCAGGATTGCCCCAAGCGCCAGCATTTTGGGATCCTTACACGAATCCTGAAGGTGCATTGGCCCGGCAAAGGGAAGTATTGGGCTTGATGGTGGCCGAAGGTAATATCACGGTTGATGAAGCTCAATCTGCTATGGTCGAGTCGGCTAATGTCATTCGTAGCCTTGAGGCACCGGATGTAACCATCAAACACCCTCACTTCACAATAGCAGTCCTGCAACAACTTGAGGAAAAATTTGGTGCTCAGGCGATTTACCAGGGGGGATTGAGGGTCTTTACCACCTTAGCGCCCAATGTTCAGCGATTGGCTGAGCAAGTCATTGCTGAAAGTCGGCCGGCCATCAATGCTGCGGGAGCCAATAATGCAGCTCTGGTTACTCTCGATCCCCGAACCGGAGAGATTTTGGCTCTGGTGGGAAGTGTTGACTACAATGACGAGAGCATTAGTGGTCAGGTAAATATGGCCCTATCTCCCCGGCAGCCCGGCTCGGCGTTAAAGCCGTTTGTTTACTTAGCTGCCCTGGAAGAGGGGTGGACTCCTTCTACTTTAATCTGGGATGTGCCTACAAAATTTCCCAACGGTAGCAACCCTCCTTATGAACCTAAAAATTATGATGACCGATTCCATGGTCCGCTCCGCTTACGACCGGCTTTAGGCAATTCCTATAACATCCCTGCTGTAAAAGCATTGGAATATGTTGGGGTATGCCAATTTATCGATAAAGCAAAGCGATTGGGGATGGAATCCTTACAAGATAGTGGTTGCGATGAAACGGGATCGCCGCGCGAGCATGGCCTATCGCTGGCTCTTGGTGGGGGAGAAGTCTCGCCCTTAGATATGGCCGGAGCGTTTTCTGTTTTAGCCAACAATGGCCAATATACTGAACCATTTGCTATCAGCCGCATTGAAAATCGACAGGGCGATGTGATTTTCAATCAGCAGGTTGACGGCTCAAATGGCAACCAAGTTGTAAGACCAGAGCATGCTTACTTAATCAGCAACATATTGGCGGACAATAGCGCTCGTCAGCCTGAATTTGGCCTTAACAATAATCTGGTGATTAATGGCCATGAGGTTTCTGCTAAGACTGGTACCTCTGGCACGGATCGTTTTGATGTGCGCGATGGCTGGACTCTTGGCTACGCACCAAATATTGTAACGACCGTTTGGGTGGGTAATACAGATAATGAGCCTGTTGGCGAAGGCCAATCTGGCTATCAGATGGCCTCTCCGATCTGGAACCGTTTTGTCGCGACCTACCTATCTGCACAGACTCCCGCCGTACCTAATCGTCCGGCGGCGATTACCCAGTTTGAGATATGCGCCGATTCAGGATCTCTTCCAGGACCAGGATGCGGACAAAGGGTGACTGAGTTATTTGCCTCTGATCAACCACCTTCTGGCCCAGAGAGGGATTTTTTGCAGCCTCAGGCAATCGATCTCTGGACGAACCTAAAGTCCAATGAGCACTGTAGTGAATCACCCTATGAAACTGTCTTTTTTAATTTGGCTGTCTATGGCCGCGACGAGGTATTAGCCAGGGAGCGCCAGAGCGCCCAGATTTGGCTTGAAAATACGGGTGGTGGCCAAGCCTGGACTGCCCAAAGAAATGTTTCCTTGCCGTTGAGATTGCCACCTACTTCAGCCTGCGATCAAAATACGCCACGACCCAAGATCGAGCTATCTTTGCCGAATTCCAACGAATCTTTGACTGGCGAAATAGAGATCCATGGAACTGTGATTGGCCCTAACTATAGTGGTTACCTGGTTGACTTTGGTTTGTCACCTGATCCCCAGGGCTGGGCACCCATTCAGGAACAGCGCACCCACATTGTCGAGAACGGACTGTTAGCGCGATGGGACACCTTAGATTTGCCAGGTGGACCGGCAACAATCCGATTGGTTATTATCGGACCTGACAATCCCTATACCGCTGAATTGGATCCGGTGATATTGGAGACCCGAATATTGGTCATCATAGTCGAACCCACACCGACGCCAACGTCAACCCCTACTGAGACGCCGACTCCCACTGAGACACCGACTTCGACCGAGACACCGACTCCTACTGAGACACCGACTTCGACCGAGACGCCGATGGCAACGACCACGCCGACATCTACCCCTGATTTGCCGACACCTGATACGGCCACCTCAACGCCCGAGTCACCTACGCCGCCACCGGTTGAAACGGCTACCGCCACGGCAACCGCTACAGACGAATCATAGAGAATGATCTGTAACCTTAAATGAATTTCCCACAAGATTTTAGCGCCGTTAAAAGCAAAGATAAGGCCTTCAGGATTCTTGCAGATCTTTGAATATTACTTATCACACTCGCTCATTCTCAGATCGTGACAGATAGCAGAATACGCCTCGCAATGGTCGGGCCATTTGGCTTCCATCCCCAAAAAACGATGCGCAGCCGGGCCTTAAAATTAGCCCAACCGTTGGCCCGGCGTGGCTATCAAGTAAGGTTGTTTATGCCTCCATGGAACACGCCCGAAGAAGGCGGCCGGGAGTGGCTGGAAGGCGAAGTTTCAATTCGCTATACACCGATCAGGGGAGGAACGCTAGGACATTTATTGCTTTGTTGCGGGAGGTGTTGGCCTGGCAACCAGATGTGGTTCATGCTTTTAAACCAAAGGCTTATAGTGGACTCGTGGCCTGGTGGCTATGGACAATACGCCGGAATAAACAGTGGCTGGTTACCGATACCGACGATTGGGAAGGCTGGGGTGGTTGGAACGAAATCGGCCCCTATTCATTTAGTCAGAAGCATTTCTTTTCTTGGCAAGAAAAATGGGGTTTGAACCACTGTCACAGGCTTACAGTGGCTAGCCGCACGCTACATAACTTAGCTCTATCCTATGGCATGCCCAATGGGCAGGTAGTTTACGTGCCTAATGGCCCGGGTATCTCCGGAGATGTCACCCCAAGACCTGAGAAGCGCGTTGAATTGGGCTTGCGGGACCGACCGGTCGTACTGATTTACAGTCGTCTCTTTGAATTTGACATTGCCAGGCTGATCGTTATCTTAAAGCAGGTTCAGGCTGAGTTGGCCGACCTCGCAGTGCTGATGGTGGGTACGAGCCTTTTTGATGATGATGCCGAATCATTTCGAACTCAACTAGAGTCAGCAGGCTTATTGGATGCCGTTACTGATGTTGGCTGGGTAGAAGAATCCCACTTGCCTGAAATCTTAACCTCCGCGGATGTAGCTATCTACTTAATGGATGATACGCTGGTTAACCGATCCAAATGTCCGGTCAAACTCGCTGATTTATTGTATGCAGCGCTACCGGTAGTGGCCGAAGATGTAGGACAGGTGGGCGAGTATGTTATATCCGACCAGACGGGTATGCTTCAGCGGACTGGCGACGACAAGGGCGTGGCAATGGCTCTTATCAAGATTTTGCGGAACCCTCCATTGCGAAATCGATTATCCTCCGGGGCCAAAAATCACGTGGAAGCTAATTTCAGTTGGGAGCATCTAGCCGATATCGCTGAACAAGCTTACTCTCCTTGACCCAAAATAGACTGGTCAGGTCAATGAATCGTAGACCGTAAGGTGTTTCGGAGATGATCGGCTGCCTGTCTATTTTCATTATTGGCCCTCTTTTGCCGCTATAATCCCTATAGTCATGCGCAACCATAATGTCTTGAGTCAGATTACATTCTGGACACATCACCCTGAATTCTGCTATAAGATCATGAACTGGTCCGACCTCTTACCAGATGAATCGTATGAGCTGGATTAGTCCACAAAAACCAACCGAATTGACCGAATCCCGGTTGATAACCGCGATACTTTCTGGCAAATTCCCGATTGGCTCGAATTTACCGGCCGAGCGCGAATTGGCGGTCGAGCTGGGAGTTACCAGGCCAACTTTGCGGGAAGCGTACCAAAGAATTTCCCGGGATGGTTGGGTTGAGATTCGGCAGGGGCATCCGACTCGTGTCCGAAATTATTGGGTGGAGGGTAACCTTGGTGTGTTGAGCTCGATGGCTCGCTATCCTGAACACATGCCTAAGGATTATGTAGAAAATTTACTGGCCATTCGTTTGTTATTGTCGCCCACTTACACGCGATTAGCTGCAGCCCAAGCTCGAGAGTTGGCCGTCGAGCTACTGACAATAACCATTCAGACAGAAGATAGTTGTAACAGTTTTGTCAGTGCCGATTGGAATTTGCATCATCAACTAACGATTCTTTCTGGCAATCCGATTTTCACCCTAATCCTCAATGGTTTTGAGGAACTGTACTGCAAGATGGCCGAAATATATTTTGCTCATAGTGAGTCAAGAAAACATTCGAAGGCCTTTTATTTAGCCTTATTAGAGGCAACCCGTAATCGAGACTTAGAACGGGTTGAAATCTTGACTCGGGAAACAATGGCCGAAACATTGGACTTGTGGAGCCAGGTAAATTCCAATAGGCTGTAGAAATTCTGGTAAACCAAAGCATTCGTCTTTGGCACTTAAAGACGAAATCAAAATTGAAACTTGAACGATGATCCGATGGAACGGGTGGGGTGAAGAGGATATAGATTATCCCTTATCAGAGCAGGTAATAGATTATCTGACTGAACATTTGGGGCAGGGTGAGTCGAAGCCGTCTTCTTCTCTGCAAGCAGCTATATCGACTGTACCACCATCAAGATTATCAGAGCATCCAATGGTAACAATCGATCCTTTTGAACGCCTATGCCATGCACGGGGTCAGAGTCTCCCCGACTGGATCGCCCTGGGATCGGGCCAAATTGATGTCTTTCCAGATGGCATAGCCTATCCCAATTCTGAACAAGAAGTACGGGAGTTATTTCGTTATTCCAGGCGAGCCGGTTGTCAGCTCATTCCTTATGGCGGGGGCACGAGTGTCGTCGGTCATATCAATCCCTTGCCTGGGGACAAACCGACATTAACGGTGGATTTCTCCCGCATGAATCAACTGCAGGATTTCGATGAGGCAAGTAGATTGGCGACTTTTGAGGCGGGGGTTAGTGGACCAGATTTGGAGACTCAACTTCAAGCTCTTGGTTACACACTGGGGCATTATCCTCAGTCATTCGAATATTCTACTTTGGGCGGCTGGATAGCAACCCGCTCAAGTGGACAGCAATCTTATTATTACGGCCGCATCGAGGATCTGTTTGCCGGTGGCCAAGTGGAGACCCCGGTTGGCACTATCGAGATTCCTTCATTTCCAGCCAGCGCAGCGGGTCCCGACTTACGCCATGTTGTCCTAGGATCGGAAGGAAGGATCGGGCTTATCACCCAGGCTCAGGTAAGAGTTCGCCCCGTGCCGGCGGCTGAGAGGTTTGCTGCGGTATTCTTTCAAGATTGGACTTCGGGGGTTTCCGCTCTTCGGGCGATTGCCCAATCCGACATCCCTGTTTCCATGTTACGGTTGAGTGACAGTCGGGAGACGGAAACAACTCTGACACTCGCCGGGCATGAAAGATTGGTGGCCTGGTTTGACAGAGGTCTCGGCTTTCTCAATTATGGTTCTAATCGCTGTTTACTCATTTATGGTTTGACAGGTAGCCGGCGTGAAATCGCCGCGGCCGGTCGCGCCCTCAAACATATCACGCGTCAGTACAAAGGGCTGTCAACCGGAACTTTCATCGGTAATCAATGGCAAAGAGGTCGTTTCCGCACGCCATACCTGCGTAATACCTTGTGGAAGCTAGGTTATGCAATCGACACGCTGGAAACGGCCGTTCGCTGGTCGACCGTGCCGGAGATGGCTCAGGCGATTAGATCGGCTCTTTTGCCGGGTCTAGAAAACCAGAATGAACGAGTTTTGGTGTTGCTTCACTTGTCCCATGTATATCGGGACGGTGCCAGTATTTATGTGACATTTTTGTTTCGACGGGCGGCAGATCCGGCTGACACGCTTCACCGTTGGCAGGTTTTAAAAGATGCTGCGAGCTGTTCAATTATAGATAAGGGTGGCACCATCACCCATCAGCATGGTGTTGGGCTTGATCATGCAAAGTATCTGCCTGCTGAGAAGGGGAAACTCGGTATGCAGTTACTAAATGAGCTGTGCCATACCCTGGATCCAGACAGAATTATGAATCCGGGTAAATTATTAAACAATGATTTGATATAGTGCTTGTGTGAATCACACTATTTTCTGATGGATATGAAGATATGTGGCAAAAGGGCTGGCGTGAGCAAGCCTGGTCGGAGCTAGATCGGCCGTGGGATATTATCGTAATTGGTGGGGGAATTACAGGCGCCGGGATCATGCGAGAAGCAGTCCGTGCTGGCCTGCGAACGATCCTTATCGAGGAAAATGACTTCGCTTCTGGCACTTCCAGCCGTTCGTCAAAGCTGGTACATGGGGGATTAAGATATTTACGAAACGGCCAGTTAAAAACCACTATGGCCTCTGTTCACGAGCGGCAAAGACTGCTGAAAGAGGGCAAAGGTTTAATCAATCCTTTGAGCTTTCTATACGCTTGTTATGATGGCGATAAATTGCCCCTATGGCTCATGGGCCTCGGCCTGACTATCTACGATCTCCTTGGACTGCGATGGAGACATGAGCGCTACGACCCGGATGGATTGGCCAGGTTGGCACCCTATTTGAATCAAGCTGGACTAAAAGGTGGATACCGCTATTTTGATGCTCAAACAGATGATGCCCGGCTCGTCATTCGGATAATCAGAGAGGGAGTTCGTGCCGGGGGGCTAGCCCTGAATTACACGAAGGCTGAGCGGTTGCTCACTGGACGTCAGGGTAATGTACTTGGTGTAGCGATAACCGATTCATCGGGACTCGGTGCCCGCTCAGCCGAGATTGTTGCAGCGGCCGTAATAAATGCCACTGGCGCCTCAGCTGATAAGCTACGAATCCAAATTGGTGGTGCTCCAAGACTGCGGCGGCTAAGGGGTAGCCACCTTATTTTCCCGACAAGTCGTTTCCCTTTGCTTCGAGCCGTTTCCTATGCCCATCCGGTAGATGGCCGGCCAATTTTTGCCATCCCCTGGGAAGGAGTCACCTTATTCGGTACGACCGATATCGATCACCAGTTACCTTGTGGTATTGAACCGGCCATTGGTTCTGATGAAGTGGATTATCTAATGATCGCTGCCAGACATGGTTTTCCCGACTTATCTTTGGCTCAGAATGATGTCCAGTCTACGATGGCTGGAATCAGGGCCGTGATTGATACGGGCAAAATAAACCCGTCTAAAGAATCAAGAGAGCACACACTTTGGTTGGAAGATGGCTTGTTAACAGTCACCGGAGGAAAATTAACGACTTTTCGGGCGATAGCTCATGATGCCTTACGGCTTCTGACTAAAAATAAAAGATTTCGTTTCAATATTCGAGATCATTCAATTTTTGATGAATTCTCAGCAGAATTGGGCGAGCTCGCGGCTGTCGAACCGACCACTCGCCAGCGATTACTCGGTCATTATGGTCAGGATGCGGCTTCTTTGGTGAAAGAAGCGTTACCCGAGGAAATTACGCCAATTTGTAATCGATTAGGTAATAGAGCGATCTGGGCTGAATTGCGCTGGGCAGCCAGGACGGAAGGCGTAGTTCATCTAAATGACCTGATGCTGCGCCGGTTGCGGTTGGGGCTCCTGCTCCCTAAAGGGGGCCAGGCGCTGATGGAACAGATTCGCTCTATCGTTCAGCCTGAACTGGAATGGAATGACGAACGATGGCGGAAAGAAGAAGCAGACTATCTGCGGAATTGGAAGTGCCACTATAGCTTGCCAAAGTAATAACGATATTTTTTAAGACATTTTTTATCCAGGTACTTCTTCACATTTACCTAATCCCAAGGCAAGAGTAACCTCTAATGATTGAGTTAACCGTTTTCCGCCCATTAAGAGACAAGAGATTATTCTGTGTTCAACATGGAAGTTACAGAATTGAAGAGTGGCCTAGATGAACCGTCCGGCCGCAACAGACTATAAGCCGATTCCACAAAATCATTGCCGAAGGTCGGCGCAAAATTGAGGTTCCACATAATCATTGGCCCGATACCGGCCATCTCTTCAGCCATTTCATAGGCCCTTATTGTATAATTCGCTTGCTGTTGTTCATCGACATAGGCCATATATTCGACACCAGCCGGTGGAGCTTTGTCCAAACCCTCATAACTCCCCCAGCCGAATTCGGTAACCCAAATCGGGATTTCCGGGCGGCTGGATTGAAGTAGTATTTGGCGGTAATCCTGAAGCGTGTCCGCAAAGAAGAAACTAGGATGATTATTGTGGCTTGGAATAGATAAATCGGGTGCAGCAGCGCTGCTGTCGGGTGGGTTGGCCCAACCATACGGATGCGCTCCAATGGCGTCGACGATTTCAACTAGCCCGGAGGCTACCATCTGATTAAGAAAAAGGCGATCATCAATGGCAACCAAGCCATCATTTATGCCTGTGGTAGCGGGTGCGCCGCTGATCAGGATTGCTTCCTGATTGGCTGCCCGAACGCCTGCGGCACCGTAGCGGATTAGTTCTACCAAATCTGTGGCGCTTAGCGGCATTCCATTCCATTCTCGATTTAAATTTGGCTCATTCCATAACTCGTAGGCGGCAACCTGATCTCCGTAACGGCTGGCCAACTTGTTCATGAATCTCTCGAAAAGTTGGAAATCCAGTGGAGGTCCGTCAAGTTCCGTCGTCGGGCGACTCCATTCCGGCGCTTTGGCCACGCTCAATAAAACGCGAATATCTCTCACTCTGGCCTCGGACACAAGATGATCCAGTTCGTCAAAGCGGAAATCATCAAATCCATTTGGCTGAGGTTCGTATAATTTCCACGAAACCTGCACCTTTACCCATCCAACGCCAAGTTTGTCGAGATGAGAAAATACCTGTTCCAGGTTTTCCCTGTGAAGATGAATCTGAACTCCGCTATTGGTCGGGCTGATCTCACGACCTTCGTATACAGGAAAATCAGGTGCCGGAACCGGAATGGGTGTTGCTGTATCGGGCAGGTGAGTTGGCGCGGGCGATTTTGTAGGACTTGGGATTAGCTTTATTGTACTGGTTGGTATTGCAGCCAATGATGGCCTGGTTTCTGTTACCAGTGGCCTGAAAGACTCAGATAGTGCGAAATGGCCATCGCTAGACTCAGTCTCGATCGGGATTGTCTGGGGAGCATCAAGGGAAATAGGTTCTGAATCGCAGCTAGCGACAATGCCAGAAATGGTAAGGATTATTGCGAAAAGAAAATGATTCTTCATGATTGAAAGCTGTTACTTTGACACCGTTTGATAGCGAAATAACATTCGAAACCAACCCCAGGCAAATCCTAGTTGGATGACGGGAAAATCATAGGCTACCTAGTTGAGCCAACTGTGTTGATTTTAAGCTATCGCTATTCAACCTATCAAAATATTTAAGCTTGGCCTAACCCACCCTATTAGTGGTCGAAGCAGATTGGCCAGATTACAATCAGACAATGGCGAAACCAAATCTTGTTCCGGCTAAAGAAGTTCGAGTAGAACTAAGGGTATCCAACTCGCGATTTATTGCCACGATAGCTCCGGCGACGAGCGTGGAGGAAGCCCGATCATTTGTGGAGCGAATCAAGGCTGAGTTCGCAGACGCGTCACATAATGTGCCCGCTTACATCATAGGTCACGAGACAACGATTACCGCCCATTGTAACGACGACGGCGAACCTTCTGGAACAGCCGGCCGGCCGGCTTTAGCCGTCTTAAAAGGCAGTGGTCTTGGCGATGTTGCGGTTGTCATCACTCGATATTTTGGTGGCACAAAATTAGGTACTGGCGGCCTCGTCCGGGCCTATGGTGATGCAGTTAGGGAGGTTTTGAAATTTGTTCCGAAAGCCGAAAAAGTTCCCACAATTACCGCCATGTTAGCCATCCCCTATAATTTGTTTGAACAATTAGGCCTGTTGACCCAGGAATATGGCGGACAAATCCTTGAGAAGACCTTTGCTGCTGATGTTACGATAGTCGTCCTTTTCAGGGAAAAAAAATTCACTAACTTTCAGAATGCGTTACGTGAGTTGACTCATGGCCAAACAGAGGCTGTGATTGTCGAAAGAGACTCGGGAACCATCATGCCTCTCGAGGTTACCGGGACTGATGAGCCTGAGCAGGAAAAATAATTCGCGCTAGCCGCAAAACCAGAAATAATTAACTTTCTTTACTTTATCATTGCCAACTCAAGTTAAGGTTTTGAAGCGCGATTGACTATAAAAGCGAGCCAGAGTAATACTCAATATCAGGATAATTCCTCCGAGTACCCCGGTCAGGTGTAAGGCCAAAAAGGGGCGTATCTCAATCGCTCGTCCGAGTACATCACTCTGATATAGATAAGGTGCCCAGACTAAAACACCCAACAAGATCATTATGCGCCCGATGACAATTCTTTTGGGCTTTTTTTCTGCCTTTGTTGGATTGTAGCGTGCTCGTAGACGAGAACCGCCAATAACCCCTATGAGGTGAACTGCCAGAAAGGGGTAGATTGGTGGTTCCTGGCCTACCGCAATTAAAAACAAGAATGGCACCCAGGCTAAAACACCCAAAACTAATAACACGTTTCCAAGTTTCTTAAGATCAAAGTGCATATCTTGATTGCTTCCTATGAAAAACAACCTCGTCAAGTGGCGTTTTTCTGCATTCTCCAGCGGGCTAGCGATATTCTAGCCCTTGGGGCCTTCTCGCCAAGCACAAAGAAGGATAACCCACTTGCTTGGTTGCCGCGGGAGATATTATCTGCAGTCTAATTTAGGGACTGTTTGAGAGCCTCCAAAAGCAAAGTGACATTCTCTCGTCGACTATTAAATCCCATCAAGCCCACCCGCCAGACTTTGCCTGCCAGTGGGCCAAATCCGCCAGCTATTTCAACGTTGAAGTTATTTAGTAGCTTTGAAGCAACTTCCTTGGCATCGACGCCACTAGGCACTTTGACAGTTGTAAGGCTGGCGAGACGGAGCTCTTTGGGAACGTGACATTCAAGACCTAGCTCGGCCAGACCTTCCCATAGTAGTTCGGCCATCGATTGATGCCTGGCCCATCGTTCCGCCAAACCCTCTTCAGCGATAAGTATCAGGGCTTCGCGAAGAGCGTAATTCATATTAATAGGCGCTGTATGATGATAAACTCGGGGACCACCCCAGTATTTCATCAATTGTGACAGGTCCAGATACCAGTTTGCCACCTGCGTTTGCCGGCCGTTAAGTTTGTCGACTGCGCGCGGCCCGAGGGTCAGTGGTGCTAAGCCCGGCGGACAGCTAATGCACTTTTGGGAGCCGGTATAAACGATATCGGCTTCCCAGGCATCGGTCATAAAGGGGACACCACCCAGGCTGGCAACGGTATCGACCATCAGTAAACAATCGTATTCACGACAAAGTTTTCCAATGCCTTCCATTGGCTGGCAGACGCCACTAGATGTTTCGCCGTGAACCAGAGCCAACACAGCCGGCCGGTGTGTTTCCAGACCAACCCTAAGCTCTTCCAAATTAAACGCCTGGCCCCATTCTTTTTCGATTAGGCGTACATCAGCCCGCAGCCGGCCAGCCATATCTGCCATCCGCTGGCCGAAATAGCCGATTACACCGACCAAGACCACATCGCCGGGTTCTATCATATTTGCCAGACTGGCTTCCATACCGGCCGAACCCGTACCGCTGACTGGAATCGTAATTTCGTTGTCTGTTTGGAATAAGTAGCGAAGAAGCTCCTTGACCTCGGCCATAATCTCAAGAAATGAGGGATCCAAGTGCCCTACTTGGCGCATCCCAATCGCCTGAAGAACCCGAGGATGGGCGTTTGAGGGGCCAGGCCCCAAGAGAATACGGGGAGGGACGTCAAGTGGCCGAGTATCAATTCGGTGAGTTTGCTCAATAGATACGGTCATGGTGTGGGATTACTCCAATGTTGTTAAATACCAGAAAATCACAAAAAATTTGTCGTAATGGGAGCCACGAGCTGGTTACTCCCTATAACAGCCAGAATAATAATGTGCAAATCAAGGTTAAGCAACCATATTTATCTCGGCTGGTCAAGCTAGCTCTGGGGATAGTTGAGGGGACGACTCTTCGTCTGAGGATGAGTTCGTATTGTGGGGCACTTCCGCGAAATAGCTTTGCAGTAGTAAGTGTATGAATATATAGCCGCCGCCAACCCTACGTAAGAATGCTAAGCGAACGGCGTGGTCTAGAAATTGTGCATACCGCCAGGGAATATACCCCTGTTGCCACAGAATTCCCCGTACCAATAGATGTTTCACCACATTATTGCCACCCAATAGGGAGCCACCGATGATAAATGCTAGAGCAGCGGCAATCGTGGCATAGGCAGCATCCCTAAGATAGAAGGTGAGGGCGCCAAGAAGAAGACTGCTAATAGTGGCTGCAATCAACGAGTTTCTCAGCGATAGAATAATCCCTTGGTTGGTATAGTTTTTTTCCTCTACCCGCCGGCCTTGCATTCCGCCCAAAATCAATCCGGCCGAGCCCAATATCCAGCTTGATTGGAGATTTAGCGGCGCGTTATAAACAAGCAATCCAAGTATCTCAACCAGCGCAGCTAAAACAAGACCGATCAGCAGGCCATTTAAGGCGCTTGACCAAGACCAACCCAAGGCCTCGACCGTGCGAATCTCGTTCTGGTAGCTGCGACCAAATATATATCTGGCGGCGATTACAAATACAACTACTTCGGCCGCCGACCATATGAAGGCCAGCTGGGGAATTCCTGCCAAGGTAATTGCGCCGGCCGTGACTATGCCGACAACCGCGCCAATCGAAACCAGGTGTCTAGTATAGCGGAGACCGTTAGATTCTTGTTCAATTTGTTGAGCCTTTAATATCTCGAAGTAGCGACCCTGCATTAGAGCAACGATTAATCCGAGAATGATATTGGTTACCAGCAGGGCAATAAACTCAGCTCGCCCTTGGGTTATTTGCAACAAATGAACAACTAGATCCGACATTGGAGTAGGCATGAATGGCGAAGTGGAGCGAAGAAGCTGCCAAAAAAGCCACATGATAATCCCATTCACAAGGCCCAGGACGGCCCCTGATAGGATCATATAGACCCAACGATAGATCCGGCTTGGTAGCCAATCTGGTTGAATCTGCTCAATGAGGAACAGAGACCGATTATGAGCAAACATTTCCTGGGCCAGCCAAGTCAGCCAGCTTATTGTCTGTAAGGGAGAATAAATTTTACTTGCCACCTGCCGCTCAAACATGCGCCGTACATAGGTGTCAAAGAGATGGTCCTGATAAGTGTCGGGACTAACCGTCTTTCTGGCCCTGATTCTATTTGAAGTCTGGTGTTTTTCATTAGGTTCGTCGTCGAAGACCTGGAGCATCATGTTTAGCATCAATGGCGCTCGAGCAATCTCCTGTAGCAACGCTTCATTCTTTATTGCCGCCTTGAGTGGGCTCGGTTGATTGCTGGAAGATGTTAAATAGTTTTCTATCTGCAGGTTAGTCAAGGGCTGGATAATCGTAGCTCCGTTTAATTGCAGTGGTGTTTTCGCGGCCGCATATTCTTCACTTCGACAACATACGACCATGCCGGTCAAGCCATTTTCAACTCTGAAATCATTGATTATTTCAATGCATTGTCCGCGGAATCCTTCAGGTACTTCATCCAGACCATCGAGTAGTAAAATGAGTTCGTCGTCTAGTAACCATCTTTCAGCCAATCGATGGGGAATTTGATACTTGGCAGTTAGTTCCATAGCTGCCCAATCGATTAATGACGTCCGTCGCTGAACCCAGGAAGCGAGATTGAGGATGACCGGAATAGGTTCATCAGGATTGAGATTTGCCTTGGATATCAGCTCTCTCGAAAGGGTTATTAACAGAATCGTTTTACCCGCGCCCGGTTCGCCCAACACGAGCAGCGCGCGATCGACTCGATTGTATAGATTAAGCACATTATTTTCAGTGGTTTTTTCCGAGCGTAGAAACGCGCGACCAAGGATATTGCTCCAGGGATGATTGATTGGCTCATCAGTAGACAGTAAGTCCAGATCAATGAGGAGAGTACTATCAGTCGATTTCTCGAGGACGCCTTCAATCCAGAATTTATTGACCTTTTCTAGCAAAACAAGTTGTTTTTGCCTCTTTTGGGACAACTTAAATTTCTGAAAGCCTTCTGTCGTGGTTGATCTATCTTCCTCGATTAGGCCCCTGGCGCTATCTGCAGCAGAAAAAGTGGTCTTGGCAGTTCCCATTGAAGCGCCAAATATTGGCTGGTTCTCCTCTTGGTCAAGAGCTCGATAGTTGCCCACCAAAAGCAACTCGTCGGCCTCTTCGCTTGAGGATAAGCCACCAGTATGAAACAGAACACTGATCCGGGCTATCAGCACAGCCCGGTCATCTTTGTGAATGTGACTCCGATCTCGTTCCCAATCACTTACGGCCGCTCCAGAGTAACCGCTATCGCCTAGCTCTTCGCCAAGCATTTCACCCAATCGTTCCTGGGTTAACAACCCACCCCGCACTGGATCGCTGCACTTTCTACGGTGATATCTAAGCAAATAACCGAAAGATGGTGATGGTTGATCAATCATTATTGATACGAGAACCCTCAATTGTCTTCTTAAGTTTCTCCCGAGCGAATTTAAGGGTCATCCCCTACCCTTTAAAGATGTCATCTCATATGCTGAATTTATCAAGTAAGACCGGTCTGAACCTGAACAAAATAATCGAATTGATGGCCGTTGAGAATCTCATGAGCGGGTAGGTTTAAACACTTACCCGGGCGCCGCGCTCGACGAGTCGAATCACAAGTCGTGAGGAGGCTTACAATGTTTACATTAATTGAGCGCAAGGTCGCCCGCATTTTCCTAACCGCCGTCGTCATCCTAATCGCCAGCGGAGTTCCGGTATTTTCCATCGCCCAAGCCGCTCCAGTTTGCGCACCGTCGCTCCCCGGTTGTTGAGATTACGACAAAAGCTCCAATATAATTAAGAGAAGGCTAGTTGATATCAGCTAGCCTTTTCTACGGCCGATCTAATTGTCAATTTATCTCTTTCTTGTTTGAATTCAGCAACCATTTTTTGGGACCAGGCGTCTTCTGGATATTGTTCGGCAATTTCCAACGCTTCCTCATAGTATTTCCGCGCATCCTGATAATTCTCGGTAGCCACCATTGTTTCTGCCAGCGTGCCCAGGCTATTGGCCAACATCAGATGGGCGCTAGATTGCCGCCATAATGCGATAGCTTCTCGCAAATAGCTTTCAGCTTCTGGAAATCGCTCTTGGGCCAGATATACGTTTCCCAGATTATTGACTATCGCCGCCTGATAATATGTTGGTCCCTCTCGACGCATATAAGGGGAATTGGCTTTCTCATAGGCCGAAGTTGCCGCCACCAGATCATCCAGATTAAAGAATAGCGTGCCCATGGAGAGCTGGAGCCGGGCCTTATCTACTCCATAATTTGTTGGCGCTAATAATTCGGCCGCCTCCTGGTAGCTGGCTAACGCAGATTGATGTTCTCCTTTGGCATCAAGTGTGATTGCCAAGTTAGCGATTGCTCGGGCCAATTCCAGCGGAATATCTGCCATTCGGAATTTTTCGACTGCCTGCAGTAGATGCGATTCCGCTTCGTCAGAATCACCACGGGCCTGGGAAATCAAGCCCAGAAGATTCAGCATCGCTGCCAATCGGTGAATATCCTCTGACCTATTCTCAAAATATGATATCGTAGCAAGACCATGCTTTTCTGCATCATCATATTGATGGATAAGATAATATGTCTTGCTGAGGTTGTTGTGAGCCAGGGCAATTAATCTTTCATCTTCAAGTCGGGATGCCAGTTCCATTTCCTCGAGATGAGATTGGATCGCGAGATCAAACTGCCGCTCTAATCGATAACAAGCTCCCAGATTATTATTTAATCTCGCCTTTAATTGAGGTGAACCTCCGGGGTACCGGGCCAAGGTATCTTGCAAGAGTGGGATCCATTCATTCCAAAAACCCCTTCTTTCCACAAAGTAAAAACACTGAAGAATTAACTTGGCGGCATCCGACCAAGTTTCCCCCACATGAATGCCAAACTCTGCGGCACGGTACAGATTCTGCTTTTCACCAGCCAACGCCTGAATAAGCTGGTCGTCCAGGCGCATCGTGCGACCTTTCCAATATTGAATGTTGGCGGCAATGCTTTGGCGAAACGGGCTACTTGGCTTTACGCTTTGCTCAATCATCAGATGAAACGGATTAGTATATTATTTTAACCTGCCGACAATCGTTGATATTACGATCAATCTAAAGGCCAGTGAATTATTTCGGTTCGCAGAAAAGTCTCTGTCAAGCGGTGTATACCGTAACGGCGTTCGTGGACTGTTCCCCTAACTTCCAATAAGGATAGCGATACTAATTCGGTTACAGCCAACCAGAATTGTTCCTCGTCTAATTCGCTTATGGCCCTCATTTGTTCAGGCATTGCCCCTGCTTCGGACACTAAGGGCATTGCTTGCAGTAGTCTCTGGGAAGTATCGGTCATGGCTCGCCATGCTTCCCAGTAAATATGGCGATAAAGATCTTCGATCGGTCCAGGGCGGCTAGCGGCTAGACCACTTAGTATTTGAGGTAAGGGTAAAGCA
>PVMK01124661.1_pt1 | contig 19858 bp, 19 predicted proteins | sample 1853481 | NCBI WGS metagenome assembly PVMK01 (sample SAMN08533507, study PRJNA380276) | Marine sediment metagenome, whole genome shotgun sequencing project. | reverse complement strand
CTCGGTGCCTTCGGATACGATGGCGGAGACCGTGGCGCCCTCGACCTGCGAGCCGAGTTAGCGGACCGGGCCACGCGCGTTGGCGTGCCTGCCGCGAGCGTGTCACGCTCCGACTGGTGTACCCGATGCGGGTCTGTACGCTTGCACTCGCACAGGGGCCAGGGCGGTAGGGCGGGCCGCATGGCCTCATTCATCGGGCGAGTGGGCGACTCCGGGTAGGCACCCGTGCACGCGGCCGGTCCCCGGGATTTGCGATAACGGCGTCGCGTTGCTATGTTTGCGGCCGTAGATAGTCGTCCGGCGCTGGCCGACCGGGAGGCTCAGGCAGATTCTTGAAGTGGGGAACCCTTATCGGCCCCACTTTTTTGTTGCGGGTCGCTCGCGATTCCGTGTGCAGGTGGAAGGTGGCTTGTCCATATGGAGCAGAGCCTTGAGCAAGGCTTGGACGAGCTCCTGGCCGGCATTGGCTTCGAGCTGGTCACGGTGGATCGCGGCGGGGGGCGACGACGCCCCCTGCTTCGTCTGAGGGTGGATCGACCGGACAGTCAGCCCGGTCGATCCAGCGTGACGGTCGACGACTGCAAGGCGATCAGTCGTGCGGTGCGCGAATACCTCGAGCAGCGCGGTTCTGGTGAACAGGATTGGGGCCTGGAAGTTTCGTCGCCGGGCGTCGAGCGGCCGCTGACGAAACCGCGAGATTATGCGCGGTTCGCGGGAGAGAAGGTCCGGATCAGAGGGTTCGGAGCCATCGCCGGTGGGAGCCGGCAAGTGGTAGGGCTGCTCGTAGGACTGGAGGCAGGGCAGCCAGGGGCTGAACAGGTGGTGCTGGATGTGGCCGGCGAGCGACTGAAGGTGGCTCTGTCGGAGGTCGCGAAGGCGACGCTGGTTTTCGAGCTCGGGGATGAGTCCTGAGGGCGCAGGAGGATTGAGACGACACATGAGCGATCAGATTCCGGTCGTTGAAGCCTTTCGTGTGATGACAGCTAATAAGTCGCTGTCAGATGCAGAGTTGCATGACCTGATCAGGGACGGTATTCATGCCGCCCTGGCGCGTCGATTCGGAGGGCCCGTAGAGGCGGAGATCGAGATCCTCCCCGAGGGGGATATCAAGATCGTCGTCCTGAAGGAGGTCGTGGAGAAGGTCGAAGACCCGGCGCGAGAGATCTCTGTCGAGGAGGCTCGCTGGGATGATTCGGAATTCCAGGTGGGAGATCTGCTGGAGATTCCGGTGGAGTTCTCCGAATTCGGCCGCAACGCAGTCATGGCAGCCAAGCAGAGGATTATCCAGCGTGTCCGCGAGGGAGAGCGGGACCGCATTCGCGAGGAGTTCAGCGGCATGGTGGGAGACCTCGTGTCCGGCGAGGTGCAGGCGATCGAGCGAGGCAAGATCGTGGTCATGCTGAACCGTGTTCGTGAAGCGGAGGCCGTGATTCCATGGCGAGAGCAGAACCCCAGGGAGCGCTTCCGGCAGGGTGAGACGATCCGGGCGGTCCTCTCCAAGCTTGAAGAGACACCACGCGGGCCGCGTCTGATTCTCTCTCGCGCCGATCCGCTGTTCGTGAAGGCGCTGTTCGCGATCGAGATCCCCGAGGTCTATCAGGGGATCGTCGAGATCAAGGAAATCGTCCGGGAGGCGGGCGGTCGTACGAAAGTGGCGGTGTCTTCCCGAGACGACTCGGTGGATCCTGTCGGAGCATGCGTAGGCCTCAAGGGGTCCCGCGTTCAGGCCGTGGTCTCGGAGCTCTCCGGCGAGCGCATCGACATCGTGCCGTGGCACCCGGATCCAGAGATCTTCGCGAGAAGAGCACTGGCTCCGGCCAAGGTCTCCAAGGTGATATCGGACTCAGAGCGCCACGTAATGACGGCCATCGTCGATGAGGAGCAGTTATCGCTGGCGATCGGGAGAAACGGGCAGAACGTGCGCCTGGCCGCCCAGCTGATCGGGTGGCAGATCGACCTCTATTCGAGTCGGGATTGGCTGACCCGCAATGCGGAGTCGAGCCTGTTCGGTGGCGATGATGAGTACGAGGTCTCTGACTTTCCGCTGTCGGAGCTCGAGGACATCCAGCCCACCGCCCTGGCGGCTCTTCAGGCGGCGGGAATCAACACGTTCTTCGACGTGCTGGATATGGATCGGGAGGACTTCGTCCAGGTTCCCGGTATCGGGGACGAGGACGCGGCTCTGCTTCTCGCGCTGATCGATGAGCTGACGGTGGAGGATGAGGCGTTGGAGGGCGCACCTCCCGCCGGGGCAGCCAAGGCCGCCTCCGCGGCGCCGCAGCAGTCGCAGGATGTGGGCACCGAGTCTGAGGACGCCGCATCCACGGAGGACGGCGTGGCGGACGCTGCCGATGAGCCAGAGAGCGATACAGCTATAGAGGACGCCGAGGATGAGCCGGTGAGCGATACAGCTGCGGAGGACGGCGAGCCGGTCGGTGCTGCGGTGGCCGATCCGGAACCGGGCGTCGAGCCAGCTGAGGAGACGGACGAGTCGAAGGAGTGAAACGGTGCCCGACTCGGGACAGACGGAGCCGGCGGGAGTGCGGACCGGAGGGTGTTACAGCTCATCGGACTGGCGCGTCGGGCAGGTCACGCCGTGGTTGGGACCGACGCAGTCCGAGTGGCGGGTCGTCGGGGGGAGCTGAGCGCCGTCGTGGTGGCGGGCGATGCGACGGAGAATGCCAGGAAGCGGCTCTCCGGACTCCTGAGCGATCCGGACGTGAGCACGGTGACGTGCGGTACGAGGGCCGCTCTGGGACGGGCAGTAGGAAAGAGTGAGACGGTTGTTGTCGGAATCCGTGACCGGGGCCTCGGGCTCAGGATCGCGGTGGTGCAGCAGGGCAGTCGGACGGTGAACGCATCCTCGGAGCCGGCGTAGTCCGGCGACGGGAAGACGGATAGAGAGTGACGGAAGGTACACGAAGGAGGACGGGCGTTGCCGACATTTCGCGTCTATGAAGTAGCCGGAGACCTGGGAGTAGACAGCAAGCAGCTGATTCACATGTTGCACGAGATGGACGTGCGCGTGCGCAGTCACATGTCCACCGTGACTGAGGATCAGATCGCGAGGCTTCACGCCCGGCTCGAGCGAGAGCGGCGAACGGGTGCGCATGCGGCGCCCGACGGCGCGATGGGGACGCGGCGGCGGCGTCGTCGCCGACAGCCCGATCCGGTGGTGGCCGAGGTCGAAGCGCCGGAGGTGACGGACCAGGTCGAATCTGACGAGGAGTCCCTCGAGGTAGAGGTCGCAGACTTCGTCACGGCGTTGGCGGACCCGGGAGTGACGGATTCCGTGGCTGACACCATCGCGCAGGAGGACGACGAGCAGGCGGGCGTGGTGATGGAGGTTCTCGATGGAGTCGGGGAGCCGCAGGCCGTCGAGGTGGTGGGTGAGGTTGAAACCGAACTGGTCGCGGAGGCCGACGAGAGCGCTGTCGAGGAAGTGGATGCGGTGGAGGCGCGGCCGCGGATGACGTCCCGCAGGACGAGGAGCCCGCGCCGGCCGTTCGCCGAAGCGGACCGTCAAGCCCAAACCGGTCCGCAGAGGTCTCGTAACCACACAGAAGTCGTCCGCGAAGCCGGCATCTTCAACCGCCCCAGCGGCTCCTGCGGCTTCGGCGGGCCCGGGTGGCAGCGTACAGATCAAGGCCGAGGGCTACACGGCCGACGGTCGGAAGCGTGGCAAACGGGATCGGAAGCGTCGTCGTCGGGTGGACCAGGACGCCGTGCAGGAGAGTGTCAAGAAGACGCTCGCCGCGATGGGCGGTAGTACTCAGCGGCGCAGGCGACGTGACACCGCGCCGACGCAGCAGGAAGTGGAGCAGGAGGCTCGCGAAGCTAAGGCGGAAGCCGAGAAGACCCTTGTGCGAGTCAACGAGTTCCTCACGATTGCCGAGCTGGCCGACCTCATTGAAGTGACGCCGCAGGAGATCATTACCTCGGCGTTCAAGAACCTCAGTCTGATGGTTACCATCAACCAGCGGCTGGATTTCGATCAGATCGAGCTCATCTGCGAGGAGTTCGGCTTCGAAGCCGGACGGGAAGAGGCCTACGAGTCGGATCTCGTGGAGCTCCAGCAGGAAGCCGAGGATGAGGGTGAGCTGGCGCCGCGTGCGCCGGTAGTGACGGTCATGGGCCATGTCGACCACGGCAAGACGTCACTGCTGGACCACATCCGCGAGACCAATGTCATAGCGGGGGAGGCCGGCGGCATCACGCAGCACATCGGCGCGTATCACCTCGTGGTGCAGGACGACTACGCGATGACCTTCCTGGATACGCCGGGCCACGAGGCCTTCACCGCCATGCGGGCTCGTGGGGCCGAGGTGACCGATCTCGTGATCCTCGTCGTGGCCGCGGACGATGCCGTGATGCCCCAGACGGTCGAGGCGATCAGCCACGCGCGGAACGCGGGCGTGCCGGTCATCGTCGCGATCAACAAGGTGGACCTTCCGACGGCCAACGTGGCCAAGGTCAAGCAGGACCTGCTGTCACAGGAAGTCATCCTCGAGGAGTTCGGGGGGGACGTCCTTTCCGCGGAGGTTTCGGCCAAGACGGGACAGGGAGTCGCCGACCTGCTCGAGAAGGTTCTTCTCCTGGCCGAGATGCTCGACCTGAAGGCGGTGCCGACCGGCATAGCGCGCGGGACGGTCATCGAGGCGGAGTTGGACAAGGGGATGGGGCCGGTGGCCACGGTCCTGGTGCAGAGCGGCGAGCTCAACGTTGGAGACAACTTCATCTGCGGCCTGCAGGGCGGTCGCGTTCGCGCATTGCTCGACGAGCGCGGCAACACGGTCGACAAGGCCGGGCCATCGATACCGGTTCGAATCCTGGGCCTCGAGGGAGTTCCCCAGGCGGGAGACCGCCTCGTCGAGATGGAAGCGTCCCGGGTTCGCGAGATCGTCGGACGCCGGCAGCAGCTCGAGCGCGAGAAGGACATTCGGCGGAGGCAGAAGGGGACTCGCCTGGAGGATGTCTTCGCCGCCGTGCAGGAGCAGGGTCAGGGCACCCTCAACATAGTCATCAAGGGTGATACGGACGGATCGCTTCAGGCATTGGCGGACTCGCTGGAGCGCCTCGGTACCTCCGAAGTGGCCGTAGATGTCCTGCACCGGGGGGTTGGCGCGATCAACGAGTCAGACATCCTGCTTGCCTCCACGACCCAGGCAACGGTCATCGGCTTCCACGTGCGCCCGGATACGAAAGCGCGGGAGGTTGCGGAGCGTGAGGGCGTGGAGATCAGGCTGTACAGGGTGATCTACGAGGCGGTTGAAGACGTCAAGTTGGCTCTCGAAGGGTTGCTGCGGCCGGAGGAGCGGGCGGTCCTGGTGGGCAGCGCCGGGGTGAGGGAGACGTTCAAGGTCCCGAAGGCGGGAACCGTGGCGGGTTGCTACGTGACCTCCGGCACGATCCAGCGAAACGTCCCCGGTCCGGCTGCTCAGGGACTACGTGCAGGTGTACGAAGGAAGCATCGGGAGCCTGCGGCGCTTCAAGGACGACGTCCGGGAAGTGCGTGACGGCTACGAGTGCGGAATCGCGATCGAGGGCTTCAACGACATCAAGGTGGGCGACGTCATCGAGTGCTTCCGGGTGGAGCAGATCGCGCGCACGCTGGCCGAGAGCGGCCAGGCTTCCTGAGGCCGCAGGGTTACGCGTTGACCGCCGTGTACGGCCGGGCCCGGTGGGAGCTCCGGATCCCGGACTGTCGGTCGCCCAAGGACAAGCGACGGATCGTGCACGGCTTGCGGGACCGTGCCCGAGCCCGGTTGAAGGTCTCCGCCGCGGAGACCAGCTTCCAGGATGACCCGCAGAGGGCCGAGGTCAGCATCGCGTTCGTGTCATCGGACGCTACCCTCGCCCGGACCATCCTCGACCGGGCCGACGCACTGATCGCTTCTGACCCCAGGGTGTATATCCTCGAGACCGAGTCGGAGATCTTCTGACCCTCAGGCCAATCGGTGACGGGGAGGGATCCCAATCAGCGAGCTGCTATGTCGCCTAACCGAAGAACCGTCCGTTTGAACCAGCTTCTCCGCGAGGAGTTGGCGAACCTGCTGCAGACGGAGATCAAAGATCCGAGGGTCGTGGCGGTGACCGTGACGCGTGTGGACGTGACCCAGGATCTGTCCTACGCGGACGTGTATGTACGGACGCTCACGAACGATGTGCCGCTGGATGATGCGATAGCGGGTCTCGAGAGCGCAGAGGGGTTCATCCGCCGCCGGCTCGGCCGCGACCTTCACATCAGACGCATACCGGAGTTTCGGTTTCACGCCGACCGCTCGCTTGAGCACGTGCAGCGAATCGAGGTTCTGCTCGAGGAGGCCCTGGGTCAGCGCGAGCACGATGACGAAGAAAATTGACCTTCCGTCGGTGCTCCTCGTGGACAAGCCTGAGGGCCCGACCTCGCACGATATAGTGCAGGCAGTTCGCAGGGCGCTGGGAGTCCGGAGGGTCGGCCATACCGGCACGCTGGATCCGTTCGCCACCGGCCTTCTTATCCTGTGCGTCGGACGCGCCACGCGGCTGGTCGAGTACTTTCACTCCCTGTCCAAGACCTATTCCGCCGTCGCCGAGCTCGGTGTCGGGACGGACACCGATGATCTGACGGGGAAGGTGACGACCAGGTCGGACGGGTGGAAGACGCTCGAGAGGGAGGACATAGAGCGGGCGCTCGATCGGCTGAGCGGTGAGCAGGCGCAGGTGCCGCCGGTGTACTCTGCGAAGAAGATCGACGGACGCCGGGCGTACGAATCCGCCAGAGCGGGTGAGTCCGTGAGCCTCGCACCGCAGACCGTTCGGATCCACCGCATCACGGCGACGGGGATCGAGCTTCCCGCGATCGAGTTCGAGGCGGAGGTGTCCACGGGAACGTATGTGCGGGCCCTCGCCAGGGATCTCGGGCACCAGCTGGGCTGTCACGCTCACCTGCGGTCGCTTCGGAGGACATCTATCGGCCCGTTCTCCGTTCGCGATGCTGCGCAACTGGGTGACGTTGAAGGTGGGGTTCTGCCTCCTGGAGCCGGCTTGTCGGCCGCACGAGCCCTGTCCTGGCTTCCCGTTCGGAACCTGGATCCCTCAGAGGTGGAAGCCGTGGAGCATGGACGAGCGATAGCGGACGCTCGAGGAGCCTCCGATATGGAGTCTCCGGTGGCCATGGTATCCGGGGACCGCCTGGTTGCCGTGGGGCGTCGGTCCGCTGACGAGCTCCGGCCGGAAAAGGTGTTCCATGACTGAGTCCGCGGGACCCATGGAGAGTGGGCTCCCGCCGGATGTCGACGGTACCGTGGTCACCGTCGGGAGCTTTGACGGAGTCCATCGCGGCCACATGGCTGTGCTTCGAGAGATCACCAGGCGTGCGGACCAGCGCGGCCTGGATTCCGTACTCGTTACATTCGACCGGCACCCGCTGACCGTCGTGCGGCCCGAGGAGGCACCGGGGATGCTCACGACGCCGGACGAAAAGAAGGAGATCCTGTCGCAGTCGGGGCTGGACTACGTCGCCTTCCTGCCGTTCACTCGGACGCTCTCACAGTACGGCCCCGAGGAATTCGTGGACCATGTTCTCTGCGGGCGGTTCCGCGTGGCCGAGCTCGTCATAGGCTACGACCACGGGTTCGGGCACGGGAGGGAAGGAGACATCGACCTTCTCCGGCGTCTGGGGCGAAGGTATGGATTCGCGGTGGATGTCGTTCCGGCGGTGGGAGTAGACGGGGCGCCCGTGTCGTCGACCGGGATCAGGCGAAGCGTGGCCGCTGGTGAAGTGGAGAAGGCCGCGAGGGAACTGGGACGGCCGTATTCGTTTCGGGGGCCCGTCGTGACCGGCCTGGGCCGCGGGAGGGATCTTGGGTTTCCGACTGCGAACATTAAGGCGCCGGAAGGTGGTAAGTTGCTTCCCAAGCAGGGCATCTACGCTGTTAGAGCTTCGCTGCGAACGGAAATTCGCTCGGGTCTTCTGCACCTCGGCCCGAGGCCGACGTTTGCCGGATCGCCACCGTCGATCGAGCTGTACATCCTGGACTTCGACCAGGACATCTACGGCGAGCGGGTGCGCGTCGACTTCCTCAAGCGACTCCGGGACGTGCGCCCCTTCGGGACTGCCGGTGAGCTGATCGAGCAGATGAAGAGAGATCGGGAGATGGCACGCCGGTATTTTGCTCGCTCAGCGGAACTGGCGTCGGAGGACGACAGAGCTGTGACGTGCTCGGGATAGCTTTACATTCCAGTGGGTGCGGGCTATTCTTTGCTGCTGGATATTGGTTGAAAACACGAATTTGAAGGATCTGTTACCGATGACGCTGGGCACGGAAGAAAAGAAAGCCATTGCTGAGAAGTTCGGCTCACACGAGGGTGATGTGGGTTCGCCCGCCGTGCAGGTCGCACAGCTGACGGCGAGGATTGAGCACCTGACGGAGCATTTTCGTGAGCACAAGAAGGACTACCATAGCCGACAAGGCCTGCTGAGGATGGTGGGCCGACGGAGGCGGCTGCTCGAATACCTGAAGAAGAACGAGTACGAGAAGTATAGGACGGTCATCAAGGAACTGGGCCTGCGTCGCTAGAGGCGATGCAGGCCTGCGGCAAGCGGCGGTTCGTCGGCGCAGCGCGCCCGCGAGCTGCCGTTTTTGTTGTCCCGCCCGCGCCCGCTACTAGAACGCGGGAGATTCGCGGCCGGGATGCCGAGATGTAGGCAAGCTTGAGAAGAGCGGAAAGAGAAGAAGGAAGAGATGGCACACAGGATTGAGAAGGAATTCGCGGGCAGGAAGCTGGTTCTGGAGACGGGTCGCATGGCGCGGCAGGCAGACGGTGCGGTGCTCGTACAGTACGGAGACACTGTCGTACTGGTCACGGCGATGGCGGAGCGGAAGCAGTCCCGCATGCCATTTTTTCCCCTGACCGTCGAGTACCGCTCGAAGACCTACGCGGCCGGGAAGTTCCCGGGCGGATTCATCAAGCGCGAGGGGCGGCCGAGCGACAAGGAGATCGTCTCGGCCCGGCAGATCGATCGACCACTGCGGCCCCTGTTCCCCGACGATTATCAGAACGAGACGCAGGTCGCCTGCTTCATCATTTCTGCTGACCAGGAGAACGATGCCGACGTACTGGGCATGCTCGGTGCCTCAGCGGCTCTTACGATCTCCCCGATTCCGTGGGGCGGACCGGTAGCGAGCGTCCGCGTGGGTCGTGTTTCCGGTGAGTGGGTGATCAACCCCACGTTCGAGCAGCTCGAGTACTCCGACATGGACATCGTGGTCACCGGTACGGACAGCTCGATCGTCATGGTCGAGGGAGCCTCGGTGGAGATCAGTGAGGACGATCTGGTTGCTGCTCTCGAGGTGGCGCACGAGTCCTTGCGGGAGCTGATCGCGATTCAGCACGAGCTCGTGGAGATGATCGGCGGGCCGCCGCAGAAGTTCGAGTACCCGCCCAAGAGTGTCTCTGCAGAGTTGGAGGACGCCGTACGGCAGCGAGCCGCAAGCAAGGTCGAGGAGGCGCTGGCGCTTCCGAACAAGGAAGAGCGGAACCAGGCTCTGTCAGCCCTGCGCGAGTTGGTGACCGCTGAGCTGCAGGAGGACGAGAGCTTCGCCGAGCACCTGGACGAAGTCTCGACCGTCATGAAGCGTCTCGAGAAGGAGACGATGCGGAAGCAGATCCTCGAACGCGGCGAGCGCATCGACGGTCGCGGACTGGATGATATCCGGCCGATCTCGTCCGACGTGGGGATCCTCCCGCGGACCCACGGCTCCGCCCTGTTTACTCGGGGTCAGACTCAGGCGCTCTGTGTGACGACGCTCGGCACCATCCGGGACGAGCAGCGCATCGACTCCATCGACGTCCGCGAGGAGACGTCGAAGTCGTTCATGCTCCACTACAACTTCCCGTCGTTCTCCGTTGGCGAGGTCCGTCCGTTCCGCGGACCGGGCAGGCGCGAGATCGGACACGGAATGCTGGCCGAGCGGGCGTTGCAGCCGCTGCTTCCCGCGTACGACGACTTCCCGTACACGATCCGCGTCGTCTCCGACATCCTGGAGTCGAACGGCTCGAGCTCGATGGCCACCGTATGTGGCGGGTCGTTGTCGCTGATGGACGCCGGTGTCCCGCTGCGCACCCCGTGCGCCGGAGTGGCCATGGGTCTGGTCAAGGAAGGCGACTCGGTCGCCATTCTCACGGACATCCTGGGGATCGAAGACGCTCTCGGCGACATGGACTTCAAGGTCGCGGGGACGTCGAAGGGCATCACCGCGATCCAGATGGACATCAAGACGGACGGGCTGAGCGTGGACACGATGCGTGAGGCGCTGGAGCGGGCCCGAAAGGGACGGTTGCATATCCTCGAGGTCATGCAACAGACCCTCGGTGCTCCGCGCTCGGAGATGTCTCAGTACGCTCCGCGGATCATGACGATTCAGATCAACCCCGAGAAGATCGGGGAGGTGATCGGCCCGAAAGGCAAGACCATTCGGAGTATCCAGGAGCAGACCGGCGCCCAGATCAACATCGAGGATTCGGGTGTCGTCACCGTCTCCTCGGTGTCCGGCGAAGCCGCAGAGAGGGCCAGGGAGATGATCGAGGCGATCGTCGAGGAGCCCGAAGTCGGGCGGATCTACGAGGGCGTGGTGAAGAACACGACGACTTTCGGGGCCTTCGTCGAGATCATTCCGGGCACAGAGGGGCTGTGCCATATCTCCGAGCTCGAGGAAGGACGGACGGAGAACACCGAAGACGTCGTCCAGCCGGGTGACGTGGTTCAGGTCAAGCTGCTCGCGATCGACGAGCGAGGCCGCTTGAAGCTCTCTCGCCGTGCGGCGATGACCGGGAGCTGATCCTGGATGCGCGTCACCGTCACCGGCCGACCGGACGTCCGGTCAGCGTCGTGAGGCAGGCGGAGGCGGGACGCGTGTTGACGGATCGACCCGCGGCTCTTTCGGGAGTCGAGGGGGAAGAGGTTACGGAGCGTCTGGACCGCGAGGTCCGGCGCTCCGTTCTCTCGTGTGGGACCGTGGTTCTCTCCGAGAAGATGGACTCCGTCCGAAGTGTGGCGGCCGGGATCTGGGTGCGGCGCGGCACCGCGCACGAGCGGCCCGAGTACCGCGGGATCGCCCATCTCCTGGAGCACATGGTGTTCAAGGGCACGGAGCGCAGGTCGGCGCGCGAGATCGCGGCGGCGGTGGAAGGTACAGGTGGATCGCTGGACGCGTACACGACGCACGAGCACACGGCGTTTCAGGTTCGGGTCCCTGCCGATCACCTGTCGACTGGCCTCGACGTTCTCTCCGACCTCGCGTTCCATCCGGCTCTTCGAGAGGATGACCTCGTGCTGGAGCGGGAAGTAGTGCTGGAAGAGATCGCGCGCGTGGAGGATACTCCCGACGATCTCGCGTTCGAGCTACACTCCGAGTTCATGTACGATGGCCACCCGTACGGCGCGCCCATCCTGGGAACGAGGGACACGGTCGAGTCGATTGACGCCCGGACACTGCGCCGATTGCACGACGAGGCGTATCGACCGGGCAACATGGTGGTCGCCGTGGCCGGACAGGTGGAACATGAGGCACTTCTCGATCAGATCCGGCGCCTGTGGCCGGACGCGAGGAACGGTCAGGATGTGGCGAACGTGCCGCCGCTCGCTGGCATCGCCTCGGGTTCGCGCGTCGTACGCCGGCCTGGTGGCAGGCAGGTGCACCTGATTGCCGGCTGCCAGGGCCTCGATCACTCCAATCCGCTGCGCCACGCGGCCGTAGTGGTCGGTCAAGCCCTGGGCGGCGGAATGAGCTCCCGGTTGTTCCAGAGGATCCGTGAGGAAATGGGGCTGGCCTACTCCGTGTTTTCGTTCCAGTCGTTCTATGCCTGCGGCGGGCACGTGGGAGCCTATCTGGGTACCCGTCCGGAGACCGCCGGTGAAGCGCGGGACGCATTGCTGGCGGAGATGAAGCGCCTTAGTGAGGAAGGCCTGAGTACCGGCGAACTGGAGGAAGTTCGGGAGCAGATCAAGGGCCAGATTCTCCTCTCACTCGAGTCGCCCACCGCCCGCATGCACCGGCTTGCGTCGACCGCTTTGTACGGAGAGCCGTACCGGCATCTGGATGCCCTCGCGGCCCTGATAGACGGCATCGGGTCGGCGCAGGTGGCGGAGGCCGCGATGCTGTATGATCCGGCAGGGGTAGCGGTGTTGGAACTCTGGCCCGCATAATCCTTTCTGGAGGGTCGGACCGCTCTTTCCGGCGCCTCGAGCGGCGCCGTTTTGGCGCTCCGGAGGACGTGTCCCGGTGCGCCCTCGGAAGAACTGAACAAGGAGCTGCACCATGATCGTGGGGGTTCCGAAGGAGATCAAGTCGCACGAGAACCGCATCGCGGTGATTCCCGGTGGAGTTGAGGCGCTGACGGCGCAGGGGCACCACGTGCTCGTCGAGAAGGGTGGCGGTGTCGGCAGCGGTTTCGAAGACGCGGCGTACGAGGCGGTGGGAGCGGAGATCGTTGCTGACGTGGACGATCTATGGGGCCGGTCCGAGATGATAGTGAAGGTCAAGGAGCCGATCGATTCGGAATACGACCGCATCCGACAGGACCAGGTCGTGTTCACATATTTTCATTTCGCCGCCGATGAGAAGCTGACTCGGGCCATTCTCGAGAAGAAGTGCGTGGCGATCGCTTACGAAACCGTTCAGCTGCCCACGGGCGAGCTGCCGCTTCTTACCCCTATGTCCGAGGTGGCCGGGCGCATGGCCGTCCAGGAGGGCGCAAAGTACCTGGAGAAGAATCAGGGTGGCTGCGGCGTGCTGCTCGGGGGCGTGCCGGGCGTGCTCCCCGCGGAAGTCGTGATCCTGGGCGGTGGGGTCGTGGGGACGAACGCGGCTTGGATCGCGGCCGGCTTCGGGGCGCACGTCACGATTCTCGACCTGGATCTCGATCGACTGCGTTACCTGTCGGATGTCATGCCGGCCAACGTCGACACTCTGTTCTCGAATCGGCGCAACATCGTGGATCAACTCTCGAAGGCGGATCTTCTGGTGGGCGCCGTCCTCCTGCCTGGCGCCAGGGCTCCGAGTCTGGTTCTACGCGACGACCTCAAGCTCATGAAGGACGGATCAGTCATCGTCGACGTGGCGGTCGACCAGGGTGGTTGCGTCGAGACCGTGCGTCCGACGACGCACGACGATCCGATCTTCGTGGTGGAGGGAGTGATCCACTACTGCGTCGCCAACATGCCCGGGGCCGTCCCGCGCACGTCGACGCTGGCGCTCACGAATGCGACGTCGCCGTACATGCTGGCCCTGGCGACCAAGGGTTGGGTCGGCGCCTGCCAGGACGATCCAGACCTGGCCCTCGGCCTGAACGCGGTCGACGGGAAGCTGACGTACGCTGCGGTCGGAGAGGCCTTTGGCATCGAGAGCGTCGATGTCTCGGAGGTGTTGTAGCCCTCGGGCGGGGCCCGGCGGGGCCCCGCCTTTCGTCGCGTAAACACGGAGCCTACATTCCCCAACCCGTGGCCCGACCCTTGCAGGTCTGGCTGCTGAAATGTGCTCGTAAGGGTCCGATTCTCCAGTTGATCCTGAACGGAACAGGCGATGTGGAAACGTCTTCTCAGGGGTAGCTTCCTCCCGATCAACGACGTGGGGGTAGATCTCGGTACCGCGAATACGCTGGTGTACGTCGCGGGCGAGGGGATCGTGCTGAATGAGCCTTCCGTCGTGGCCGTAGAGAAAAGCACGGGTCGGATCATGGGCATCGGGCTCGAGGCCAAGCGCATGCTGGGTCGCACTCCGCAGGGAGTTGAGGCGGTTCGCCCGTTGAAAGACGGAGTGATCGCGGATGTGGACGTCACCGAGATCATGCTCCGCTACTTTCTCAAGACCGTAAGCGCCGACCGGGTGTTCAAGGTGCGTCCGAGGGTCGTAGTCGGTGTTCCTTCCGGCATTACCGAGCTGGAGCGCCGGGCGGTGCGGTCGAGCGCTCACGCGGCAGGCGCCAAGGAAGTGTACATGGTCTCGGAGCCCATGGCGGCCGCGATCGGTGTTGGCCTGCCTGTAGAGACCCCGACTGGAAACATGGTGATCGACGTGGGAGGCGGAACCACGGAGATCGCGGTGATCGCGCTGTCGGGTCGCGTAGCCGAGACGTCCATCAGGGTAGGTGGAGACGAGCTGGACGAAGCGATCGTGTCGTTTCTGCGCAAGAACTACAACCTCCTCATCGGGGAGCCGACGGCCGAGGCGATCAAGATCCAGATCGGCTCTGCCTACCCGACCGAGGAGGAGCGGGACATGGGGGTGAAGGGAAGGGACCTCGTCTCAGGTATTCCGAAGACGGTGCGGGTCAACTCCGCCGAGGTTCGCGAGTGCATACTGGAGCCGATCCAGCAGATCGTCGGGGCCGTCCGCAGGGCTCTCGAGATCACACCGCCGGAACTCGCCGCCGACATCGTCGATAGGGGTATCGTAATGACGGGGGGTGGATCGCTCATTCGAGGGCTGGACATGCTCCTGAGGGAGGAAACGGGGCTGCCCATCCACGTGGACGAGGAGCCTCTGACGTGTGTGGTCAGGGGAACCGGCCGCATACTGGACGACATCCCGCGCTATCGGAGCGTGCTTACCACCTGAGGAGGCGTTGCGGCATTTCGACGTCGGCCGGCCCGAGAACCAACGGCGTGACCTCGTCATCGTCACGGTTCTTCTGATCTCCTCCTGGTCCCTCACGGGCCTGGATTCTTCGCAGATCCTTGGTCTCACCCGACCCCTTCGCGGTACCGTCCTGGCACCGTTTCTGGCTGCAGATGCCGAGTACGAGAGGCGCGCCGCCCTGGCTCGCCGGACGACGCAGCTGGAGGCCGAGCGCGACTCCCTCTACGTGAGGTTGCAGACAGCGACGGACCTTGAGCGCGAGAATCGGGATCTCCGACAGCAGCTCGGCCTTCCGGGTCGGCGGACGGGCGGTTTCGTCGTCGCGGAGCTCATTCCTGGCCGGCCGTCCGTCGGCGATTCCCACACGTTCCTGCTGCGCAGTCCCTTACTCCGGGAGATCGAGACCCCGACGGGGGTGAGCGTTCCCTCCGGTCTGGTCGGCGTGCTTCGGTCGACCGCGGGAGGCACCGGACTCGGGGAATTCTGGACCCACCCGGACTTTCGTGCGAGCGTGCGGTCCGCGGTGGGTGATGCGACGGGAATCGTCCGGTCGTTGACGGGCCCGGATGGCGAGTCTCTCATGCTGGTGGAGGGGGTTCCCTATCAGGCGAGAATGGCCGAGGGGACCTTGCTGGAGACGGCCGGCCTCGGCGGTGTCTTTCCATCGGGCATCCGTGTCGGCACTGTGATCGAGGAGTCTGCATCCCGCTCCGGATGGTCCCACAGCTACCTTGTTGAGCCTGCAGTCCGACCGGGGGCCGTGCGGGCGGCGACAGCGTGGCAACGCTCGGCGACTGAGGAGTCCGACATTCCTCCGGATACGATTGACTCAGCCGTGTCAGCCGAGGGAGCTCGGGAGGAGGGCTCCGGTGGTGGGCGCTAGGCGGGGAGTGAGCCCTGACGCGATTCTGGTGGTCGTGCTCATCCTGATCCATTTTACGCTATACGGATTCTTCGTTCGCTGGCCGGCGATGCCGAATCTCCTGATCGGAGGTCTGCTGCTGGCGGCGCTCCGCATCCGCGCCGGCTACGCGGCGTTTCTGGGGTTCTCGCTCGGCGTGCTTGAGGCGGCGATGGGTCTCGAGGGGATGGGGACGATCTCACTCGTGTTGACGATCGTGGGCTATCTGGCGGCGCGATCCAGAGACCTTCTATTTGCCGACGCACGCTACTTCGTACCCATCTCCGTGTTCGCCGGAACGTGGATCGCAGAGCTGGTTCTCATGCTCGCCATGCCGGGCGGTCCCGGCCTATTAGCTGCTCTCGTCGTGGCGCCGATCAGCGCGGCAGGCACGGCTCTGGTGTGCGGCACGGCGGAGTCCCTCGTAGCGGCTGTCCGACGCCTGTGATGGCCGCATGACGGACGGGGAGGCCACCCGGCTCAGTCGGGTTCGTCGCGCCCGCGCGGCGGGAGTTCTTCTCATCTTCGTGATGGTCGTGCTCGCCGGTGCGTTCTTCCGTCTGCAGGTCCAGGGCGGCGGCGCCTATGAGCTCCAGTCGCGCAACAATCGGCTCCGGCCGATTCCCATTCCTGCAGCTCGCGGAGCCATCTACGATCGGCATGGAGAGCTGCTGGCGGAGAGCATTCCCGGCTACTCCCTGTCGCTCCTGCCGGCGCCTCCCGATTCTGCGCGGGCGACGCTCGAGCGACTGGCGCCTTATCTCGGTCTGGAGCCCGAAGGAATCGAGGCCATTCTCGAACGCCGACGCCGACAGCCCCAGTTGCCGGTGCTGGTGAGGGACGATCTCACATTCGAGAGGGTAGCCGCGGTCGAGGAGCGCCGGCCAGACTTCCGGCTGGTGGTCATCGAGACGCATCCGAGGCGTCGATACCCAGCAGGATCCGTCACTGCCCACGTGATCGGGTATGTGGGAGAGATCAGCCGGTCCGAGCTCGACAGTGACGAGTTCGTGGAGTACGAAGCTGGTCGGATCATCGGGAAGCAGGGAATCGAGCGCCGTTACGAACACGTGCTGGCGGGTTCCGCCGGTACGCGATATGTGGAGGTCAATGCCCGGGGTTCCATCGTGCGCGAGTTTCCGTCCGACCGGGCTCGATCAGCGCAGGCGGGAAGGGACCTCACGCTCACCCTGGACCTGGACCTTCAGCAATTCGCCGACTCCATCTTTCCGGAGGGGGATCGGGGGGGAGTTGTGGCCCTGGATCCGCGTACGGGAGAGGTGCTGCTGCTCTACAGCCAACCGAGTTTCGACCCCAACCTGTTCATTGGAGGGATATCCGCGTCGGACTGGGCCGGAATCAGGGACGATCCGGCGCAGCCGATCTTGAACAGGGTGGTCTCGGCGCTGTACCCGCCAGGCTCGACGTGGAAGCTGATTCTGGCCACGCTCTCGATGCGGGAGGGCACCGTCGGGATCGATTCCTACATGCCGAGCTCCTGCAGGGGAGCGCTCCAGTTCGGGCGGAGAGCATTCCGTTGCTGGAAGCCCGAGGGGCACGGCCCGCTCGACCTGTCAGGTGCGATCAAGCAGAGCTGCAACGTCTTCTTCTATCAGCTGGGTCTTCGCCTGGGGTTGGACGCGTTCCTGGCCGGTGTGGACGGGCTCGGATTCAACCAGGCGACGGGCATCGATCTACCCGGCGAGATCTCGAGCCGGTTTCCTCCCTCTCGGGCCTGGTACGATCAGACGTACGGACGACGAGGGTGGACGGAATCCGTAGTGCTTAACCTGTCGATAGGACAGGGAGAGACCGAACAGACTCTGATTCGGTTGGCCCAGTTCTATTCGGCCCTGGCGACAGGCCGTTCGCCAGTGGTTCCCCACCTGCTGCAATCCGAGGTCCTGGACAGTGTGCGAGAGGAGTGGACGACAGGTCTTTCCGAGCCCCGGAGAATGGAGCTGGTATCTGCCATGACGAGAGTCGTCAACGAGCCAGGCGGGACCGCATACTGGCACCGGCTGCCCGAGTGGACCCTGGCGGGGAAGACCGGCACTTCCCAGAACCCGCATGGGGAACCTCACTCCTGGTTTGTCGGATTCGCTCCGGCTCATGATCCGCGGATCGTGATCGTGGCGATCGTGGAGAGCGGGCACCCCGACAATCAAACATCTCGCGCTGTCCCGTTCGCCTCACAGATAGTGTCACGATATCTGAGGAATGAAGGCGTGCCGGCCGATCGTCAGGTCGAAACCATTCCGCACGTCTCGCTGGAGAGGACTCCTCCTGCGAACGGAGGCGTCGGGCAGTGAACAGAGACCGCGCGGCGCTGCTTGGCGGGCTGGGCGATCCCGTTCTCCTCGGAGGAGCCATGCTCCTCGCGTGCCTTGGAGTCGGGATGATCTGGTCCGCTGGCCAGGTCGACCTTACCTCCGCGGTCACGGGTGCCTGGCGTCGCCAGCTGGTGTGGCTGTGCGTCTCGATCGTCGCGTTCGCTGTAGTGACCCGGATTCCCATGCGGTGGCTCGAGTGGGCGACTCCGTGGATATACGCTATGTCGATCGTGCTCCTGATCGCTGTGCTCGTGGTCGGCACGGGCCCGAACACCCGGAGCTGGCTGCGGCTCGCCGGATTCTCCATCCAGCCAGCGGAACTCGCGAAGCTGGCGACGATCTTGCTGTTGGCACGTCTACTTGGCTCGAGAAGGGAGCCCCAGACGCGGCTGTTCGATCTCTGGCAACCGGTTCTGGTTGTGGTCATTCCCTTTCTCCTGGTGATGGCGCAGCCCGACCTTGGGAGCGCACTGGTTTTCGTCATCATCCTGGTCAGCGCGCTGTTCTGGGCCGGAATTCCTCTGTTCACGATCTTCCTGCTGGTGAGCCCGGGAGTCAGCCTGATCCTCGGCTTCTCGGCCGCCGTGTGGGGGGTGTGGTTCGTCGTGGTAATCGTGGCCCTGTACGTGCGCCGCCCGTTCATGGCAGAGGCGGTTGCAGTGGCTCTCGCGAACCTCGCCACCGGCGCGCTCGCGACGCCGCTATGGAACCGGTTGGCCCCCTACCAGCAGCGAAGATTGCTCGTGTTCCTTGATCCGGACATCGATCCGCGGGGGGCGGGCTGGCACCTGATCCAATCGAAGGTGGCCATCGGCTCGGGCGGAGTGACGGGACAGGGCTTCGGGAACGGGCCACAGAAGAGGTTGGCCTTTCTTCCCGAACAGCACACGGACTTCATTTTTTCGGTCGTGGGTGAAGAGCTGGGGCTGATCGGGGTCCTGGTATTCCTCGCCCTGCTCGCGTGGTTCCTGCGGCGTGTGCTGCGGGTGGCAGCGGCCGACTCTTCTCAAGGCTTCGGAAGCATGATCGCATTCTGTTTCTTCGCTGTCTGGTTCGGTCATCTCGTCATCAACATCGGGATGACGGTGGGCCTGATGCCGGTAACGGGTCTGCCGCTGCCCTTCATCAGCTATGGTGGTTCGTTCCTCCTCACCACTTTCGTCGGAGTGGGCCTCGTGTGCCGGGTCGCCTACGAGAACTGAGCAGCCCCCCGCACCGCTTCCCTCAGGGGTTCGCGGTCCGTGCATGTCCCGTTATATTCCGACTCGCGTAACTCACCGTCAGAGCGAGGAAGAATGGCCTGGTTCCGCAAAGAGAAGCAGAAGCTCGTAGCTCAGAAGCGAGAGCTCGCCGCCGACGTATGGGAGAAATGTGACGGCTGCGGGGAGATTCTGTACACGAGGCGTCTTGCCGAGAATCAGGGGGTCTGCCCGGAGTGTGGCCACCACTTCCGGATTTCGGCGCCTGAGTACGTGGACGTGCTGTTCGATGAAGGTCTGGCCGAGGAGTTCGATCCGAATATGCGATCGGCGGACCCGCTGGGCTTTGTGGACTCCAAGCCCTATCCCGTCCGAGTCACTCAGGCGGAGAGAAAAGTCGGGGGCTACGACGCTGTGCTTACCGGAGTCGGCCGGATCGAAGGACGCGAGGTGTGCGCGGGAGTGATGGACTTCGGGTTCATCGGCGGTTCGATGGGTTCGGTGGTTGGCGAGAAGATTGCCCGCATGGTCGAGCAAGGTGTAGACCGTGCCTGTCCCGTGCTGATCGTGTCCGCCTCGGGTGGTGCCCGCATGCAGGAGGGGATCTTCTCCCTGATGCAGTTGGCCAAGACGTCCGCGGCCCTGCAGCGCCTCGCCCGGGCGGGCCTTCCGTACATCAGCATACTCACTCACCCCACCACGGGCGGAGTGACGGCCAGTTTCGCGATGCTCGGCGATGTGAACCTGGCGGAGCCGGGTGCCCTGATCGGGTTCGCCGGACCTCGGGTGATCAAGGAGACCATC
>PVMK01131185.1_pt1 | contig 19859 bp, 19 predicted proteins | sample 1853481 | NCBI WGS metagenome assembly PVMK01 (sample SAMN08533507, study PRJNA380276) | Marine sediment metagenome, whole genome shotgun sequencing project. | reverse complement strand
TCGTTTGCTGGGTGCTGTCACTGATCACGAAAGAGTACTCGTGGGTAGATCGATTGTGGTCGATCACCCCGCCGCTCTTCGCGCTGCACTTCGCCGGGTATGTCGGGTTTACCGATGCGCGGCTTAATCTCATGGCGGGGCTTGCCGTGCTGTGGGGCGTGCGCCTCACCTACAACTTCGTGCGCAAGGGGGGCTACAAACCGGGCGGCGAGGACTATCGCTGGGAAGAGATCCAAGAGAAGATCGGCCCCGTGGGTTTCACCTGCTGAACGCGACGTTCATCGCGCCCTTCCAGAACTATCTTCTCCTGCTGATCACCGTGCCTTCGTATGCGGCTTACGTTCACGTGGAAACGCCGCTTGGTGCGCTCGACTACGCGGCCACGATCGCATTCGTCGTCTTCCTCATCGGGAGACCGTAGCGGACGAGCAGCAGTGGAAGTTCCAGACCGCGAAGTACGCGGCCATCGCGCGGGGCGAAACACCCGGGGCCAGCTTCATCACGACGGGCTGTTCCGGTACTCGCGGCACCCGAATTTCTTCTGTGAGCAGGCGATGTGGTGGACCTATTATGTCTTTTCAATCGCGGCGGGGGCCGGGTGGCTCAACTGGACGATCACGGGTGCGATCCTCCTCACACTGTTGTTTCAGGGCTCGACGGGCATCACCGAGAAGCTCTCCGCGCGGCAGTTCCCCGCAGATGCCGACTACCAGCACAGTACGAGCCGCTTGATCCCCTGGTTCCCCGCCTGAGTCCCTGTTCAGCAACAGACCATTTGCCTTCCGGCGGCGGGCCAGATACAGGGGTCGCACGCGTGTTGGGCGCAATACCCCGTTCTGTGCCAAACTTCGCACCGCCGGTGCTTATTAAGGAGAAACAAGAGATGATGAGATTTACTAAATTGATGGTGATTGGTGTGCTTGCAGGCACGCTCGGCTTGGTGGGTTGCGGCGACAGCGAGACCTCCAGCGGCGGCGGCGGCACGGGCGGTAGTGGCGGGACCGAACCTCCCCCCCCCGCATGCGACGCCGGCCCGCTCACTTCGACCGATGACACCATGATCGCAGAGGGTGCGTTGGCATGCCTCGCGACCCTTCCCTTTGACCTCACGATCAAGCTCGCGGCTACCCCGAAGGCGGCGATCGCGGAGGGCGCTAACGATTTCGATCTTCAGGTCGAAGTCACCATCGACGCGGAAACGGTGAACAGCGTCGTCGGTCTGGCCCAAGAGGTTGGCGTCACGTCGTCGATTAGCACCGTCAATGCGACAGCGGGTGACAGTGACCCGACGCCGTTCGACGTCGTGGACGCAGCGGTTCCTTGCACGCTTGCACTCGTGGAGGATCAGGCGGCAACGATGGTCACGACCATCAGCGCCAACTCATGGACGTTGGACGACGGCGGAACTCTCACGCTGACGCTCGAAGCGGTCACCCAGCTAGTCGAAGCGCTTGGACTTCCCGTCGAGCTGACAACGGAAGGCGACGAGCCGTCCTGTACGTTCGTCGGTGACAAGCCCGCGGTGAGCTTCTCGCTTCCCCAGTAACGACACTCAGTGTCACCACGTCGTTGAGCCCCGCCGGTCCTCCCGTCGGGGCTCAACGCGTTTAATAGCCTATCGAAAGCGGCGGTGCGCGAGGCTCGGCATCGCACGGCGGACCGTGTCGACGAAAGCGGGGTCAATCGGCGCCACTGCGACACCCTCGCCTTGGCCGCACTGGGCGACCACCGTACCCCAGGGATCAGCGATGAGCGCGTGCCCGTACGACCGCCGCTCGCCGTAGTGGTGACCGGTTTGCGCGGCAGCGAGCACGTAGCACTGCTGCTCGATCGCGCGGGCGCGGAGCAGAACGTGCCAGTGGTCCTTGCCGGTCGTGAGGGTGAACGCCGACGGGATCGCCAAGGCGATGGCTCCGGCGTCCACCAAGCGCCGATAGAGCTCGGGAAACCGTAGGTCGTAGCAGACGCTCAGCCCAAGCTTTCCAAACGGCGCCTCCGCCACGACAGTGTCGGAGCCGGGCTCGACCGTCTGAGACTCGAGCAACTTCGTTCCATCGGGCAAGTCCACATCGAAGAGGTGGATCTTTCGGTAGACCGTATCGATCGAGCCATCGGCGCGTATGTAGATGCACGCGTTGCGCACCTTGTCTGGCAGGTCGCTCTTCTCCCAGAAGCCGCCGTAGACCACGTCGACTCCAGCATCTACGGCCGCCTCCCGGCACCGCTCGAGGATCGGCCCGCCTTCATCGAGCGACTCGGCAATCGCGACCTTCCCCTTCTCGGGGCCGAGGTACGCGAAGCACTCGGGCACGAGCACCAGCTCGGCGCCGCGAAGGGCGGCATCGCGCACCAGCCTCTGCACGGTGTCCATGTTCGCCTCGACGTCCGCGGTGGATGTCATCTGGAGCACGCCCGCGATCACTCGCTTTGATTGGTTCAACGTGAAAATCTCCTCATCGACACGTTCATCAGTAATCCCAGGCCCAGCATGGTCGAGAGCAAGCTCGACCCGCCGTACGAAAACAGCGGGAGCGTCATCCCGACGACAGGCAGCAGCCCCGAGACCATCCCAAGATTGACCACGGTTTGCCAGAAGATCATGGCGCCGACGCCCACTGCGAGCACGGCGCCAAAGCGATCCTTCGCCTGAGAAGCGATCCGGAGCGCCCACAAGACCAAGAACAGATAGAGACTGATCAGGAGCACCGCACCCAGAAATCCATGCTCCTCGGCCCATACCGGGAACGGGAAGTCGGTGTGCTGGTCGGGAAGGAAGCGAAAGCGGGTCTGGGTGCCCTGCGTGAACCCCTTGCCGGTGAGGCCGCCGCTCCCGATCGCGACGAGTGACTGATGGGTGTGCCACCCGGAGTCGAGAAGATCGGCCTCGGTCCCTCCGAGTCGGCCCCAGAACGCGGTGATCCGTTCTTTTTGATAGTCCTTCAACAAGTAGAACCAGGTCGCCGGAGCAGCGACCACGAAACTCGCGAGAAGCGTCACCACCGACCGCGTCTTGAGCTGGGTCAGCATCATGACGCTCGCGAAGATGAACGCGAGGACCATGGCGGTACCGAGGTCCGGCTGAAGCAGGACCAGCCCCATCGGCAAGGCGAGGATAAGGCCGGGAATGACCAAGTCGACCAGCGTGCGGCCTCCGGTCTTCGTGTCGTGATGCAGATACTTCGCAAGCGCGATGATCAGGCCGATCTTCATGAGCTCGCTGGGTTGAAGCGAAAACCCGCCGAGGGCGATCCATCGCGTGGAGCCCCGAACACTCCGGCCAAGCCCGAACACCAGGACGAGCGCGAGAATGCAGCCGCCGTAGATCACCCAGCCGTATCGTTCGAAGTGCCGGTAGTCGATGGCGACGGTCAACCCGGCGACCCCGAAGCCGAGCACGAGCCAATAGAGTTGCTGCACGTACGCATCGGATGTCGTGCCGCTGTCGGTGGCGCTATAGAGGTTGAGCACGCCGAACAACGCGATCATCGATACCGTGATGAAGAGCGGCCAATCGAAATCGTCGCGAATCGTTCTTCCGATAGCCATCGGCTACTCCAACCCCCCTGACTCTTGGGACTCTGGTTCGCTCAGGTACTGCTGCATGACCGACATGGCGATCGGCGCGGCGCTGGCGCCACCGGAACCACCGTGTTCCACCAACACCGCAAAGGCTACCTGAGGATCGTCCGCAGGTGCGAACCCCGCGAACCATCCATGGGAGCGGTCGAGGTACCAGGCGCTCGACGATTCTTCGGAACGGCCCTTGCGACTGACCACCTGGGCCGTACCGGTCTTGCCGGCGACGCGCACTCCATCCTTGTTGCGCGCGCGGTACGCCGTGCCGGACTCGTCCTGAACCACATCGACGAGCGCACGGCGCATCATATCGAGATGCTGCGGCGACACGCCGACCTCCCGCTTGATGCGCGGCTGGAACGTCTCGGACAGGGAACCATCGGGCGCCTTCACGTTCTGCACCACCTGCGGCACATACAGTGTGCCTCCGTTGGCGATGGCCGCATTGGCCATGGCGAGCTGAAGGACCGTGACGCGAGTGTTGCCTTGCCCAATCGCCGTGTTGAGTGTGTACCCGATGCGAAACGCTCCGTAGTGCTCCGTGTACCACTCACGGGTCGCAAGGAAACCCTTGGCCTCGCCGCTCACCCCGATCCCCGTCTGCTCGGCGAACCCAAAAGCCCTCGCGTAGCGAGTGATCCGTTCGATGCCCACTTCCCTGGCCAGCTCCCAGAAATACACGTTGCAGGACTGGACGATCGCGTCGTAGAGGTCGACCCACTCGTGCCGCTTGTTGCAGCGGAACTTCTGCCTGCCGATCTTCAAGGACCCCAGGCACTCGACGCGCTGCATCGGGTCGACCACGGCATCTTCGAGGGACGACAACGCGGTGATCACCTTGAACGTCGATCCCGGGAAATAGGTGTCGTACATCGTCTTGTCGATCAACGGCCGAAATGGGTCGCCGGTGAGCTCGGCGTAACGCTTCGTGCTGAGGCCGCTGCTCATTTCGTTTGGGTCGTAGACCGGTTTCGAGTAGAGCGCGCGAACGGCGCCCGTGTGAATGTCGACCACGACCACGGCGCCCGAGGGGTACGGCCGGAATGCACGGTCGAACGCCTCCATCAATCGCATGTCGATCGTCAGTTGGATGTCGTGACCGGGTACCGGCTTCCTCAGCATCTGCACTTCGAGCGAGTCGGGCGGCCTGCCTTCGAGCGCGTTGCCCCTGGCGTCGACGACCACCCTTCGAAAACCGCGCGAACCCTTGAGCAGCGGCTCATAGCGCTTTTCGAGCCCGCTTCGGCCGATTCGGTCCCCCGGACGGTACGTGCCCGGGTCTCGGGCGCGCTCCATGTCCTTCGCGTTGACCTCGTTCAAATAGCCGATCAGGTGGGCGCCGAGGGTCGCGTAGGGATAGTCGCGGAGCGGGACGGTGATGATGTCGAGCGCGGGGAGCTCTGCCAAGTGAGTCTCCAACGCGGCAAGCTGCTCGCGGTCGATGTCGCTGTAAAGCTCGAGCTGACGCGTGCGTCGGTTCGCGGGAAGCTCGTCTAGCCGTGTCTGCAAAGTCGCCTTGTCCTCCGCGTTCAAGCCCATGAGCGACGCGATGCGATCGATGTCCTCCGCTTGCAGGAGCCGGGGGGTGGCGAAGACGTCGTACGACGGCCGGTTCGAGGCGACGACGCGACCCGCGATGTCTCGAATCACCCCCCGTGTAGCTGGAAGCTCGAGCGTCTTGGTGATGTTCTGCTGGGCAATGCCCGACCAGCGGTCGCGTTGAAAGAGCTGCACCTGAGCGACGCGAATGATGATCCCGCCGAACACGAGGATGACGAAGAGCGCCATCCAGCGATACCTCTTGCGAAACTCCCCTACTTCCCTGCGCTGCGAGAGCGTGATCATGTCGGCGCTCGCTCGGACTCGGGGTCGATCCATCGAACGATGGCAAACAGAATCGGCGCGACCAACGCCGTAGCGAAAGCCGAAGCGAAGAGGGTAATGGTCAAAGTGACCCCACTCCAAGCCATGCCCCCAGGGGTGAACCCACGAATGACCTCGAGCAAGCCTGCAAGCAGAACCGTCAGAGTGAACGTGAGCAGCATCTCGAAAACGACACCGCGAAACGTCAGCAGGTAGCCGAGCAGCCAGGCTGTCAGATAGCCCACTACGAAAACGAACGTGTGGAGGCCTAGGGGATTCCCTGTGAACAGGTCGTACAGATAGCCAATGGCAAATGCGGTCGTGGCGCCCCGCAACACCCTCACCCCCCGAGCCGTCCCCAGCGCGAACACGAGCGGGAGGCCCAGGTAGGGAGAGAACGGATAGGGAGCAAGCACCCGAGAGAACACCGACTGGACCAGCAGTAGCGCAAAGGCGACCAAGACGATGATGATGCTGCCTCGCGCGCCGTGCATGCCCCTACCCTACTGCGCGTCCGAGTCTTTGGGTCCCCGAGGTGAGGATCAGGACCTCGTCGAGCCTCGTGAAATCCACCGATGGGGTCACCTCGCCTTCCTGATGAAGGCCGAACTCCTGGCTACTGATATGGCTGACGTACCCGATGAGAATCGACGCGGGGAACTTTTTCCCTAGGCCGGAGGTGTAGACCTCATCGCCCACCGCCACCTGGTCATCTGCCCTGTCGAACTGAATTCGGCAGCGATAACGGCCACGCTCGCCCAATCCTTCGATCCGTGCTCGGGCGCGACTCTCGCCCACCACCACATCCACGCGGCTCTCGGGATCGATCGTCAACAGCACGTCCGCGAAGCGCCCGGAGACGCGCCGAATCTGCCCGACCAGCCCTTCGTTCGCGACGACGGGCATGCCAGCGTGCAACCCCGCGCGCTCACCCTGATCGACCGCGAGTCGAACGACGCGAAACGAAGGCGAGATGTCCTTCGCGATCACACGAGCCGTCATCGTTTTGGTCGCCAACCGCTCACGCAAGCCCCAGCAGCGACTCGAGCTCGTGCAGCCGCTGCGCATCGCCACGCAAGACGCGCATCTCACGTCGAAGGCGATCGTTCTCGCCGCGTAGATCGTCGTTGTCACTCTTGACGTCCACCAAGTACACGTAGTTTTCGACGACGCTCGTCACGCCATCGGCCGCCCATTCGGCGACATACTGGACGGGGCCGCTGACTTGAAGAAGGGCGCGATCGAGCCAGGAAAGATCGGAAGGATCTCGAAGATTGGCGCGCAAGAAGACGGCGGGGACGATCAGCAGGGCAAGCAAGATGACGGCATCTCGAATCGTCTGGAAGTAGTTCATTGCCGCGTTCTTGCTCCTCGCACTACGCGATCGTCACCTCGCGGAGAAGATCCAGGTGGTCCAGCGCCTTGCCGGAACCGAGCACGACAGCCGACACTGGATCATCCGCCACCATCACGGGGAAGCCCTGTTTCCTCGCGTAAAAGCACGTCGAGGTTCTTCAGGAGGGCGCCGCCTCCCGTGAGTACGATGCCTTTGTCGACGATGTCGGCGGACAGCTCAGGCGGGGTGCGCTCGAGTGCCATCATCACCGCCTCGGTGATTGAGTTGATTGGCTCGGTGAGCGCATCACGAATCTCGTCCGCATTGACGACGACTGTCTTCGGTACGCCGGCCACCATGTCGCGGCCCTTCACTTCCATGGTCGCCGCCTCGCCGTCGGTGTGCGCGTTGCCAATGCTGCACTTGACGCGTTCGGCCGACTGCTCGCCGATCAGGAGATTGTACTTGCGTTTCAGGTACGCGATGATCGCCTCGTCCATCTTGTCGCCGCCGACGCGAACCGATTGCGAGTACACGATCCCCGGCAAGCGAGATGACCGCGACCTCCGTCGTGCCGCCGCCGATGTCGACCACCATGTTACCGCTCGGCTCGGTGATCGGAAGGCCCGCTCCGATGGCCGCCGCCATGGGCTCTTCGATGAGGTACACCTCGCGCGCGCCGGCACCTTCCGCGCTCTCTTTGACAGCGCGCTTCTCGACTTCGGTGATGCCGAACGGCACGCAAATGATGATGCGGGGCTTGACCAGCGTCCGGCGATCGTGATGCGCGCGCGCAATGAAGTAGCGGAGCATCGCCTCGGTGATGTCGAAGTCCGCGATCACGCCATCACGCAACGGGCGCACCGCGCGGATCGAGCTGGGCGTCCGGCCGAGCATCTCTTTGGCTTCCTTGCCGACCGCCAAGACGCGCTTACCGCCGCGCGGGTCATCTTGGACGGCAACCACGGACGGCTCGCAGGACACGATGCCTCGGCCCTTGACGTAGATGAGGGTCGTCGCCGTCCCCAAGTCGATGGCGAGGTCGTTCGAGAAGAGGCCGTAGAACCAGTCGGTGATCATGGGTGTGAGATTGAGCCCCAAGATGGAATCGGTGAGAATGACGGAATCGGTGAGAATGGACGAGAATTCCCCGCCATTCCAAGGGCTTCCGAGTCCAGGCGGGTTGGATGTAACAGCTTGGTTTAGGCCTTTCAACCCACGGACTTGGGGTTGGGCCAGGAAAATGGGTAGCCTTTAGGGGTCCTGAACGGATGGGGGCCTATTGAGCGGAAAACCACTGGTATCTGAAGCGCAGCGACGAGGGGCGGAAGCCGCCGAGCTCGTCGCCCGAGCCAAGGCCGGAGACGCGGCGGCGTTCGACGAGCTCGTCCGCAAATACAGGGCGCGCGTGTACTCCCTGGCGCTGACCCTGACCGGCCAGGCAAGCGACGCCGACGACATTACGCAGGACGCCTTTCTCAAGGCCTATCACAAGCTTCCGGAGTTCGAGGGGCGGAGTGAGTTCTTCACTTGGATCTATCGGATCACACTGCACCGGGCTCTCAACGCCAAGCGCGATCGCAAACGTAGGCGCACGGTGCCCCTCGATGACCCTCGACTGGTTGCCGCGGTCGCGGTCGATTCGGACGGCGATCCAGAACGCGCAGCGCAGCTTCGGGATCGCTATCGAGCTCTGCTCGAGGCGTTTGACCAGCTTTCGTCCCTTCTTCAGACAACCGTCGTACTAACGACGCTCCAGTGCCTCAGCTACAAGGAAGCCGCGGTCGTTCTCGAGACGACGGAAGGAACGATCGCGTGGCGCATCCACGAAGCGCGGCGGAAGATGCGCGACTACCTGGACGGCCTCGATTCCGGACGCGCCCGGGCCAAGCGGCGACCGATGTCGGACAGCGCGGTCTTCCGGCTCGAAAAGGCGTTGATGCAGCTCATGCCGGTGGTGCCTACGCCGGCTGCCGTCGGCTGATCCGGTCACGCGGCCATCTGTGGTAAGTCCGGCTCGTGCTTGCTCACGCCATCGTGACCTCCCGATCGGCCGATCCTGAACGGTACATGCTGTTTCTGCATGGGATTCTGGGCACTCGAGCCAACTGGGGCAGTATCGCGCGAAAGTTCGTCGAGGCGAGGCCCGAGTGGGGCGCGGTCCTGGTCGATCTCCGTGAGCACGGGGCTTCTCTTGGAATGTCGACGCCGCACACAGTGGGCGCGGCAGCCGGGGATGTCGCCGAGCTCGAGCGATCCCTGGACACACCGGTGGGCGGCGCCCTCGGCCACAGCTTTGGGGGCAAGGTGGTGCTGGAGTGGCTGCGCTCGCGTCAGGGTCTGCGCACTGAGGCTTGGACCATCGACTCTTCTCCGTCCCCGAGCGCGGCGAACCGCGACACGACGGCAACCGCTGAGGTCATTCGGACACTCGAGGCCCTCCCCCGCCGGTGGGCGTCCCGTGAGGCTTTCGTCGCGGCCGTCACCGGAGCCGGGCAACCACCACCGATCGCGCAGTGGCTCGCAATGAATCTGCGTCGAACAAACGATGGCGAACGCGCCTTTGGACCGGACCTCGACGTGATCCGCGATCTCGTCAAAGATTATGCGCGAACCGACAGTTGGGAGCTGGTCGACGCGTTGCCAGCCGGGTGCACCCTCGACGTCGTCATCGGGGGCCGTTCCGAGGTGTTCTCGCCGTCGGCTCGGGCGCGTATCGAGCGAGTCGCGGCGCAGAATTCGGCTATTGCGGTGCACGTGCTCGAAGACGCCGGCCACTGGGTACACGTCGATGCCGCCGACGCGTTGGTAGCGCTTTTCATGTGCCGACGGGAGTGGTAAGTGAGGCGTGGATGGGTTCCAAGAACACAGTCGAGTGGGTGCGCACCGAGTGGGGCATCTTCCGCAAGGGTGGCGAGATGAGCTGGCGCCAGCGAGGACGCTGGTTGCAGCAGTGGGTTCCGTTCGGAACCCGTACCGTCACCTGGGGGATCTTCTCCATCACCGTCGGGCCGCTCACCCAAGGCGCGGCGTCGACTTGGGCAGCCAAGCAGTGGAGTCAGTCCTCTGCCAAAGGGCTTCACATCTACATCGAAGCCAGCGGCGAAGAGAACGTCCCGGACGGCGGCTTCGTCTACGCAAGCAACCACGAGAGCTTGATCGACATCTTGGTTCTCGGGGCGGCGCTGCCCGGCAACTTCAAGTGGGCGGTCAAGCGTTCGGTGATGAACATCCCCTTTCTGGGGTGGCACTTGAGGCTTGCAGGGCACGTGCCCGTCGACCGCAGCAAAGGTAAGGATGCGGCCATCGCAGTCACCGAGGCGTTCGAGAGCGTGCTCCGTGACGAGAAGCCGCTCCTGGTGTTCCCCGAAGGGACGCGCACCGAAGACGGCAAGCTCAGGGCATTCAAGAACGGCGCGTTCCAGGCGGCGGTGTTGACGGGCAAGCCCGTGGTGCCCGTCGCGCTGACGGGCACGTTCACCCTGATGTCGCGCGACGAGGTCGAGACCGGTGGGAGCAAGCTTCGGGTGGATCGTCTCGTGACGGTGCAAATCGGCCGACCACTCTATCCCAACACCGAGCTAGAAGAGCCTGAGGCTGTCGCGGACCTAAGCGCCCGCACCCGCGCCGCAGTGGTCGACATGCGCGCGAAGGTCAGCCCTCCTGAGGCCGTCGCCGCATCAAGGCCGCAGCCTTGAACTGAATCACCCTTTTCAAAAGGGTTGAGCGCTACACATACTTCTCTATGATTCGACCTAAGCCCGGAACTGCGCTTTCGACGTTTTTGCGGGCGGAGCCGCGGAGCTTGCTGTAGGCGCCTTTGACCGAGCGGTGCTCGGAGTTTTGGGCACGACCGTCGGTCACGGAGAGGAGGGCCTCGGCGACCTCCGGCGTATGCGCGCTGAAATAGCTGCCCACCGACTGCCCCTGTGTTGCAGCCGTCTCGCAAATCGGTTCGAGCGCGCCGGCGAACTCGGGCAGCAAGACTCGCACCACACTGCGAACGAAGCCAGGCTTCACACCTTGGACTAGCTTGTAGCCCGCCTTGACGGCGATACCGCTGATGCCTCGTTGCTTTGCCACTTCGTCGTCGACCAAGCCGCACACGTCTTCGATGATCGAAGCGCGCGTGGCCTCATCATTCAACACGTCGTTGAGATTCATGAGCCTTCCTTTTACCTTTCGCGGCGTTCGACGCAAGCGTAGCCTCCGCAATGCTCGACTCGATCGCCCGAACGACAGATTCCACCGTGTCGCGGCGTTCACTCACGACGAAGAAGTACTCCTTGTTGCGTAGATGACTCACACGGCCAACCTTCTCTCCACTGGGGTTGTGGATGCCGATCTGTGCACCGACATAACGCTTGAAGTCGACGGCAACGACACCTACGTGCCCCTTCTCCGCCAAAAGTGTGGTCATTTCTTCCCTGTCGACATGGCCCTCGTTGTTGAATGAGACCAGCAGGTGTTTGCAACGGATCGCCTCGAACAGGTCCCGCAACCCTTGGCGAATGCGGCGCTTGGAATTGAAGTCGCTCTTGTACTCCCTGCACTGGACGCGCTTGTTGGCAATCCCGTAGGTTTCCGGCTTATCCCAGCGAACGAGGTCTCCCAGACGTGGTAGTTGCCCATGTAGCTATGCTGGTTGTAGGGCGGGTCGATGTACGCCACGTCGGCCTCCACGGACGACGCCGCTTCGACCGCCTCGAGATGAAGCGCCTCGCCGGGCCGGGAAGAATCGCGGGCACGCGGAGCTGTAGGTCGTTGAAGGCGCGGGCGGCCCACTGCTTCAGGTACGCCATCTGGACGCCGGTCGTGGAGTCGACTCGATCGGCGGCCTCCATCAACGAGACCAGCGCAATGGCCTCGAGCTCCGGCGGCAAGGCGCGGCGGACGATCTCCTCGCGAATCGCGTCGACGCGCGCGCCATTCTGCGGCTGGAAGTATCGCGCGTCCTCACAGAACGCTTGGGTAAAGTATCCGGGCGCCGGGGCAACCGTCGACAGCTCCGCGATGACCTGTGTCGCGTCGTCGAGCCACCCATCTGCATCCGCCTGCACATAACAGCGGGCCAGAGTCGCCGCGTACGCCAGATGATCATTCGCAATCACGTACCGGCCCGTCTCTTTGAGCCCACGCGCGACCCGCGACGTCCCGGAAAACAAGTCGAGCACTCGCCCCGATTCGGGAAACGCCGACATCGCCCGCACGATGTGCGGCACCAAAACCCGTTTCGAGCCTATGTACTTGATCATGAAGTCTGGGCCGTCATCGCCTGAACGATGGCATCCCGGAGCGTAGCAGCTTCATAGGGCTTTTGGACAAAGCCGAGCGCACCCAGGCTGCGCAGCTCGCGCTCGAGCTCTCGCTCCCAATACCCCGACACGAAAACCACGGGTGCATCCGGATCCACTTCCCGCAGTTTCTTGAAGGCCTGGTCTCCGGTCATCCCTGGCATGTTGAGGTCCATCAGCACCAGGTCGGGCCGCGGTTGTGTCTCATCGTAGATCCGTAGCGCTTCCTCACCACTTCGGGCGAAGATCACGCGGTGACCGCTCTGCCGAACCACTCGTCCGGCGCTTCGGCGGACGACGTCCTCATCATCCACCAGCATGATCAAGAGCTGCGTCCTTGGAAGCCTGATCGCCGGCAAGCTGGGCTCCGTGGGGACCAACCGGCGTTCGCTGGTCAGCGGAAACACGACCTGAAACTCGCTTCCACGATTCGGCACGCTGTGTAGCGTGATGTGGCCGTTGTGAGACTTGGCGATCTCGTACACCGCCGCGAGGCCTAGGCCCGCACCCACCTGGTCGCCTTTGGTCGTAAAGAACGGATCGAACGCGCGCTCGCGCGTAGCGTCATCCATCCCGATGCCAGTGTCCTCCACCGTGACCAGGGCGTGGGCGACCAACGGGTTGAGCGGCGCTTTCTCGAGATCCAGCTGGTCGGCCTTCTTGGCAGTGATCTTGAGCTTGCCCCCGTTGGGCATCGCGTCGCGCGCATTGATCAGAAGGTTCATCAGCAACTGATGGAGCTGCCCTCGGTCGCCCGTCACCTTGAGCCCGCGCTCGATGCCCGCTTCGATGCGGACGCTACGATGGAAAGTGCGGCGCGCGAGCTGGAGGACATGATGGCAGAGCTCCGACAGATCGACTTCGGTGTGACTTCGCTCGATTTCACGCGCGAAGCCCAGCAAACGGCTGGTCATCTCGGTCGCCGTAGCGGCTGCCGTGCGAATGTCGTTGAACGCCTCGCGCACGTCCTGCTCACTGACTTTGGTTTCGCCCGGAAGCGCGTTCAAGAAGTCGATGCTGGCCCTGACCGCGCCGAGAAGATTGTTGAAGTCGTGGGCGACGCCCGTCCCAAGCCGGCCGATGGCCTCGAGCTTGCGACGCTGCGCGACCTGCTCCTCCATCGGATCGTGATGGGCAAACAGGAGTAGGCAGCTGCCGATCTGAATCCGATCGCCGTACGTCAGCACCTGGCGCGCAACGGCCATGCCATTGACCTGTGTGCCATTGCGACTCTCGAGGTCCTCGATCACGTAGGACCCGTTCTCATGCTGGACAATGCGCGCGTGCATTCGCGACGCGAGCGTGTCGTCGATCTTCACATTGACGTCATCGCCGCGACCCAACGTCAGCTCCGCACCGATGGCGTACTTGTCGCCAGCCAGGTCACCCGCGAGCACGACGATACGGGCCTGCTCCTGTTTTTCGGAGAGCCCCTTCTGCGCAAAAACATGGCGCCGTGTAACCTCGGTGGGATCGTATCGCGACATCGGCAAGCGGGCCCCCAAGACCCATTGGATCGTAGCGTGACTGCAGGGCACACGGTGTAGCCCCGTGGGGTGAGCGACTCCAGCGCACATCGCCGCCTGCCCGAAGGGGACATGCTCTGCCCTCGCGAACGCCCTGTTTTCAGTCACTTACACACCACACCGCGACAAACCAGCTTGGCCTCGATTATCGCGGTGTGCTTTGTAACTATTAGGACTTACGCCTGTTTTGGGTGGGGAGCGTGTCCCCTAGGAGAGGCCTATTCCGGATTGGAGGAGGTGGGTGGCGGCTAGGGCTAGTTGGCGGGCTTCTTGGGAGGAGAGGGTGCGGAGGCGGGGGTGGCGGTCGACGATCATTCGGGCGAGGCCGTGGGTGAGGGCTTCGCTGGTGAGGGCGATGAGCTCGGGGTCAGCTTCGGGGATGAGGCCGGCGTTCTGGCCTTCAATGATGAGCGCGATCAACTTTAACCTTCGCTCATCTTTGACCTCGCCCAGAAAGCGGGCCGCAACCGAATCGGTGCTGTGAATGAGGTCGAAGAGCGCGGGGTGCTCAGCGGCGAACCGGACGTAGGCGACGCTCATGGCGCGGAACTGAGTGAGTGCGTCGCTGCATTCCGCGGTGGCTTCGTCGAGCTTTCGTTCGAGTTCGGCGGCGGCTTTTTCGGCGACCGCCTCGAGCAACAGCTGTTTGTCGGCGAAGTGGCGGAACGGTGCGGCGGATGAAACGCCGGCCTCCCGGGCGAGCGCGCGCATGCTGATCGCCTCGACACCCTGGGCGTCGACCAGGTCAAAGGCGGTCTCGAGCAGGGCCTCGCGAAGGTGTCCATGGTGATATGACTTCTCCGCCACGCTCATGCGGCCAGCATACCAGAGGATGTTATCAGCGCTTACTTCTGTGGAGTCGCCAATGTAAGCGTCGCTAACTTCGGCGGGTCCTCATGGGAGAGGCGGGGGAGCCGGAAGTTAGCAGTGCTTACATGTTGTGGACGAGCAATGTTAGCGGCGCTTACATCTGCGGAAGCCCTCATTGGCAGACGTTCAGCGAAAAGTCGCACTTGTAGCCGTACGGGCAGTCGCGGCTCTCGATGCAGGGCAGGCGCTCGCAGACGCCTTTGTCCTGGTTGCAGAAATACGGGGGTGCGCAGGAGTGCAGCCGACAAGCCACCTCGGAGCGAGATGGCCGGGAAGACCTCGGCTGAGTTTCCTCGCTGGTTGCGGTGGTGATGGTGGTCCCCTCCGTATTGGCCGGCTTACTGCAACCGAAGGCACCGAACGCCAGGCAAAACCCAATGGCGCCTAGAATGAACCCGAGTCTCCGCATGCCGCCCATTTCGGAAAGATGATAGCTTTCGGCCATGTCCGCAAAGCACATCCTCGCATGCGTCGACTTCTCCGAGCATTCCACGCGTTCGCTGGCCGAAGTCGGGGAGTACGCGAGGGCCAATGGCAGCAGGGTGACGCTGATCCACGTCTCGGACACCCAGGTGTTCGTTCCACCCCAAGCCATTCTCGAGCCTGCTTCGGCCAACGATGAGACCGCACACCGGACGGCACTCACGAAGCTACGCGATCAAAACCTTGGCGACATCGAGGTCGACATCGCGGTGCTCGCGGACCACGCCCCTGCGAAGGCGATTTGCGAGTACGCGGAGAAGCACGGCGTCGATCTGATCGTCGTCGGCTCACACGGACGCGGCGGCGTGGAGCGTTGGTTGATCGGCAGCGTGGCCGAGCGTGTCGTTCGACACGCGACCTGCAACGTGTACGTCGTTCGGTAGTGACTTCAAACGGGTTCCCTACCCTGATAGGCTTCGCTCGTGGGGAAACTCCGCGCATGGTCAATCCTGGGTAATTCGCAGCGCCTCGACGGCGGCGCGATGTTCGGCAACGCACCGCGCGCACTTTGGCGTCAATGGGTCGAACCCGACGAACTCAACCGCATTCCGCGCGCATGCAGGGCGCTGCTGCTCGAAGACGGCAACCGGCGCATCCTGTTCGAAACGGGGATCGGCGCTTTCTTTCCGCCGCAGCTACGCGACCGATTCGGTGTTCAAGAGGAGCGGCATGTGTTGCTCGACAATCTGCAGAAGGCCGGCTTCAACGACGGAGACATCGACTGCGTCGTCTTGTCCCATCTTCACTTCGACCACGCAGGGGGGCTGCTCAAGGCCTACGACCCCGAGGAGCCGATGCAGCTCTTGTTCCCGAAGGCGACGTTCGTGGTGAGCTGGGACGCATGGCAGCGCGCCAAGCATCCACACGTGCGAGACCGTAAGTCCTTCGTCCCCGAGCTTCCATCGCTGCTCGAAGAAACCGGGCGGCTCGAGGTCGTGAAAGGGCATCGCTCCGAGACACTCGGCCGTGACTACAAGCTCTGGCTTTCGGAAGGACACACGCCCGGGCTGATGTTGACAGAGATCCCCGGAGAGGACGGCCCCGTGGTATTCGCAGCCGACCTCATTCCAGGCCGCGCTTGGGTGCACCTTCCCATCACGATGGGGTACGACCGATACCCCGAGCAGCTGATCGATGAAAAGACAGATTTGCTCACGCGGTTGCTCGAACAAGGCGGCCGGCTGTATTTCACGCACGACCACGAGGTCGCGCTCGGACGCCTCGCGCGTGACGACAAAGGCCGCTTTTTTGTTGAGGAAACGCGCGCCGAGCTGACGGGCGCACCCCTTTGAGCAGCGTGGTAGAGTAGTCCTCTTTGGAGGGACGATGCCTCTTGGCAACGGCGACACGCCCGCACGAATCGAATCCGGTGACGACTACATCGAGAGCCTTCGCAACCGAAACCTGAAAGTGTTTTTGTTTGGTGAGCTGGTCGACGAGCCGGTAGATCACCCGATGATCCGGCCGTCGATCAACGCCGTCGCCGAGACGTACGACCTCGCGATTCGTGAGCCCGAGGTGGCGACCGTCGAGTCATCGCTGACCGGGAAGCGCGTCAACCGTTTCCTGCACGTGGTGCAAAGCGCGGATGACCTGGTTGCGCAGAACATGATGCAACGAAAGCTCGGGCAGAACACCGGCACCTGCTTTCAGCGTTGCGTCGGCATGGACGCCTTCAACTCCCTCTACTCGGTCACCTACGAGATCGACGAGAAGCACGGGACCGCCTATCACGAGCGGCTCAAGGCGTTCCTCACGGCGATGCAAGAGCGCAACTACGTCGTCGGCGGCGCGATGACCGACGTCAAGGGCGACCGAAGCAAGGCCCCACACGAGCAGGACGACCCCGATCTCTTCGTGCACGTCACAAAGAGAAACAAAGACGGGGTTTGGCTCAAAGGCGCCAAGGCCCACCAAACCGGTTGTATCAACTCGCATTGGATCATCGCGATGCCAACGATGCGGCTCGGAGCGGACGACGAGGATTACGCGATCGTCGCCGCGTTCCCAGTCGACGCGCCCGGGATTACGTACATTTACGGACGCCAGTCGTGCGACACCCGCAGCATGGAAGGCGGCTCGATCGACATCGGCAACGCGAAGTTTTCGGGCCAGGAAGCGATGGTCGTGCTCGACAACGTGTTCGTACCGTGGAGCCACGTCTTCATGGACGGTGAGCACGACTTCGCTTCGATGCTCGTCGAACGGTTCACCTGTTATCATCGGCGGAGCTATGTCTGCAAGACGGGCGTGGGTGACGTGTTGATCGGCGCTGCGGCGCAGGCAGCCGAGGACAACGGGGTCGAAAAAGCCTCTCACATCAAGGACAAGCTCGTGCAGATGACGCATCTCAACGAGACGATGTACGCGGCCGGCATCGCTTCCTCCCATCAGGCACGGGCTACGAAATCAGGCGCCTACTTGAACGACGACATGCTGGCGAACGTATGCAAACACCACGTCACGAAGATGCCGTTCGAGATGGGGCGCATCGCGCAAGACCTCGCGGGCGGCCTCGTGAGCACAGCACCCTCAGAGAAAGAGCTGAAGCATCCGGAGCTCCGCGCGCTTCTCGATAAGTACCTCAGAGGGCGGACCGATGTGCCGACCGAATCACGCATTCGTATCCTGCGATTGATCGAGAACATGACCCTGGGCCGCAACGCGGTCGGTTATCTGACCGAGTCGCTGCACGGAGCGGGATCGCCGCAGGCGCAGCGAGTTCAGATTGGCCGCCAGATGCAGCTCGACTTCAAGAAGGCCCTCGCGCGACGCCTGGCCGGTGTCGACGCGAGCGACGACGAGTAGCAGCGTCAGTCTCGCTCGAGCACGAATCGATAGCGAACGTCGTTGCGGCGCAAGCGATCGAGCGCGGTGTTCACTTCACTCATCGGAAGCGTTTCCACCTGGGCACCGACGTCGTGGCGGGCCGCGAAGTCGAGCATTTCGCGCATGGCAACCCGTCCACCGATGGGGCTGCCGGTCACCGAACGGCGCCGGGCCAATAAGATGCCGCTGGGAATCGTCAGAGGCTCGGCGAGAGCCCCTACGAACGACAACACGCCGTCAGGACGCAGAGCGTTCACGTACCGCTTCCAGTCGAGGGACTGATTCACCGTGGAAATGATCAGGTCCAACGATTCATGCTGCGCTTTGAGGGCACTATCATCGACGCTGGAGACGAAGTGATGCGCGCCGTGCGCCCGAGCTTCCTCCTCTTTCGCAGCGGTGGACGAAAACGCGGTCACTTCGCATCCAAGCGCATGCGCGAAACGAAGCGCCAAGTGTCCAAGCCCACCTATGCCGATGACACCCACACGACTCTGAGGCCGGGCATGCTGCCGAAGCGGTGAGTAGACAGTGATGCCACCACAGAAGAGCGGCGCCGCGACGTCTGAGCTCAGGGCGGCGGGAATCGCAAACGCGAAGCGGCCGTCGATGCGGATGCGATCGGCGAAACCTCCGGGACGCGCCACGCAAGTCTCGACCATGTCGGCACACAAATTCTCATCGCCACGCTCGCACCACTCGCATTGCAGGCAGCTCCCGCATTGCCAGCCCACGCCGACGCGAACACCAAGATCGAGGTGCGTCACCAGTGATCCCTTCTCCGCGACGGTCCCAACGATCTCATGACCGGGAACGAGGGGGAACTGACTGGTCTGCCAATCATTGTCGATCAAGTGAAGGTCGCTGTGACAGAGCCCACAGTGCGTGATCGTGATCTCCACGTCGTGAGGGCCGAGTGCAGCGGGCCCGTAGTCGAAAGGGGTGAGTGCTGCGCCGGCCTCGAGGGCAGCGTAGGCACCCACGCGAGGCGGGTCGTGGCTCGTCATGATGAATGTCGTAAGCGGTAGCCGGCGGCGGTCAAATTGAATAGGTTACGGTTGATGCGAACGTGGGGAAGCATCTGGGCGGTGGGGGCCGGCATCCTCGTGTCGATCGCGGGTTGCGACCGGGGCGCAACGGCCGAGGCGCCCATCCACCAGGTCGATGCCACGGAGGCGCACACCGGGGATGCCGAACGCGGGCCGGCGAAAGCTCCGCCATCCCGAGAGGTGGAGCAAGAAGGGCTGCTCATCGGAGAGTATCGGCTCCCCGCCCACCCAGTGGTCGATGGCGACACGATTCGGGTCGATGGCGTCGACGGATCCATTCGACTGCTATCGATCGACACCGAAGAAAAGCTACGCGGTAAGGCCGACCGCGCCGCTGCGGCCAAGGACTTCCAGAAGTACCTGAAAAGGAAGCGCGGCGACGCGACCCGCCCGAAGAAGGCGGGGACGCCCATGGGGGAACGAGCCACCGAGTTTGCCAAAACGTTCTTCGAAGGCGCAGAGGTGGTGCGGCTAGAACGCGATGATCCAAAGGAAATCCGCGGGTACTTCGGACGCCTGCTCGCCTACGTCTTCGCAAAGAAGAACGGGCGGTGGACGAGCTACAACGTCGAGGCCGTGCGCGCCGGCATGAGCCCGTACTTCACGAAGTACGGATACTCGCATCGCTTCCACAATCAATTCACACACGCCGAATCGGAGGCGCGCCAGGCAAAGCGAGGGATTTGGAGCACCGACGCTCAAGGCTACGGCGACTACGACGAACGGATGGCCTGGTGGAACGCGCGGGCCGATTTCATTCGCGCGTTTGAGCATGAGGCCAATGCTCGAGACGACTACATCCAGCTGACGCACTGGGACGCGCTCCAGGACTTGGAGAATAGCCTCGGCCAAACGGTCACGATCCTTTCGACCGTCGATAGAGTCCAACACTTCAAGGGCCTCGTGCGCGTTTTGCTGGCGAGGCAGCGCGGGAGCGGGTTCCCGGTCATCTTCTTCAACGAGGACGTCTTTCGGGAAAGCGGGATCGACCGCTACAGGCGAGAGCCCGTAACGGTCCGAGGCACCGTGGAAC